>OCOJ01037784.1_pt3 | contig 12065 bp, 14 predicted proteins | sample 1539251 | NCBI WGS metagenome assembly OCOJ01 (sample SAMN01911457, study PRJEB22624) | soil metagenome | biome: Soil | place: Malaysia | collected 2012-04-30 | depth RA_metagenome m
GACAATGGCGGTCTTGCCCACTCCCGGCTCGCCAATGAGCACGGGGTTATTCTTGGTGCGCCGGCACAGGATCTGAATCACGCGTTCGACCTCCGCCTCGCGTCCCACCAGCGGATCCAGCGAACCTTCGGCCGCTGCCTGCGTCAGATCGCGGCTGAATTCCGTCAACAAGGAAGTTTCCTTTGGACGCGACGCCGGGCNCCTTCTCCCCGCTCGTGCGCGACAATTCTTCGCGCAGCACGGAGAGCCGGAGTCCACGCTCCATCAAGATCTCCGCGCCGAAGCATTTCTCTTCGCGCAGAATTCCGAGCAGGAGGTGTTCTGTGCCCACGTGCTTGTGGCCGAGCCGCTCGGCTTCTTCGGCCGCGCTGTTCAGGATGCGTTTGCACTCCGCGCTCAGCGGCACTTCCACAGAGGTGGAAATCCGTTCGCGGATGGTGATGCGGGCTTCAATCTCTTTGCGGATGGATTCAATAGAGCCCTGTTGACGCAGGAACCGGNTTGGCCAGCGCCTTGTCCTCCCGCATCAAACCCAGCAGCAGATGCTCGGTCTCGATGTAGGGGCTACCGTACTGGCTGGCCTCATACCTGGCAAAAAATATGACGCGACGCGCTTTTTCTGTATATCGTTCGAACACGATTAGCTCGCTTCTCCCCTGGGGGTTCCGCCCGCAACGCTCTTCACGCTGCGAGTTCGCAGAACGCCATGTTCGAGTCCCACCACGCGATCACACCTTTCCGCGAGAGCCTGATTGTGCGTCGCGATCAGCGACGTCAGGCGGTGCGTCTGGTGCAGCCGCTCCAGCAGCCCGAACACAGCCCAAGCGTTCTGCTCGTCCAGATCTCCGGTGGGTTCATCAGCGAGAAGCACTCGCGGCCCCGTAACCAGGGCCCGAGCGATGGCCACCCGCTGCTGTTCCCCGCCCGAAAGTTCTCCTGCGCGGTGTTCGGCCCGGTCCTGCAGGCCCACCTCTTTCAGCCATCGGTGCGCTTCCGCCAGCGCGTCTGCCTGTGGCTCACCGCGTACCAGCAGCGGCATTGCAACGTTTTCTGCTGCCGTAAAATCCGGCAACAATTGGTGCCGCTGCCAGAGAAACCCCACGGCGCGATTGCGATATTCTGCGAGCGCCGCATCCTCATTTGTTTCAATCGCTTTATTTGCAAAGTATACTGTACCGCTCGTTGGAGTGTCTAGCGCGGCGAGCAAATGCAAAAGAGTACTTTTTCCCGCGCCCGATGGTGCGACGACCGCTACCATTTCTCCTTCGCGCAATTTCAAATTGGCATTGACAAGAACGTCAAGATTTTTTTCGCGCGCACCATAGGTCTTTTTCAACCCGCGCGCTTCCAGGATCGCATCTTCGGTTTTGACGGCGTCATTCATGGATTTCAGACTCTGGCGATCCTGGTCCTCCGCAACTTCTGCCCTAATTTTCCAATCACGGCCTGTTTGTGGCTGTGATACGTGTACGCTTTCAGACTCTCGTCTCTCCTTAAGATGCATCCAGGGCCCGCCACGCTAACCTGCGGGGAATCACGCTCGGCTGCGTTCTCTCGCCCAACCATTTCCCTTTTCCTAACCGCGCTTGCAGAGGGAAAAGGTGGCCGAAACGTTAGCATTTTTAAATCGGCGCTAACCTTCATCCTTTCAATGGCTTGCGACTCGCTACTGGAGGTGAAAAAGAGCCTTGCACGTGCGCCCTCCCAAGTTAGCCGCACAGGTACTAATTTTGGAGCAAGTCTGCAGCCAAACATACATCCTTCCCTTGGTCCTGGTTTCGCGCTTCTTTCGATTCATTTCATTCAAAGCGCAGGATTTCCACAGGCAGTAGCCGCGACGCCTGCCGTGCGGGCAAAACCGTCGCCAACATTGCAATCCCCATCGCCGCCAGCGCAATCCATACGCCGTCGAAAAGACTCGGGTGGAACGGCACATAGGGTACGGCGTAAACCTGCGGGTCCAGGGGAACCAAACGATAATTCCCGGCAATCCAACTGAACGCATAGCCGATGACCAGTCCCGCCGCAGTGCCGGTCGCCCCAATAGCCATGCCCAGAAGCAAAAAAATGCGCCGCACTTGTTCTCGTCGTGTCCCCATGGAAAGGAGAACAGCAATGTCTCGGGCCTTGTCCGTGACGGTCATGGAAAGGACGACGAGAATATTCAGACCGGCCACAAAGGTGATCAGCCCAATGAAGATGGCGGTTACGAGCTTTTCCAATCGCAAGGCGCGGAATAAGGCGCGGTTTTCCTCGATCCAGGTGGTCGTGGCGAAACCTTGCCCCGCGGCATGCTCTATGACTTTGGCAATTTCCGGGGCCTCCTCCGGTTTCCCCAAACGGAACTCCAGGACGTTCACAACGTCGCTGGCCCCTGCGAGAGATTGGGCGGCCGGCAGAGTAACAAAGCACCAATTCTCGTCGTAATCGTAGAATCCCGAATCGAAGACACCGTTAATGCGGAAACGGCGCGTCCGCGGCATCAAACCAAATGGTGTCAGGCGTCCCTGAGGGCTGGTCAGCGTCACGTAGTCGCCCGGCTGGAGTTTCCATTCCTGAGCGAGTTCTTTGCCGACGAGCAGTCCCTCGATGCCGTCCGCGTCGGGCGAGAAATCCAGGCGTCCGGCGGCCAGCTTTTGAAGTGCCTCGTCGCCTCGTTTCTCGAGGGCGACATCAATTCCCTTCACCACGACACCGCGGGCTTGCCCGCCAAACGAGAGCAGCACGGTTTGATAGATGGCGGGCGTCACCGAGTTCACGCCCGGCGTCCGTTGGAGCTTGTCCACCAATGATTCGTAGTTCTGTATGCCACTGGAACCCGGGCGCGTGAGGGAAATGTGCGCGGTGACGCCCAACAGCCGATCCTGGAGAGTTTCCCGGAAGCCGCTGTTCATGGCCAGGGCGATGACGAGTGTTGCAACTCCAGCAGTCACGCCCAGAACGCTAAACGCGGTGATGAGCCGCAACACTGCCGGGCGGTTCGGGGACCTGAGGTAGCGTTTCGCCACGAACCATTCGAAGCTCATACGGTAGCTCCCCTTTACTCCTCTGCGCCTTCCGGAGCGCTTCCACCGAGCTTGGCTTCGGGGCGGAGTTGGGGGAATAGAATGACATCGCGAATTGAATGCGAATCTGTCAAAAGCATGGTTAAGCGATCAATGCCAATGCCTTCCCCGGCGGTCGGCGGCATGCCGTGGCAGAGCGCGCGGATGTAGTCCAGGTCGAGCTTCTTCGGCACTTCCTCCCCGCCATGGGCCATCTGCGCCAGGAAGCGCCTTTCCTGTTCCGCAGGATCGTTCAGCTCGGAAAATCCGTTGGCGACTTCCATGCCTGCAACAATGATTTCAAAGCGTTCGGTTAAGGACGGATCGTCCGGCTTCTGCTTGGAAAGCGGGGAGATGTCCGTCGGAAAATCGTAGAGGATGGTGGGCTGAATCAGCTTGCGCTCGGCGATGGTCTCAAACAGCAGGCCAGTCCATTCGCCATCGGAAAGTTCGCTTTTGGCTGCGGCGTACTCGGCGTGATTGGCCTTGGCCCACACGTTGTAACGCTCCGTGGCACGAGCGGGTCCTCCCGGGGCCGCCAGTTCCTGCAGGGCCGGGGCAGGGCCTGCTCCTGCGGGCCAGGATTTCACGATGGCTTCCCGCATGGTCAGCCGTTCCATGTTGCCGAAATCGAGCTCGCGATCGCCAAATTTCACTTTCACGGAACCGGTGATGGTCTTGGCCAGTTGCGCGAACAGCTCTTCGTTTAGTTTCATCAAATCCTGGTAATTGCTATAGGCCTCGTAAAATTCCAGCATCGTGAATTCCGGGTTATGTTGCGTGCTGATGCCCTCGTTCCTGAAGTTGCGGTTGATTTCGTACACACGCTCAAACCCGCCCACGGTCAGCCGCTTCAAATACAATTCCGGCGCGATGCGCAAATACAAATCGACGTCCAGAGCATTGTGATGGGTCACAAATGGCCGTGCCGCCGCCCCACCGGAGATGGGGTGCATCATCGGCGTTTCCACCTCGATGTATCCCCGGCTGTCGAAGAATTGCCGCAATTCGCGGATGATTCGTGCACGTATTTGAAACACTTCTCGCGATTTCTCGGTGGCAATCAGATCCAGATAGCGTAGCCGGTAGCGCAATTCGATGTCCGCCAGGCCGTGCCACTTTTCCGGAAGCGGCAAGAGCGCCTTGGCAAGAAAAAAAAGTTCTTCGACCCAGACAGAAAGTTCGCCGGTCTTGGTGCGGAACATGTGGCCGCGCACGCCGATGTGGTCCCCCAGGTCCAGCAATTGAAACAACTGGAAGCCCTTCTCTCCCACAACATCTTTCTTCACATAGATTTGAATCCGCTTGCCGGCTCCTTGAATGTGGGCGAAGCCTGCCTTGCCCATCAGCCGATAGGCAATGATGCGCCCGGCCACATGCGTGTCTTTGCGATTCGCTTCTAGATCAGCGCCAGTCGCGTCCGAATATTTTCTGACCAGGTCAGCGGGGGTGTCCGTCCAGCGGAATTCGCGGGGAAATGCTTCATAGCCAAGTGCTTGGATTTGTTCAAGTTTTTTTTGCCGCTGCTGGAATTGGTCTTGGGGCTCGAATTGCAAGAGGGATTTGGTCCTTTCCAAATTGCTTCCTCAGGAGTATAAAGGCGGGCAGAGGACAAGGGCAAGGAATGCCGCGCCGAGGGAGGCTAGGGCGGATTCCAAAATGGAACAGATGCAAGAAGCCTATTTTTCTTAGAAATTATCATTATTAGTTCGTAACAATTTTGTTATACTCCGCTTCTGTCGTTTGAGGGAGGTTTTGCTGTGAGTCCCAGTCCCACGCAGATACGCGCAAGTTCAGTGTCTCAAGATTGGAGAAGAGCACTGAGTTGCGAGAAGTCGCGAACTTATCTCAATTCTCTAAGCGTGCTTGAAACCGCGTATGCCATGTTCAGCGTGAATCTCGATGAAGCTTTTGGTATGCGCCGTAATGGGCGCACGCTCAAGGCTTACCAGGTTCTCAGCGTGGCGCCGGCGCTGTGCCGACGCTTGACTTCACCCCTGCATTCCCTGCTTTGCGCGATGCTCGAACATGCGAAGCACTTTGGCACGACTCCCAATCTTGCTCCGCTGGATCCAGAGAACTTCCAGAGCTCGCGAAGCCAGAGGGTGGCACGCTTCAATGATCTGCTCAGCACGATTCTCTTCACACGCAAGTCGCAGTTCCTTCACAAAATCTCGGCGCTGGCGGATCTTGTGGACGAACTCGACTCCAGCTTCGAATCCACTTCCGAGGAGCTTTGTGAACGCCAGTCACTCCGCCCAGAGCGCGACTGGGAACTGCTGGACTCTGTGCACTATGATCTGAACACGTGCCTCAGGGAGACAGTGGTTCTCTTCAAGTCTTTCCTCCACGCGCTTCCGGAAGCGCAGCTCGACGAGTTCGAAGCTGCCCATCGGGCGCGGTCCAGTGCCGCGCATGTCTCCGCCGTTGCTCGGCCCCGCCATTTTGCCCATAGACGGATAGCCTTCCTCAAGGGACAATAGTTTTTCCCTGCGGATGGCTTGCTGCCTCATGCAACCTATTGGGGGTTACCACCTTCTATTAGGGGCATATGTGCTCCTCGACCTCCGTGTTAGGGACAACTTTCAGGGGGAGTCGGCGCATCGCACCTTCTAGCGGCGCCGGTATTAGACAGTTGGCCCGACAAAGACCAACCGAGCCGGTTGCGTGGACCGAGGCGGAAGCCATCCGCCGCGCTCAAGCGGGCGAATCTGCTGCCTTTGAATTTCTTTATCAGCTTCACAGCCGCCGGGTCTATGCACTGTGCTTGAGAATGGTTGGCAATCCGGCCGACGCGGAGGATTTGGCGCAGGAGGCTTTCCTCCAGCTCTTCCGCAAGATAGGCACGTTTCGCGGTGAGTCGGCTTTCTCCACCTGGTTGCACCGCATGACTGTCAACGTCGTGCTCATGCGCCTGCGGAAAAAGTCCCTCCCGACAGATTCCTTGGAAGAGACTCTGGAGCCGGATGCTGAGAGCAGCGGGCCCAAGCGTGACGTTGGCGCTCCCGACTTGCGTCTTTCTGGCGTAGTCGACCGGGTCAACCTCGAGCGCTCCATCGAGAAGCTTCCCCCGGGCTACAGAACGGTGTTCGTTCTGCATGACGTACAGGGCTATGAGCACAACGAGATTGCGGACATCATGGGATGTTCCGTAGGAAATTCGAAGTCGCAGTTGCATAAGGCGCGTACGCGCCTGCGCGAGCTTCTCCAGGAAGAGATTCGGGAGCAGGCTCGCCAGGAACGTCACTCGGCGAAAGCTCAAACGGGCTCGAAGGAATGAGCTAGAATGAGACCAAACCCGGGGACTGCGGAACGCGCAACAGGATTCTTTGCAGATGGGGAGGAAGGGCCACCCAGTGCACCTTCCTGCGGAGTTTGAAGTATGGAGTGTAAAGAGCTTGAAGCCGTTCTGGCGGAGGAGGGACTTAGCCCTCTGTCCCCTGAAGCCCGCCATCATCTCGCTGTCTGTACCGCTTGTCAGGACCTGATTGCCGACCTCTCTACCATCGTTGCCGCCGCTCAGCGCATTCCTGCAGAGGTTAACCCGCCTGAGCGCATCTGGGTTTCGCTGCGATCCCAACTGGAGGCCGAAGGCATCATCCGGGAACCACAGGCGGTCGGAAGCGCTTTGGCTCACTCATGGTGGAGCGGTTTTGCGCAGATATTCCGGCCGCGAGCGTTGGCGACAGTAGCTGCCACCTTGTTCCTAGTAGCGGGCAGTATCTACCTGGTTCAGCGACCTGGTATGCGGACAAACAAAACCGTGACGAATTCGAATGTGCCGCAGACTCATCCCGCGGACACGGCCAAGAACACGGTGCCGCCGCCCTCGCAACAAGCTGCTGTAACTTCCCCGAAGATCCAAGCTCCTCCGGTCCGATCGGCGCGCGTCACGCCGCCACCGCAGCCCCGTGAATCGCACACGCAACTGATGCCCTCTCCTTCCGAAAATGCCTACTTTGGCGACAGCGCCACGGTCCTCAGCCAGACCGAAGACGCTTTACCCACGCGCGAACTGGCCAACAACGCGGCGGTGGACGCTTCCCTGCGTCAGAATCTGCGCACGCTCAANATCTGCGCACCCTCAACGAATTTATTGCCGAATGTGAAGCCCGTTTGAAGCAGAATCCGCAGGATCAGTTGACTCGCGAGTATCTCAACATGGCTTACCAGCAAAAGGCGGAACTGTTGACGGCCATGATGGACAGCGGAAGGAGCGAACACTGATGTTTCTCGAAGACAAAGTGGTCGATCGCGGCATGCTTTTCGCTGTTGCAACAATACTCTTCCTATGGGCAGGCTCGGGGGCGCTGGCGGGCACGAACGACGAGCAAGAGCGGCATTTTAAGGTAAAGGAACGGCCGGTGGTCATTCTGGACAACATCGTCAATGGGCGCATTGAGGTGAAGTCCTGGAAGAACCCCGAAGTCGTGGTGACCAGCAGTTCCGTCGCCGGCAAAGTTACGATCGATATTGAGCAAGTCGGCGATCGTATCGATATTAACGCCAGTTCCCAGGCTTCCTCCTCCGGACCCCACGATGTGGAAGCGAACTTCCAACTGGTGGTGCCTGAACAGACAGAACTGCGGCTCAAGACGCAGACCGGGCTCATTCTGGTCGAGCAGGTGAACGGCGACATGAAGCTCCAGAGCGTCGCCGGCGATGTGCATCTCAAGGAAGTTTCGGGCTATATCATCGTCAAGACCACCGGTGGCTCTCTAATCTGTACGCTATGCTCCGGGAAGCTGGAGTTCGCTTCCATCAGTGGCAGCGCGCAGATCCTGCAGCCTTCGCTAACCAACGTCAACCTGATGACTACTACGGGAAACATTCTCTATGATGGCGACTTCATCCGTACTGGGCTTTACACCATGAACAGCGGCCGTGGGCTCGTCGAGGTTCGTTTCTCCGGAAGCGATTCCTTCGACTTGAACGCGCAGACCTACCGGGGCACCGTCGACAATCAGGCAGCGGATTTTCTGAAGCCGGACACCCATGGCAAGCATCATGCTGATTCGAAGTTCAGCCGTGGCTTGTTTGGTACGGTAGGCCAGGGACTGGCCAAGGTCGAACTTTCCTCCTACAGTGGTACAATTCGGATTCTGAAGCGCAATTAACTTGCGCTGTCCGGAATCGTGAGCCACACACCCATTGTGCGCGGCCGGCAGGCGCGCGCCACCATCGTTTGTCTCGCCGGATTCATGGGTAGCGGCAAAACCACCATTGGTACTCGCCTTGCCCGGCAACTCGGCTGGCGTTTTGTCGATTTGGACGAACGGATCGAGGAAGCGGCCGGTATTTCCATCCCGGAATTCTTCGAGCGCCACGGCGAACCGGCCTTCCGTTTGCTCGAGGCTGAACAATTGCGCGCTGCCTTGGGCCGCGCAGTCGAGTTCCACGAGTCTACCATCCTTGCACTGGGCGGCGGCACGTACGCCCAGCCCGGAGCGCCGGAGTTTCTCCGCAACGCTGGTGTCCCAGTGATCTGGCTCGATACCCCGTTGGAGGTTCTTCTCTCCCGGTGCATGACCATGACCGGCCGACCGCTGTTTCGCGACGAAGCGAGCTTCCGCGCCCTCTATGCCCAGCGCCTTCCTTCCTATCAACTCGCCGATTTTCGGGTGGACAGCTCCGGAGATGCCGCCGCCGTCGTGGCCGAAATTCTTCGCCGGGGGATCGCAGGAATACGCAGCGGCGAGCTGGAGTCACCGTTGACGGTCGAAGGGCCACAACCCTAGGGGGGCTAATGTCGAATTTTTCTTCGCGGCGGAACTTATCGAGTTTCCTTGGTCTTCTCCTGTGCACCATGCTCGTCGCGGTTGTACTTGCCGCGGCGGCGCAGAAGAAAGCATCGGGAGGTTCGGTCCTAGCTGCCGATAAAGGCAAGTTCAATATTCTTCTGGATGGCAAATCCATCGGCCACGAAGAATTTGAGATTGCGCCTAGCGGCGGCGAGTGGACAGCCAAGGGCACCACGCGGCTCTCGATGGAAGGCTCGGCCCCGACAACGGTCACAGGTACACTCAGGTTGCAGCCCGATGGGGCACCTGTCAGCTACGAATGGACAACTCAAGCTGATAAGACGAATGGCGCGCATGTTGTATTTGCAAATGGGGTCGCGAAGATGACTTTACAGATGCAAGGCGCGCGTCCCTTTGAGCAGGATCTTACGTTCGGCTCTCCATTTGTCATCATTCTGGACAACAATCTGTATCATCAATACGCCGTCCTTGCTCATATCTACGATTGGAGCCACCGAGGCGAACAAGCCTTTTCCGTGCTGATTCCCCAAGCGCTGACCCCCGGCACCATTAAGGTCGATTCGGCCGGGGCGGTCAGTGCAGAGGGAAAAACGTACGAGGGCTTGAAGGTGATCACGAACGACATCGAGATTGTGCTTTATCTGGATGCTAATCACCGCCTCATGCGGCTCGAGGTTCCGGCTTCGAAGGCCGCCGTCGTCCGCGAGTGATGCTTCGGGACGTGCTATCGTCCGTGAAAATGGACGATGAACGTAGCCTCTTCCGGGTTGGGCTTTCCGTCGCAGACCGCCGGAGCAAACTGCCACTGCTGAACCAGGGCGAGTGCTTCAGCCCCGAGTTCGGGGCTTTCCGCGCTTTGGACAAGGGCTTGGTGCACCTTGCCGTCCTGGCCAATAATCCCTCGAATTGCGACATCAATGTCACGGCCGTTGTAGCCTGCCTTGGGTTGGGGCATGGATTCTCCCATCGCCGGCTTGTAGGTCGTGCACCACGTGCGCACGCTTGCGTTCGGGGGCGCGGCCAGGACGTTTTCCGTTGCTTCCTTCAACTCTTCCATCGTTTGAGTAATATCCAGTTTGGGCACCCCGTCGCGCGAATAACTGATCTTTCCGGGGAGTAGCGCTCCCGCAAATGGGAAAAAGTCGCTGTACTCGATCAGCCGGTTCCCAATTTTCAGGCTGGCCAATGTGCCGCTTGCCGCATCAACGCAAATTTCGTTGTTTTCAATGCGCCGCCCCCGAATCGTATCGAACTCTATGCACTGCAGTTTCTGCCCACCAGCGCCGGCTTTTGCCACGATCGAGTGAATCACGTCATCATCCGCAAAGCTCACCATGTACACCGGCGTGATCGTCATGACCGTATGCACTTCGGGAGGTGGCAATTCCGAGGTCCTCACTGTACTCAAGCCGGCATCCGTAAACACATCAATAGTGTGATAGTCGCCAAACGCAGTTTCTTCCCGTCTGCCCAGTCCCTGAATCACCACGCGCGTGAACGTCCCTTCCCGGACGGGTGAACTCGTGTCCAACACGTGAAAGACGTCCGTCCTCTCGAGATTCGGGAGTTTTGGAGACATGCTTAGCCCATTCGCTTTTTCGAGCAGTTGTACTGCTTCGGTTCGGATGGCGGGATCTTGTCCCGCACTTTGGGCAGGAACAAGAAGCAGACCAATAAGTGCGCAGAAGACGTATTTCATGGGCACCCCCGGCGTCGGCCAGCTCCGTTGCTTACCAGGTTAAGTGAAGCGAAGTATATACCGGGACGGCGGAAAAGCCAATGCAACACCACTTGAGCTTTGGGAGAAAACAAAAGTGGGCTCAGGCATGCCAGTGTTTCAGCGGCCACTGGCGCGCTAAGCCTCAGTTGCCGGCGTGTCATACCTCGCTCAAATCTGCCGGTCGGTTCAGTAGAGGCATTCCTCTCGTCTCAATTGTCAAGTTATCGACTAAGGCTCGGAATTTCCGTGCGTTCGGCACTGCGATCATAATAGCCAGTCCGGGTCCGGATAGTGTAATCGTGCCCGCGGACTTTTACGTGAATCCGTCGAAATGAACCATCCCGGCGAGAGTTGGGGGGAGAATAGCCGAGCAGATATTGCGAACGTAGTTCGAGTGCGATCTGGTCAAATGCCGCCCCAATCTGTTCGGTAGCCTTCACGCGGATGGTCCGCCCTCCCGTTTCGCGGGCGAGTTTCCGCACGCTCGCATCTCCGTGGTACGTTCCCCCCATCACTTTATAAAAGTCCGGGTCGCTCGCCACGATCGAATAAACGATTACGTCGGCTCTCTCGGCCACCTCGGTTGCCCTTTGCAAAGTTACCTTGCTGCCTTGATCTTCCCCATCGGTCATCAGGACCAGCACCTTGCGCCCATATCGCGTCTTCATCAATTCATTCGACGCCAGATAGACTGCGTCAAAAAGATGTGTCCCGCCTGTAGGAGCCTGCCCATTTTCCTGCAGGATACTTCTGCCCGTCGTGTTAATCTCAGTGGCTTCAATTGCTTCCGCCAATTCCTGCGGGTCGTTTGTGAAATCGCGCCGCAAATTCACATCCACGTCGAAGCTCATCAGTGTGCAACCGTTGTCAGAGGCAGGCCGCATTTTCGCGATTCAGCAACAACAAGGCTGTAGTACTTCAGTCCTCTCTCGACCGAAAATGCGCAATCGGTAATCTAAAGAGTGGGTCATCCTGCTATCCCATCAAACGCCGTCATTTGCCCGGGAGAAAGCAAAAGCGGCGCTCCGGAAGACCGAAGCGCCGCTTTTGCAACACCACTGGAGACAATTCTGTTAGCGCGCCAATGGCCGCTGAAACACCGGCATGCCTGGGCGCCGCAGCGGATACCCTTGCGCTTGACCATGGGCTTGCGCGGGAATCAGCCCATTCGAATGGCTTGCGTAACCAATGTGCCCGTGCTGGCCATTGCCATTCGCCGGCGCGGGCTGCGGCAGCCGAGCCGGGTTACCGATAGGGCGCAGGTTGATCGGGGCCGCATGCACGTGATCGCTGATGGCCTGCAGGCGCTTCAGGATGGACTGCCACTGTTCCCAATCCAATTGCCGCAGGAATGGCCGCAGCCCCTGGATGAAGGGATCCTCCAGCAGCGCCTCGCCGTCCGATTCCGGAATGAAGAAGCGGTTCAGTCCGACGCTCAGCGCTTCGGAGATCTTTTCCAGCGTACCGAGGCTGGGGGTCATCTGTCCGCTCTCGATGCGCGAGAGGTACGAGCGGCTGACCTTCGAGCGCGACTGCAAC
>OCOJ01004034.1_pt1 | contig 12061 bp, 10 predicted proteins | sample 1539251 | NCBI WGS metagenome assembly OCOJ01 (sample SAMN01911457, study PRJEB22624) | soil metagenome | biome: Soil | place: Malaysia | collected 2012-04-30 | depth RA_metagenome m
ACAAGTCTGGTTCGGGAGAACTCACATTGTAGATTGGTCCAGTTTTTGGGGGCTGGGTCACTCTCTTCAGCAACAGCGTACGGGCCTGACGGCTGTCTCAATCATACAACCTGGGGTGTGGACTACTCTGAGCCATGACGGCGAAGCTTGCCCAAGCGAACATTGACTCCGAACATGGGTCCGTACACGTTGATGCCGTAGTTTGCAAACTTTGGTTGAGACAAATAGAGATTTGATATATGCATCCAATTCAGGCCGGCCGAAATGGAGTACCGGGGGTTGAGGTTATATCGAACTCCACTGCCCATGTTCATTGTGAATGTAAAGTCCTGCCCCTGGGCGTAAAGGACTCCAGCAGGGCCCTTAGCATCGATGTTTCCTAGGCCCACACGTCCGTCAAAATATGGCGCAATCCTCCCATGCCGCGGGACAAAATTCCTTCGAAAACCAATGATCCACGCGAAATAGCGCGTTTCTGGCCCCCTCGGAATCACCGTGATGGCTCCACTGGTCTCCAGGTCCCAATTGCCACGAAAGATCCAAGGTCCCGCAATGTCATCTATCTGCCAACGGAGAGACGCGATGATGGGGACCAGAGTGTATTTGAGCGATGTCGTGTCGTAGGCATCTCCCAAGAAAACGTCGAAAACAAAGGGGATGTTGATGGGGAGCCAGCCGCCGTCCAGCGAAAATTCAATCTTGTTCTTGTAATAAATCTCTCGGTTACGATCCGCCGGATTAGGGCTAGGGGATATTACAGCTACCGATGATTTTGAATTTTCGCCGCGATTGTCGGTTTCTGCGAGCCGGTCTGTTTCAGCGGCAAGTGAGTTTGGCGAGTTGTCCGCGTCGAAAAAAACGCTGGCACACGAAGCTGTCGTTGGGCATGCATCCACAATAAACGAAGAGGGATCTGAGGGCGAAGTCGCATCCACAAGCGACGTTCTCGGGCCATCTACCTTCTTTTCCGCCGCCGTCGATGTCAGTCTGTCGCCCCCTGCCTGGACTCCCAAAAGAGGAGCAACGTAAGCTCTTCGCAGCTCCCCCTTCGTGCTCAGCACTTGAGATTCGGAACCTGGGCCTTGGATGGACTGAGCCTGCAGCGACCCTCGTGTCAACAGTAGAACCAGTAGCACCATTCCCATGGCTGCTTGGAACGTGATCCAGGCGCTCCCAAGGAGCCGACGAGAATTGGTTCCGTGATTCATTGCTGCCATGTTACTCCCGGGTAAAGACTCGGTATGCGGTACCCGCGATAGGCATTTGCACCGTTGATATTCATTTGCCAGACAGTCTGCGGAGAGTCCGTCTGCGTAACTTCCATGATTTGCGAGGACGGGCCGCCTGTCGGAGTTGTCATATCAAATTCCACATTGCCGTTGCTAAGAATTCCGATACTGCCTCCCCAGGATGAATAGAAACCGGCCAGATCCTGCCACACCAAGGTCGCGAGGTTTGTGCTCTCGTCTACCTGGAACAAGGGAGCGCGGCTATAACACGCTGGCGCTGTGGAACTAGTTCCGCACTGCACCCCGCTGGAATCTGTCCGAAAGTCTCCGTTGTCCATAACGCCTATAGTCCATTGCGAACCGTTCGTACTGATCAGATTCGGATAGTGCTGCGAGTAGAACCACTCAGTCGGATCCCCACCTAACAACGTAAAATCTCCTTCAGGGCCAAGTCTCCACTGGATATCTCCCGAACCCTGGCCATTGGCGTAATCAATCTTCAGAACCCAGCTCTGAGCGCGCATCGAAAGTAGAAGGTTACCGTCAGGCGTGTAGATTATCGCGTTGCTGTGCGTCCAATCCGGCAGTCCAAAATAAGGATGCCGATTCACGTCCAAGTGATCGAAGGAGGACCAGGCCCACACCACGTTCCCGTTCAGATCGATGTCGACGAGAGCGTCTCCGACTACGGTCGTTGTTCCCGGGTATCCGTCTAAGTTAGTGAAGCTTTTTGCGATCTCACAAAGCCCGATCCAGTGTCCATTGGGTAGCACGAGCACGTCATGATGGAATGGAGCTCCGCCAGGCACAATGCCTAGTTGTGGCGGGATAGTAAAGGAATGGCCATTGCTTTGAAGTGATTGATTGACTTGTGTGTACGAAACATCGCGAATGGTTTTGCACGTCAAGTCCACTTCCTGCAAATCGGTGCCGACGTTAAGAATGAAGTGTCCATTTGGCATAAGTTTCAGAGGCAAAGCATCGCCGGGACAGTACCAGATGATGCGACCCTGAAGGTCCGTCACCACGTCTTCCAGCACATGTACACCTGTTGTCAGGCTGAGCAGTTCCACGCCCGGTGCAGGCGTAAGGCCTGGGACAGGAGGAGCAACTGTGATTTGGGGTGCCTGTTGCGATGTGGATATGGGCCCCGTCGTGAACGTACGGTCCTGATCTACCCAGTTGCCACCCGGCCAGTTCGCGTGCGCTCTCATGTGGTAGGTCGTTTGCGGCAACATGCCTGCCACTAGAATAGCCAGAGTGCTATCGCCCAAAGTTGGTGTGACGACCGAAGTTTGTCGACCGTAGTTGGTGTCGGTTCCGAACTCAACCCAAGCAGTTACTCCCTGCTGAAGATGCCCAAGGCTGTATTGCGCCACCAACGGGTTCGAAGTAGCAGAAACTTTTGTTGTGATAGGAAAGTAAGACCCACAGTCGACGGATCCGAGAGTGAGCACGATGACCACAGACAGGCACACTGCTGTTCCCGAGTTCCTCATTACTTCCACCCCCTCCTTGGAAGTTCTTGAAGAAAAATAGGCCTTCTAGCACCCTCCGATATTCGTGTCAAGCAATTTTCTTGAAGAAATGGGAAGTTCGATCGGAAGCCGCGCAGATCGCACAAGCCCGATGCTATCTGTTGAGTCGGCACCCTTATCAAGGGAACGTTTGCGGATCAAATGAATTCGCCGCCAAAGCCTTTGTGCAGCTAAGCGTTGAAAACCTCCTCTAAGTCGCGAACTGATAATTCCGTCAGGTTGGGGACCACGCGGTCCGCCCCAGCCTGAATCAATGAATCCGCTTTGTCGGCGGGCGCGATTCCAACACAGCGAAGGCCCGCTGATTTTGCGGAACGAACGCCGCACACCGAGTCTTCAATTGCAAAAAGACAGCCGGGAGAAATGGCCATATACTCGGCGGCTAGCCGATAAATGGCCGGATCCGGTTTACTTTGGGCGACATCGTCACCCGTAACCACTACGTCAAAATATTGTGAGATGTGGAGCTCTTGCAGGGTCCAACGGGTGCGTTGCCGGCTCGCGGATGTGGCTACCGCCATGCAAATTCCTGCCGTGTCGAGTTTCTTGATGAATTCAACACTGCCTGCCAGCGGTTCGAGAACTGCGCAGACCTCGCGGAAAAACTCGTCTTTTTTGGTCCCGTACTCCTGAATTTGCGAGTCTGAAAGTTCACCCAGAAAGTGAATCAGGATGTCGTGCCGTCGGCGGCCTTCGAGGATGAAGTCGAGGTCGGATTCCGAAACCTCCCTGCCCACACTGGCAAGAAACGCCCGCCACGCCTGTTTGTGCAGGGGGTGACTATCGATGATGACGCCGTCCAGATCGAAAACGGCTCCGTTGATCATCTACCCGCTCACTCTCGGCAAATCATCTGACAGGCCAGGCCAGGTGGCTTGCGCATGTTGGTAGTTCTCGATCGTGCCCACATCGATCAGGTATTGCGCGATGGGAAACGCCAGCATTCGGCCGGTGAGCTTGGGCAACACGTGAAATCCGATGTCCGCCGGGACGCTGTCGGGGATTACGTCCAATAGGGCCCGGGTTCCGATCATGAGGCCCGAGAACGCCAGATTGCTGGTCGGATTTTTTGGTTTTTCCATAAAACCGTCAATAACCCCGTTCGAGTTGGTTGTCACAATCCCGCAGCGACGTGGGTCCGGAACCTCGTAGACGCCAAGCGTAGCCGCCAAGCCTCTATCGCGATGCAGGCGCAACATGGCCTGGAGATCGGCACAGTGAAGGACGTCGGCGTAAAACACCCAGAACAGATCCTCTCCATCGACCCAACCTCGATTCGCGCGCAAGGTCCCGGCACTACCCAGCAACTGCTTCTCCTCCGCGACGTGCACTCTAACCCCGTCCTCTCCGCACTGTTGCAGGAAGCTGCGTACAACGTCGGCGTGAGCATGAAGGTTGATCAGAACCTCGGTGATCCCGACCCTCTTGCACAGCTTCAACCAAATCTCCAGCATCGGTGTGCCCTGGATCGGCACAAGGCACTTAGGAAGAGTGTCAGTAATGGGCCTAAGGCGAGTGCCGTGGCCAGCCGCCAAAAGGAAAGCTTTCATGGAGGGTTCAGGCAGAGGAAAAGGTAAGACTATGCGCTGGCGAAGTTCGGGACGAAGGTCCACGAACAACCGCGGCGTTCGTCGCGATTAATAAAAGGGTCATTCACGATCGCGTGTGCGCCCTGCATATCAAACGCGAAGGTCATTTCCTGGATGCCCTCCCGACGCATCGCCTCCCGAACATTGGATTGATAATCGGGTTCGCAATAGAGGAGCAAAAAACCTCCCCCTCCAGCTCCTGTAATCTTGCCGCCTAAGGCACCGTGCTCCCGCGCCACGCCATAAAGCTGATCGATGCGCGCTGTCGATATTTTTTTCGAGATGCGCCGTTTGGCCTCCCACCCTTCGTGAAGCAACGAACCGAGCTTTCTGAGATCTCCCTCCGCAAGGGCAGTGCGCATGCGAAGCCCTAATGCCTTTACTTCATGCAGGGCTTCAATCGTACCGCCAGTCTGGTTGCGGGCAGAAGACTCCTGCTCTTTCAATATGCTCCAGGAGTGATGAGCCGAACCGGTGAAAAAAAGCATCAGATTCCGCTGGAGTTCGTTGATAACGGGAGGGTTCAACTCCATGGGCTCAACCGATGTGCTCCCATCCGGATAGAAAGAGATGAAGTTCAAGCCTCCGAAAACAGCCGCGTATTCATCTTGTTTCCCCACGTACTTGCCTAAAACATACCGTGCAATGTGAAATGCCCGTTCTGCGAGATCATATTTCGAAATCGGCCGCTGCAGATGCATGCTAAGAACCTTAAGTATGTTGACGCAAACGCTGGCGGAAGAACCGAGACCGGTACCCGGTGGAATCTCAGACGAGAGGAACAGGTCGACCGCGATATCGCAATTCATCTCCTTCAGCACAGCTAAAGGTATCTCCAGCGAGCTCCCGCGTAGGTCAGCCTTCGCAATGTCGTGCCAGGTCTCGAATACTCGCAGATCGGATGAAATGACCTGGATCCGACCATCGGACCGAGGCGTGAGCACGGTGTAGAAATACTTATTGATAGCGGCGCTGAGGACCGCCCCGCCGAACTGTTCATAATAGGCTGGTAGGTCGGTGCCGCCGCCCCCAAAACTAATCCGCACTGGACTGCGAACTATGAGCATGCACTAAATCTTTCTGGACCTCGATTTCCACGTCTAAACTGGTCGCCGCGTTTCCCATCGCTGGAGCATGTGCCAGCCGTAAAATGAGGGTCCACGCGGTTTGAAGTAACAGGGACACATCTTGAAATGCAGATCGATGAAGAATGTACTGCAGGTCGTAGCGAGTTTTATCTTCGGAAGAGTGCTGATCGCGCAACCCATGCACCTGCGCCAGCCCGGTAATTCCTGGTTTCACATTAAGCCGCTGCCGGTGCCAATCCGTGTAGTGGCGAGCTCGGTCTGTACCTTCCGGGCGAGGTCCCACCAGGCTCATATCGCCCCGCAATACATTGAAAAGTTGGGGTAATTCGGTAATGCTGAGTGTTTGGAGAAGACGCTCAAAAAAGGCCAGATCAGTTCCCCGTCGCGGAGAATTCAGTCGGTAAAGCCAGAATTCTTTTCCACCCTTCCCACACCGTCTCTCACGACAGCAGGCTTGCCCCTTGTTGATTTTGAGCAATGCTGCTCCGCAGAGAATCAGAGCTATGCAGACCGGGAGCAGCGCGAGTGTGATAGCTATGTCAAAAGGACGTTTCCAGAAAGGCTCACTGCCAATAAACGAACCGCGCTGCAGTCCTATGAGGGGAAGACCATCGAGGTCAGTCAGTTCCGGTTTTGTAACGTAAAGCTCATACGGTTGCGGAATCATGCTCACCGCAATGCCCAGACGGGCGCACCGTGACGTGAGGTCAACCACCTCCGCGTGCCCTGGTTCCGGCAGGGTAAGAATCAATTCGTCCACTCCACTCGACTTAAGCATTTCGGCAATGTCTGGAGTACGTACGACCGTGGCATGATCGCGACGCACATAAGGAGGCGCCCCAGCAGCATCCTCGCCGGGACTGAGGAAGCCGACAACCTTACGCAACATCTCCGGATGAGATTCAATCTTCGCGGCCATTTCTCGCGCTAACAGACCGTTGCCGACGATTACCACGTTGCTGACTAGTCCCCGGCTCCTTCGTGAGGCCAGCACCGAACGCGCAATCACGCGGATCGCGAGAAAGCCGGAGAAAAGGAGGAGGCCGAAGTACCCGAGGGCAAGACGAGAAATGTATTCACCCAGCAGATAAGCTAGCGCAAGAAGCGCACACATGAGAGCCACAACCGCAAGCACGAGCTGCGATACGACAGCCGAGAACAACCACCCGGCACGGAAGCCGTCAAGGCGCACCCAAGTGGACATCAAGCTCCACAACAATAATGCCGCTAGCAGTGGTGGCACGAAGATCAGGGCGGTACGATCCGTCGGACCGTGCCAGACCCAACCGTAGCGTGCCAAGTATGCAAGAGGCATAGCCACGACGCCCCATGCGAGATCGGCGGTCAAGATTCCGTTGCGCAGAATACGGGCAATCATCGAGGACTTCGAAATCCCAACAGAAGCATCACGCCTGTTGACGAATCAACTCTTGCATAGTCGTATTGCAGATGCGATTTCGTAAACACGTAAACACGGAATGGCTCACCGAGACATGCAGATCTTCGATCACTTGCATGTTGTCAGAGGGGACCACGATGCAAAGGTCGCACAATGGCTTCATCTTTCCGCCCTGAAATCCCGTCAATCCGATGGTGAAAGCCCCCGCATCTCGAGCGACCTGCAGCGCCTTCAACACGTTAGGCGAGTTACCACTTCCGCTAATGGCCAGCGCAATATCGGACTTGTCAATCAGCGGCAGCAACTGCTCCGCAAAAATGTCCTCGTAACAAGCATCGTTGGCCCATGCGGTCATCAGCGGAATGTTGTCGGTCAAGGCAAGCACACGGAAGCGCCGATTTCCGTTCACCACGGTGCCTTTGCCCAGATCGCACGCGCAATGGGACGCCAAGGCTGCGCTTCCACCATTGCCAAAAACATAGATCGTCCGATCGTTGAGATACGCGTGCCACAGCGCTTCGGTCACGCGGTCAATTAATGCACAAGGGAGGCGCTTAAGGACTGTTGCGACCTCACTGAAGTACGCTTCTGAACGCGTGATCTCAAAGGGCGAAAACGGCGAAACAACACTTTCGGTGCTGCGTGGATTGGGCATAGTACTCATAGCAACTATATCCTCGCGTTTGTATTGGAATGGAGACTCTCAGTGTGGATGTTTGTAGATGAGCTTAACGGGCGGCTAAGACTACTCCGGTCTGTTTCATGTCGGAGTACGCGTCCCGGACGTGCTGGGGAACTCCTCCGCTCTGCTCAATCCAGATCAGGAAATCATCAAGGATCTCGGACAGGCTCCGCCTAGGAGCCCAACCTAGGCTCCGCAGTTTCGTGATCGACGACACGCTGTGACGGTTGTCGCCAGTTCTGTACTCGCCGGGAATGCGGAATTCGACATCTTTCGCGATTTTGTCGCGAACCAGTTCTGCATACTCTCTCACAGAGGTCGGTCGCCCACTCCCGACGTTGAACGCCTGGGCATCGGCCTCATCTTTTTCCAAAACGAGCATATTCGCATTTACGACATCGTCGATATGCACGAAGTCCCGTGTCTGGAAACCGTCTTCGTAGATAATCAGCGGATCGCCAGTCAGAGCGCGGCTCACGAAGATCCGGCAGATCCCTGAGTAATGATTGAAAAGGGACTGGCGCGGTCCCTGGGTGATGGAGTAGCGGAGAGCAACCGTGGGAATGCCGTGGATCCATCCAAGCCCTAATGCTGCCTTCTCTTGAGCGAGTTTCGAAACAGCGTATTGGTTGTATGGATTGGTGTACTTTTCTTCTAACAGGGATGGACTAGATCGTCGGCCACAATAAGGGCAGGATATCTCCCATTCTTTTCGCTGCAATTGCTGTGCACTACGTGGCATTGGAAGAAACGAGCCGTGCTCTTGACACACGTACTGCCCTTCACCATAGACCGCCTGCGAAGAGGCGACGATCACCTTCCTGAGCTTCATGCGCTCTTCGACGATCAATTCATAGAGGAGAGCCGTGCCTACCGCATTCACTTGCAGGAAGCGGGAAAAATCAGGCATATAGTCCTGGTACGCTGCCTGGTGCGAGACGACGTCCACATGCCGTAGCGCATACTGGAGAGTCTCGCGGTCGGTCAGGTCGCCCCGGATAAATTCCACTCCGTCGGGAAATCGCGGCGGCCGGCCCGTGGGGTGAACCTTAGGATCCAGGTTGTCTAACACCCGGACCTCGAAGCCTTCCTTGTGAAAGCGATCCACAAGATGGCTGCCGATGAATCCAGCACCGCCCGTAACAAGAACACGCATCGTTCGCATTAACTCCTGAGGAAAATCAGATTCCAGCCGCGGCCTTCGCTACTTCCCTGAACCCAAGATAACCGTTACTACCGTGCGCATGAGAATCACAAGGTCCAGCGACAAAGACCATCGCTGAATGTATTCGAGGTCGAGTCGTACCCATTCATCAAAGTCGCTGATTTTGTTTCGTCCATTCACCTGCCACAAACAAGTGATCCCAGGTTTCACCGCAACTTTTTGTCTCTGATACTCGCTGAACTGAGCGTATTCCGTTACTAACGGCGGGCGCGGACCAACCAGACTCATGTCACCTTTGAGCACGTTGTAGAGCTGCGGTAGCTCATCGAGGCTGTATTTCCTGAGCCAGGCGCCGACCTTCGTGACGCGAGGATCGCCCGAGATCTTAAAGACCGGACCCGTCATTTCGTTGAGCGACGCAAGTTCGTGCCGCAGGGAATCGGCGTTGGCGACCATGGATCGAAACTTGTAGCCCGTAAACGGCTGGCCGCCACGACCAACGACCTTCCATCGATAAAAGACCGGACCTGCAGAACCGAGCTTGACGGCAATGGAGATGGCGAGGAAAACGGGCAGCAGCGGCAGCAGCAAGCACAGGGAAAACACCACGTCAAGAAGCCGCTTCACCGCAGTTTGACTCCGACTCTGCCAGCACGGTGAATAGGCCACGATGGTCTGTTGCGCGAGTGCGTTCATCACTTCCTCACTATGAAACTGCACTTGCCTCGTGCTTACGCACTTGCGCACGCGCACTCTGACACCAGACTGTCAAAGAGCGCTTCCAGACTTCTGAAGTGGTGCTCCCAGGACCACTGTTTCTGCACGAAAGACAACCCATGTTTCGCCATGGCATTGGCGCGCGATCGATTGCTTAGTAATTCAAGAATGTGGGCTGCGAATTCTTCCGGAGTTCGGCCGACTAGAAGCGCGCTGCCTTCGGGCGCATGAATCCCCTCATTCGCTTCAGGGCTAATCACCATGGGCAGGCCGGCGGCCAGGCCTTCTATGACCTTGTTTTGCATGCCGGCGGCCATACGAATCGGGTCGACGCCCACCGATCCCTTCCAGAGGTAGGGCCGTACATCTTTCACAAATCCGGTTACCGTGACACGGCGGTCTTCCGTCAGTTTCAAGACGGGTCGCGACGGATTCCGGCCCACAACCACGAAACGCGTATCCGGACGCTTCGCCCACACCAGCGGCAAAATGTCTTTGTGAAAGTGGAGAACGGCATCCACGTTCGTGTCCATAGCCATCGAACCACAGAAAATGAGCGTATTCTCGTCCCGAACCGTGTCTGTCGGCGGGGCAAACGAGTGCACGTCGGTCCCGTGGGGGTTAAAAAAGACGTTCCGCAAGCAGCCCTCAGGGTCAATGGCGTTTCGATCTTTTTCGGAGATCAGCAGGCAGGAATTGAATTTCTGAGCAAGATCAGCTTCGTATCCCACCAGACGGCGGTACTCCATCGCGTAGAGGGCGCGCAACAATGGATTCCGGGTCAGAGTGTAGCGGCGTCCAAAATGCAGGATCTGTGCCGGTTGCAGCGCAATGACTCGCGGAATAGAGTCCAATTCAGCGAGATATTGGCCGGAACGGAGGTGGTAACCGTACGCCAAATCGATTTTTTCTTCGGCGACAATTTGCCTGACCTTGGCCGCGAAGGCAACCGAGCGGAAATACCACATTTGAAGCGGCGTCGACGACGCCAGCCCGCGCACGGTACTCATCGCCGCTCGCCACCTCGGCCACTCGAAAACTTCCATCCGGTGGCAATACCGGGCAAGGCGCTCCCGGCGCTCGGCTGGCACGGGGGCGGGGGCCAAGCCGATGAGCGAGACTTGGTGTGAGCGGGAAAAATATTTCACAAGATTGAAGACGGTATTGCTGGATGCATCTCCGGGAAACACAGGAAAACGATAAGTCACAAATAGCAAACGCATAACTCAATGAGTAGGGATGGAATCGGCTTTGTGCTTGGCGGTCTGAAAGCGCGTGATGGTTTTGCCGGGTGAATGGACGACCAGATCGGCTTGAATGGTCTCCCCGAGGTCGCTGTACTGAACATCCCATGATGTGATTTCGCGATCGCTCGGGGCAATCAAGTAGCCCACCTTCGCAGGCAGCATCGCGTCGCAGGAAAAATGGAGGACTGAATTGGGCAGACGTTCTCCGAAATGGGGAGCATACCAACCTTGGATCGGTGCATCCTCTCCACGGACACAACTCACTTTGGTCGCGCCATCAGGGGAGCCAGCATAGGGGTAGAAGCGTATTGTGAGCGACCTTAGAACAATCTCGGTGTACGCGTCCTGGACGTCGCAAGCAGCTTCCGGATGAAGGTGCACCAGGCTCTCGATGGTGTGCCGGCCCTGGCCTGTAATCTCGTCCAACACCAGCCAAACTGCACCCTCGAGCATTGCGATAAAACGCCGGTGGAAAATGGGTGTGGCCTGCTGCGCAAAACCGTCGTGAGTACCGACAAAAAGCGCAGAAGAATCCTGCCGCATGCAGATGGCGTCCAACACCTGACACCGCCGGCCGACGCGGAAAGACGCCCAAATCTCCGACTGCTCACGCCCGTCCACGAGCACCGTGTTGTGTGCCCGGGTGCTGCGCCAGTATTGTCGCCACGGACCAGGTTCATACTCGTCCACGCCGGAGTCGACCACCATTCTCTCACCCGCGAGCGAGAGTTCGTAACTGAACAGGCTGCAATGCCCGTGTGCCGGAACGTGATCGGGTCCCACTGGTTTGACATCGACAATCATCCGATCGCCCGGGCCGCTTCCCCGCAGTGCAACGTAGCCAGTAGCAGGCCAAACATCCCCTTTCTTCTGGGGAGACGTAGTTGTCTTCGCCGAGTTGAACGCTTGCGGTGCGATCAAGGCACAATAGCCAGCGGGATTCGCGTCTGGCCATCGTCCGCGGCTGTCGAGCAGCACCTCGGCTGCGGCAAGGATGTCTTTCGGGGCACGCGCGATGCCAATCGCCGAGTCGCCGAAAAGCGGAATCTCTCCATCCGGGTGTGTAATGCTAGCAAGAAAGTCGCCCATGGAAAGCAGGCGCTGGCGAGCCCATTTCGGGACTTCCTTCCCGTTCAACTGAAAGGCCAGCACGATCTCCAGGTAATCCTGCAGCACGATAGCGTGGTACATCGGACTGCGCTCGTAATGGCCGCCGTCTTCCAAAATCTGTTCCCGTAAGCCGCTCCACAGAAGCTTTTCTCCGAGGTCCAACCAGCGCTCGGCGGCTTTGTCGTCGAAAAAGATTCCCGCGAACGCCAAGGCCTTGGCATCGGCCAACAAGTGATTGCCCAGGCAATCGAACTCGAGTCGATCCTCCAGGTAACGTGCCTGCTGGTACAGGCTTTT
>OCOJ01037936.1_pt5 | contig 12055 bp, 12 predicted proteins | sample 1539251 | NCBI WGS metagenome assembly OCOJ01 (sample SAMN01911457, study PRJEB22624) | soil metagenome | biome: Soil | place: Malaysia | collected 2012-04-30 | depth RA_metagenome m
CGACCCGTTCAATATGTTGGCGACTGTACTCGAAGTTCCGCCTGGTGTGATTCGTAGGATCGTACCAACCAAGGGTTTGGCGGATGGGCTGCCGTCTACAACGATCAAGTCCCCAGACAGGACAATGAGCGTGAGGGTTTGCGTCCCTGTATTACCCACGGAGTCGGTGACCATCGCCGTGAAGGTGTAAGCGCCAGGTTGAGTCGGCGTGCCGGAGAGCGTGCCATTAGTTACGCCGGCTGCATTCGCTTGGAACGAAAGGCCAGGCAGGGTTGAACCACCACCGGGCATTACAGAGCCGGAAACGATGGTCCATGAGAAGTTGTTTTGTCCTGTCGTGACACCACCGCTTTCGTAAACCGTATTGCTATAAGGGCTCCCCACAACCCCATTGGGGAGAGTTGTGGTCGGGAGCGGGAATGGGGGAGTAGCCGGAGGAGCAGCGTCAGACGCGTAGATGTTCACGGTGTCGTTGCCGTTCGCTCCGCTACTGACGAAGTTACCGTCACCAGGGTATGAAACTGTGAACGTTGTAGTGCCGGCCGTGATTGGGTAAAGCACGCACGCTCCAGACCCTAGAATAGCCGCAGGCGCAGGCATGCAAGAGGATCCATCACTCCCTGTCACCATTAGGCTCCCGCTTGGCGGGATTGGTGCGCCTGCTCCTGGTGACACTACCCCGAAAGAGTAAGCCACGGTGGTCGGTAATCCCACAGTCGCTGGAGAAGGTAGCACCGAGTTGATAGTAATCTGAGTGCTCGCCTTGTTGACCGTCTGGATCAGCGTAGTCGCTGTGCTCCCCGCATCGCTGCCCGTAGCATTGTAGTTGGAATCGCCGCTGTAACTTGCGGTGATATTGTGCATGCCAACGGACAGAGCGGATGTCGTGAACGTCGCCATCCCGCCGCTCAGCGTCAGATTGGAAGCGATCGCATTGACTCCATCGAACAAGGTTACCGTTCCTGTCGGCGTGCAAGGAGATTGCGGCGCGACAGTAACTGTGAATGTAACCATCTGTTGAAACACCGACGGGTTCGCAGTCGGTGCCACGACCGTCGTGGTGTCCGTCTTGTTTATTTGCAACGTGAGCGCTTGCGTACCATAGTTACTGTTCTTGTCAGTCACTTTCACTGTGAAATTGTAGCTGCCAGCCACGCACGCTGTGCCTGAGACTGTGCCGGTGGCCATACCGAGCGTAATGCCGTTCGGGAGCGAACCGGAAATAACGGCCCAGTTGAATGGTGACACGCCACCAGCCTCGAAAATTGTATTGCTGTACGCGCTCTCCACAACTCCAGGGGGCAGAGTTGTAGTGGTGACGTGCGGGGAGCTGTCGGATACGTAAATCAGCAGCGTCAACGGAGACGTAGTTGTCTCCGTTTGGGTGCTGTCCAATGTCAGCATGAAGAAATAGCAACCTGCCAAGGAGTTCGTCGTATTCCAGTTGAAGGTGAACACATATGGGGACGCGGCGCTGACGCCAAACGTGCTCACGCCATCTTGTACCACTCCTTTCAACAACAGCGGGATAGTTGGCGTGCCGGCTGGCGGACTTGCGGGGCACCCTTGATCGTTGTTGAGGGGTCCGATGGCAACCAGCGAGTTTGCCGCTAAGTTGTTCACGTACGCGCCCATAGTGTTGTAGTCGTCCTGCAACGACCATGTTAGGGGCACAGAGCTGCCTTGTACGAGGGTCGTGGGCGTGAAGGACAGGTTGTTTAACGTAACGGTCGGGGGTGTGTTCGTGTAGCAGCCCGTCAGCGGGCCGTCACTTCCAGTACTAACAATGTTCGACGGCGTACTCTCGGCTCCCGGGTTCGTCGACGTAGCCGACTGAACCGCGGTCACGAAGTACTGATACCCGGTCGGGTTGCAGGTGACGGTATCGGTATACGTTGTCGCCGGCGGAGTGCCGGTAACTGTGTAAATTTTCGTGAACGTCTTTCCGCCATCCGCGGAGCGGTAGATGTTGTACGCACCGATGTCGCCGAACGGCTTCGTCCAGTTCAGCGTTATCGTTCGTGGTGAGGCGTTTTCGGTTGCTGTCAAGTTTTGGGGGACAGCGGTTATCGACTGGGCCGTCTCAAGATCAATCTCGCCGCCTCCGCCAAACGGCGGTCCGCCTCCGCCAAACGGCGGTCCGCCTCCGCCAAACGGTGGTCCGCNCTCCGCCAAACGGCGGCCCAGAACTGCTCAAATAGGACCCGGTGGCATCGGTTTGCGCTAAATCGTAGTTGCCCCAGTCCCACGCGCCAAGGAAATTCTCGTCAGGATTATCGTCGAAGTTAATGTCAGTGTTCGTCCCACTCAGACTCGTCCAGGAAAATGTATCCGCCGGACCGGTGACGCGCGTCATCGCGGTTTCCCCCCCCGGTACAGGTGCCCCGCTACAAAGGTGCGTCGAAGCACTACCAATAGGGTTACCACTGGAATCACGAGCGGCTGGCCACGGAACGTACCAATGGGTAATGGCCGTGACGCCGGGTAAGCTACCCGTCTGAGTTTCTTTGTCAATGTCAGGCAGAGCGCTCTCGGAATAATCCAGTAGGTCCAACTGCCTCGAATAGCTCATCACACTCAGGTAGTTCACCTTGCAGTTGGTTGTGACCGACCGGAAAAGCGGCGGATTGGCCAAAGCTCCTGCCGCCGGACCGCCATGAGCAAAGCTAAAGATTGCATGCCCCTGCTCATGCGCGAGCGTGCTGGCGATCACCGAAGGGTTCTGCCCGTCGGAGGTGGGGGATGCCGGGTTGCCCCAGAGACCTAGCGAGCCTACGAAGTGGTGCCCGCCCACATCCGCGATGCCGGATTGAGTGCTCGTATAAGGGGGGGCCACAGCAAGGTTCGGGTCGGTGCCCCGTGTGTAACTCAATTTCAGCGGACTTCCGCCGACAGTTATCGTGAAGCTGTCGCCCTGCGGACCGGGACTGTTGACGCAGAAAGGGCCGTCGAGATTCGTGTTAGTGACTGCGCCGGCAACGTAGACGCGACCGTAAGGACAAGATGGGTCCAAGGCAGTATGCCCGCTTGCATCCGGGCCGAGAACATTGAGCGGGCCCACCGGCGTTGACGTGGTGAACGTCACCGTGTTGCCGGTTTGCTTCACGCTTGCGAGCGTGCCGTTATAAATGTTCCATTTCGGCTGCCCCACGGCATGGGCGAATAATCCGTAATGCTTGAAGGGCGCGGCCCCCGGTTGGAAACGCGGCACGCAGGCAGCGGCCGGCGGTGAGGTTGTGCAGAGACCGAGGCTCGTGGGGTTGGCTGGGTCGATGAGCTGTCGCTCGAAGCCAGTTACGCCTCCTGGCCACGTAACTACACCAAGGTTTATGGTGTTCCCCTCCGGACTGGACGGNCTCCGGACTGGACGGATGTGGGAAAGCGCAAAGCGAAAGCTGCCCGTTAACCATGGTGTCCTGGCAGACCGTCTCTTGAATGGCATGCACGTTTGGCTGGTTGCCCTCTTGTTCGTTTACTACGTGAAGTGTAATGCCATGCGCAGCGTAGACGGCTGTTACCATGTCTACGGCACTCATGCCGCCCGTCTTCTGTAACATCGGATTGAAGGAATAATTAGTCCCATCTCCCGTTACGCATGTGTTCCCATCGGGATTCGGGCTGCTACACATATAGTCATATTGAACGTAGACGTCCGGGTGCGGGTTTTGTGGCGTCCCCAGTACCGCTCCAGGGAGATCCACCCAGGAAGAACTGCCGGGAGTGCACACGCCTTCATTGATAGCGGCATCGCAGTATCCGGGGTTCGGGTAACCTACAGGCGTCTTTTTCACCGCGTCTGGCAGGCCGTCGCCGTCAGTGTTGTGGATCGTTGTGGAGAAGATCACCGCTCCCCAGGCCACGCAACCCTGCTGGCTCGAGCTGGGCACAACCTTAGTTGTCACCGAAGCGGCGTGTTCGGCGACCAGATTTGAGTTAGGGCCAAAAGTCCACTGCGCGATGTCCCAGGTGCCGTAGTAGCCGGGGAAGGCTGGATGGTTATGTCCATAAAGAGAAGATAGCGCCACGTTATCCAAATAAACGGTTTCGTATTTGTTGCTCTTGCCGTTGCCTACGATGTGCGTCAGGCTGTAAGCCGAGTTTTTCTCAGTTGTCGCCGCGTCATAGAATCCCCACATTGGTTCCGTCATGGTTAGCGAGGTGTTGGTCGGGGCAAAGTCACCATCGAAGAACACAATTGACTCGTACGGAACCGTCGGGTCGAGGACGCGATAGACGACGACCAACGACGCGCCTACAGCGATCGGTGTGGTGCTAGTTGTGCCTGGCAAGAGAACTTCATATATGCCATTCGCTAAGATGTTCCCCATTGAATCTCGCGGCAGCGCGTTCAAGACATTAGCGCGATAGGTCCGCACGACCTTGCCCGTCGAACTGCCTGTGCAGCCGCCACCACTCCAAGACACCGCATTACTGCCACCCGAGGTCAGGGCCACACCGGTTATGGGGTAGCCGGGAGGCGCCGGCCCGCCTTCGATTACTGGTAGGATATATCCATCCTGCCCAGAGCCCGGCTGGCCTGGCTCTACCCCGACCTTCTCCACGGTTTGCCAGTACAGCATGGCGGCAATGGGCTCTCCGCCCGGCGGAACCAGTTTTGGGCCGGTGATGCCGGGATTCACGTCCGGGATCACGATCGTTCCTATGGCGTATTCATTGCCGTTGATAAAGGTAAACGACGAAGTCATGCCGTACGCGCCCGCCACAACGTAACCGCCTCGAACAAAATAATTCTGGGCAAAATTGAGCGGAGGATCCCCCTGCGCAAAGCTCACTTGCACACAAACTGTCGAGCCCAGAAGAACGACAAGGAAACAGCCAATCAGAAGCCTTATCACTCCGCGCATCTGCGTCCTCCCAACCGTCGATTGATTTCGGCGACACGCATTAGAAGTTCTTCGCCGCACGGCACCGGAGCTTCGCCACTTCTACTAGTTTTTCTGCAAAAATTGCAAGACGTGGGTTTGGGGGACACTCGACCGCATTATCAAACGTAAGCGGGTCGCATTCTGACCTCACACCTGACGTTTGTCAACAAAATACGGGCAAAAATCTTGAGAATTCCGCGATTTGCCAAGAAGAAGGGAAGCCCTACATTCCCGTCAGGCTTCCATCATCGGGCGGACTGAATCCCTTGCGAAAGACTGGGCGTTGATTGCGGCCACCTCGGGGATTAAAATCCTCTTGTTCCGATGCTATCAGCACGGNCGATGCTATCAGCACGGTACTCTCAGAACGCACTCCCATGCTATTGAGTGACACCATGCACCGCAGCGGCCAATCTCTCAGCCCTTACGCTCCATCTCTGTTTAAGATAACTTTTTTCCACGATGGAAAGAGACCAGGAGAAGTCGGTCGCTGATGTTCGGGCGGTATCCACGGGTAAACCTAATCGTTGCAAGGCCTCTTCCACTCCTTCGTCATTCGGCTGTATTGGAACGTGTCCTTCCGGCTTCCCTAGCCGCTTAGACATTTCACGCATCCCCTTTACAAGCTCGGTCAGCGGGTCATGGTCATTGTTAATCCCAACCGCGACGGCGGGGCGTCCCTCGGCACGGTCGGCAAGGAGAGAAGTGGCGCCAATGCTACCGTCCAGACCTTGTTCCATTAAGACATCCACCAGTGCTTCGGCGAAGGTTTTACCTGTCGGGTGGCCGGGGACTGCCTCGGCCAGCTGCGCTCTCGCGGCACGGTTGATCTCTTTGCACGCGGGACGGCCCGAAGGGTTGGGACTGGACTGGCCTTTTTTCCATCGTGTAGCCGCGCCGAATCCGTTTCCCGGCTCGAAAGGTCGGCCACGAGGCCTCCTCTTGATTTTTAGGCTGGTAAGAGGCGCTAATTCGNACGCTCTGCGCGCGTTTTGCAATTTTCTTTTTCGGCCTCATTTTTCCCTCTTTCGATCACCTCGACACGCGGACACTTCTCCACGGGGCAACGGAACCGCCACCCGAGTAGCTTTGCCAACCCTTCCCGACCGGGCCACGTGCGAGAACGAATTTCGCCCGTCAATACGATTCGCGTCCCGACGTAAGCCGGGCAGAGGGGTGGTGTCATGCCACTAGCTCCCGGACCTGTCGCATGCGGGATTTGAAGGCGTCGCGGATACGGTCGAGTTCATCCGGCGTAAGGTCAGTGCGCGACGTTTCGGCAAAGACAATCCTGGCCACTGGAATGTTCGTAAGCTCGGACAATTGGTGCTGTGTAAGACCGAGAGCGCGGCGCTTCTTGGCTAGGCTTTGGGCAGGCGAGCAATGTCGTCGCATAAAGAACTTTTACCCCCTAGAGGAAGTTACTCGGGAGGGGGAGCGCGGCGGGGAGTGTGGGGATAAAAAAACGGGCTTATACCTTACAAAAAATCGAGAGGCTTATACCTTCCGGCCCGGAGCTTATAAGCCTTTAACAGCCGTATCGAAAACCTCGAATCGCTCTACGGATTCCCACGGTTAAAAAACGCCCTTCCTAATCGTCCTCCCAAGAACACGAAATAACGCCGGAGTCCCGGTGTTTTGCTTTCGCTTGCGTGAGTTTAGAAAAGGGACGTTTTCCAATCCGAAAAAATTTCGGAGGGGATTTTATTCAAATGAGAACAGAATTTTGTCTAGCTTCGCCAAACACGGTAAGCGTAAACTTCTCGCGNCTCGCGGTACGCGGCCCGAAGAAGCTGCAGCCCGAACTGGGGGATTTTCTCGATGCGTGTGTTGTGCCAGCGCTGGTCGAAAAATTCTTCGCAGAGCGGCGGAAAGGGAAGGAGCGATGAAGCTGCGCTGCGCGATTTACGCCCGGTATTCATCCGACCGGCAAAGCCCCTGTTCGATTGCAGACCAAGAGCGCAAATGCCGGGAATATGCACAAGCACGCGGGTGGGAGGTTCTCGAAAGCCAGATTTACAAGGACGAAGCAATTTCCGGCGCTACATCGGAGCGCGACGGCCTAACACGCCTGCTCGCTGCCGCCGAGGCAAAGTCCTTCGACGCGGTTTTGATAGACGACACGTCCCGGCTCTCGCGCAAACTATCGGATGCTTTGAACCTCTCAGAGCGGCTGCGCTTTGCCGGTGTGCGAATAGTCTTTGTCAACCAAGGCATCGACAGCGAATCCGAACAATCGGAAGTTCTGCTTGCAACACACGGTACCGTGGACAGCCTCTATATCCGCGAATTGGGGAAGAAAACCTTCCGTGGCGTCGAGGGGCGCGTACTTAGTCAGCTACATCACGGCGGGAGGATTTTCGGCTACAAGTCCATACCCATTGAAGACCCGGAGCGCCGGGATCAGTACGGGCGTCCGATGATTGCTGGTGCTCGCCTCCACGTGGACGAGGCCCAGGCCAAAGCTGTCCGAAAAATCTTCACGCTCTATGCCTCCGGCCTGTCCATCAAAGCCGTGGCAAAGAAAATGAATGCCGATGGCGAGCAATCGCCGACCCCTCGCGCTGGCCGACAGCATTCGTGGGCACCGTCCAGTATCCGGGGCATCCTTCGCAACGAGCGTTATCGGAGCGTCGTCAATTGGGCGAGGACGCGCAAAATGCGCAATCCGCACAACGGAAAGAAAATCTCACGCAGCCGCCCGCAATCGGAATGGGTGCGCGTCGAAATGCCCGAACAAAGGATTATCCCCGAGAGATTGTGGCTGGCGGTAAAGGAGCGCCAGAAGTTTGTCGAGCGAACCTACGGGGCGCACTCGCGGAAGGGCGGGTTGATGAAGAGCCGCCTGGCCTCGTCTCCCTACATTTTCTCGGGCCTATTAAAGTGCGGGATCTGCGGGTCGAACTTCACGATTGTTTCCGGCTCCGGGCGGAACCATCGCAGTGCGGACTACGGGTGCCCGGCGCACGCGTTCCGGGGGACCTGCACCAACGCCCGCCGCATTAAGCGCGACTCGCTCGAAGGCGAGTTGCTCGCCAAGCTGCAAAAGGATGTGTTGTCGGACGCGGCGATTGATTATGTGCTGGGACGGCTGGAAGAAGAGATTCAAAAGCGATACGTNGGCGCTGGACAGCGAAATGGAACAGATGCAAAGGCGGAAGGCCAAGCTGGAAAGCGAGATTCGCAATCTGTCGCGCGTTCTTGCCGATGGAATGGACTCGCCCTCCATCCGCGCTGCTGTGACGGAGCGCGAAAAGGAAATTGCGACAATAACCGCCAAGACTCTCGGAAGGCAGAAAGGCTCCGTGCGCGGACAGATGGGAGACCTGCGAAAGTTCGTTAAGGAAAGCGTGGCAGATATTCGTAGCCTAATCGCCAGTAAGCAAGGGAATGCCGCCCGTGTGCGACAAGAACTGGCCCGCCACATAGACACCATTACACTGCTGCCAGACCGCAAAAACGACTCCGTCCATTACAAAGGCAATTGGAAATTGCTGGAAGGCTATAGGGAATGTGCCGAGGGGCAGAATCGAACTGCCTACGCCGGCCTTTTCAGGGCCGCGCTCTACCGGTGAGCTACCTCNGGCACCGGCACAACCAAAGATTCTACGGAAAAGGCGGGAGGCTGGAAAGCAAAAATCACGCAGTCCGCCGCGGCCTAAGTCCCCAGGACGGTGCAACTTGAGAAAATTGAATTAGTCCTTGGCCCAGACTCAGCACAGCTGGGCGCCTGTTAGCAGACCCCGGCAAAGGGTTGGCGCTGCCGCCGAAGGTCGTCTTGATTCCAGACAAAGAGGGGATCGAGCCCTTCTGCCCGAAGTTTTGCGCTATAGACGGGCGCGTCGTAGGAATGGGTGGTGAACTGGCAGCCGGCATGATGGAGCGCGTAGCCTCCCGGAATGGTGGAGCAATTCAGAGTGAAGAGGCAGCCGCCGCCCCGCGCCAGTTCCACGCACGTGTCCCACTCTTCGCGGGTGCTGACAAAGGCTGCGGTCGTGGGCGCAAAGAGATTGTGGAGCGCCACGGTCGCGAGGTACTCATCGCGCGTAGGCGTGAACGGCGATTCTTGCAGCAACGCGCCTGGTGCAGGCTTCAGGCGCGGGACGCCGAGGATGGTCGCGCCATTCCCGTATTGATGGCGCAGATATTCTTCGTGAAGCATCAGCATGGCCCAGTCGCTTCGCCAATCGGCCAGCCCCGAGAGAACTCCGATGCCAACAAGTGGAACGCCGGCTAGCAGCATGCGGTCGTACGCGTCGAGGCGGTACGCGAAGTTTGCTTTCTTCGTGTTGCCGGGATGAAGCATCGGATAGCGGGCTTGGTCGTAAGTCTCCTGCCATAGGACGGACATGCCGAGTCCTGCATTAACAAGGCGGCGGTAGTCGGATTCCTCCAGAGCTTCTGCGCTGATAGCCACGAGGCCCCCGCCATGGCTTTCAAGAAGGCGGCGGAGCAGCTCGACATGGCGGCACATGACGTCAGGGCGCATGCGAGGATCGGCGGCATACACGAGTTCGAGGGCGTGCAAGCCTTTCTCTTCGATCAGGAAGGCCGCTTCCTGCTCGAGTTCCTCGTCGCTCAACCGAATGCGCTCCACCCCCAAGCCCTTGTTGCCCGCTCGATAATTGCAGTAGACACAATTCTCGGAGCAGATGCTGGTGACATAGATCGGGACGATGGCAAAGACACGGCCATCATAAAGTTCCGATTTGGCTGCGGCCGAGCGAGTGAGGATGGACTGGTCCAGAGCACCTCCGGCGCCGAATTCTTCGTGCCATAGCAGAGGGATGAAATCGGNAGGCGACGTGCGGACGCAGAGAGGCGAGATTCTGTGGCCGCTCGCGGCGAAGAACCGCGATTTGTTCAAGGGCAGATTGGAAATGAGCAGAGAACATTGAAACTCCTACTTAGCATATGCGCATTCCCTCGCAGGCCATGTGACGACGGACACGAGGGGGTGTGACCGGTCAAAGCTGAGCGAAAACCTGAGGGGGGTTATCGCCCTTCTTTCCTAAGAAGGGCCGCGATGCCAAAGAGAGTTGCGGGGAAAAGATTCCACAGGATCCAGCCGAGAAGTGCCCCGTGCCAGCGGTCGCCATCTGGCGACAGATAAAGCTGGTAGATAAACGCGAGATTCATCGCCGCAGCAACCGCCGTGGCGATACGAAACCATGCTTCGCTAGATTTCAGGTTGGATCCGTGAGGGAACCCAAACATTATTTCATGGACTCGTCGAATTCCTTCATCCAGTCGCGTTTCTTGAGCACTTCGCGCGGCTTGGCGCCGTCGGGCGGGCCGACGATGCCATCCTTCTCCATCAGGTCAATCAAGCGCGCGGCGCGGCCATAGCCGACACGGAGGCGGCGTTGGAGTGTGGACGTGGATGCTCGCCCCGCTTCCAGGACCACGCGAATGGCGTCCTGGTAGAGATCGTCATCCACATCGTCACTGCCTTCGGCTGCCGTGCCGCCAGCGCTGGTTGCATTTTCGTCCTTGGGCGGCTTCAAAAGCTCTTCGTTGTAGATAGCTTTGGCTTGTTCCCGCCAGAAGTCGCAGACCGCGGTAACTTCCGATTCGTGCACATAGGGGCCGTGAATGCGGTGCAGGCGTGAAGAGCCGGCGGGAAGATAGAGCATGTCGCCCTTGCCGAGCAAAGACTCGGAGCCGTTGGCATCCAGGATGGTGCGGGAGTCCACTTTGCTCGCCACGCGGAAGGAGATGCGCGCCGGGAAATTTGCCTTGATCAAACCGGTGATGACGTCCACTGAGGGACGTTGCGTCGCCAGGATCAAGTGGATGCCCACNGGCGCGCGCCATTTGAGCCAGGCGGGTGATGGACTCTTCGACTCCGTTTGTGTCCACCATCATCAGGTCGGCTAGTTCGTCGATGACAATCACCACGTATGGAAGCGGGCGATGTTCCAAGTCTTCCACATCATCGAACAGGGAGAGGGATTGGCCTTTCTCGAACGTGCGGTTGTATTGCTCGATATTTCGCACGCTGCGCTGGGCCAGCAGCTTCAAGCGCCGCTCCATTTCGCGAGTCGCATTCCGCAAGACGTTGGCCGCGACTTTCGGGTCGGTGACGACGGGCGTGTACAGATGGGGAATGTCCGAGTAGAGGCCGAGTTCCAGGCGCTTGGGGTCCACCAAAACCAGTTTTAGTTCGTCCGGCGTGGCTTTGTAGAGCATGCCCATCAGCAAGGAATTGATGAAGACGCTCTTGCCGGTGCCCGTCGCGCCGGCGATGAGCAGGTGCGGCATCTGCGTCAAGTCCGCCGCGCGAATTCGGCCGATGAGATCTTTGCCGAAGGGCAGTGTGAGCTTCGATGAAGAGTGCCCAAATTCCGGGGACTCGATCACATCGCGCAGCGCAATGGTTTCGCGATGTGAATTCGGGACTTCTATGCCGACGGTGGATTTTCCCGGGATGCGCTCAATCAAGATGGATTCCGCGCGGAGCGCCAGGCACAAATCATCGCCCAGGCTTGTGATGCGGCTGTATTTGATTCCCGCTTCCGGCTTGAACTCAAAAGTTGTGACCACCGGGCCGGGATTGATCTGCGTGATGTGGCCTGCCACGTCAAATTCGGCGCACTTCTGCTCGATGGCCCGGGCGCAATCCTTCAAATCGTTTTCGTCCATCTTCTGTCCACGCTCTGCGGGCTGGAGCAGGCTGGGTGAAGGAAGCTTGAAGTTGGCCTTCCCGTGGGCAATCTTGGGGCCGGGACCTTTCTTGGGCGCGATGGCTGATTCAGGATCATGGAATTTGATGACGGCCGGAGCAGGGCGGGAATCCTCCGAGTCCGGTTCATCCTCGTGCTCGCTGATTTCTTCTTCATCTTCTGCCAGGGCTTCTCGAGCCGAAATCCTCTGCTGCGCGACGGGTGGCCGCCCGGCGATTTTGATATCCTCAACGCGCTTCCGTAGCTTTTCTGCTTCACGGGTCTCGCGCCACTCTCGCCACCGCGCCAACAATCGGCCGGGGATTCCGTCGGCCGCCATCGGCTGCTTCATCCATTCGGCCGCGGCACGGAATGAAAAACTCGTGGTGAGGAATAGCGCCGTTAATAGGGTGGCCAGGGAAACCAGGTTCGCGCCCACAGGGTTGAAAGCCGCGCGCAGACCATGCGCCAGAACGGTGCCGAGCAAGCCGCCGGCAGGAAGCG
>OCOJ01037213.1_pt2 | contig 12053 bp, 9 predicted proteins | sample 1539251 | NCBI WGS metagenome assembly OCOJ01 (sample SAMN01911457, study PRJEB22624) | soil metagenome | biome: Soil | place: Malaysia | collected 2012-04-30 | depth RA_metagenome m
GACCGTAGTTTAACGGTAGAACGATACCTTGCCAAGGTATAGGCGTGGGTTCAATTCCCATCGGTCGCTCCATTTGCCGGTTCCCCGCGGATTTCTCTACCGCCAGCCGCCTGCGAACTCCGCGCCTCGGCGTTGTAATAGTGCATCGCGCAAAGGAATCCGCGGGCGCGAGCATCTAGCTCCGCGGCACCAGGAGGGAATCAAATCCTGAGACGGGAAATGCTATGACTGAAGCAACTGCAACCTGCCGGCGCCAACTGGACCTGGAAATTCCCGGGCCGGAGGTGGAGAAAACCACGGAGCGCGTGGCCCGCGATCTGGCGCGCATCGCCCGCGTTCCCGGATTCCGCCCCGGCAAGGCGCCGGTCTCGCTCATCCGGCGGCGCTTTGCAGAAGACATCAAAGGCGAGGTACTGGAAAAGCTGGTGCCGGAGTACCTGGAGAAGGCCGTCAGCGACCAGAAGCTGGCCATGGTTACGCGCCCGCAACTCGACCAGGTGGATTGGGTGGAGGGCGGCGGAGTAAAGTTTCGCGCGTCCTTTGAGGTGCTTCCGGAATTCGAGTTGGGCGATTACAAGGGCCTGTCCGTGGAACTGCCGGCCATGGACCTGACGGACAGAGAGGTGGACCGCGCGCTCGAGGAGATGCGCGAACGCGCTGCCAACTACGCCCCCGTGGAGGGCCGCGCCCTCCAGGACGGTGATTTTGCCGTGCTGCAACTCACCGGCGTGCCCAATGACGGCAGCAATCCCATCCGCGCGGAAAACGTGATGTGCCACATCGGCAGCCAGGAAACCGTGGAGGCTTTCACGCAAAACCTGCGCGGAGCCCAGGTGGGCGAGGAACGGAAATTCGAGGCCGTCTATCCGGAGGATTTTCCGGACGCGCGGCTGAAGGGCAAGACTGTGGCCTACACGGCCAGCGTCCTGGGCATAAAGGAAAAGAAGCTGCCTGCGCTGGACGACGCCTTTGCCAAGGATGTGAGCCAGGCAGGCTCGCTCGAGGAGCTGCGCAAGCAGCTCCGCGAGGAAATGGAGAAGGCGCGGGAGCGGCGGCGCACGGAGATGGCCAAGGACAAAATCCTGGAGGCGCTCCTGGCGCGCCATGATTTCCCCGTCCCCGAAGCGCTGGTCGAGGAGCAGATGGATTCCCGTCTGCGCAACCTGGTGCGTGCCCTGGCGGCCCAAGGCACGGATCCGCGCGGCGTGAACGTGGACTGGGCGGGGCTGCGCGCCCGGCAGCGCACCCCGGCGGTGAACGACGTGAAGGCGGAGATCCTGCTGGACCGCATCGGGGACGCCGAAAAGATCGAAATCGGGGAAGAGGAATTGGAGAAGGAGCTGGCCCACGCCGCCGAGCACAGCGGCGAATCCGCGCAGGCGCTGCGGGCGCGCTTGACAAAGGAAGGGACGCTGGATAGGATGAAATCGAAGCTGCGAAGCGCGAAAACGCTCGAGTGGCTGTTCCGTAGCGCCCGGATTGAAACCGCCGCAAAACAGGGATAGGATTCCGGGTTCGTCCCGAATCCTCGGGATCACAGGACGACCTGAAGTACGTTATGAATTTCCCCGCAAACAGTCAACCGTACGCGACCACGCTCGTGCCCATGGTGGTGGAGCAGACCAACCGCGGCGAGCGCGCCTACGATATCTACTCGCGGCTGCTGAAAGACAACATCATCTTCATCGGCACGCCGATTGACGACCATGTGGCCAACCTGGTGACTGCGCAGCTCCTCTTTTTGGAGGCGGAAGACCCGGAAAAGGACATTTCGCTGTACATCAATTCCCCGGGCGGCTCGATTACAGCGGGCATGGCCATCTACGACACCATGCAGTTCGTGCGGCCGGATGTGGTGACCATCTGCGTTGGGCAAGCAGCCTCGATCGCCTCCGTGCTGCTGGCCGCGGGCGCGCCCAAGAAGCGGTTTACGCTGCCGAATTCCCGGATATTGATTCACCAGCCATGGATGAGCGGCCTTTCCGGCCAGGCCACGGACATTGACATCCACGCGCGGGAAATCCTGCGCATGCGCGCGGTGATCAACAAGCTGTACGCTAAGCACACCGGGCAAGCCTTTGAAAAGATCGAAAAGGACGTGGAACGCGATTTCATCATGTCCGCGGAAGAGGCCAAGGCCTACGGCCTGGTGGACGAAATCATCGAGAAACACCGGTAGTGTCGGGGGGACGGGGCTGTTCCAAAGGGTTAGTAGCCAGCACGCGCCCGGGGCTGGCCCGGAGGGGCAGAACGGGTAGAATCAACGCCAGTGGTTTCCTGAGGGGACTGGAAACCGGAGGCCTCCACGGCTGTGAAAAAACTGACGCCAGACGAGGGCTTGCGCTGCTCGTTTTGCCATAAGACGCAGGATCAGGTCGAAAAACTGATCAGTTCGCCTTCCGATTATCCGCGCGCGTACATCTGCGATGAGTGCGTGCGTGTTTGCGATCAGATCCTGGAAGAGGAGAAGCGCGAGCAGGGCGCGGCGCCGGCGCGCCGGCCTCCCCGGCCGCCGGAGATCAAGACCTTTCTGGACGGCTACGTGATCGGCCAGGAGAAGACGAAAAAGAAGCTGGCCGTGGCGGTCTACAACCATTACAAGCGCATTTTCCTGAACCGCCAGCCGAGCGATGTGGAGCTCACGAAGTCGAATATCCTTCTGATCGGCCCCACGGGAACCGGAAAGACGCTGCTGGCGCAGACGCTCTCACGCATGCTGGAAGTGCCTTTCGCCATCGTGGACGCCACCACGCTCACCGAGGCCGGCTACGTGGGCGAGGACGTGGAGAACATCATTTTGAAGCTGCTGCAGAGCGCCGATGGCGACGTGGCCCGGGCGCAGCAGGGAATCATCTATATCGACGAGATCGACAAAATCGCCAAGAAGGACGACAACCCCTCCATCACCCGGGACGTCTCCGGCGAAGGGGTGCAGCAGGCGCTGCTGAAGATCCTGGAAGGCACGGTAGCCAACGTTCCGCCGCAGGGCGGGCGCAAGCACCCGCACCAGGAATTCACCCCGGTGGACACCACCAATATCCTGTTCATCTGCGGCGGGGCCTTTGTCGGGCTGGAACGGGTGATCGAGCGCCGCGCGGGCCGGAAATCCCTGGGCTTCCATTCCGACGCCCCGCCCGCCCAGGGGGGACGCCGCAATATCGCCCTGCTGGAGCAGGTCCAGCCCACGGACCTGATCAAGTTCGGCATGATTCCGGAATTCGTGGGCCGCTTGCCGGTGGTGGGGGTGCTCGGCGATCTGGACAAGGGCGCGCTGGTGCGCATCCTGACCGAGCCCAAGAACGCGCTGGTCAAGCAGTACCAGCGCTTGTTCGAGTTCGAGAACATCCGCCTGCGCTTTACGGACGACGCGCTGGAGACGGTGGCGGACGAAGCCATGAAGCGCAAGGTGGGGGCGCGCGGCCTGCGCATGATTCTCGAGGACCTGATGCTGGACCTGATGTACCACGCGCCGGGACAGCGCAAGCCCCGCGATTTCTTTGTTACCGCAGAGATGATCCGCAGCCGCGAGATCAACTGGAGTTTGCTCGAGAAAGCCGGATGAGCCCGGGCGTTCCGTCCTGAATCTTTGGGGCGCGGCCGCCGCTATTTCCCATGTTCAACAAGGACAAACTCGAACTGAAGCGCGTGCCGATGATGCCGGTGCGCGAGATGGTAATTTTCCCGCAGATGATGACCCCGTTCATCGTCGGCCGGGAATCCTCCGTGCGCGCGCTGGAAGAAGCCCTGGCGGGAGATAAGAAAATCTTCCTGGCCACGCAGCACGACGCATCGGTGGACGACCCGAAGGCCAAGGAAATCCACCAGGTGGGCACGCTGGCCAGCATCGTGCAAAGCGTGAAGCTGCCCGACGGCAATATCCGCGTGCTGGTGGAAGGATCGGAGCGCGCCAAGGTCCTGCAAATCACCAATGAGGACGGGTTCTTCCGCGCCAACATCCGCCTGATGCCCGGGCGGCTGGAGGATTCGCCCCAGGTGCAGCAGACCGTGGCGCGGGTGATCCAGCTCTTCGAGCAATACGTAAAACTCTCGCAGAGCCTGAATTACGACACGGTGATGGCCGCGGTGCGCGCTGATGATCCCGTGCGGCTCTCCGATTCCGTGGCCCAGAACCTGCAGATTTCCGTGGAGGAAAAGCAGGAACTGCTGGAGATGTTCGACCCGCTGGAACGGCTGGGCCGCGTGGGCGACATCCTGGAAATCGAAATCGACAAGCTGAACGTCGAGCGCAGCGTGAACAACCGCGTGAAGCGGCAGATGGAGCGGGCGCAGCGCGAGTATTACCTGAACGAAAAGATCAAGGCCATCCAGAAGGAGCTCGGCCGCGGGGAAAAGAGCGAAACCGAAGAGCTGAAGAAGAAAATCGATTCCTCGGGCATGACCAAGGACGCGCGCGAGAAGGCCTTGCAGGAATTGCGGCGGCTGGAGCAGATGCCGTCCATGTCCGCCGAGTCCACGGTTTCCCGCAACTACCTGGATTGGCTGCTGGCCGTGCCCTGGAAAAAGCGCACCAAGGAAATCCGGGATATCGCGCGGGCGCAGCACATTCTGGCCGAGGACCATTACGGCCTGGAAAGGATCAAGGAGCGCATCCTGGAGTTCCTGGCCGTGCGCCAGTTGGTGAAGAATCCCAAGGGCTCCATCCTGTGTTTCCAGGGGCCTCCAGGCGTGGGCAAGACGTCCCTGGGCATGTCCATCGCTCGCGCCACGGGACGCAAGTTCGTGCGCGTCTCCCTGGGGGGAGTGCGCGACGAAGCGGAGATCCGCGGCCACCGGCGCACCTACATTGGCGCGCTGCCCGGGCAGATCATCCAGATGATGCGCAAGGCGGGCACGCTGAATCCCGTCTTCCTTCTGGACGAAGTGGACAAGATGTCCACGGATTTCCGCGGGGATCCCTCCGCGGCGCTCATGGAGGTCTTGGACCCGGAGCTGAACCACGCCTTTACGGATCACTACCTGGACGTCGAATACGACCTCTCCAAGGTGATGTTTATCTGCACCGCCAATGTGCTGCACACCATTCCGCAGCCGCTGCAGGACCGCATGGAGGTGCTCCGCCTTTCCGGTTACACGGAGCAGGAAAAGATCGAGATTGCCGAGCGCTACCTGGTGAAGAAGCAGCGGGAGCGCAACGGGCTCTCGGAAGCGCAGCTCGGCTTCTCCCGCGAATCGCTGCAGCAGGTGGTACGGCATTACACCCGCGAATCCGGCGTGCGCAACCTGGAGCGCGAAATCGCCAATGTGGCGCGCAAGGTGGCCCGCAAAGTGGTGGAACACAAGAGCGGGAAGGCGGCGGAGCCGGCCGTGGCCGTGAGCGTGACGGCGGAAAACGTGCCCGACTTCCTCGGCGTGGTGAAGTACCGCGACCTGGGCGCGGAAAAGAACAACGAGATCGGCCTGGCCATGGGACTGGCGTGGACCGAAGTCGGCGGCCAGGTGATGGGCACCGAGGTCAGCTTGATGGAGGGCAAGGGACGGCTGACCCTCACCGGCCAGCTCGGGGACGTGATGCAGGAATCGGCCCAGGCGGCGATGAGCTATGTACGCTCGCGCTCGGCGCAGTTCGGCCTGCCGCGCGATTTCTACCGGCGCGTGGACATCCACGTGCACGTGCCGGAGGGCGCCATCCCCAAGGACGGGCCATCCGCGGGCATTACCATCGGCACGGCCATTGCCAGCGCGCTCACGCGCATCGCGGTGCGCTGCGACGTGGCCATGACCGGCGAAATCACCCTGCGCGGAAAGGTGCTGCCCATTGGTGGGGTAAAAGAAAAATTGCTGGCGGCGCACCGCACGGGCATTTATACTGTGATTCTCCCTCGGGACAACGAGAAGGACTTGGCCGACGTACCCCAGGAAATCCAGTCGGCGATGACCATCAAGTTTGTGGACACCATGGACGATGTGCTGGCCCTGGCGCTGGACCGCGCGCTGCCCGCGGCTGCTGCGGTGCCGGAGGTGGCGCCGGCGTTCGAGTCCACGGTGGCCTCTGATCAGGGGCTGACGAACTAAGCGCGGCTTCCCCGGCCCGGCCGGCGGCTCGCACACCCGCCGGGTCGCTCTTCGCCACGGCGAATTGCCCGAAATTCAATCCTTCGGCTCCGCGGTGCGGTTGGACTGCGGGATGGCCGGGAATCATCAGGAGCGGCTGTGCCCCCGGGCGCGCAGCCATCCGGCAGTTGCAAGAGGAAGGGATCCATCCGCTGCCGCGTGATCAGGAGCCTCGCCTGCACGGCGTAAAACGGCTGCCTGACCGCGGGACCGCAGGACCCAATCCGTTAGGAAGAAAGCGAAAATGACTCCAAGGAAACAGCAAGAGGAAGGAACGAGCGAAATGAGCATTAGTCTGGCGGAACTGAAAGAACGCAACATCGCCGATCTGGCCAAGATCGCCAAGGAGCTGAATATCCCCGGCTCCAGCGGCATGCGCAAGCAGGAGCTGATTTTCCAGATTCTGCGCGCGCAGACCGAGAAGAACGGGCTGATCTTCTCCGAAGGCGTGCTGGAATGCCTCCCCGACGGGTTCGGTTTCCTGCGCGCGCCGGAATACAACTACCTGCCGGGGCCGGACGACATCTACGTCTCGCCGTCGCAAATCCGCAAGTTCGACCTGCGCACCGGCGATACCGTCTCCGGCCAGGTCCGTCCGCCGAAGGACGGCGAGCGCTACTTCGCGCTGATCAAGGTGGAAGCGGTCAACTTCGAGGACCCCGAGGTGGCGCGCAATAAGATTTTCTTTGACAACCTGACGCCGCTCTATCCCCACGGGCGCATCCGGCTGGAAACCGTCAAGGAAAACCTGATGGGCCGCGTGCTGGATATGCTTTGCCCCATCGGCAAGGGCCAGCGCGGGCTGATCGTGGCCCCGCCGCGCACCGGCAAGACCATGATGCTGCAGGCCATCGCCAATTCCGTCACCGCCAACCATCCGGAAATCGCGCTGATCGTGCTGCTGATTGACGAGCGGCCCGAGGAAGTCACGGACATGCAGCGCACGGTAAAGGGCGAAGTGATCAGCTCCACCTTCGACGAGCCGCCGCAGCGGCACATCCAGGTGGCGGAGATGGTGCTGGAAAAGGCCAAGCGCCTGGTGGAGCACAAGCGCGACGTGGTGATTCTGCTGGACTCCATCACCCGCCTGGCGCGCGCTTACAACGCGGTCACTCCGCCCTCCGGCAAGGTGCTCTCCGGCGGTATTGACGCCAACGCCCTGCAGCGCCCCCGGCGCTTCTTCGCCGCCGCGCGCAACGTCGAGGAGGGCGGCTCGCTGACCATCATCGCCACTGCGCTGATCGACACCGGCAGCCGCATGGACGACGTCATCTTCGAAGAGTTCAAGGGCACCGGCAACATGGAAATCAACCNTGGATCGCCGGCTGGTGGACAAGCGCATCTTCCCGTCCATCGACATCAACCGCTCCGGCACGCGAAAGGAAGAGCTGTTGCTGCCTCCGGACGAATTGAACCGCATCTGGGTGTTGCGCAAGGTGCTCAATCCGCTCTCGCCGGTCGAAGCCATGGAATTGCTCCTCGGCCGCCTCGGAAAAACCAAGTCCAACGCGGAATTCCTCGCCTCTATGTCCAGCCCGAGTTGATAGCTCCGGCCGAATTCACCCCAGAATCTACATAGCTAAAGAGGTAACGGCGGGGGCAGGGCGGCGCTCAGGGCCATACTGCATTTTGCGCAGCAGGCCTCACCGGCCACACCCACGGGGGAGGCGGGGGATCATCCAGAGTGTAGGACCCGAGGAGCGCGGAGGAGGTACCTGCGTCGGGCTTCGGCGCCAGCATCGCCTGCACGCGCTCATTGCGGATTAACTCCTGCAGGAAATCTCGCACCACGCTTCCAGCGACTTGTTCCTCGCCATCGTTGGAGATATTGCCTTCCGCGTCTTCCTGTGTGCGGAATAGTTCGTCCCCTTTCCCACCGCGCACTTCGAAGCCTGCGCTCAGCGCGATATGGCCGTTGCTATGATATTCACCCCGGGGATCCTCTAGAATCACGACGAGGTCGAATGCCCCGGCTTCGTAAGCTCCCGGCGGCAGAGCCGGCAAGACTTTCGTGGCAGCGAACTTTCGGGTGCAGAGTTTTTCCGTCTGATACGCCAATGCCTTTCCAAAATTGGCGAAGACCAACCTGTTGCGAACCCTGTAGGCCCGCACCGCGTCCGGGATGACCACAAGGACCCGCAAAGCCATTGTTCCGTCCCGGAGTTGTTTTCCATCCGGGACAGCAGACCCGTTTGTTTTTTCTGGGATTTGCTGCTCAGATCGAGCGGCAGAGTAATCTGCGGCGCACAGCACCGCTAGCGCCACCGGCAGGGCGCGAACAAGCATCGTCTGTAAGCAGGCCGGTATTCGGTCGTTTTTCATGGTGGCGGCGCCTCAGGGCCGGCCATCCCAGGGAGAACCGGTGGGAGCAGATGGGGTCGAGGGCCCGCCCGACGGAGCAGGAGGAGGCTCGTCCAGACCCGCGGACCCCAGGATTGGCGTATCCGTGTCCGCCTTGGGCGCGAGCAGTGCCTGCAATTGCGGGCTTGCCAGCAAATCATTGAGGAATTTCCGGCTCAACGCCTCGCCCACATGGTCGCAGCCAACATAGACATTTGGGGCGTCCTCGTTGACCGTTTCCGCAGCGCGAAAAAGTTCCTCGCCCTTGCGGTTACGCACCAAGAAATCCGCGGCCAAGGTCATCGGATTCGTATTACGCATGGACATGTGAATTTCCCCGCGAGGATTGTCCACCACGACCACCAGGTCAAAGTTGTCCAGTCCGTTCGCGCCTGTGGGAACCGCGGAAACGGTCTTCAGGGACGAGAACTCCTGCGTGAACTGATTCTCTGCCTTGCTGGCCAGACAGGCGCCCAACTTGATTCTGAAGAATGTTATGCGGACCCGGTAGGACCGTGCCGCATCGCTTATGACCAGCAGCACCCTCAGGGGCACGTGCCCACCGGGAGATTGCATGCCGGAGACCGCTACCTGCTTCATGGCTTCGCCCGTCTGAGCAGCAGCCGGAAACGCGCTGAGCGCGAGCATCAAAGCCAACACCGCGTGCTGCAGGGCCGGCCATTTGGGGGGTTGCCACATGTGTGTCCGGATCCCGCTGCAAGCAGACTCAGGGCCGCCCGCTCGCGCCGCCAGCAACAGCGGGAGGTGTTCCCGCATTCGGCCAGGGTGGCGGAGGCGCGGCGTCCAGGCCAGCGGAGGCCAGCGCCGCGGAATCATCGCGCGCAGGCTTTGCTTCCGGCGGCGGAGCCGGGGTCAGCAGGTTGCGCACGTTCGGGTTCAGGATCAATTCCTGGATGAACTTGCGGGTCACCGCCTCGCCGAGCTGGTCTTGAGTACCGCCGGGGTTGCCGCTGCCCTTTTCGGTGTCCGTTTCCTGAGAACGGAATACCTCCTGGCCGTTCGTCCGGCGAGCCACGAACACCGCGCTGAGTATTTCCGTGTAGCTGAAAAACGCCGCCTGGTGCCTTCCGTCCGGCGATTCGATGGAGACAACCAGGTCGAAACTGTCCAGGGCATGCGGATCGGTGGGGACCATGGAGACGATTTGCACGGCCGCAAACGTCTCGTTGAAGATTTTTTCGGCCTGTCTTGCCAGGCGCGGGCCAAAATCCCAGTGAGAGAGAAACACGGCTGGCCGGTACCCGCGGACCGAGTCGCTGATCACCAACATCACCCGCAGCGGCACACCGCCGCCGGTGGCCTGCTGCCCGGACGCCGCTTCCTGTTTCTTCGCTTTTGCGAACTGGGCCGCTGCTGGGAGCGGCGCGCAGCAGAGGAGAAAGCCAAGAAAGCAGAAGAACGCCAAGTGCTTCACACGCAGGCCTGCATAGTTCTCTGTGAGTGCCATGGGGCGGATGGGCTTTTCTTCCCCACGCCGGAAATTCCAGCGCGCGTTCAAAGCTCGAATTTACCGCTTCGTTGCTTGCGCCTCAATCCAGCTGTGTCCGGCCAGTGAACTGCGGGTTAGGAGGCGTAGTGGAAGGCGGCGTCCCCGCGGGGGTCAGCGTTTTTCGTTTTTCGTTTTTCGTTTTTCGTTTTTCGTTTCTCGGGACTTACGCCGCCCCTTCCCGCTCGCGCGCCAGCAGCACAATCAGCCGGGCCACTTCCTCCGCTTCCATGGCTGTTGAATCCACGTACACGGCGTCTTCGGCGCGGCGCAAGGGGGAGGCTGTGCGGTCACGGTCGCGATGGTCCCGCTCGCGGATCTCCGCGGTCATCTGCGCGAAATCCGTCGCGCGGCCCTTTTGCTCGTATTCAAGCCAGCGGCGCCGTGCGCGCACCTCTACGTCCGCGTCCAGAAAAATCTTCAGCCCGGCGTGGGGAAAAACGACAGTGCCGATGTCACGGCCCTCCACCACAATTCCGCCTGCGGCTCCCATGCGCTGCTGCTGGGCCACCAGGAACCGGCGCACGCCCGGCACCTGTGCCACCCGCGAGGCCTGCTGCGACATCTCCGGTCCGCGCAGCGCTTCGGTCACGTCTTCCCCGTTCAGGCGCACGCGCTTCTCCGTGCCATTCATTTCCAGAGAAATGTGCGCCGCGCGCGCCACTTCTTCGAGTCTCTGCGCATCGTCCAGCGCTACCCCTTCGCGGTCCGCGGCCAGCGCCACCGCGCGGTACATCGCCCCGGAATCCAAATGTAGATAGCCGAGCATCTCCGCCACACGCCGGGCCACGGTGCTCTTCCCCGAGCCCACCGGGCCGTCAATGGCGATGATGAGTTTAGGCATGGGCGTGCCGCGGAGGGAGGAGCGGGTGGAGAGTCAGAGGTTGAAAGTTGAAAATGGGCGCTTGACGGTCAAAAGTTGACAGTTGAAAGTGATGGGCCGGGCCGCGTCGAATGGAGCCTGTCTTCTTCACCAGTCACCAGTCACCAGTCACTCCTGCTACGCCCGCTTAAACGCCTTCTCGATATCACGCATCGAGTAGCGCAGCACCACGGGACGCCCATGCGGGCAGCTCATCGGGCACTCGGTTTTCGCGAGTTCCGAGAGCAGCCACTCCATGCGCCGCGGATCGAGCGGCGTGTTCACCTTGATGGCCGCATGGCACGCCGTGGACGCGGCGATCTTCGCCTGGAGCGTCTCGATGGAGATGGCCTGGTTTTCCCGCTCCACAGTGTCCAGAATTTCGCGCAGCAACTGCTCCACGTCCGGCGCGGAAACGGGCGCGGGCGCGGCCTGTACGGCCACTTCACGCGGGCCCATGCGCGTGACTTCAAAGCCGTTCGCGGCAAGTTCTTCGGCGATTTGCTCCGCGATCACTGCCTGCCGCGGCGATAGCTCAATCATCAGCGGAGTGAGCAGCCGCTGGCCGATCACCTGGCCGGAGCGGCGCGCCTGCAAATGTTGCTCGAAGAGCACGCGCTCATGCGCCACGTGCTGATCCACCAGCCACAGTCCTTCGGAATTGACCGCCACGATGTAACTGGAGCTGACCTGCCCGAGCGGCTTCAGCTCGGAAATCTGTTCCCCGCCCGCCACCGGCACTGTGCCTGCCGGACTTTCCAGCGCCTGCCGCGATCCGGCAGCGCGGAACTGCGAGGACAATTCCGCCAAGGCAGCGCCCACCTGCGGTTCGGCGGGAAATCCGAAGCGCATGGCCTCTGGGCGCAATGGCGCTGCGGTAAGCGCGAACTCGTCGGAAGGGGGAACGGAGCCGCCCGCGGCTGCGGCGCCGAGGCCGAAGAACGGCCCGGCCACCGGCAATCCGGCCGCTGCGGCCGCAGATGCCTCACGAGATTCCTCGGCGGATGCAGCGTTTGCAGGAACCACAACTGGCTCTGTGCCCGCCGCCGCTGGCGGGCGCATAGCAGCGGGAAATCCGGCGATGGGCCGTGCGCGGGAGAGCGCCTGGCGCAACGCGTCGCGCGTGAAGTCGTGGACAAATTGCTGGTGGCGGAAGCGTACCTCGATTTTCGAGGGATGCACGTTCACGTCCACTTCTTCCGGCGGCAATTCAAGGAAGAGCAGCGCGGCTGGAAAAACTCCCGGCGGCTGCACGTTGCGGTAGGCCTCCGT
>OCOJ01033302.1_pt1 | contig 12048 bp, 10 predicted proteins | sample 1539251 | NCBI WGS metagenome assembly OCOJ01 (sample SAMN01911457, study PRJEB22624) | soil metagenome | biome: Soil | place: Malaysia | collected 2012-04-30 | depth RA_metagenome m
AGCCGCATGCGCGAAGTCCGAATCCCCGCCTTCGCCAAAATCAATTTGCGTTTGGATATTCTCGGGAAGCGTCCTGACGGCTACCACGAACTTCGGTCTGTATTTCAAAGTGTTTCGCTGCACGACGACTTGCGCCTGCGAGTCTCGCGGCATCCCGGAATTGTTTTGAACATTCATGGAAACGCCGCTCTTTCTCAAGAGCCTTTCCGGAAAAACCTGGTATACCGAGCGATTGATGTGCTTCGCCGGGAATTAAAAACCCGCGCAGGGGTCGAAATCGAGTTGCGTAAGACCATTCCTGCAGGCCGGGGACTCGGCGGGGGTTCGAGCGACGCAGCTGCTGCGCTGATCGGATACTTGCGCCTCACGGGCCGCAAACTTCCACCTCCCCGTTTGATTGAGATCGCCGCTTCTCTAGGCGCCGATGTGCCGTTTTTCCTTTTTGGCGGCCGCGCTCTCGGTATCAGCCGCGGCAATGAAATTTACCCATTGCTGGATATTCCAACCCGTGTCGTGCTGATTGTTTCGCCGCGAGACATTCACGTGCCTACGCCCGATGCTTATCGTTGGGTGAATGCCCCCGCGCTTTCTTCCGCCGCATTGACAAAAAGAGGCGCAAACCCTAAACTTTGGGAGTTCNTGTGCCCTGTGCTGGAGCGCGCTGGGAAGCGGCCTTTTCAACGATTTTGAGCGGCCCGTTTTCCGGCGGTATCCCCGTCTTGCGCGAATCAAGCGGGCCTTGCTCCGGCGAGGGGCGACAGAAGCCTCGCTGGCGGGTAGCGGTTCGGCGGTGTTTGGAATTTTCCCGAGCCCAGCGATGGCGCGCCGAGCCGCTGTTGGGTTTCCGGACGACCAGACCTTCGTTTGCGAGACAGTTTCTCGCGACAAGTATCTTCGCTTGGTCGGAGCCGCGCGATGAATTGCGCGTACGTCGTTCGTTGAACCGCAGCGTCTCTTCGCAGGCATCCAAAACAGGGCCTTTTCGCAAAATTGTTGTAGCGTAAGGATTTCGATTTACGCCGCCCCAATAAACACGGGGCGATGGAGCGTACCGCTTCGTGAACGACGACCGATTCAAAATTTTTGCCGGCACGGCCAACATCCCGCTGGCTGAGAGTATTTGCAATCATCTCAGCATGCCCTTGGGCAAAGCGCTGCTAGGACGGTTCAGCGACGGCGAGATTTATTTTCAGATTCTCGAAAACGTGCGCGGCGCGGACGTTTTTGTGGTGCAGCCGTGCTGCCACCCTGTGGATTGCCACTTGATGGAACTGCTGCTGATGATTGATGCGTTCAAGCGTGCTTCGGCCTGGCGCATCACGGCGGTGCTGCCGTATTACTGCTACGCGCGGCAGGATCGCAAAGACAAACCGCGCGTCCCGATTTCTGCGAAGCTTGTGGCCGACTTGCTAGAAACAGCGGGAGCCAGCCGCGCCCTGACGCTTGACCTGCACGCCCCGCAGATTCAAGGCTACTTTGACGTGCCCGTGGACCACTTGTACGGCTCCCCCGTCCTGGTGGACTATTTCCGCCACCTGAATCTGCCCAATCTCACTGTGGTTTCGCCGGATGCCGGAGGCGTCGAGCGCGCGCGCTTCTTTGCGAAGCGGCTGGATTCCCCGCTGGCCATCGTCGATAAACGCCGTGTTGACGTCGACGTCAGCGAAGTCATGAATCTTATCGGCGATGTGCGCGGGCGCAGCGCCTTGATTGTCGACGACATCATCGATACCGCCGGAACGTTGGTGAAAACCGGCGAAGCCCTGATGCGCGAAGGCGCGACGCAGGTTTACGCGGCCTGCACGCACGCTGTGCTCTCCGGCCCAGCAGTTGAGCGCATCGCCAAGTCCGTAATCACCGAAGTAGTGGCCACGGACTCCGTGCCCTTGACGGAGGCTGCGAAAAAATTACCGAAAATCAAGGTTCTGAGCGTTGCCAGCCTGCTCGCGCGCGGCATTCGCTCGATTCACGAGGAAACTTCGATCAGCGAACTCTTTATTTAGGTAGGACAGGCATTCTTGCCTGTTTCTTCGTTTGTAGTGGAACGGGCTGTAGCCTGTTCCCTTTGTTCGGAAGTGATCGACAGGCACATCAACACCTGTCGCACGAGATTGTAAGGAAGGAAGAAAGCATGGCTCCAACAGAAAAGATAGTAGTACAAGCGTTGCCCCGCTCTGACCGCGGCAAAAACGAAGCCCGGCGCCTGCGCCAAACCGGAAAGGTCCCCGCCGTGCTCTACGGCGGCAAGGGCCAAGCGATAACGCTCTCCGTTAACGCCAAGCAGGTCGACGCCATTTTGCGCTCCGCGAGCGGCTACAACACCTTGTTTCAAGTCGATCTCGGTGGAAAACAAGAGCCCGCCATTTTGAAAGACTGGCAACTCGATCCCGTAAGCGGAAGGCTTCTGCACGTGGACTTGCTCCGCGTAGCCATGGACGTGCGCATGCGCGTTAAGGTTCCTGTGCATACGTTCGGCGAGCCTGCGGGCGTAAAGCAGCAAGGCGGCGTCTTCGAAATCGTGACCCGCGACGTGGAAATCGAGTGCCTGCCGGGCGAAATTCCGACCGAGTATAGGGCGGACGTCAGCAACTTGATGATTGGCATGCACCTTCGCGCCGGCGATCTGCCCATCGACAAGTCCAAGGTCAAACTGATTACCGACCTCGAGCGCGTCATCGCGCACGTCGTCGCTCTGCGTGTCGAAGAAGAGAAACCTGCCGAAGCGGTGGCGGGCGAAGCAGCGGCGGCTCCAGCGGAACCCGAAGTCATCAAGAAAGGCAAGAAAGAAGTTGAGGGCGAAGAAGGCGCTGAAGCGGAGGCCAAACCCGAAAAGGCAGAAAAGAGCGAGAAGGGCGAGAAAAAGAAGTAAGCAGGCAAGTAGCACGGCGAGGCAGGCCGCAGCACGCGGGCTGCCAGGCAGAGGCCAATGCGGCTCATTGTCGGGCTTGGGAATCCGGATCCGGAATTTCAGTGGACGCCGCATAACCTGGGATTTCTCGCGGTGGATGAGCTGGCCAATCGCGGTTCGATTCGCGTCGAGCGGCCGGAGGGCAAGGCTCTAGTAGGCCGCGGAAAACTCGCCGGAGAAGATGTGCTTCTGGCGAAGCCGCAGACGTACATGAATCTGAGCGGCATCTCGGTGAGGGAGTTGCTCGAGAAGTACGAATTGGATCTGGACAGCCTGCTCGTGATGTGGGACGAAGTGCAGTTGCCCTGGGGCACCATCCGGATTCATCGCGAGGGCAGCGCAGGCAGCCACAACGGCGCGCAGTCCGTCATCAGCTCGCTGGGGACGCAGGAATTCGCGCGGCTCCGGCTCGGCTGCGGGCCGGAGCATCCGCTGAAGGGCCGCAAACAATACGTACTGAGGCCGATGAAAAAAGCGGAATTAGTGGTGGCTTCGGAAATGATTGCGGAGGCCGGCGACGCCGTGGAATTGCTTCTCGCAAAGGGCATCGAGGCGGCGATGAACAAATACAACCGGCGCAAAGAAACCGAAGAAGCGGAAGAGCCGAAAACAGAATGAAAAGAGTTTTCACGGGTCTGGGGCCCGAAGGAGAAGGAAAGAGGTCATCATGGAAGAACGCTTGTATGATTTGATTTTTATCGCGCGGCCGGCCACGCCGGAAGAGGAGATCAAAAAAGTTCTCTCTGGCATCGAGCATGCCTGCTCGGAGAAAGGCGCCAAGATCGAGAAAACCGAAAACTGGGGCACGCGCAAGCTTGCCTATCGCGTCGCTAAACATCGCGAAGGCATTTACGTCTATCAGCAGATTCGCACCACTCACGGTGAGCTAATTGCCGAACTGGAGCGCCGCCTGCGCGTTCATGATGCGGTAATCAAATACCTCACGATTCGTCTCGACGAAGACCTCAAGCGCCAAAAGAAACTGGGCGGCAAGCGCGAGCAACGCGCTGCGCGGCGCCCCCGCCGCATCACGCCTGCTTCAGCTCCGGAGCAAACTGCTGCCGCCAGTTGAGGTCGCGGCTGCTTATCGAGTTTTCCCGAAAGAAAGGTAGGAAGGTATGTCCGAGGAACAGAAGCAAGAGAAGCAAACGCAATCTCATGGCGGTGGCGGCGGGCGCCGCGAGGGCGCCCCGGGCGGCGGCCATGGCGGCCCGCGTCGTGAAGCCGGCNCCCGGAGGAGAGCGCGCTTCAGCAGCTCCGGGCGGTCCCGGAGGGCGTGCGCGCGGCAAGCGCCAGTATTTTCGCAAAAAGAAGGTCTGCAAGTTCTGCGTCGAGAAGATGGACTTCATCGACTACAAGCGCGCCGACATTCTTTCCCAATTCGTGCAGGAGCGCGGCAAGATTCTTCCGCGGCGCATGACCGGAGTTTGTTCGCGCCACCAGCGCTGGCTTGGCGTAGCCATCAAGCGCGCCCGCAACATCGCTTTGATGCCGTTCGCTGGCAGCGCCGCAGGGACGCAAGCGCCGCGCGTTGCGACCCCAGTGGCCGCCCATGGCGCGCCGGCTGCAACACATAGCGCGCCTGCACCCGCTCCGGGCGCTGAGGCTCCGAAGGCCTAGTCCTCATCACGATAAGAAACCAGGAACAAAGGAAAAACGACATGCAAATCATTCTTCAAGAAGACATCGAAAAGCTCGGCCATCGCGGCGACGTTGTCACCGTGAAGTCCGGTTATGCCCGCAATTTCCTTTTACCGCGCAAGCTCGCCATTGAAGCCAGCGCCGGAAACATGAAAGCGCTCGAGCGAATTCGCGCCGCGCTGGCCAAGAAAACCGCCACGGAATTGGAATCCGCCCAAAAACAGGCGGAACTGCTCAATGGCGTCTCTCTCCGCTTCACCCGCAAAACCGGCGAGAACGACCAGCTTTTCGGCTCGGTCACTTCCGCTGACATCGCCGAAGGCCTTGCCGCGCAGAACTTCAAAATCGACAAGCGCCAGGTCCAACTCCCCGACCCGCTCAAAACCCTGGGGGAATTTCCCGTAACCATCAAAGTCTTCCGCGACGTCACCGCTCAGATCAAAGTAACGGTCGAAAAAGAAACGCAAGCCTAATCCGACGCCGCAAAAATCTTGGCAAACGGAAGAGCACGATACATCGTGCCCTTTTTTTCTCTACGAAAATTTCCTTGTGTGCACAAAAAGTTTTGCACATTTTCCGAAGCCATGCACAGGCGTGCACAGAAATCGAGTTGACGCGCAGGGTTCGTCCACGCACAATGCCGCATCCTTCCGCTCGAGGGTGCGCCTCATCTCGAACTGAGAAACTCCGCACTTGCCCTCCGGCGGAGAAAGTGCTACAAAAAGAGCTAGGCGAAGCAAAAGCGAAGAGCATAGGACGCAAGACGGACCCGCAATGCCTGTCGATACCACCTTAGAAAAACCGCTTCCCAATAACTTGGAAGCAGAACGCTCCGTTCTTGGCGCGATTCTTCTCGACAACAACGCTCTCAATTCCGCGCTTGAGAATCTCCGCCCTGAAGATTTCTTTCTCGATCAGCATCGGCGCTTGTTCACACAGATGATCGCGCTGAGCGAGCACCAGCAAGCCATCGACCTGGTCACGCTGACTGAAGAACTGCATCGCCACGGCGAACTCGAAGCAGCGGGGGGCGCACCGTATCTAGCCTCGCTGGTCGATGGCATGCCTCGCGTTTCCAATGTTGAGCATTACGCCCGCATCGTCAAAGAGAAGGCCCTGCTCCGCAACCTCATCCACGCTACGCACAAAATTCAGCAGCACGCTTTCGAAGGGGAAGAAGGCGCCGACGCCATTCTCGACAACGCCGAATCTTCCATCTTCGCCCTTGCCGAAGACCGCGTCCGCGCCGGCCTCATCCCTGTCAAAGAAATCGTGCGCGACAATTTCGAGCGCCTTGAAAAAATCTTCCGCGAAGGCAAGAGCGTCACCGGCCTAGCCACAGGCTACACCGAACTCGATAAGCTCACTTCCGGCTTGCAGCCTTCGGAGTTGCTCATCCTCGCTGCGCGCCCCTCTCAAGGCAAAACGGCCCTTGCTTTGAACCTCGCCGAAAATATCGGCATTCGCGCCGGACTCCCCGTGGCCATCTTCAGCCTGGAAATGTCCAAGGAGTCGCTCCTTCAGCGCTTCGTCTCGACCGTCGCCCAAGTCGACGCCCATAAATTCCGTACCGGCCATTTGAGCCGCGAAGACTGGCGGCGCATGACCGAAGCCCTCGGCACCATCTCTTCCGCGCCCATCTGGATAGATGACGCCGGCTCGAACAGCGTCCTCGAAATCGGCGCCAAAGCCCGCCGCCTGAAACGCGATCGCGGCTTGTCGCTCCTAATCGTCGACTACCTACAGTTGATCACCGTGCGTGGCCGCTTCAACAACCGCCAGGAAGAGGTCGCCAGCATTTCGCGCAGCTTGAAAGGTCTCGCCAAGGAGTTGCGGGTTCCCGTGCTTGTGCTGAGCCAGCTTACGCGCGCCCCCGAACGCGAAGAGCGCGGCCCGCAGCTCTCCGACTTGCGCGAATCGGGCGCCATCGAACAGGACGCCGACGTGGTCATGTTCATCTACCGCCCGCACTTCTTCAAACCCGGTGCCCAGCCCGACGAACGCGAGCAAACCGAACTCATCATCGCCAAGCAGCGCAACGGCCCCACTGACAAAGTCCGTTTCGTTTTTCGCAGCCGCCTCACCCGCTTCGAGGAAGCCGCCCCCGACGCCTTCTCCCAATTTACGCCCGAGGACATGTAGCGGCCGCTGACTTTGGCGGGCATCTATCTTCCGTGGCGGCGGACACCATGTAAGATGTGCCACAGCGCGGCATTTGGCCCACAACGGTCCAGGGCAGTCGCCGTACCACCGGCTTCGGGCCTGAAGAGGAACTGCTCTGCAAGACCTTGTGGCAACAAGGTTTAGCTTCAGTTTCTTCTCCCTACACAAGCTTCTCCAGTCGTTGCGCCCCTGGCAGACGCCGTGCATCCGCGTCAGTGTTGCCTTTCACGCGCCAGCGGTCTGCACCAACGGCCCAGGCGCCGCGAATGGCGTAAACTAAGTTTTTGCCGGTCACGCGAATGGCACGGACAGAGAACAATCCCCAAAATCTGAAAAGCCGTCCCGTCTGGGCGGAAGTCTCGCTCTCGGCCCTGGCCCACAATCTCCGCGCTATCCGCGCATACGTAAATCCACCTGACGAAGGCCGCAAAACAGCCCGAAAAGTCCTCTCTATCGTGAAGGGCAATGGCTATGGCCACGGTGGCCCGCAAGTTGCCAAAGCCCTCGAAAAAGCCGGCTCGGACTGGTTTGGTGTTACCTGCACCGAAGAAGGCATCGAGTTGCGCGAAGCTGGCGTTCGCAACCCTATCCTAGTCCTTACGAGCTTCTGGCCCGGCGAAGAGTCCCGCCTCCTCGAATACAACCTCACCCCGGTAATCCACCGCTGCGACCAGCTTCCCGCGCTGGATCGAGCTGCAAGCCTGGGCGGTCGCCGGTCTTCAGACCGGCCAAAGGGTCGCAAGACCCGCGCCGCGGGCCGCGAGACGCAGCGCATTTCTTTTCATCTGAAAATGGACACCGGCATGAACCGCCTCGGGATCGCTCCCACCGACGTGGATTGCTTCGCCCGCCAACTCGCCAAATGCAAGCACCTGCAATTGGGAGGAATCTTCACGCATTTTGCTTCTTCTGAAGTTTTCACCAACACCCGCACCGGCGAGCAAACGCACCAGCAGGAGGAGCGTTTTCATGCCGCCATCGAGCGCATGAAGGCCCTTGGTATTGACCCCGGTCTCGTCCACCTCGCCAACAGCGCCGCCATCGTCTCGCGCCCGGAATCCTGGGCTGACATGGTGCGCCCGGGGGTAATTCTGTACGGCTATCACCCCGGCTACGACCCCGCCGAGAAACGCGCGGAGGCCGAAGCCCGCTTGCCTCTGAAGCCAGTGATGAGTCTTCGCACCCGCATCATCAACATTCGCAGCGCACCCTCTGGCGCAGGCATCGGATACGATGAAACCTTCGTGACCAAGCGCCCCTCGCGCATCGCCGTCCTTGCCGCCGGCTATGGCGACGGCATCCACCGCTCACTGGGGAATCGCGGCAGCGTCCTCGTGCGCGGCGCCCTCGTCCCCATCGTTGGAATCGTCTCCATGGACGTCACCATGATCGACGTCACCGACGTCTCCAATGCCGCTGTCGGCGACGCTGTGACCATTTACGGCCCTGATGGCGACCGGGTCCATCCCGCTAATCTCGTTGCCCGCAACATCGGCACGGTCACTTCCGACCTCCTCTGTAGCCTGAGCAAGCGCGTCCCGCGTTTCTACATACCCTAATCGATCCGCTCAAACCTAGCCTCTTCTGTTACTCTAGAGTTCTGCAGGAGTTGTCGCACTCGCCTTCCCGGGCGCCCTCCGCAGAATTTTTCTGACGAGGATTGATGCCGTGAGCACCTCCATCGCTTCCCCAACCACAACAAAACGTGTTTTCAANCCGCTCAAACCTAGCCTCTTCTGTTACTCTAGAGTGCTGCAGGAGTTGTCGCACTCGCCTTCCCGGCGCCCTCCGCAGAATTTTTCTGACAAGGATTGATGCCGTGAGCACCTCCATCGCTTCCCCAACCACAACAAAACGTGTTTTCAATTTCAACGCTGGCCCTGCCGCGCTCCCGCTGCCCGTTCTCGAACGCGCCCGCGAAGAGCTTCTCGACTGGCACGGCACGGGCATGTCCGTCATGGAGATGAGCCACCGCTCGCCGGAATTCGAGAGCATCAACGCGCAAGCGGAAGCCGGCTTGCGCAAGCATCTCGCGATTCCCGACGATTACGCCGTGATTTTTCTCCAAGGCGGCGGCAGCTTGCAGTTCACCATGGTGCCGATGAATCTCTGCCTCCCCGGCAAGCCTGTCGACGTGCTGCACACCGGCTCGTGGACCGCTAAAGCCATCGCGGAGCTGAAAAAAGGCGTCCTCCATCAGATCGCCGCTTCCACCGAAGCGGAAAAATTCACGCGCGTTCCACGCAATGACGAAATCAAATTCTCGCCCATCCCCTCCTACATCTACCTCTGCTCAAACAACACCATCGAAGGCACGCAATGGAACATTTTCCCCGAAAACGACAGCGCTCCTCTCGTCGCCGACATGTCTTCGGACATCGCTTCGCGTTCCATCGACGTGAAAAAGTTCGGCTTGATTTTCGCAGGCGCGCAAAAAAATCTCGGCCCCAGCGGCGTCACGGTGGTCATCGTCCGGAAGGATCTCGCCGAACGCGCCGAGAAAAATCTGCCAACGTTTTTGCAGTACCGCACGCACATTAAAGAAAAATCGCTGTACCATACGCCACCCACTTTTGCCGTCTACCTCGTCGGCTTGGTAATGGATTGGATCGAAGCGGAAGGCGGCATGGCGGCCATCGAGAAGCACAACGGAGCCAAGGCCCAGCTCCTTTACGAAGCCATCGACTCGAGCGGCGGCTTCTATGCCTGCCCCGTCGAAAAAACTTCCCGCTCCAAAATGAACGTCGTTTTTCGGATCGCTCGCGGCGAGGAAGCCATCGAAAAACAGTTTGCGAAGGAAGCCGCTGCAGCCGGCCTCGTTGGAACGCCCGGCCACCGTTCCGTCGGAGGCATGCGCATCTCTCTCTACAACGCCGTCACTCCCGAAGCCGTTCAGGCCCTGGTCAGTTTCATGCGGGAATTCCACCGCGCCCGCGGCTGAAGGAGTGTTTTCATCTCACAAGCACTTTTGAGAGCCGCCATAGGCAATCAACTAGTCCAGCAAGCGAATCTTCAAGTGGATACGCTCTGACGAGAACGTTGTATATCACTTAGGCACAGCCTGCCTCAAATTCGCGCACGCTTCACCTGGCGGCAGTACGCCCCTAGGTAAACTGTTCCCACCGTCTACCTGGGAGCAATCTCGTGTCGTTTAAATTCTCGCGAATCGTGGTGTCTGGTGTAATGCTCGCCGGCGCATTTGCCGTCGCCTTCCTTATTTGGGGTCAAGAGCCGCCGTCCTCTCAGTCACGGATTTCATTGCCTCACGACTGGAGCCACCGCCACGTCGTCTTTTCCAATCCGACCACACTCGACCAGACGATGCGCGTCCAGCAAGACCCTCGCTTCTGGCACCAATGGCTGCGGCGTAATGTGCGCCAGGCTGTTCCTACGGCGGAACCGGTGAGCGAAGAATTTCAACAGCCTGACGAGCCTCTTCCTTGGTTTGACGGCGACTGGTTTGGGTGGTTCCGGCTCCGCCACAAATATCGAGGTCCAAGCCCGCGAAACACATTGCAACGCGATTGGGCCATATCCCTGGGGCCAAACGCCACCGTCGGAGCTGGAAATTATCCGGCCAAATTCTCCTTCAATATCAACACGGCGAATTGCGGCAACGCGGCACAACCTGATTTCGTCGTCTTCAACACCAGTTTCGCGGGACCCGCAAACCAGGCCAGCATCGTCGCCTACGACAATCTGTATAGCGGCTGCGGCGGTACCGTCCCTTCCACCTATTGGGCCTATAACACCAACGGCGCAGCCCAGACTTCCGTGGTCCTCTCTCTTGATGGCTCCCAGGTAGCCTTCGTGCAAAATCCAAAAGCGGCCGCCATTGCGCAACTCGTGTTGCTGAAGTGGGCTCCCACCACCGACAACGCCACGAGCACCAACGTCGATCCGATCAATCTGGTTACTCCCAGTCAATATCCAACTTGCTCGGCGCCCTGCGCTGCCATCCTGTCCTTCAAAACAGCCGCCGTAGATACGAATTCGTCGCCCTTCTATGACTACACCAGCGATGCCCTCTATGTCGGCGACGATAATGGTTCGCTTCACAAGTTTCACCCTGTGCTCACCACCGGAACTCCTGCGGAGGTGTCGAGCGGCTGGCCGGTCTTGCTGGCCAGCGGCCTGAAGCTGACCAGCCCCGCTTTGGATCCCGTGACGGGGCGAGTCTTTGTGGGTTCTGCATTTAGCGGCGGCTCGGGGGCGCAATTATTTGCGGTCAACTCAGCGACCGGGGCGATTGTTGGGACGAGTTCATCGCTGGGCACAGGGAACGGCATCGTGGATGGCCCAATTCTCGATCCTTCCGCAGGCAAAGTTTACGTATTCGCGGGAAGCGACAACAGTACGGGGAGTGGGGCCTCTACATGCTTGTTAGGCGGGCATCCATGCGCCGCGGTTTATCAATTCGCGACGAATTTCACGTCCGGGACGGGGATAGAAGCCAAGGTAAGCATAGGCGGGAATGGTACGGGTACGTTCACGATGTACAGCGGCGCATTTGATAATGGGTACTACACGTCCCCGAACTCGACGGGAACTCTCTATGTTTGTGGAAGCTTTACTGGTATTGCCACTCCGTTCCGAATTCCGATCACTGCCGGTGTAATGAGCACGACATCGCTCGGGGGATTCCCTCTTGGCAGTGTTGCTGCATCCGGCAATCTGCCGTGCGGGCCTCTGACTGAGATCTTCAATCCCAATCAGAACAGCGGCGTCATCAGTGGAGGGCCTGGGGGGACGGACAAGCTTTTCATGAGTACTGCCGGGCCGGGCACGACAAACCCCTGCTTAAATAACGGTACAGGCGGCTGTGTTGTAGACCTTGCCATTACCGCCTGGCAACCGGGAACCATCTACTCGGCTGGCCAGGAAATTCTCGACACCAACCTAAATATTCAAGTCGTGGCTAGCGGGGGCCTCTCGGGGGCAACGCAGCCGACGTGGCCCTCGCCTGGAGCCGGTGGGAGCATTTTCACGTTCGATGGGTCTGTGGAATGGGTATACAAGGAAGGATTAGGAGTCGTGACAGGCGCGTCGTGGTCGGCGAATACGAGCGAACCACAGGGCCTTCCAATCCTGGACACCCACGGAAACCTGGAGGTGGTGACTTCCACCTCAGGGACAACAGGAGCAACGCAGCCTTCCTGGCCATTGGCGGTTGGCAGTCAGACCGTAGACGGGACAGCGCACTGGGTAAATGTTGGTCCAGTGGATAGCTTCTTTCTTCCAGTAGCAGGAGGAACTAGCGGAATCATCGTGGATAACACGGTGCCGGCTGGAACGCTCGCTGGCGCTTCGCAGGTGTACTTCTCGCCTCTCACAAT
>OCOJ01776151.1_pt1 | contig 12047 bp, 10 predicted proteins | sample 1539251 | NCBI WGS metagenome assembly OCOJ01 (sample SAMN01911457, study PRJEB22624) | soil metagenome | biome: Soil | place: Malaysia | collected 2012-04-30 | depth RA_metagenome m
GAGGAGGGGGGAGGTGAAAGCCTCCGCGAGATAGACGAACATGAAGAGAACCGTAGTCCCGAAGGCAATGAACTGGGCAAAGAAAATTGACAGGGACAGGTCCCGGGCACTAAGCGGGAGTGTGAACAGGTAGTCCCTATCAGACTTCATCACCATGACCCCGCCCGTCGCCAATGCCATCGCCAGGAACATCGCTATGATTCCCGCCGCATAGTATCCAAGGATGGTGTTCACTCCTGATGGGGGGATTGTTGTCGAGATGATTATGGCGTAGGTCAACATTATGGCGAAGAGTATCAAGAACGGCCTCGAGAATCTGGTCCTTAGCACGAACCCTAGGAGTTTAGGTAGCACCGGTCATCATCCTCGCTACGACCTTCTCAATGGGCTCCTCGGGGGACCCCTTCTTCCTCAGCTCTTCTATGGTCCCTTCCCATAGGAACTGTCCCTTGGATATCATTACGACGCTGTCTGTAAGCCTGTTCGCGATGGACATGATGTGGGTCGAGACGAGGTGCGTCCCTTCCAGCCTGTCAAGCATGGAGATCACTGTCTCCTGGGTGGGAATGTCCAGATAGTTCAGAGGCTCATCGAGGAGCAGGACCTTTGGAGAGTGTATGATCGCGAGAGCAATCGCCAGCTTCTGCGTGTTTCCTCTCGAGAGACGCCCCACGTTCGAGTTTTCGTACTGCCTCAGTTCGAGTTTGTCGAGCAGGAAGTCGGTCCGACCCCTGATGTCGGCCACTCCTCTCAGGGCCGCGATGTACTCGAGGTTTTCCCTGACCGAAAGCATCCTGTAGGGGAGCGCGTCTTCTGGCAGATAGCCCACCACGGCCTTCGATTCCCTGCTTTCTGGGGGATAACCGAGTATCCTAATCGACCCGGTCTCAGGTCTGAGCGAGCCGATGAGGAGCTTTAGCGTGGTCGACTTGCCGGCCCCGTTGGGGCCAAGCAGCGCGAACCTTCCGCCAATTGGAATTTCGAAGCTCAGGTCAGTGAGTGCGGGTACCGAACCGTAGGACTTGCTGACGTGGGCAAGTTCGATGCCGTACGCTGTCCCGCTGAATCCCGAGGACAAACCAGACGGTTCAGTCCCCGAGTTGTAGGGGTATTAAGCAACCGTCCCGACGTCCATCAGGACTACCAAACGTATAACTATCGAAGTGGTTTGTCGCGCCCTATGCCTTCTTACGTTTCCGAATTCAAATCGGTTATGACCAAGGTCCGTGCTCACGAAAAATGGTTCTCGGAGAGCCTGCCTATGATTGCCAGTGAGAACCTTGCTTCTGAGCCTGTCAGGAAGGTGCTTTCTTCGGATTTGGGGCACAGGTATGCGGAAGGGTGGCCCGGAGAGAGGGTCTATGCAGGGTGCCGGTACATCGACCAGATCGAACTCCAAGCCATATCGCTGGGCAAGCGGCTGTTCAGGGCGGACCACATCGACGTCAGACCGGTGTCCGGGGTGGTGGCGAATCTCGCGGTCTACACCGCCTTCACAAGCCCCGGTGATACGATGATGGCGCTGTCGATTCCCAATGGAGGACACATCTCTCATGGTAAGAAGGACTTCGGAGGCACGGCAGGGGCGGTTCATGGTCTGGAGGTAGCCTACTTCGCTTTCGATAAGGAGGAGATGAACATCGATGTGGACGAGACGAAAAAGCGCATTGCCGCGCTACCCTCGCTGAAGCTTGCCATGTTCGGCTGCAGTCTCTTCCTGTTCCCACATCCCATCAAAGAACTGGAGCAAGCCATCCACGACAAGGGAGGGGTCATCTGCTATGACGCCGCCCACGTCGCAGGGCTGATTGCGGGAGGCCAGTTCCAAGACCCCCTGCGCGAAGGGGCGCAGATGATGACTTTCAGCACGCATAAAGTGCTCTATGGACCGCAGGGAGGCGCAATTGCGGCGCATGGTGAGTTCGCAGAGCCGCTGAAGAAGGCGGTGTTCCCCGGCATGACCAGCAACCACCACCTGGCTAACGTGGCGGCCAAGGCCATGGTGTTCGCAGAGTTCTTACAGTTCGGGAGGAGGTACGCCAGGGATGTCGTCGTGAACGCCCAGGCGCTTGCAGTGAAGCTGGCCGACCTTGGGGAGAAGGTGCTTGGTGAGAGGAACGGGTTCACCAAATCTCATCAGGTGGCACTCGATATCACGAAGTATTCTGACGGCGGTGTCATAGAGAAGCTTTTGGAGGACCAGAACATCATATGCAACAGGGAACCGATTCCCGGGGACCTCCAGGCAGGGAGGCATTATACCAACCCAGGAGGCATACGGCTGGGAGTCGCCGAACTTACCCGCCTCGGCATGGGCAAATCCGAGATGAAGGAGATTGCAGAGATAGTGCACGTCGCTCTCGGAGGCACAAAGAAGCAGGAAGTTGTGAGCAGGATTAAGGAACTGAGGAAGGGTTTCCAGAAGGTCGAATACTCTTTCAGAGATACCCCGGCCTATTCATTCGGCTAGGTCGGCCTAAGGAAGTCCGTCAGCTCCAGCTGGTCCGCCTTCCTCGGGCCCTGGAAGAGCTGGTCCAGCTCCCTTTGGAGCATATCGAGGCGGTTCCTCAGGTACGGGTCTACATCGTAATCTCGTGCGAGTCTCTGAGCGATATAGAGGTACTTCTCGACCGATGCCCTGGTCAGGGTCCCTCTGATTTCGCTCCCGCAGCTGGGGCACCTCCAGGAAAGTGGCGGCCTTCTCATGGTCAATCCGCAACCCTTGCACTTGAATGCCTGGGTAGCGTACTTCTTTGCGTTCCCCATTATGTCTCTTATCAGGTGAGTCTTGATAATTGATTCGACCACGTCCCGGGTCGAAACGGCTTCGATGAGGGATGCGACTTCTATCTGTTTGGAGATCTTCTCGTTAAGGGTCCTAAGTGTGGAGTAAGAGCCCCTAGAGCGCTTGATAGTGAGAGAACTCGTGGGGTGGGTGTAGCCGTAGCCGTAGAACTGGGTGTCCTTCTCCAACCTGGAGCCGATGTCCTCGATAAGATTGGATACAGACGCCGCTGGGGGGGCGCCGAGGGTCTTCTCGTAGAATTCGAGTGGATAAGATGAAGCGATGTCGAAGTTGTGGGCCTGCTCGTCAACCTCCGATGGCAAGATGACGGGCTGGATGAGTAGGGGTGTGTCCATGTACCCTCCTATCTGGGCGGGAACATACTCGAGTGAGAAGTTCAGGAGGGCGTCCATCAGGAGTAGGAGGGAGTCACCGTCGCCGTCACAGTCTCTCCTCTTCGCCGAGTGCCAGTAGGGGTTGGCAAAGCAGACCTGTGTCGCCGAGTAACCTACGATTCTTCCGCCCACACCGACGGAAGTGTGAGGCGCAAGGCCTATGACCAGCTTCCCCAACAGGTCCGCTGGCTCCCTTGCGTTGTAGAACGGCTCCAGTCCATAGATGTTCTGCAGCATGTCGTCCACACACTGAGCCATCCTGACCAGGTCGCCCCCTATCTCCACAGGGACGATGATGTCCTGGGGCTTCAACTCGAGTATCTGATCGTCCCGCTGCAGTGGGAGCCCGTCCTTGTCCTGGGAGTAGCCGAGTCCGATCAGTGCGTTGATGTCCGCTTTGACATCTCTCGGCCTGAAGTGCGTCAGGGGTTCGTTGGTTGCATCTATTCTTAGCGTTCCGTCCTTGTAGACGTAGGTGTCGTGCCTGCCCCTGAGGATTCCCTTCTCGATTGCCTCCGGCTGCTTCGAGGCACTGGTGAGCCCACGCACGCCCTTCACGGGCTTGCTAGCGTTGTATGGGATTCTCGTCCTGATGGCCTCGAGTCTGGATCGCAGGTCGAAGTCCATCTTAGAGTAGTTAACGGTCTTCGTCCTGCAGTTGGGGCAGGTCTCATCTTCGGTCGTTGTGCCGCAGCGGGGGCAAGCCATGAATTTGGCAGTGGGTGCGCCGCAAACCTCGCACTGCAGCGACATCCGCCTCTCGCTGCACTTGGAGCAGAACCGGTTGACAACCTCGATCTTCACCCTGCCAACCTTGGCGGCCGTGAAGACGTCCCGCATCGGGCCTCCTTCATACCCCACCGGGAACAACGTGTGGACTGGAGGTTTCATCCTCCTTACCATCGCCTTTTCAGGTCTACCGACCCTGACCCCGATGGTAGTGGTGCTCTGGCGCCCGAGCTGAATCCCGGAGAGCTTCTTGATGTATTCGGGCTCATCTGAGGAGACGACCATCTCCGGCTCCTTGAGCTTCAGAAGGGCGCTAAGGATAAGCGCCGGCTCACCGCTGACGACTGCGACGTCCCCTTCTATCCTATGCTCGATGAGACAGGTGTTGAGTATCCATCGAATCTGAGGGACGTTGGCGTTTATCACGACGTTGGACCCCTCCATAAGGGAGTACTTCCTGAGCTCGGCGATGTCGGACGAAGCGACCCGGTCGAAGCGTGGCGTGTAGGATGGATGGAGTGGGAGTCCGAGTGATTGCGAGATGGCGATGGCTTCGGCCGCCGATGGAATAGTCGTGGGGGAGGCCTGCAGCTCGGTTGCCCTTTCGGGCGAAATGTCTGCCGCGGTGAGCATGTTCGACGCCCCGGGAATTGCAGCAAGCGCGCGGCGGAAATCCTGCACCCACCACTCGGACACGTAGGGGGACGGCGGGAGGGCCCTGTTGTTCTCGAGGAAGTCGCCGTAGCTGATGAGCGCATCGCCGAGGTCTATGATCTTCGCCAGGGAATCGTGGAGCTCCTCGGCCTGGGCCGATGTAGACACTCTGATGACGCTCCCGTCCTTCGTCAGTATTGTCGGCCCTTCGATCGAGTCCACAAATGCGATTGTGGCCGCTTTTCCTGGCATGTCCACCTTCACTTGGGTCCCGGTGACGACGGGATAGTCCAGGAGGATGGCCACGGCCGGGTGTATCCCTATGGTGGAGAGGCCCGTGTCCATCGACCGGCCGTACCTAAGCCTGAAGCCTCCCTTGCTACGAGGCATGGAGAGGACTGCCCTTCCTGAGATGACCTCCTCGAAGTGGGCTCCTGCCGTCTCTGTCTCGTTGGTCGACTGTTGGGTCCCTCCCTTTAGTTGGCTGAGGAACTCCCAGCCTGTAATGTTCAGGCTGGCGAGCTTCTTCGACAGTTTGTTGGCGCGCCCTATGACTCCGTCGTTGAGCACCCTGAGCGCCCCACCCCTCAGTCTGTCCGTTGCCACGCGCTTCAGGTTCCGATGAACCACAACTTCGATAGGGTCGGTTTCGATTCCGTCAATCTCGACAGGGAGGTTTGATATTGCTCTCCTGATGTCGTCGTCGGTGACTTTGTACTGAAAGTTCCCCACGTCGCGCTCGTAGATTCTTAGCTCCTCGGCGAAACGATCGATTTCTTCCCTGCTAGCCCTATAGTTGCCCAGTCCAAGCTTCTTTGCGGTAAGGTCAGCTATCACCAAGGAGAATCCTGCCTCTGTCCCTCCTGCAGACCGCATGGGGCCGGCGTATGAAACGGACGCGTAGTCTGTGTTGTCGTCGTTCTGCTTGATTTTTACCCCTGATATCCCCTCCAGCGGGGCCACGGTAACACCGTCGGTCATTACTGCCAAACCAGCGCGGACACCGTAGTTCAGGGCCTCGTGTCTCTCGAGTGCCCCGAACCTCCCTAGAGCAATCTCCTGAGATATTGCTAACGCGGCCCTCTCCTTCGATGTTGTGTGAAGCAGTTCCCGGAGACGGTCGACGAGTCCCTCGAACTGGTCGAGGCGTAGCATCTGGTTCACCCGGTCTGCTAGGTCGAAGACTGTCTTGCTCTCTACAGCGTCGGTGGGGTCAAGCCCCCTTGATCTGGCGACGGACGCTGTCCTCTGGGCTGCTTCATATTGTGAGAGGATGTCGCGGTAATAGGAATCGAGCTTCGTAGGGAAAGGAGCCAGCGTCCTGACACGCTCCCAAGCGAGGTCGGCAGAGAAGGACAACCTTGGCCGTTGTCTTAGGAGAGGGAATTAAGCACTACCCAGCGGTGGCGTATTGCGCTTGCGCGTGCGGGTCCACGTCACCATGAGAAAGATTACGATGCCGACTGGAATCCAAAGGAGGAGCTCCCCGGCCCCGAAGTAAAGTCCCGCGGTCTCGATAAGAGCGGCAGCCAGTAGGATCAGTGCGGCGCCGCCCATGGCGAAGATGAATTTCCATGAGCTCCAGTTGACTCTGTGGGTAAACTCGGTGGGTGAAACCGAACGCCACTTCGTGACCGCCAGCAGGCCCGCTGCGGTCGCAATCGGGTAGGCTGACTCTTCGACCCAAGTGTGTGGGAACAGGTACAGGGAAATTAGTACCACTGTCGGTGGGTATTGGTCGGAGATGGCTATCGCCTGGATTACCCGACCCGTGTTGTAGCTGGCCAGCCCGAAGGACAGTTGCCCGAGGACAGGCAACATGCCGCTCCAGGCGACCTGTAGGTTGTTGACGAAGATTGCCTTGAACGCCTCTATGAAAGTAGCGCCCGTGACCTGGGAGCGGGTGCTGTTCAGGATTGTGTTGTACATCTGTGCCTCCCCAGGGAAGAAGGGAAGGACCGCTGCGAGGATTAGGATGAGTTGACTGATCAAGAACAGAGCCAGCGCCAGGGTTGAGAATCGGGTGAGGGCTTGAGGGAGCCTAGGCGATTTCAACGAATACCGCACCCCCCAGGACGCCAAGCTTCTTTCGACGAATGGTGCCTCGTTGCGGTCAAAGGTGACCGACATTTTGCGCATTGGGTCGATGCTTGTGAACCAGAGGGTCCTGCCGTTCCAGTCTGCCATCCGCAAAGACCTCCAGGGCACGAGCCATGATGCCTTGGTCGGTTGGGGAGTTGATGGAGAGTACCCCTCTAAGTGGCGGAACCCTTGCCATCTCAGCTCGTCGTAAATGAGGAGGGATAGCGCTAACCAAACGGCTGCGTAAACAGCGAGAGCGCCTTCTTGGATGACGAGATACATAATGGCGAGTAACGGAATCGGCAGCAGGGGGGATAGCATGAGTACTCCGTTGGAACGAAACTCGATTCCGTGCAACCCCTCCGGAGTCAGGTAGATGACGGCGTTCCGTCCGAGCCCCCGTATCGCCGTCGCCGGCTGTTGTGTCTCGCCCTGTGCTGGTAGGACCTGCTGCTTGAGATCTATGCCGCAGTTCCTGCAGAAGTTCTGGCCGACGGCAAGGGGAGCCCCGCAGTTCGGACAGTAATTGAGGGCTATGATGACTTCGCCCTCCTGTATCCATCGTAAGCGAAAGCGAAGGGCAGAAGGAACGCGAGAAGGATCAGGGCCGCGTATGGGGAAACGTTGACGGGAGTGGTAGGAGGCACGTAAGTGAGTATGTCAATCAAGTAACCCACTTCGAAGCCGATAAAATAGAGGACGAACACTAACGCTCCAAAGACGACCTCTCCTGCGTCGCGACCGAAACCGGTGTAGACGTAACCCAGACCAGGGAAGAAGAAGTTGAGCGCCGCTGCCCCTCCCGGGCTCTTGGATCTAACGGCCGAAGCTCTCGCGGCCGACCACTGGTTGGGGGATGGCGCCACCGAAGGCACCGAACCTCCGGTCCGTCCTTCAACCATCTGACCGCAGTTGGGGCAGTACCTGTCTGTGACCAGAACCTCCCTTCCACATCGGGTACAGTACGGCAAATTGGAGATGTACGTCTGTCGCCCTTTATCGCTTTGTCGGCCGTAGGTCGAACTAAGATCTGATTGAAGTAGTAATCTGACGAAGGGTTTTCTCGAATCCAGTTGACTGGAGCAGGTTTCCGATGACCAAGATGTCGGCTCCTGCCTTCGTGGCTTTCCCTGCCGCTTCGGCCGTAGTAATACCTCCCCCGACGATGAGAAGGCCGTCGTAGACTCTCCTTACTGCGCGAACGGTTTCGGCGGGAATTGGTTCTCCAGACCCGCTTCCTGCCTCCAAGTACAGGGTGCGCATCCCCAGATACTTCGCGGCTAGAGCATAGATAACAGCGAGATTTGGTTTCGACGTTGGGAGGCTGTTAACCTGGCCGATGAAACTGGTGGCACTTGAGTTACCAAAGACGAGGTAGGCCATGGGAATGCTTTCGATTTTGCTCTTGTAGACCTCAATTGATCCAAGCGCCTGTGCCCCGATAATGAAATAGGGGTTAGTTGAATTAAGCAAACTACTAAAGAGAATGGCATCTGCGAGCCGTGAAACGCCTGTGATGTTACCGGGGAAGAGCACGACGGGAACATGTGACCCTATGTGACCTCGACGTGACGGCCTGTGACCCTTTATTGCCCTGACAACGGAATCAAGTCGACCTTGGCTAGCTAAGGTCGAGCCTCCAACCAAGATCAATGACGCCCCGGCATCGATTGCCTTGCCGGCGACGTCCCTCGCCTGCTTCGGAGAGAAGTCCTCCGGGTCTATCAACGCCGCACAAATCGGGCCTTTCTTTGTCCATTCGATGAGAAGTTTCTCCACTGGGCCGAGCGTAATCAAATCATGCTCCGGCTTTGGCATAGTCGTCAACGAAGGTGTTGTAGACGTCTATGTCTGCACGCTTTGTCGCATATCGCATCTCCCTCCCTGCGTGCAGAGGGCAATTGGGGTTTCCGCATGTGACCCGGAAGATTGTGTCCTGTGATGCTTCGTCTTGTTCTGATGTGATGCGGATGGAAATAAGACCGCAGCGAGGGCATGCGAAGACCTTTGGCAGGGTTCGGTGAATAACCCGAAGAGTCTTCTTGCGTCTCCTACCCATCTGTCTCGCCCGCCCGCTGGTTAACTGAAGTAAATAAAAATGCACATCATGCATCGGTGCCGCGTTCTCCATAAATGATGCATATCAGAGGACCAGACGCAGAATCTTCTGGTATATATCACTGGAAAGACCAAGAATTAGAAGTTATTGGTTGGCAGCCTTTAATACGTTGTTGGCTGAACGACTTCCAATGAGCGTCCTCGACAGACTCGTCGACCAATCGTCAATCACCCGCAGGCAACTGGAGTCGCTCATAAGCTACCTGCGAGTATCAACTGGCGAAATCAGATTAAGAGATGCTGCTTCACTCGCGACTAAAGGACGAAAAAGAGGGGACCAGGAGAGACCTCTGACAATCGGGTCCTACTACCGGACAGTACAACAGGCCCATGCGAACATCAGAGAATCTCTCGTGACCCTCGTTATTGCGCTGTGGCTAGGAGTAATCCGAGTAGAAGATGTACGCCGACTATCCGAGTTGGTAGGTGGAGGAGCCCGAGAGCTGTCTGACGAGGAAGCGGATCGATTCTTGCAGCTCCTTGACGCCCTCCTGCGGCGTATCATTGTGTGACGGGCATCACACTTAAATCACATCACGGTGTGACATCGGCAGGATGGCTCTGGTTGACGACTTGATCACGGCCGTTCTCTTGGCGTCCGCTGCCTTCTTTGTTGCTCTGGCCTTCGGCCTTTTGATTAGATACAGGCAAGTGTCACAGAAGATTACCGCCTCCTCCGACCTGGGCCACGATTTGTGGCAAGCACTGGAGCAGAGGATGAAGAAGCAAGACGAACGCATACTAGATGTTATGGGAAGGCTGGAGGTCATTCAGTCGAGGGTGTTGGCTGCCCCTCCCCCTCAGCCTTCGGCCATCTCTCCTCCGGTATTGACCCAGGCCGCTCGTCCTCCGCCTCCACAGGAGGTTGTGATCGATGTGACGCCTGTAGCTCCTCCCGTGCAACAGCCCGAGTCACAACCAGAATCACATGTTTCACAGACCCTCTCGAATGAGGTTCGGCTCGATGAAACGCAGGTGAAGGTCATTGGTCTGCTGGCCGAGAGCCCAAAGAACACGCGTCAATTGACGGATGCGATCGGGATGTCCCGTGAACATACTGCGCGGCTGATGAAGACACTTTTCGAAGCCGGGATGGTTACCCGTAACGACGCAACGAAGCCTTTTGTCTATCAGCTTACCGATCAAGGCAGACGACGCTTGCCTCCTACTTCAGGTTAGTCTTGATGTATTCAGTGGCGGTACGCGCTCACCAAATGGATATCTAACGCAGATTCCGGAGTTTGGATGCAGTGACCTCAGGAGAAGGCATCACCAAGGAGCTGAGCCTTGGCGAGGTGGTCTCCAAGACCTTCGAGCTTTGCCGCAGGAATTTCGTGAAGTACACCGTCCTCTTTCTCGTCGTAGAAGTGGTAATCGGGCTGGTAAGCGTTTGGGCGTATGGTGCGTTCCCCCTCCCGACACTCCCAGCCAACGCGACCCGCCAAGACGTCGTGAATTGGGCGCCGGGCTTCATCACGAACCTGATCTATCTCATCGGGGTCGTCGGAATCGTGTCCTTGGTCTTCGGTACAATCGCCTATGGAAGCACCATCAAGATGGCCTCCGAAGAGGTCGAGAACAAGCCGGTAGACCTAGGTGCCGCTGTCGGGTTCGCTGCCTCCAAGATGCTCTGGATGTGGGTGCTAGGGATTGTTCTGGGCATCATCATAGGACTGGGATTTGTCGCTCTGATCGTTCCTGGAATAATTCTGGCGATAATGTTCTCGGTCTCGTTTCAAGCGCTCCTTCTTGAGAACGCCGGACTTGGCGGAAGTTTGGGACGAAGCCGCGAGCTAGTCAGCCATCGATGGTTGAAGACGTTCGCCGTGTTCCTTGTTTTTGCCATTATAGTGGGCATAGCAGCCGCCATAGTGAGCGTCATCAGCGCTCCCTTCGGGTACTGGGGTCGGTTGGTGAGCAGCGTCCTGTCGGCTTTCTATCTGCCCATAATCCCGGTAGCGACGACGGTGTACTTTTACTCGAACCGCGCGAGGATAGCTCCTGCCCCTGCGGCTCCTATGGCGACGCCTGCGCCAGGCATGAAGTTCTGCCCGAACTGCGGAACCCAACTGCCCGCCTCGGCCACGTTCTGCGCGAACTGCGGTGCCAAGCAGCCGACGCAGTCTTGACGTGGCCCCCCCCAACTACGGATCCCTGATTCGGGCCAGGAGCCCCTCTCGTACCATCGGCCATTCGTTTCTGATAACAGAGTAAATCATCGAGTCGCGCATTGAGCCGTCCGTCCTCTTCTTGTCGCTCCTCAGCATCCCTTCGAACTTCGCACCCAGCTTGAGTATTGCGTGCTGAGACCGGAGGTTGTTGGCGTCTGTGGTGAACTGGACTCGCTCGGCGCCCCAGTCCTCAAAGGCGTGTCGTAGAAGGAGGTATTTGCACTCCGGGTTGACTTCCGTGCCCTGGGTATCCAAAGTATACCAAGTGGAGCCGACTTCGGTCCTCTTGTGCTCGGCGGCTACCTGAAGGTACGACGTGCTTCCGACGACCCGGCCATCCTTCTTTGTCACGACAGCGAATGCGTAGGCTTCGTCTTTGCCCTCTGCCTTGAGACCGTCAGAGATGCGCTTGTCGACGTCTGCTCTCGTGTGGAGTGGGCTCAAGAACCATCCCCAGTCTAGCTTCTCAGCCGCAGCCGTTAGCGCAGCCGCGTGTCTTTCACGGAGCGGCTCGAGGCACACCAGGCTGCCTTCGAGAACGCAGGGACCCAGTCGTTCAGTTGGCTTGGGTTGGTCTCGCAAGTTGAATCTTCTAGGGCCGCCTCTCGATCACTGGAACCTCCCCCACCCCTGTCCTTCCTGTTCTTCCACTCCAAAAGAGCCCTTCAAAATAGAGTATTATCACGTAAGTAAAGGAGCCCGTTCTCGGTTACCAAGTTGGGATGGATATGCCTTGGGGTCTAGTCGCTGTCGCAATTGGTTAGAGTTCAGCGCAAGAAACGTCGAACCAAACGGGAGGAGGGGTTCCAATGGAAATGGTGGGGTGGGGGTTCCAAGTGAAGGCTAGTGAAGGCGTAGCCGGCTCAGGTCACCCGAACACCCCTGTGTTTCCACTGGAACCTTTCCAGCCCCAAAAACTGCGAAACGCCTAGATCTGACCCCTTTGTTTCCATTGGAGCGAGTCCAGACCCATCCATAATCATCGTACAGTGAACACCAGTGAACAACTTCGGACGTATCAATCCGCGGTCAAACCATCTAAGCTTCTAGTTCACAAGTTCACACCAGACACGGCTTTATCGGGGCCGATGTTAGCGGCGGGGCCGTAACTTG
>OCOJ01034170.1_pt2 | contig 12037 bp, 16 predicted proteins | sample 1539251 | NCBI WGS metagenome assembly OCOJ01 (sample SAMN01911457, study PRJEB22624) | soil metagenome | biome: Soil | place: Malaysia | collected 2012-04-30 | depth RA_metagenome m
CGAAGTGTTCCAGTGAGGAGGAGGCGGGCAGGTTCGTCGTGCAGGCTTAGAATGGCGGCATGGAAACTGTTCCCGGAAACCCTGCACGATCTCGTAACGCGCTGCTCATCATTGATGTTCAAGTCGGACTGGTCGAACTGATACCCGGCGAAATTCGGGCTAGTATCTTGCCCAGAATCGAAACGCTCCTATCCAGAGCACGCGCTTCCGGAACACCTGTGATCTACATTCAGCATGACGGGCCAAAGGGTCATCCGCTGGAGACGTATTCCAAAGGCTGGGAGATTCATCCGTCAATAAAGCCAGTGGGCAACGAGCCTGTCGTTAGGAAACGGGAATCGGATTCCTTCTTCGAAACCACGCTTCAACAGGAGCTAGAAAAGCGGGGTATCACGCGCCTAATAATTGGGGGAGGCCAGACGGAATACTGCGTAGACACCACTTGCCGACGTGCGACCAGTTTGGGTTACGACGTGACGCTCGCAAGCGATGCCCACCTTACGCGAGACAACGGAGTGCTGACCGCAGCGAACATCATCGCGCACCACAATTTTGTGCTTGATGATTTTGGCGCTGGAGATCACGTAGTCACGGCGAAACCCACAGACCAGATTGTTTTCTGAACTTTCGACCCTAAGCGTGCGATGCTCACTGACGCTCCACCGCGCAAGGCAAACCGGGCAAGCTTCCTTGAGAGTGAACGGATGAAGACTCTCGACTTGCCAGAGGATGGGCGTTTGCCTTCCATCACAAAATCCATCGAGGCGGCTATGAAGGGCGGGACTAGCTCCGATGTCCGCCGTGTCTGCGCAGACTTTCTGGCAACAGCTTCAAATTTCTATGAAGTCCCGAACTGTGGCGTCCGGGTACTAGCTGCCAGACCTCTACGCACCCGTGAGCATGGAACCGTCGAACTCTTTGGCGATTACGCTCCCGACTCCATGCTGATTCGCGTCTGGATGCGGACTGCCGTGCGGAAGGAAATCACTTCCTTTGGAACATTCTTGAGCACGCTATGCCACGAGTTCTGCCATCATCTCGATTATCAGAAGTTCGGGTTCGCCGACTCGTGGCACACTCGCGGCTTTTACGAGCGAGCGGCTGTGCTCTACCACAATGCGCGGGGAACGCCGCTCAAGAAATTGTTCTGGGTGCCCATGACGGGCGGGCGCTGGCGGATTGACTGGCAGCGCACGAATCGCTCNGGCACCACGGTAGTTTTCGATGGAAGACCGAAGGGTAGCCTGCCCCAATCCATGAAGGACGATCCTACGTTGCTCGCAAAGGCTTGGCAGACAAATTCTTGATTCATTGGAGGGCACCATGTCGCCGCGCACAATCTTTCTTAGCAAGCTGATCGGGCTGTACTGCATTCTCGCCGCCCTATCCATGATGGCTCGCGGGCAAGCCACCGTGGAGACGATAACGGCCCTTCTTCAAAACTCGCCGATGATGTTCATCCTTGGCGTAATCACGCTGCTGGCCGGGCTGGCGATGGTCCTAGCGCACAATGTCTGGTCGGGCGGTGCGCGGTCTGCGATCGTTACCCTCGTCGGTTGGATAACGCTCATCAGGAGCCTATTGATCTTGTTTCTGCCGCCCGAGATGGTAAGGAGACTTTTCCTTGGGCAGCTTCGCTACCAGCAACTTTTCTACCTGTACGGGGCTATTGCGCTCATCCTCGGCGTCTACCTGACCTACAGCGGGTTCACGTCAAGGTCAGATTAGCCGTTTGTCTCGGCGAAGCTCCGGGGTGGCCGTAGCGCCTGTTCTGGTGTGTGTCCGTCTCAATTCACTCCGCGTACCAGTCCGAATGCGGCGACCATCGGCTGCAAGAAAGGCACTGGGTCTCAGTCCATTGGTGAAGGCAGGCTGGGCACACGCCCCCCGTGTCGAACGTATTCCACTCATTGCCGCAGGTGCAGAACCATTTGTCTTCTTTTCGGGGCGACCAGCCACAGAGCGGGCAGCGGATGCGCGGGCCGGATGTGTCCCGGTGTCGCTCAGTCTCGCGATCCAGAACGGTGGATGATTTGGCAACAACGCTCACGGCACGTCTAGTTCTTCTTAGGCGAAAAGCCTATTCTGAGCTTCTGTGATCTCCACGGGTCGGGCGCACTCCTCATTATCGTTCGCCACTTGATTGATCCGCGTGCTGACCGGATAACATCGCGTCGAACGAGCTTCGTAGGGCTTCAGTTCCGAGATGACCTGCGTGTTGGTCATGCCCGGATCGAGCCACAAGTCATAGCTGTCTCGGTCGAGAATCACAGGCATCCGGTCGTGGATGGTCGAGGTCACAGCGTTTGGAGTCGTGGTCAAAATCGAGCAGGTCTTTATCCATTGTCCGCTTGAGTCCCTCCATCCATCCCACAGGGCGGCGAACGCGAACAGTTCGCCGTCGTTAACCTCGAAGCAATATGGCTGCTTTGATCCTCCATTTCTCTTCCACTCATAAAAGCCGTCTGCGGGAATCAGGCACCTTCGAAGTTTCAGCGGATCTCGAAACGCAGGTTTCGTGGCAGCTGTTTCTGATTTGGCGTTGATTGTGCTTGTGGCGATGGAGGGGTCTTTTGACCAATGAGGAACAAGGCCCCACTTCATCAGCGAGAGCGTACGAACAGGTTCCTTTGGGTGGTGCCGGATCACCGGAACGGGNCTGGGTGGGGGCGATGTTGTACCTAGGCGACCAATCGTCTTGCCAATCGGCAGTGTCGAAGTGCTCCTCGATGATCTGCTTTCGCCGCGACAATCGGTAGCGTCCGCAAATGCAGAAGAATTATGGCAGATTCGTGTGCTTGCTCGGCAAACCGATTGGTAGGTCTGTCCAGCGCTCGACTATCGCTTCTGGAACACAGACAGGATGCGTGTCCTTCGGTTCGCCCCGCAGACCACGGCGACGAGGCCCTGCAAATGCCACTTGTGAGTGTCGACCGATGGATACTTCTCGTCCAGCCAAAGCAGCCACCCGCCCGGACTCAGGACGCGAAGGAGCTGGCGCATGACCCTGCCAGCGGAAACCAACCGCGACACGCCGTATCGGGTTGCGTCCTCTTGGCTGTAAGGCGGGTCGATCAGGCAGACGTCGAACATGTTTTTCTTGAACGGCAGGGCTTCGGCATCCGCGACAATATCGGCCTCCGGCAAAGGGTTGACGTCCACGTTGAGAGCGCCGTCGATATGCGCCCGCCCGCAGCAGAGGTGCAGGAAGCGACACTTCTCGGGCGGAAACATCGTCGTGATCCGGCTTACGAGCGTCGCAGGGAACCTTCCCCAGTAGCCGTTCATGTCAAAAGGCGTGCGGCCGCAGTGCCAGCTCGACGATATTCGCAGCAAGATCGAGGCAGCGCAGTCCTTTGCATTGCCCTCCAGCGCACTCAGCAAGGCTTGCCAGTACGCGCTCACGCTCTGGAAGAAGCTCACCCGCTTCTTGGAGCATCCCGAATTAGAGCTAAGCACTAACCTTGCGGAGAATTCCATGCGTCCCGTGGCACTGGGTCGAAAAAACTGGCTCCACGTCGGCAGCCCACAAGCGGGACCGAAGGTTGCAGCGATTCTCTCGGTCGTGGAAAGCTGCCGTCGGCTGCAAGTCCCGGTGCGCGATTACTTTTCCACGATTCTCCCNCGGGCTTGCCGATGTCACGATCTGGTGCCTCCCAGACCTTACTCCCGCTGCTTGGATCGCCCAGCATTCATAGACTGAGGGCGGTCAGCGCGAAGGCGAGTTTCCAACCACAGCAGTTTCCTGTTCGCCCATCACTCGGGATTGGGGTGGTGTAGGGTGCGAACCGAACTATTGAGCGCGATCACAGGCCCACGGGTATTCCAGAAACACGACGCGTACAAGCAACTCCGCCGAGCAGATGTTCCGCCATGTGCCACACCGCCATGGAGAGGAACCAGCCTCGGCTCTTGCCCTCCAAGAAAGAAGGGAGCCATGCGGCCCGTTCGTTCGCAATCGTTCCGTCTTCGAGCATTCGATGTATTTGTTGGCTGTCCACTGGCTCCCGAAGCGCCTCCCCTGGAACTTCTCGTGCAACATTCCTGACGGCTTCCGCCACGGCATCGCAATAAGCGCGAAGCGCTTCAATATCAACTGCTCGATTGAATTCGGCGCATTCCTCGTGNTGTCATACCCGTGCCGATATCGCGACGGGAGACGTTCAACCGCGCAAGCCAGTTTGCGTTCAACACCTGCTCACGACCGGGAATGATGAGGGTGTTTACATAATCTTGGCACCTGGCTGTGTGCCACATGAACCATGCGATCGAGTTCAAGCCTTCTTTGGGCTGAGACCTTAACTGCTCGTCAGTCAAACCATTAATGCAGTGCTCGTAAGCCAACTCCCGAACCATATCGAACTGTTCCAAGAAAAAGTCGCGAGCGTCCATACGGTGTCCCCCTGGCACCAGTGGTAGTGTTTCTAAGATAGCTCCCCCAGCAACGATGTAGCTTCTTTCAGGTCGGTCGTCTCAAAACCCTCGGTAAACCAAGCGTAGATCTCGCTCAGCACTTGTCGTGCCTCCGTTCGCTTACCTTGTTTCTGCCAGTGGCGCGCAAGACTCGTACAGGCTCGCAATTCGAGCGACTTCGCAGCTTGCTGTCGCGCAATTACGATCGCCTTTTNGAAAACAGGACTCGGCTTCTGAAGTTTTGTCTTGCATCTTCACAAGTTCGCCACGCAGCCGCCAAAGCTCGGCGTCGTAGTACCGCTCCCCATTTCGATTTGACACCTCGAGGCCTTCCTCAGCGGTCTGCAACGCTTCTTCTATGCGTTCTGCGTGCCATAAGGTCTCGGCAAAGATTGCCAGGAACTGCGTGCGGGCGACTTGAGCTCCGATGGCCAGTTGTGTGGCTAAAGCGGTTCGGGTGTGCCCAAGTCCTTCCTCGATCTGCCCCAGTTCAGCGATGGCCCAGCCGTGTATACTCTCTATCCACGCACGCTCCAATTGAATCGCCTGCTCGTCACAGAGCGCGATGCACGCCTCGCAAGTTTCCTTCGCCCTCTCAGGCTCGCGTAGATTCTGGTAGAGAAGTGCCGCGAAAACCTGGCAGAACGCCAGGCTCAAAGGACTCGAGAGTGAGCGCGCCAGGGCCAGAGTTTCTTCCGCTTTTCGGCGGGCCTGATCGGGGAACCCGAGCAGCCATAGTGTTCGAACCATCTCGCTGACCGCGTGAATGGCGAGATCCATCCTGAACAACTGCACGTAACGACTGTGTTGTGAAACGTCATAAAGCCTGACCACCTCTTCGAACTGTTGACGGCACGCGACGAGCTCGCCCTGATGATGAAATGTGAAGGCCAGCGTCGCATGCGCCCCAAGGCGCAGAGCGGGGTCTTTCAGCTCTTGCGAAATGCTCGAGAGGCGCTCCGCAGCCTGGCGCGCAGACTTTAGGTCTCCCTTTGAAATGTAGTAGGTCCAAAGACCGAATATGACGGGAAACATCGAAGCGGTGTCGCCCAGCGCTTCGCACAATTCTCGCGCCCGGCCCATGTTGGCTCCGGTTTCAGCAGCCGCGTAGCCCCGCGTGCAAAGAAACGAAAATGCCAGCGTCACTTGAAGTCCAAGTTCTTTGCCAGTGCGTTGCGGCGACGCAGGAATCTTTTCCAGCAGCGCAAGACCACGCTGAGCGAGGGCAATGGCCTCCTTATTAGCAAAAATCCGCTGCGCATTTTGGGCCGCCAATAAAAAGTAATCTGAGGCGCGGCCCGGATCCCGCGCCGTCTCATACAGGAAAGCCAATTGCGACGCAATCGTCGAACTCCGATCCCCGTAGAGACCTTCAAGTGCTTGTGCCAATGCCGCACCGATGACCATCCGACGGCTCGGGGCCAAAGAAGCATAGAGTGCGTTTTGATAAAGCACATGAACGAACCGGTACCGCACCATCGGCGCGCCGCCCGGAAGCTCATCTTCGCCTACGCGCTTTACAAACGCATGCACACGCTCCACCCGGTCCAGGATCTCCTCGATCTCGGCGCTCGCAGCCTCGAGTGCCCGGGCCAGGGCAGCGGAGTCGAATTCGTATCCCAACACTGCAGCCGCCGTGAGTACTTCCCGATCGCGATCGCTGAGCTGGTGGACTTTCCGCTCGATCACGCTGCTCACCGACTGCGGGATATCGCGGCTGAGATCGGGCAGCGAGCGCGCCAGGCGCCAGCTTTCCTTCCCCTCCGCCTTAACAATCACTTTTCGGTCGCGAAGGTAGCGCAGCAGATCCACCATGAACAGCGGGTTGCCCTCGGTTTTCGAATGAACGAGCCCGGCGAATTCGTGCGGAAAGGAATTGCCGAGGAATTCCAGCGCGATATACCGCTCCACATCTTTCGCCGAGAGAAAGTCCACCTCGATTTCGCGGCAGACGGACCGTGCCAGCATGTCGCGTTTCACGTCAACAAGAGGGTGCTGCAAAAGAAACAGCTCGGACGGCCGGTACGTGACGATTACAAGAATTTTTGCACTGTCGAACTTGGTTGCTAAGTGCGCTATAAGATCGACGGTCGAGGGATCGGTCCAGTGCACATCATCGAAGAACAACACCAGCAGGCTCTGGCGCGTAATTTCACCTAGAAATACAGCCAGCTCACGCTTTACTCTCTCCTGCGTGGTTGTCCTCGCGTGGGCCTGCAAGGCCGCGTCAGATGGGTCGTTACCCGAGAGCGGAAACAGCTGTGCGTACCAGCTCGGAGCGAGCTCCCTTAGTTTTCGGGATAGCGCGGAGTCACCGCGAAGCAAGCTGTCGAGAGCCTCCAGGAACGGCAGATAGGCTTCTTCGCCCGCCAGCCGCTGAGAGCATCGCCCGATCGCCAGGCCGAAAGTCTTGCCCCTGGCTTGGAGCCCGGCAAGAAAATCCTGCACCAGTGTCGTTTTTCCAATCCCCGGCTCGCCTGAAATCGAGAGCAACNAGTCCGCGGCCAGCGTCCACTGACTCAAATGCAGCCTCGAGTTGCGCATTCTCTTTTTCGCGACCCACTAAGTGGTTGTACGTTGGCCGCGCGCTCGAGAGACCACGGATGGCGTGCATTGACGGCGCCGCTCGATTCGCAATCGGCTCAGCCGCGGCAATAAACCGATACCCTCGCCGCCCAACGGTGGCGATAAATTGCGGCTGAGCCGAAGAATCGTCCAGCGCCTCGCGGATCCTCGCGATGCTTACGTTGATGCCATGATCGAAATCGACATAGGTATCTTTCGCCCAAAGTCTCGCTCTGAGTTCGTCGCGCGTCACTACCTCGCCGGGCCGTGCAAGTAACATGGCGAGNAATCTTGAATGGTTGCTCCTGCAGGCGGACTTGCGCGCCGTCTTTGTACAACTCTCCTGAGCGCAGCTTGACAACGAAAGGCCCAAAACGAATAGCCAGTGGAGATGGGTTGCGGGCGCGCATCGTGGGTCCCCAACGTAAGCGGCGCGAGTCTAGCACGACTCACGCAACGTCTCAAGCGACTCTTAACACAGAATAACGCTAGTTTTATCAGTAATTTAAATGATTTTAGATCACGGGAAACATTTGATCCGGAATTGACTCGCGCGGAATTGACTCCCTTTCGGCCTTAAGCCAGAATGTCGGCCAACTTTGGTTAGGGAAGGATGGGGTGAATCAATGCAACGACAATTGAAGAGAACTTGCTTACTCGCCTTCAGCTCACTGCTGGGTCTCGCCCTGAGCGCCCCGGCAGGAGGCCAAACTTACACCACGATTGATTACCCCGGCTCCCCGGCCACGCTGGCAGTCGATATCAATGATTTCGGCCAGATTGCCGGGGAGTATGTGTACGGCACGACCATTGGTCAGCGGAACGGGTTCGTGCTGAGCAACGGTGTTTTCACGTCGATTACCTACCCGGGAGCGACGTTCACCCGTGCGATCGGAATTAACCGGTACGGCGATATTGTGGGCGATCACCAGAAAGAGGGGAACAATATCGGCATGGGAAATCAATTTGGCTACCTGTTGAAGAACGGCGTTTTCACGAACGTCCAGGTCCCGAACAGCGAACTGACGACCGCGTCAGGGATCAACAGCAACGAAGACATCGTGGGCTGGTACAACGACAAGAAGGGCACTCACGGGTTTCTGCTGCGCGCCGGCGTTTACACGTCGATCGACTTCCCGGGAGCGGCAGCTTTTACGCAGGCCTGGAAGATCAACGATTCAGGGGAAATCGTAGGGCGCTACACAGGCGCAAATGACGGCAAGTACCATATCTTTATCCTGAGCAACGGGAGCTTTACCGCGGTCCCTGACGTTCCTGAGGCATTCGAGACGGCAGTCATCGAAGCGGGCGGGTTAAACAGCAACGGTGATATCGTCACCCAATATTGCAGCGCCAAGCCGTGCGGCCTGGGCAGCGTAGGGGACGTCCACGGTTTTCTGCTAAGTGGAGGTGTGTACACCACCTTTGATTATCCCGGCGCCGCGCTGACGATGGCCTTCGGGCTTAACTCTTACCGTGCCGTTGTCGGCGGCTATCAGGATTCAAACGGTGCCTACCACGGTTACCTACGCACGCCGTGACGGGCCACATCGTTCTCACCCTGGGAGGATCAGAAAATGCGACTACGATTGAGAAGAGGGCAGAAATGCAACAGACGCCGTAGCGCAAGTTATGTGGGTTTTCAAGCGGTACTGCGAAAACGTTACTTTGGCCTCTTCCATTCAGTTTCGCCAATAGGAGGGCGTATGAAACGTTTGGTTGCTTTTACAGCTGTAGCGCTGATTGGGTTCTTCACAACTCCGGTGGCCCAGGCGGGCTGCTCGCTTGCCAGCCTTAAAGGCGCTTACGCCGTCGCAGGACAAGGTACGCTCGTCACATCGCTCCCCGGCATTCCAGCCCCGGCCCCCTGGGCTGAATCGAGCATCGCTAACTTCAACGGCGCTGGCGGCTTTTCCGGCAAGGGGACGGTGAATATCGGTGGTGCAGTCCTCGATGTCACTTTCGCGGGAACGTACACGGTCAACAGCGACTGCACGGGTAACGTAACGATCAACACCAACTTGGGACTGACCGTTCACCACGCCATCGTCGTGATTGGCGGCGGTCAGCGATTCATTGAAACAGAATCAGATCCGCTTGCTGTCGTCCAGTACAGGGTGGAGAAGCTGGAAGAAGACTAGATTCGAGCAGCGGGATTCACTGCGCCTGGGCACGCCGTGAGCGGCATCGGGCATTGAACGGGTTATGAAAACCATCTTGAAGCCCGGAAGAAGCGGTTCAATCACATCTTCCGCTAGCGGAATGCTGTCGCCCTGGACCACCTGCGCGATTCCAGACAGGAAATTTCCAACGCCGGGTACCGCCAGCCTGCTGAATGCAGCCGCAGCGATCCCCGCGAGAAACCGTCGCCTGCCGCTGCAAATCTCCCCGATTTCGTTGCGATTAAGCATTGCACACCGAGTGAATGCGGAGATTCGGAGACAACATGTATGAGACCGAGTCTCTATATTGTTGTGGACGAGATCATGCACTCGCCCCCAAGACATGTTCTTTTCTCGACCGAATAGCAGCCGCGATCCTCACCCCAATAGCGGTCACCGCGACAAGAATAAACGGTGTATAGAAGAGTGGTCTCGTCATTCCGCTTACCGTGAAGCCGACCACGAATAGAGTGATTAGATAGTAGTGCGCGAGCGCCTTAAAGCGTGATGACAAGGATGTGCGATGGCGAAACAGAACCTCAGCAGCTAGAACATAGATGAACACAAAACCCGTCGCAAACGAAATGACCACGACCCAGCCTAGCTCATTCAGTAGGTGCTGCCGACCTAGCGCAGCCACTAAGGCGAGGATGAACGCAAGATGCACTGTGTGTGATGCCGCAAAGCCCAAGGTAAGCCCATCTTTGTTTTCCTTCAGCCAGCGTGAAGCGGAAGCTGGTACAAGGCAGTAAAGTGCATTACCGACAAAAGCACCGAGGATCAGGATAAACGAGATACGCGCTGTCGTTCGGATCGCCACGCGAATTGTCATCTCGTCCATCATCGAGGACGAGCTTTCCCTTGGCCGGCCAGCTGTCGCGATCATCATTAAGTTCGCCGACGGAACTACCGGCGAGATCGAGCCATCCGGCCTCGAAGCCCTTGTCAACGAAACGATTCCCTTGGACACTCGCTGATTTGATACGGACTTCTCCGAGCTTTGCTCCCCGAAACGACAAATCGCCGCCGATCCGGGCACCTGATAGGCTTACCACTCCCTGGGCGCGAAGCTATTCGGCATCAGCAAGCGCGGCAACATCTATCTGCGCCGCATGCTGATCCACGGTGCCCGCGCTGTCTTATTTCGCATCAAGTACGACACCGCAGGATTGGGGCAGTGGGTGCACCGGTTGAGTCAGCGAGCTCCACGCAACAAAGTGGTGGTGGCCATTGCTAATAAACTGGCGCGCATCGCCTGGGCCGTGTTGTCCAGTGGCCGAGACTACCGACATCAACCGCTGCCGCAACTGGCGGCCGCTTGATGGCCGTGGAAAAGACGCTGCGCTTGGAAAGCACAAAACGCTTTCCACTTTTCCACCGCCACGACGANCCGATGTTAGACAGAGTTCGACCAAGGTCTGCTGAGGAGAGAAGAAGACGAAAAGAACAGCCCAATGGCGTGCCGGAAAACCTGAACGCTCAAATGTGTCCCCCATGACCGCGGGATTTGAAAGGACCGACACGTGCGGATCTTCATCGAGTGCCCGGAGAGCATTCTCCACTTAGAGGCCGGATACATTTACGCGGACTGTCTCTTCGACTAACTTCAAACCTCTTGCAGTCCGGCGGCCGACCATACATTTGAGCTTAATCGGGATTTAACGCCAACTGAAGAGGTCGACCTTCCAGAGCTACAATGACTTGCTTCAACTGCAGCACGTCTTGGAGGAGCGCATGCCCGGTTGGGTTGAAAGATGGCAGAAACGACGCCGTGAACTCGCAGAGGGTGCTGACGCCGATCTGATTCAATCAAACCGCCGAAGATTCAGAGTTGCATTCGGCCTGATTGGACTAGCTTTTGTGCTGGGACTCATCGATGCCAAATTCCACTTCCCGGCTATGCTCGAAGTTGCTATCAGGGTACTTCAACGCGATTCTGGAACGTGCGCCCGTAGTTCCCGTGCGGTTAAATCCCGATGTGCCAGTGGAACTCGAACGAATCATTAACAAATCGCTNGGAGAAAGACCGTGATGTAAGGTGCCAATCCGCTGCTGAGCTTAAGGCTGATCTGAAGCGTCTGCGGCGCGACAGACAATCCGGGATGATCTCCCCGAGGGTCGCTTCTTCCGGTGGAGTGGGACGCTCTTCGTGGGTAGGCTCTCTGGCGCTTGTAGCTTCTGCGGTAGCGGTGACGATGGCGGTCGTTTGGTGGGTTTCGCCCCGGCCCGTTCCCCGCATTACGCGATATACCCAATTGACGCACGACGGCAGGGACAAGGTAAGCATTCTCTCAGTGGGCCCGATTCCGCCGCCGATCGTCAGCGATGGCTCGCGTCTCTTCTTCGTTGAAGGGCGGGGCGGAGGTAACTACGGGGTGGGTGAAGTTTCGGTGAGCGGAGGTGACACTTCGATCGTGCCCTCAGGCTTTACTAACACTGCCCCGCTTAGCATCTCGCCTATCGGTTCTGACTTACTTACCTACACCTGGAATTCGGACGAAATTGAGGTTCCGCTGTGGGTTGTGCCCGTGCTTGGAGGATCGCCGCGACGGGTGGGGAGTATTACGGCACAAGACGCAACCTGGTCTCACGACGGCCAACGCATGGCATATTGCGCGCTCCATGAATTGAGCGTTAGCAATAGCGACGGAACCGAGTCACATAGGCTCTTGACCGCAGCGGGAATGCCGGCTTGGCCGAGGTGGTCGCCAGACAGAGAGGCTCTCCGGTTCTCTTCTTACGATCCGAAGACGGATACTAGTTCGCTGTGGGAGACATCCGGCGATGGCAGAGGAACTCATCCGCTGTTCCCTCATTGGGAGAAACACGCTGTCGAGTGCTGTGGCAATTGGACCGGTGACGGCAAGTATTTCGTTTTTCAATCCACCCGCAACGGC
>OCOJ01066828.1_pt1 | contig 12035 bp, 11 predicted proteins | sample 1539251 | NCBI WGS metagenome assembly OCOJ01 (sample SAMN01911457, study PRJEB22624) | soil metagenome | biome: Soil | place: Malaysia | collected 2012-04-30 | depth RA_metagenome m
TTCCGTGAGGGAGAACGCTTTATACGGTATCGTAGGGCAATGAGACGAGCCTGAAAGGAATGCAAGCCGAGACGCCCGTCCTCGAGACCAAGAGCCTGACAAAACGGTTCGGAAGTCTGGTCGCCGTCAACGAAGTCGACTTCTCGTTGCGAAGGGGGGAGATTCACGCCCTCCTGGGAGAAAACGGCGCCGGAAAATCGACTCTCTGCAATGTCGTGTACGGATACTACCGTGCCGACGGCGGTCAGGTGCGCATCAAGGGCAAGGAGGTCAAGATCGGCTCCCCGAAGGAGGGGATGCGCGCGGGGGTTGGGATGGTCCACCAAGAACTTATGCTCATCCCGAACATGACGGTCCTCCAGAACCTGAGCCTCACAACTGATATCCAGCTCAGCAAGCCCATGCTGGAGCTGGGGAGCATAAGGACCAAGCTCCTTGAGATGGAACAGGCCTACGGGCTCGAAGTGGACCCAGAGGCGCAGATTGAGGACCTTTCCGTGGGAGAACGCCAGCGGGTTGAGATACTGAAGTGCCTGTTTATCGGTGCCGACATACTGCTCTTCGACGAGCCCACGAGCTTCCTGACAGATATCGAGACTGAGAAGCTCTTTGTGAGCCTTAAGCGCATGGCGTCTGAGGGGCGATCAATCGTCTTCGTGACCCACCACATCGATGAAGTGATGGCCATAGCGGACAGAATCACGGTGATGAAGCTAGGGAAGGTGGTGGCCACGAAGCTGAGGAGCGAGGTGACCCAGGATCAGCTGGCGATGCTGATAGTCGGCCGCGAGGTAATGTATAATGTGAAGAAAGAGCAGGTCGAGATAGGGAAGCCCGTACTCAGGCTCGAAGGGGTCTCGGCCAACAACGACCTCGGAACGCCCGCTGTCAGGGACGCGTCCTTCGAGCTGAAGGCTGGAGAGATCCTAGGAGTGGCCGGCGTCTCGGGGAACGGGCAGAGGGAGCTCGACGAAATCGTGACTGGCATGAGGAAGCCGAAGTCGGGGAAGGTGTTCCTTGACGGGAAGGACATAACCAAAGAGCCCCCCGACGTAGTCAGGAGCGAGGGTGTCGCCCACATCTGCGAAGAACACAAGACTGGGTTCGTCTACGACTTCTCCCTCAAGGACAACCTGGTCCTTGCGCCGTTTCTGGCTGGGAAGTTCAAGAACGGGATGTTCCTGGACCAGGGCCAGCTTAGGGAGAGGACGCGCGAGCTTCTCAAAGAGTACAACGTTATGGCCGCATCAGAGGAGGTGCCGCTCAGGACCCTGAGCGGCGGGAACAAGCAGAAGTTCCTCCTAGCCCGCGAGCTGTTCTGGGGGCCCCGGGTGATAGTAGCCAACAACCCGACGAAGGGCCTGGACGTCGGCTCGGCGGAATACATCAGGAACCAACTGATGAAACAGAAGGCGGAGGGGAGGGCCATACTGATGATTTCGGCGGACCTAGACGAAATCCTCGACATGAGCGACAGAATCGCGGTGATGAACCAAGGGCGAATCGCCAAGATAGTAGAGACAAAGGACGCAGACATACACGAGCTCGCGGTGCTGATGACTACGTCGAGCGAGAAGTCGTAGTTCGCGCTAGCCCTTGCGATACGGCCTCAACAGGAACTTCGGTGGTCTCGCCTTCCTCCCGAATACCGGGATAAGGGCGAGGAGGAAGACATATGGAAGCATGTTGAAGAGGGTTGTGACTGACGCGACGCCGGAACCTGACAGCGCGACGTACTCGCTCTGCGCTGCGTAGACTATGTTGAAAGACAGTGCCGCGAAAAGAGCCCTATAGGGCTTCCAATTCGCGAAGTAAATCATGGCAAGGACGATGAATCCTCTCCCGGCAATTATATCAGTCTGGAAACCTGGGACGAAATTGCCTGCGAAATAGAATCCCGAGATGCCGAACATCAGCGCGCCGAAAAGTATGGCCAGAAACCTGACTTTGCCCACGTTTACCCCCATGTTGTCGGCAGCCTTGGGGTTCTCCCCGACCGCCCTTACCCTCAGCCCCAAGGAAGTGCGGCTAAGGAAGAAAGCCGTCGCAACCACGAGAACTATTGAAACGTAGGCCATGAAGTTCTGCTTGAGAAATATGGCGCCTACGTAGGGGATAGTATTCCAGTTTGAGACCAGGGGCGAGAAGCCATTGAAGTTGGGCGTAAGGCCGGTGGGGTAGGTGGTGTTGAAGATGACGAAGGAGATGCCGAGGCCGAACAGATAGATGGCTAGGCCCGATGCTATCTGGTCCACTCTCATCCGGATTGCGGTGAACGCAAAGAACGCTCCCATCAGACCCGCGACCCCGATGGCCGCGAGCAGAGCGAACCATGGATTCCCGGTCATATAGTCAGTTATGAAGGTCGTCATCAGCGATATCAGCATGATTCCTTCCAGGCCCATGTTCGCCACCCCGGACTGTTCTGATACGATTTCCCCCATCCCGGCGAACAGGTAGAACGGAGATAGCTGGAGAGTGGTGGATAGTATCCCCGTCATGATATCGGACAGCGCGAATGTCATGCCATGAACCTCCTTTCGGTAAGGTAGCTGCCCAGAAGTATGCCGAGCATCATGATTCCCTCCATGGCAAACACGACATACGTCGTCACATTGGCCGAAAGCGCCATGGACTCTGCACCTATAGTCATGTATGCGAAGAAGAAGGAGGCGAGCCCTATCCCGAGCATGTGCTTCCTCCCCACCAGCGCGCAGATTATGGCGACCAGGCCATAGTTGGTGGAGAAGGAGCCGATGTCGAGTTCGTACCGGTAGCCCATAAGGTAGGTGGCGCCAGCAAGCCCTGCGAGCGCTCCCGCTGCAAGCATCGTAATGACCATCACACGTGAGATGCTTATCCCGGCGTACTTGGCGGTCTCGTGACTCTCTCCGACGGTGTTCGCTTTGATCCTGAAAGGAGTGCGTTCGACCAACAGGTAGAGGATGATGCCTATGGCGATTGTTGCGGGCACAGCGTAAGTGATCGGTACGCTACTGACTATTCTTGGAATCTGGAACTGTCCTGGGAGTTCAACAGAATGCGGGAACCCCAGTGCGGTTCCAGTGCTCTTGATTGGGCCGCTAAGCATGAAGAAGGCGAAATTAATCGCTACGACATTCAGAAGAATCGTGACCACGATTTCATTGGCTCCGAACCTTACCCTCAGGATGGTCGGAACAGCAATCCAGAGAAGGCCCCCGATGGCGGCGCCTAGAATCATGGTCACATAGAGTAAGGGCCCTGGAAGGAACGCCAGGAAATTGTAAACGACGAACACCATCACCATCCCCATCAGGAGTTGGCCCTGGGCTCCTATGTTCCAGAGGCCTGCCTTCAGCGCCAGGCCCACTCCCATACCCATTGTGTAGAACAATACGAAACGGACGAAAATCTGCTGAACGCCACCTGAGAGTGTTACGGGATTCAGAAAAAGAGAGGACAGGGCGACTCCGATGTTGCCGCCGGCGTACACCACCACCACCAGCCCGGCAAGTATGCCGAGCCCAATGGCGAGGACGTTGTACGCCGTCGTCGTCAGCCATCGGAGGCCCTGCGTATTCTCATGCACCCTTTATGGTAGACTCGAAACTGTTGGCAGGTAGTTGAACTGTGCCGCCATGTTCCCGGTCGGCATGCCGCCGCCAGAGGGCACCGTCAGGGTTGTATCTGCGCAGCTAGAGGCTTTTGGATTCGCGAAGCAGTACGGAGCTCCGCCAGATGTTGAAGCGAAGGAGATTTGGATCTGTCCTTCCACGATCTCGCTCTGGAGCAACAGGCCTGCAGCCTTCACGGCAGCCGGGAGGTTGGGTCCTGGCTGCACTGCGATTAGGCCAGAGGCCATGTCCACTTTGGTGTATCCCCAGTGCCAGTCGTTGGCGACGAATTGCTCCATCGCCTTGAAGAAGGGTGAGTAGTAGTCCAAGACTATTGAGCCAAGGAGTATCTTGTTGTCTGCTGGAAGGATGGCCGTGAGGTTCGTGTACACGTTGGAAGCCCACACCTGAGGTGTCGCTGGCTGAGCCAGGGCTGCGCCCAAGACACCAACGTCGACCCCGTCTCCTGACGAGAATACAACGTCGGCGCCGTTCGTGTAGTCATTGGTCGCAGTGGTCTGAGCTCCTGCAACATCGGCCCAGGCGAAGGGCTCGAAGGTGTTGGTGATGGTCGGAGTGGCAGGGCTCGTGTAGGTTACACCTGCAATGAACCCTTCGTGGCCTTCCCAGATCGACGGGATGTCGCCGCCGCCTACCAGCCCGAACTTGTGGCTCTGGCTGACCATGCCTGCCATGGCGCCGAGGACGAAGCCTCCGCCGCTCAGGTCAAGCCATATCCTGTACACGTTGGAGTAGTTGGCGACAGTGCAGTCAATGCAGACTGACATGATGCTGGGATGCTGCTTTGCAAAGGTGTTGGCTTCAGCCTGATACTGACCGCCCTGGAATATCACGATGTTGTATCCCTGGGCTGCCCACTGCTGAGCGGGCACGTCAGCGTCTGTTCCTGACGCCTTGTTCTCAGCAGTGCTAAGAGTGAAGCCGAATTCGGCCTTCAGCTTGTTTATGGCGTCATTTGCGTTGTAGTTCCACGAGTTGTCTGCCGGTGTCAGTGGCAGGATGATGCCGATCTTAAGGGCACCAATGGCACTGGCCGTGCCGGCCGTCACTGTAGTTGCTGCGCCGCTCACGGTGGTTGTGACCGTGGATGGCGTAGAGGTGGGAGGATAGAGGAATGCGTATGCCGCAACGCCGATTAGTAGCAAGATGATGACGATGAGTCCGCCTACGAGTGCTGTGATTCCTTTTCTTTTCGTCCCTTTCATCAGCGCGAAACGACGCCCGACGTTATTTAAGCGCGATTGCTTGGCGACTAGGCGAGGGACGTTTAGCGTTTTCAGCTAAGTTTCGACTTGACGCAATCGAAAAGCTGATTCACGATTTTCTTGATGTTCCCCTCGACTAACGGTTTCGCGAGGCTCCCAAGGGGGCCATTGATGCTGGCGTTGGCATCCCAGCTGAGCTCCGACTGGGCGTCGCGCTGCGCCACAGCGATGTTGACTGTCGCTGTGAAACCGCTTCCGGCGCCGGAACCTCCTATCTCGAGGACAGCGGTCCGCGTGGCCGGGTCCTCCTTCACCACCTTCGTGGTCACCTGGAATGTCCCTCTGATGAACCCGATGGAGACCTTGACGACGGCAGAGATCCTCTTGTTCTCACCGACTGTGAAGCTTTCCAGGCCGGGGACGCACCCTATCACGTTGCTTGGGTCAGAGACGAAGCCCCAGGTCTTCTCTGCGCTGCTCGGCAGCTCAAACTTACCCTGAAAGAACATGGGGCCTGAACGCTCCCTCTGACCTCTTAAGGATTCGTCGTGGCCGGTGTAACCTTCACCGAATGAATTAGGGTGAAGGGATATAGTCGGTAGGGGTCGGCTCCGCTACGTGAAAGCGAACCCTCTAGCTGGTTTTCTGGAGTCAGTGGAGATCCGGATGGTAAAGCCGTCCAGGTCAGCCCTCAGGACGGACAATGGCCCCATGAACGGCCTGAAGCTTTCAATCCAGGACAAGGGGCTCCTCGAGCCAATCATAATCAGACCTACCGGGGACGGCTTCGAGGTAGTCGCCGGGATGAGGCGCTTCGAGGCGTGCAAGAAGCTCGGGTGGCGGAGAATCCCGGCCCACGTGGTGGAGCTGAACGACAGGGAAGCCTTCGAGGTCTCGCTGCTCGAGAACATCCAGCGACAGACGTTGAATCCCATCGAGGAGGCACGCGCATTCAGGAACTACGTGGAAGAGTTCGGCTACGGCGGAGAGACCGAGCTGGCACGAAAGATTGGAAAGAGTCAGGAGTACGTGAGCAGGAGGATAGGCCTGCTCTCGCTTCCTCAGCGGGTGCAGGACCAGATTATGCGGCGCCGAATAACTCCAAGCGTGGCCCAGGAGCTGACCCTCCTGAACGACGAGGATGCCGAGGAGATGGCCGACAAAATCGGGGAGCAGGACCTCTCACTAAGAGAGGTCAGGCGGATAATCCGTCGCAGCCACACCAAATCATACCTGGTGGACGGACCGGGCCCCGCATTTATGGTGGCCGAGCAGGTGACCACGGAAAGGCGGGTGAGGCGGGTGTCCAGGGAGCTGAACATCGCCATCGCGTCGCTCGGCGCTACGGTGATCAGGCTCGGTGAGGTGGCGGAGACCCTTGACGAAGAATGGTTGGTGAAGGAGTCAATCTTCGCCTGCAGGGACGCCATGAGAGACCAAATCGAGAACCTGACCCGGCTTAAGCGCAAGATTGAGCGCGCAGAACAGAATGACCCCCGCGCGCTGGCGCTAATCGAGTGAACCTTCGCAAAGTGCGACACCCTTAAAGCGATTGCGCGGACTCATGGATGCAATGTCGACCAACTGGTCACCGCCAGAAAAAGTGACTCTGAACGAAGTCAAAATCAACGTCGAAGACATCGAACCCATCCTGCGTGGCTTCGAAGCGCCGCAGCTGAAAATTGACTATCCACCCGGATACGTGAACCTGCCGACGGGCGAGAAGATGGTGATCCGAAGGGCCAAAAAGGAGGAAGCGCCCGTCGTGATGCAGACTGCCCTGAAGCTGTTCGACCACGACACCGACTTCTTCGACCTTGTCTCGTCGAGGGTCTACGCTGAGTTCCTCGGCTGGTACAGGGCGAGGATGAAGGACCACGTCGCGCTCCTGGGCATCATCAATGGGGAGCTGGCCGCCATCGGCAACTACCGCCTCTGGGACAACGAGATCGCAATCAGCCTCCACACTCTGACCTTCAAGAGGCGCGCTGGAATCGGTGCCACCATGTACGCTGCGAAGGCGGAATACGCCTTCGACATGATGGACATGAAGGAATGGTGGGCCACCTACGAGAGCTACACGGGGTTCAGATACTGGGGAATCAAGTACGCGCAGTATCAGAAGCCCTACCCGCAGATGCAGCACGAACTCGGAGGTTCGAGGATCTTCTTCACCACAAAGGAGGACTGGGACAGGTTCGCGAAGCCTATGCTGAAGGACAGGCTTCCCATTCGCCCCTGCCCGAAGGACGTACTGGCTACGGCCGAGAAGGTAGTCCCTCCGAAGAACGTCGAGGTGTAGACCTCCTCTACAGAGGCACCGCCGGCTGCTTCATGTCGGCGGTGCCCGATGTCTTTTATACCGCAGGAGGGTTCGGACGAAACCATGAAGCTGTATGACCTGTCGCAACCGCTGAACCAGGAGACGCCTTTCTGGCCCCTGTATCCTCCTTTCGAAGTGAAATTCATCAAGAGAAAGCCGGAGCAAGGAGTCAACGCCCAGTACATCATGACTTCCAACCACATGGGCACGCACCTGGACGCGCCGCTGCATTTCGTCACCAACGGGAAGACTATCGACCAGATTCCCTTGACGTGGCTCTACGGGCCCGGCATCATCGTGGACGTGAGCGAGGTGGGGGACCTCGGTATCTACACAAGGGAGATAGTCGAGAAGAACGCCAGGGCAGCCGGCGGGGTGAAGGACGGTGACCTCCTCATCCTGTACACCGGGTGGAGCAAATACGCCTGGTACCAGCCTCCGAAGCCGAACGGAACTGCTGACGAGGAAAGGTACATCCATATGCATCCAGGCCCGACGGGAGAATTCTGCGACTACCTCCTAGAGAAGAAGATCCACATATGGGGGGTGGACGCTGTCTCGACCGACCACCCGATGAACCTCCCGATCGGAAGGTTCCTCCCGAGGGTCTGCACAAAGGTGAGAGCCGCGGCAGAAAAGAAATTCGGGAAGGATAACGTGGACAAGCTCTTCCCTGAAAAGGACTACCAGGTAACCCACAACGTGCTCTTCCCCCGCGATTGCATCCACATCGAAAACATTGGGGGTCAGATTGAGGAGGTGCTCGGCAATAGGAAAGCCTTCAGGACCACCATCGGATGCTTCCCCTGGCTCTTCAAGGGCGGAGAGGCAGCCTTCGCGAGGGTAGTCGCCTTCGTAGAGTGAGCCGACGGCGGAGGCGTTGGAGATGGAGACCCCGTCGGTGGGATGGCTAGTCAACATCGTAGACGACGGGCTGCTGGTGGACGTCGAAGGGGCACAGCTGGACCTGAACCGCCCGCTCCCTGCTGAAACACTCTCCCGCGACGACGGTGTCATCGCAGGTTTTGCAAGGGTCGGCGGTGCGCAGGCGGCCGTGTTCGCCCAGGAACCGACCTTCAAGGGAGGGTCGATGGGACTCGGCCACACCAGACGATTGGAGAGGCTCGTCTCCGCCGCAACGGAGCGAAGTATTCCCATCATCGGGTTCTACGACTCGGGCGGGGTGAGGGTGCAGGAAGGGGGGCACTCGCTCGAAGAGGCGAGCGCCCTGGTGGGGATGCTCATCAAGGCGAGAGACGTCGTGCCCGTCATCAGCGTCCTCATGGGGACGGTCAGCGGCGCCGCGGCCTACTCGGCTTACATGGGGGACGCCGTGATTATGATCAAAGGGAAGAGCAGCCTCTTCGTCTGGGGGCCGGGAGTCGCGAAGGCGGAGACTCAGACGGACGTCGGGCCCGAAGAGCTCGGTGGCTGGAGGGTCCACGCCGCCAACGGGACTGCGTCGCATGTGGTCGAGGACGAAAAAGAGTGTCTTGAAGTGGTGAAGAGCCTCCTTGCCTACTTCGGAAGAGGGCCGGTGAGGGGCGTCCGGCCAGCGAGTCCGATTGCTGCCATCGACCGGTCGGTTGACCCGGGGACCTTCTGCGAATTCAGGAGCCTGTACGCAACGAGCGTAGCGACCGGTCTCGCACAGCTCGACGGGAAGACCGTCGGCATAATCGCCTCCAACAGGGCGGCGCTTCGAGGGTTCATGGATGTGGACGCCTGCAGGAAGATCTCGAGGTTCGCTTCCATGTGCAACACCCTGAGGATTCCGCTGGTGACATTCCTCGACACCCCGGGGGTCTACCCAGGTCCGGAGCAGGAGAAAGCCGGTGTCATCAGGGCGAGCGCCGAGGCGATTAAGGAATACGCCTCTGACCGGTGCGCTAAGGTGACTGTGATAACGGGTGAGGCCTACGGCGGCGCCTTCGTGGGCTTCGCGAGTAAGGCGCTGGGGTCGAAGAAGGTCTTCGCCTATCCGACCGCGAGGATTTCGGTCCTCAGCCTTCCGGCCTACTCGGAGATATTCCTGCGAAGGAAACTCGACGCCATGAAAGAGGAAGAGAGAAAGGCAGAGTTCGATAGGAGTTCCAATCAGTTCCTGAAGCAGATGGACCCGTCCCTCGGTGTGAGCCAGGGATACATCGACGAGGTCATCGAGCCCTCTCAGACCAGGGCTAAGATCGTCGGCGCATTCCGGGACGCAGGGGTCTTCTGACCTTACTCGCGGCCCTTCTGGGTCAGCTCGACAAGGATTCCGCCTGAGGATCTCGGGTGCATGAAGTTCACCAAGCTGCCGAACTTGCCAGGAGCAGGTTCGTCGTAGATGAACCGGAACCCCTTCGCCTTGAGCTCCTTGGTCGTCTTCACTATGTCGTCTACCTCGAAGGCTATGTGGTGCAGCCCTTCCCCTCTCTCACGGATGAACTTGGCCAGGGTGCTCTCCTCGCTGGTCGGTTCCAGGAACTCGACGCTGGTGTCCCCTGCCTTCATCAGGAGTATCTTCGCCTTCTGCCCCGCGACCTCGGTCTGCCTCACTTCGAAGTCACCCATCTTCGAGTAAATGGCAAGCATCTGCTCGACGCTCTTCACGGCAACGCCCACGTGGTCGAACTTCATCGTCATCGTCTAGAACGCCTGCCTCGCCTTGTAGACTCCGTACACTTCACGCAGGGCGTCGCTAATCTCCCCTACGGAGCAGCCGGCCTGCACTGCCAGGAAGATTGATGGGAGCATGTTCACCTCACGCTCTGCCGCGCTCTTCAGCAGCTCGAGCTTCTCCTCAACTAGGCTCCTGCTACGCTTGGCCTTCATAGTCTTCAGTCTCCTGGCCCTCTGGCTCTGCAGGCGCTGCGGGAGGACCTGCACCTTCCTCCTCGGGCGGCTCGAAGGCCGCAACGCGTTGACGCCCACGACTATCCTCCGGTTCTTCTCGATGTCCACTTGCTTTTCATAGGCCGAGTTCAATATCTCCCGCTTCACGTACCCCGTCTCGATGGCCTGCAGCATCCCTCCCATTCTGTCCACCCTCTCAATCTCCTCGAATGCGAGCCGCTCGAGCTTGTCAGTCAGGTATTCCAGATAGTACGAACCGCCGAGGGGGTCGGCAGTCAGCGTTATCCCCGACTCGTTGGCTATGACCTGCTGGGTCCTCAGGGCGAGCTTTGCCGATTCCTCTGAGGGAAGAGACAACGCCTCGTCCATGGAGTTTGTGTGCAGCGACTGAGTCCCGCCTAGGACGGCAGCCAGCGCCTGTATCGTCACTCTGACCACGTTGTTCTCCGGGTCTTGGGCGGTCAGGGTCTCCCCGGCCGTCTGAGTGTGGAACTTCAGCTTGGCCGATTCGTCGTCCTTGCACCCGTACCTCTCGCGCATGATCCGCGCCCAGATCCTCCGAGCGGCCCTGAACTTCGCCACCTCCTCAAGGAAGTCGTTGTTTGAGGCGAAGAAGAAGGAGAAGTGAGGCGCGAACTGTTCCAGGCTCAGGCCTCGCTTAAGCGCCGCATCTGTGTAGGTGATTGCGTCGCAGAAGGTGTAGGCCAGCTCCTGGACGGCGGTGGAGCCCGCCTCCCTGATGTGATAGCCGCTTATGCTGATTGGGTGCCACTTCGAGTAGTTCTTGACCGAGTATTCTACCAGGTCGATAGCCAGCGAGAGCGACGGCTCGGGCGGGAAGATGTACGTGTTGCGCGCGATGAATTCCTTCAGGACATCGTTCTGGACCGTCCCCCTGACCTCTTCCCTGGGGACCCCAGATCCTTCTGCCACGGCGGCGTACATCGAAAAGAGGATCGAGGCGGTGGCGTTGATGGTCATCGAAGTGCTCACCTCTCCAAGGTTGATGCCGTCGAAGATCTCCTTCATGTCGTCGAGGACGCTAACGGCGACCCCCACCCTTCCGATTTCCCCCATGGAACGTGGGTTGTCAGAGTCGAGGCCTAGCTGGGTTGGAAGATCAAAGGCAAGGCTGAGGCCCGTCTGGCCCTGCTGCAGCATGAACTTCAGCCGCTTGTTGGTTTCGAGCGAGGTCCCGAAGCCGGAGTACTCCCTCATTGTCCACACTCTCTTCCTGTACATCTCGCGGTAGATTCCGCGGGTGAAAGGGTACTCCCCGGGCCTGTCGGCAGGAGCAGGCGATTCCCCCTGGACATAGCAGCCTTTGACATCAATCCCTGAAATCGTCTTGGGGTCCCGCGGCTCTTCCTTCGGAGCGGACAATCCGAGAGTTCGCGCCTCCGCACATTGTTAAAGGTAATCTCATAGGGGAGGGCTTGGACTACAGACTTTCAGTTGGCGGCGAACATGACGGGACGGTGTAGCGCAGGAATGGCCATCGGGCCCGTTCTTCTCCTGGGATTGCTCCTGGCTCAGCCGGTGACCGCAGTTTCCTACCCCGTTACCATTCCGTACGGTAGGTCGTGGCCGCTTTCGGTCGTGGTCGATTCGAGCAGGGGGCTCGCCTACGTGGATGGGATGTCTGGCATCTATCCCCCCACAGGATTCTCGTTCGGGGTAATCAACCTGACAGGCCACATTGTCATGAAGGTCCTCCCGCTGGACGAAATTCCCGGGGCCTTGGCTCTAGACCAGTCGAACGGGAACGTCTACATCGGCGGAAACGAGTCAATCCAGGTGTTCGACGCAGGTAATCAGAGCATGGGGCGAAGAATTGCGGTCGGGCACCCCGTCAGGTCGATTGCACTAGACGTCGGCGTTTCGCCTGACCTCTTCGTGACTGCCGGGAACGAGGTATATGCTGTCAACCCACAGTCAGGGAGAATCATGGGAAACGCAACCGTCGGAAATGGGGCAAACGGCATGGCCCTTGACCCCTCAACTGGCAACCTGTACGTCTCAGAGTATCCGGATTCCGAGATATTCGTCTTT
>OCOJ01034099.1_pt1 | contig 12010 bp, 17 predicted proteins | sample 1539251 | NCBI WGS metagenome assembly OCOJ01 (sample SAMN01911457, study PRJEB22624) | soil metagenome | biome: Soil | place: Malaysia | collected 2012-04-30 | depth RA_metagenome m
ACAGTAGTGGTGGAGCCCTGGACCATCCTGACCCTGTTCCCGACCTGGTCGTAGGCGTAGGTGATGGTCCCCCAGGGCCCCGAAGAGTAGTTCAGGCGGCTGAGCCAGTCGTACCTGTAGGTCTCGGTGTTGAGGGTGAGGACGTTCCCGGTGCCGTCGTAGGTGTAGTTCAGGTCCATCTCCTTGGTCCCCTGGTACTTGTCGAGAATCTGGGTCGGCCAGTCCCTGCTGTTGTAGGTGTAGGTGGTCGCCTCTCCGTTACCGTAGGTTATGGTGCTGATCCTGTCGTCCGCCGTGTAGTGGAGGGTGGCGAGGCTCCCCTCGGTCTTCAGCCTGTTTACGGCGTCGTAGGTCACGCGCTGACCAGCCAGAGGTTGGCTCCTGTCGTCCCAGCGTACTGGAAGGTCGTCACCCTGTTCAGGGGGTCGGTTACGCTCGTGAGCTGGCTTGGCGTGCTGGAGGAGTAGCCTAGAGTCCAGGTCCTGCTCGCTGAGGTAATCGTACTGAGGCGGTTGTTGGAGTCGTACCCGAAGGTGATGGACCTAGAGAGAGAGTCAGTGATGACAGAGAGGTAGCCGTTGCTTCCATAGCTGAACGTCAGGGTGTTGTTTCCGGTGGCGTCAATCTCGCTGGTCAGCCTCTCCGATGAGTCGAACTGGTAGATGGTGCCGTCCCCCATCTTCAGAGTGTAGGAGGACCCCTGGTTGTCTATCATCTTGAAGTCGGCTGCACCGCGATACTCGAAGACAGTCGGGTAGAGAGGTGAGCCAATCCAATCGTAAGGCAGAGCCAGCCCCCCAGGGAGATGAAGGTAATTCGCGCTCATCCACGGGATGTCCAGAGACCACCCGGCGCCCATGTTAGTCAGGGTGAAATTGTCGTACTTGTAGACCGAGCCGTCAGAGCTCCATGCGCAAGGCATCGAGTAGACGAGGTCGGCCTGGAGGTTGAGCCCGTTCCTTCCAGAAACCAACGCTGTGCCGAGCCCCAGGGAAAGGAGGCCGTTGCCCGGAGAGACAAGCTCGGAGTAGTGGGCGAAATAGCTTTCATAGGGCGAGATGCCGGGCCTGCTCCACGGATTCCCTCCGAGCGAGGCGTCGGGGACCGTGATGGGGAGGGAGGCGAATCTGATGTTGACGGGGTTGGAGTTCCCAGACTCCCAAGCGAACCCCGAAAGGCCGGAGAAGAACGGAGCGGCTGTGATGTAAGACGCAGATGTCTCCGAACTGGACAGAGTATTAGCCTTCGACCATGTGGAACCGCCGTTGGACGATGTGTAGTATTGAACTTTGGTGCCGTGCGACAGATAGACAACCAGGTTGGATCCGCCGTCACTGGCGATCGCGCCCCAGCAGTTGGTGGTCACAGTGTTGAGCTCGTCGGTGCCTGCCCAGCTGGGTTTCATCGAATAGGCGGCTGACACGTAATACTGTCCATAGCCATATTGCTCCGCTATCGCCTCAACCGTGTCTCCCGAAGCTGTGAATCCAGAGTAGCCGAAGAGGACGCCACTCACGGANGGTGGCTCCATTCCCCCAGCCAGTCGTGCCATTGTAGAACTCGACTCCAAGGGACGTAGCGTAACCAAACACCAATGCCATCTTGCCGGCCGTCAGCGGAATGACCGCATCACCCACAACGCTGCTCGACCCCGCAGAGAAATCAGTGCTGCGAGTCCAGGTGCAGTTAGGCGTGCATGAAGTTCCCTCCCAGACCCGTACGTGACTGCCCGCGCTGTTCTGCAAGCTGACGAAGAGGTTCCCCGACGTGCTGACAGCCATGGAGGGATACACGTACTTGTCGCTGCCAGTGTTGTAGGCTGTCTCGGCATTCGTCCATGAAATGATCCCATTGCTCTTTAGTGTCCCGTAACGGTAGTAGAAACTCGACGTTCCCGTTGTGCTGACATAGTAGATTGTGGAGTTGGCTGCAAAAAACGAGACAGAGGCGGTGCCGCCCGATGTTATGGACAGGGCGGTCTCCGACGACCAAGTGTTGCCGGTGTCGGAACTGGTGCGGTAGGCCCACTTGCTCGTGCCCGAGTTCCAGTAGAAGAGCCAATACAGGCCTGAAGCGGAGATGATTCTCCCTTGGTTGCCGTTGCTAAGCGGGGTGCCGTTGACGGATGCTACGGTCACAGGGTCGATGGTGAAGGCGTCGCCGACGGTCCAACTGACGGCCGCGGAGACGGTGGCAGAGCCAGCGGAGAACGACGGAGAGAGGGCTGCGCTGTCAGACCAGTCGAACCCGAGCCATGTCCCAGACCTGTTCCCGAACCAGGCGCGGTCGGGCACGGTCAGGATGGGATTCTGCCTGAAGGAGAGGGCTAACGTGCCCGTCTTGCCGGGCCAGCTGACCGCTCCCTGTATCGTTAGCTTTACGCCCGAGGGCTGGCAGGACTGGTAGGCGACGGCATAGGTGACTGTGACGGTCCCCGCCGATCCCATAGAAACAGTCTCGACTGCTTCTGTGCTGTTCCCGACGATAGAGGTAGCCTTTACTGCGGAGGGGAGACCTCCGACTGGATTGATCGCAAACGAATTGCCCGATTCGTCGGACACGGTGAGGGTCCCATTATGCGAAACGGAGTAGCTTTGGGTGATGTAGCCTCCAGTCGGGGCACCGTCGAAGAGCGTATCAGGTATGACCAGCGACAACGACCAGCTCGTTTCAGGTATGAGAGGCTCACCAGATGAGGTTGGTGCGGGGCATGGCTCTGCCGTGACGTTACCAGTGGTCCGACTCGTAACCGTGCCCGGGGGGAGCGGTTGACCTAGGTTGGAGGTGCTCGTGCTCCCGGAAGCCGACCCTGGCGGGGCAAGGGGAATAATGAACAAGAAGTTGGGTAGGAGGAGAAGGGGAATCAGCACGGACGCCGTTAGTTTCCTCACAAATTCCGAGCTCACTTTTGATGTGTTCCCATATTTGATATGGAACGACTATTCTCAGGAATGAGAGCCTCTGCCGAATCCCCTTACCAATTAGGGATGACCTGTGCGAAAACCTCCGTCAGGGGCGCGTCCACAAAGCACTTCTACGCCGACGGCCTGCAGGTGGCGAAGATGGTCAACGGAGCGGTGTACTATCTGNCACGAGGACGCACTGGCGAGCGTGAGGCTGGTGGCCACGGCCACCGTCACAATCACCTTCAGCTCCAACTACGCCCCCTACGGGAGCAGCTACGCCATGACAGGGAAGGAGGTGTTCATGTACACCGGCAAGCCATACGACTCAACCACGGGGCTGTACTACTACGGGGCCAGGTACTACGACGACTCCATAGGGAGGTTCGTGACCGANGGATTCGTATGCAGGGGACAAGAATGACCCATTGAGCTTGAACAGGTATGCCTACGCCAGGGACAACCCGGAGAAGTACAACGGTCCGTCTGGGCATTTCATAGGGCACTCGAGCATCATGGAAGGGGGAAGCGACCCTGCGTTTCTCGCGACGTTGGTCCCAATCACAACGCCAGGAGGGCAAGCGGTGTACGTCACCCCGGGCACGGTGCTGACCTTCATAACTCCAACGACAACTACCACAATAACCACAATGCCAATTCCTCATGGGGCCCTGGTAGTTACCACTACAATACAAACGCCGACGATTGGGCTTGGGGGACCAACACAACAGACGGTGAGTTCGGGATGGACATGCAATGGTTCACCTAGTTACTGCGCGGAAATGTCGGTTGGTGGCACCAACATCGCAGAGAAAGCACTAGTGGGAAGCGGGATAACCATATTCTCGGTTGGATTATTGGTTTACTCGATGGGGACGGCGGAAGTACCGTTTCTTATCTCGCCGGGCGGACAAACAGTGCCAAATCCGGTTCAGACGGTTAGCCCCCCTGAGACTCCAGCGACCCCCGGTCCCGTGAGCTGGGGGGTCTACGGCCTGCAACTTGTCGGATCCGCATTCGCCCAACTGGGCTGCGAGGTGGCGGGTATATGCTCTTCCTGAACTTTGATACGTGGAGGATTCGACGCCGATTAGGAATGGCAATTGGCTTGCCGGAAATGGTTGACCGCTATTGACGACAGACTCCTCGGCCAGATTGCGGTGGCTGAGGGTTGGGTTGGCGGGGGTAGGAACTGTTCTGATGGTCACGGCAGCAATTGAAGGACTTGTCCTTAGTCCAAACACGCTCGTCTATGGTTGGGCGATTGGCGTCGTTGGCGCAACAATTCTTATGGATTCTTTTCTAGTGAGGGCAGTTGAGCCTCTGGTCGGCTCCAATCTGATATGGAAACGGCATTATCTCCCGTCAGGAGCGATTATGAATGTTGGGGCTAGTCTTACTTTAGCTTGGGGTTACGACCAATCTACAACACTTTTGATAGTAAGCTGGATACTAGTTGTTGGAGGATTCCTCGCGACGCTGAATCAACTCACAGACGGAACAATCCTTGAAGAAAAATCGGAGGAGAACGGACGCTAGGGCATGAATTGGTCCGAAGCAAAGTGGGGAAAGGGTTCATTGGTGGAAGCTTGGTTTGTCTTCCTCGTGGTCTTTGGGGTCCCATTTTTTGCTTATTTCACTATCTCGTATGGACTTTCACTCTTGGGGATGGCGGGAATTCTGGCCAAACTGGTTTCACTTGGCGTTGCATTGCTGATTGCTCTTATCTTAGAGGAGAAGTGGATGGGGGCCAGTCAAACGGCTCTGTCTACCTCCTCCACTAGGACACCCTGGGAGCACCAGGCAACGGCGTCGTTTGCCGCCCATATTCTTGAATACTTCCTCGAGGTTTGAGCGATTTGGGAGGTGACCTGTTGACAGACGATTTCCGCAGAAACGGCACGGATAGGTAAAAGACATTGTTGATGACTTCTTTGATAGCAGGGTCGGTACTAGTGGTCTCGGGCATCGCATCCATATTTCTGGTTCAAGGCTGGGGTCCAGTCGTCGTATTCAGCGCAGGCTTTTTGCTACTGTTGACTCCCTCCAACATCATTGCCGCAACTAGGGATGTGATGCCTTTCCATATTCCGAGATTCTTGGCTATTTGCTCAATCATAATATTTGACGCAGCATGGATTTCCGTCTGCGTTATTGATGCGGCGAACAATCTAGTCTTTCTGGCTGCCTTCCTTAGTTTCCTTCTTTCATTCAACATCACTGTCAACCTCGTCAAGACCGTCTTCAGTAGGGATGTGGAACTCTGAACACAGGCGTAGGGTCCAGCTCTGGACTGGGGGATTAATGACCCGGACAGCGGTGCAGGTCACTTACCGAGTGCTATGGTATGCCTTCGCAGTGTTCTTCCTGCTGGATTGCATTTCTTTCCTTATCACGGGGCCCACAGGCTGGGCTGCATACACGGGACTTGGATCGCTACTACTGTTCGCCATCCCGAGAATGTGGCCTGGATGGTGGCAAAGGAAGACCGGAAGTTCCGATGTCAACCCCTCTTCCTAATCTGTAGTTTCTTTCATCCTTCTCCTTTGCGCTCGTTGGAAGAATCAGAGCTCGGGGTTCGACGATCTTCGCCCACAGCGAGTTCTTTGAAATGGTTGATGCGAATGAAATATCTGTAGGCCTAGACCCTCAACTCTGGGCGGGGGGGGCACGACATTGACCTTCATAACTACAACAGCGACTACTACAATAACCACAATGGCGATTCCTCATGGGGCCGTGGTAGTTACCACCACAACGCAAACGCCGACGATTGGGCAGACATCTGCGAATTCCCCACAGAATGGACTGTTGGGCGCTTTGGCTGTAATTGCTGGAGGGCTGGCTTCAGGCGTAGCAGCGTTCGATGCCGGACTCGACATTGCTTCTCAGATAGCCCTCAGGGCCGGGATTGAGGGTGCCCTCCCTGCCATCTTCGAACTCGCCACCCCTCTGGCATTTGGTGCTCCCTTGATATTTGCAACAGGTTTCGTAATTGGTTATGTCATAAGAACGGAGTTGAGCGGCCAGACCCCGACAGCGCAGGGCGCGTGGAATACCTTCTGGCAGGGCCTCGGCCTTTCCAGGCCGCCTTTTGGGTGATTCGTATGGACTTGTCGGACTCCGATTCAGCGCGACCGGTCTTCTCCTACTCCATCAGGAGAGAGGTCGTATGGTGGGCCGCGGTCGCTCCGATCGTCACTTTGTTTTGTTTCTACGCTATCCTCTTCGAGTCGGTGGGTGTCGTAGTAGACACATTTCTGCTGCTTGTCGGACTGACACCGGAGTTTGAACTCTTCCGTCATTGGGCATGGTCAATATGGACCGCTCGTTTCTACTCCGATCACGCTGAAATTCGTGCAAGGAAGATTTCGAAGTCGTTCGTATACTCAGACGTGCTCACGGTAGTCCTTAGAAGGAGCGCCTTAGGAGCAACCTTACTTTTGATATCTTTGAGCGGGGAACAGAAGACGGTTGCTTTACAAACCAATCCCGTCAACAAGCGGCTAGGAATGAATCTGAACGATTGGTTGCGCGTCAAGGCTCAACTCGATTCTACCTCGACTTTAGTCGAGGGTTGACAATTTTTTGCTAGAAGGACTTGGGGGAAGCTTGGCAACGATTGCGAAGCACTTCTACGCCGACGGCCTCCAGGTGGCGAACATGGTGAACTCGGGGTTGTATAACTACGGGGTGAGGTACTACGACGACTCCATAGGGAGGTTCGTGACGGAGGACTCCTTAACGGGGAGCAGGAACGACCCATTGAGCCTGAACAGGTACGCGTACGCGAGGGACAACCCGGAGAGGTATGAAGACCCCACGGGGCACTTCATGCACTCGAGCATCATAGGTGAGGGAAGCGACCCGAACGTTGTGGTCACAACCACGTCTGCCTGCGTCGACGGGGTCTGCACGATCACAACTGTTGAAAGCTACGATGGCTACACAGAGACGATCACCACGGTAACGGGGACTGAGACAGACTCCTCGGGGAATACTGTGACAGCGATGAGCGCCTCCGTTACTGATGTGACTCCCACAGCTGCGGGGAGCGGGAGCTACACCACCACTACAACTTCGACTTGGTCCGAGACGACAACCTCGGCAAATGGTCAGTCAGTAACCGTCTCAACACCTCCTCAGACGAGCAGTTTCCAGAGTCCTGACTTCACGATCCATTGGAACCCTAACGCGGCTCAATCAATGACATACTTCGTGGCCGGCGGCATGATCATGGGCGCGTCATACCTCTCTGGCGTCCCCTCATTCATGATTGCTTCTACCGCGACGCAGGTGGAAGTTGGTAATTACATAGCAAATACTCCCAATCCCGATCCTAACTACGTTCTGGCACTATACTTTGAAGGGTACGGTGGCTGGGCCATCGGTGTTGGACTGAGGATACTCATGGGCTTCCCTTGACAAGTGAAGTAAGTGGTGATGAGATTGAGGATACTGGGCTGGAAGGAAATAATCCACTCCGTCCTCCGAACAACGCATTCTATGCAAAGATTCTAGTGTCATCTGCTTTTGTTGTAATAACCGCCATTCTCGGCATCTTTGTTTTCGGGTTTGGAACAATCATCGGAAGATTACTAATTGGGGCGGCTATTGGTGCTTTGGCAAATATCGCAGCAAAGAAGGAAAGAGCCTCGGCATTGGGGTTTTTCGAATACTCCGGCCTCGGAGCACTTTTTGTGTTGTTCCTCTTCCTCGTCAATGGAAGGTGAGGGTGCTCTCGGGAGTAGGTAGCTTACTCCACGCCTGTTTAGGTCCAGGAGTCTTCTGAACCGGAAAGCGTAGAGCTGGTGGCCACTGTCACCATCACCTTCAGCTCCAACTACGCTCCCTACGGTCAGAACTCTGGAATCACCTGGTCGCATTGACTGACCTCAGGTCCTGACTTTAAGTCAGCAACAGCAAATAGGGAGGAAGCCCAATTCTGGTCCATGCCTGAGCAAGTTGCGGGAAGGANCGCTGGTACCCACATTCCTCCTGGGGCCAACCCTCCGCCGCTCGTTGCACATGCTCTACGGAGGGAGCAGGGAGACTAAAGTCCTTCAAGCGCTGTTGCTTTCGGGCCCTCGGTCGCTTACAGAGATCTCCCGCCGGTGCATGGCGAGCGAGCGGGCCATTAGGAATGAGCCCGGAGGAGGATGGCTCAGGGCCATCCTTCTGCGCTACCGGGACGCGGGCATAGTCCTCGAGAAGGACCTCGGAAATAGGATCACCTACGAGCTGGTTGAATCGTCCCCTGCCGTCGCGCTTCTGAGGGAACTGCAGAACCTGAGCCTTGACTGACGGCCTCCGACCTGCTTGGCTGCCCCATGGCGCACACCGAGGGCCAGAGGGGGACTGGGAAGTTCATCTGGACCACCGCCGAGCCCGTGGGCAAAGTCCTGAGGGAACGCTTCAGCGCCCTGTTTTCCGATCCGTCGAGGAAGTAATCGGTCACCATGGTGATGTCTCGCTCGTTCGTCAGGACGTGGGCTATGACTGTGCTCGAGTTCGAGAGAATGTCCGGCGAAATCAGCGTGGGGCGCGTCGCTATCGTGATGAGAGAGAACCCATACTTCCTGAGCTCGATGGCGCAGCGTTCGGGGATGCTCAGGTAGTCAGTGTTCGGCGAGAGGTGCTGGGCCTCGTCGATGATAGCGACCAGCCTGACCTCGTCTGTCAGGTCCCTCGCCTTCATGGCTTGGTAGACCCGTTTCAGGACCATCTGAGAAAGCAGGTTCTTCCCGCCGTCCTCCTCCATGGCGGACATGTCGAAGATCGAGACCGAGCCGTCGAACAGTGAATCCAGGTCGAAGGTGCTGTAGGGGAGGTCGAAGGTCGACCCCACCAGGTCGACCGTCAGCGGGACTAGCCTGGAGACCAGCGCCTCGATGCTCTCCTCCCACCCTCCCCTCCGCCTGAACCTCTCTTCGTACTGTTGGAGTTTGGCTATCAGCTTCGACNACCGTGAGGGTCTCATTGGTGCCGTTGTAGTATTGGGCGAGTACCTCCCGCAGGACCCTTGCCTGGAGCGGCGAGACCTGCGCCCCGAAGGTGACAGCAGTGTAGTGGTTCACCATCCCAAGCCACCCCTCGACCTGTGAGCCCAAGGACGCCCCGTTTTCGAACTGAAACAGGGCCATTTTCAGGTTCTTTCCAGGCTCGAACACCCTGACCCGCTCCGCCCTTCCGAGATGCTTTGCGTACTCGCCGGTCCTGTCCAGTATGACCGTGGAGATTCCCATCGAGTCAAGACTGCTCGCGATGAGCATGGCCGTTGTGGACTTCCCCGACCCTGCGGCGCCGAGGATGCAAAGATGCCTGGTCAAGGCTGAAAGGGGGATCCTCACCGGCCCGCCTGGCCTCATCGACTCGCCCTTCGACATTCTCAGGATGATCGAATCTTCCACGAAGTCTGGCAAGGGACGGAACCAGAAGAGTTCATGCCGTCGAATTGGCGGAATAGAGTAATCTGATTCTGACGCCCTGACCTCATGCCGTCTCTTTGGAGCGCAAAGATGAGCGACTGAAGCGAATTCAGCCGTGATGCAGGTCTGCGTGGAAACGTTCGCCGGAAAGCGCGTTGAAGACGAGATGACGAACGAGACGANACCACCCAGAGAGGACGAGTGGAGGAAGAAAATGACCATACCGACATTGGGTCTTATCAAGAAATGACCACAATCGTAGACACGGAAGAGAAGCAAGCCGAGAGGGAGGAAGCTCTGTGGCCGCCATTTCATTGGCTGGACAATCCTGACATCGGACCGACCATCGCGGACTTTTGGAACCCAAGGTTCGATCAACACGACATCAGCATGTACAATCAGTTCATCGAGATTCTGAGAATGTCCAGGTCCGGACTCAACGGCGACGAGATTAGCAGAGCCCTTCACATGAACAATGTCAGGAAGTACCTCGTAGGCGAGAAACTCTCATTCCTCACGACCCTGAGAACAGAACACGACAAGCTCGGACCGCCTTCCATAGGACAAAAGTGGCTCCCGCGGCGATTGAAACCAAGAGGCACCCCCGACGGCTCGTGGATCCAGGTTCCAGTATCCCCTGTCACCTTCGAACAGGTCGACTCGATGATTCAGGATCTACCATTCCAAGTGCCTGATTCAGCCCCAATAGGTGAATTCGGATTCGGATCCCTCGAAGAACTGGAGCAAGAGCGGACCAACTTGTTCGGATTCCTTCTTGGTGCGATAGTCGGAGATGGCATCAAGCAGTTGAAGGGTACCAGGAGGTTCGTGAGCAGAAGAATCGCCCTGGTTCTTTCGAAGAACAAGCCCAACAGCTTTCGGTTCGGAGAATTCACTTCCCTATGTGCGAATGCAGCCCTCGGACTAGACATGCGTCGGGTCGCCGATCTGCCCATCTCTGACAAGAGATACGGAAAGACGGAATGTTACGCCTGGGCTTCGGCTTCATCTCCAGTCAACTCATGGATCTTCAACGAGTGTCTTGGACTTCGAGATGGTGAAACAACAACCTACGACTCTCTCAGGATGGACTGGCTTCCAGAATCACCCAAGAGCTTCGCCATACATTTCATCCAAGGGCTGACAGAGTCAGATGGCTGGCCTGATGCAGGGGACGATGTCGTGAAAGTTGTCTCATCACCCAACACCAAATTGTTCGGGCGGTTGCTAGAGAATCTTGGTTGCCCGACTCGATTTGTGAACCAACCCCCGGTGGAACTACTCACTTGTCGTACAGAAGATGCGGTATTGCTGCCATTCTTCAGCCCAAGGATTCACAGCAACCTATACGAAGACATGCGGACAATGGCCCAGGCCAAGAGATATCCCGAGAGGATTCGACTCCCTCAATCCGTCATCGACAACATACGCAGTTTCTCCAAAGCATCGACTAGTGCCAACGAAATAGCTCTGCAGCTTGCGAGGACCACTGGATACAAAGTCAATGCACACACAGTCAGAAAGTACGCAGATCTCTGATTCCTCCCTCCCCCTCTTTTTTCTTGGAACCCTCCTCAGGGATACATCAGGTTCCGGAAAGAGCCCTTGACAAGGCCCCGCCAGCTAACAAAGCTAGGAATATCACTCAGATAATGATTGAGAGCACAACCGGCGGCCAGAAGGACGGCTTCGAAACCTTGTGACTGAATGTCCAAGCACCCATGATTATTCCTGGAAAGCCGCCCAGCAATGCAACCTCATGGAGCGTCTTTTCGCTTATTCGTTCTCTCTTCGCCAGCTTTTCTTGCCTTTGAGCCTGACTCTTGTCCTCGGCCATAAGTATGAAGCCAATCAGGGATCAACCTCCAATCCAAACCAAGGCGTTGCGTGGGTCCAGGAAGGAATAATCTAGCACATTAGCACATGAGCTGTGGCCCAAAAAGACCCCACGGAGCAACGCGCTGTTGCTGAGGCTAGCTGTGCTTCTTAGGTACCGGTGATGGGCTGAATGGGCAACGGCTCCCCGTGCTCCCCTGCTGCGCAGCCGCAGCCTTGCACGTGGCCACCGCGTCTCAGCGTTCCTCTGTAGAGGCCATCCTCCAACTTCCTTCCGGTCTTTGCCTCCCACTGCTCAATTGGCATGCCATACTTCTGCTGAATCCTGTCACGGTACCATTCCGGTAAGACATTGAAACTGCAAAATGGAATTATTCTAAGGTCTGGCGTCAAGTAATGAATATCGCACCTTTGAAGCCTCTCTTCGTCCTGGTTATATTTATCCTGAAAATGCATCATTCCTAGGAACATGCTCTTCAGGTGGAACTGCCCCACTGAGGAGTAGTCGTGCTTGACCAGGGCGTCGGTGAGGAGCTTGGCGAAGCTCAGGCTCTTCGGCTGCTTCTCCTTGTTGACGAAGGACGAGATCTTGGTCAGGACCTTTGCCGCCACGATGTACCGGTTGGTCCCTGAGTAGATCTCCTCGCTCTTCTCGTCGAGATACTCTATCATGCCGGCGATGTCGACGAACTCCGGCAGAGGCACCAGTCTCTTCTTGTCGGGGTCGTTGAACACGTAGGTGCCCGCGCCGCAGGCGAAGTGTATCGACAGCTCGTACTGCTCCTTCTTGGTGAAGGCCTCGATGAACCCTGTCACCGGCGAGCAGGATGGGACCGGGAACCA
>OCOJ01040616.1_pt2 | contig 12001 bp, 11 predicted proteins | sample 1539251 | NCBI WGS metagenome assembly OCOJ01 (sample SAMN01911457, study PRJEB22624) | soil metagenome | biome: Soil | place: Malaysia | collected 2012-04-30 | depth RA_metagenome m
GGATGCACTGAAGCAACTTTACGGTTCGAAGGGAATCAGCGGAGACCGCGAAGTCATCGCTTATTGCCGGATTGGCGAACGCAGCTCGCATACCTGGTTTGTCCTCAAGTACCTGCTGGGAATTAAGGACGTGCGTAACTACGATGGTTCGTGGACCGAGTGGGGCAACTTGATCGGCGCGCCCATCGAAAAGGAAGTGTCCGCGGCAGCCGCAAAATAAGTTTGACTTGTGGGTGCAAAACGAAAGGGGCGCGAGAAATCGCGCCCCATTTTCTTGAATATAGCGGTTTTCGCCCGGCCGTGGCGTTGCTTCAAGCGCTACTTGGGCGCGGACTCCGGCTTCAAGAAGATGGAATCATCGATGGGAACGTTGTTCTTGATCTGCGTGACTTTAATGGTGAAAACGTTTCCTTTTTCGACGTGACGGATACGGAACGGGAAGAGGGCGCCGTCGACCGGGCGATAGTCGTCGATATATGTTTCCACTTTGTAGTCGGTTCCCTCTTGGTGGAACGTATCGTCTGCGCGTACTGCCAAACCGCTCTCTGCATCGAAATAGATTTTGGAAGTCAGGTTTTTCTCGGGGGAATATTCCACGACGTAAGTCGAGTGGGTCCCGACTTGCGCGGTGCCCAGCACTCGCCCGCTGACGGCCAACAGAAGCGAGGCTGCGCGGTCGTTGAAGTTAGCGCGGCGGATGCGGCTCTTCAACGCCGCGCCGGTGAATTCATGCATGCCCCCGCCAGGATCCTCGATCCACGCTGATTTGCCGTCGCAAACTTCGCGGATGAGGATGCCATTCGCAAAAGTAATTTTGAACAAGGTTTTGTTCGGCGACTTGCTCAGAATCTCGATTCCTGCGAAACCCGAAGCGTCTTCGGTCTGGTAGATGCCTTTCATCGAGCGGGTCTTGAAGCTGGACCAGGCGTCATGGCCGCCGCTGGCCTTCTCGAATTTGTCAAGCAACTGCTTTGTTGTGGGAAGCACCTGCACGGCTCCGTTGGCGGCGGGTGGAGCAGGCGTGTTACTGGAAGAGGCCCGGTCCGAAACGGGAGTCGGCGATGTTGCAGCTTGTTTATCGACCGCGGGGGGGGCAGTTGGTTGGCTTTGCGGGGCTGCGCTACTCGCAAAGAGCACGACGCTGGCGACTACGACAAGTAAGCCTCTGGGCAGCTTGCGATCCATGGTCTCCTCCGTGAATCATTGTGCGGGAAAACGATATTTTGGCGCCCGCCTATCTTTTCCAGTATGCATCGCCCTCCAGCAGAGGGGAGAAATGCCATGGCGAGTGGTGGTGCAAGATGAACCTGTCTAGACGTTCAGGTACGTTTTTCGAGGGCGAGAAGGCACGGGAGCACCGAGGGAAGAGCCTTTGAGCAAGCGTAGTCGCATCGTGGTCTTCTCAGTCGTGAGCGTTGGCGCCGCCGCAAGCATTTTCTTGTACCCTCCGATTCCCCAGAACCAGGCGTACCATGATTTTGCCGACCACCGCACTTTCGTGGGAATTCCGAATGCGTTCGATGTCCTTTCGAACGTAGTTTTTCTGATAGTTGGAGCGCTCGGTCTCTGGTTTGTGCTGCGCCCGCACCGCGAGAGCGGCGTATTTATCAGCGCCAGGGAGCGTTGGCCCTATGCCGTGTTCTTCCTCGGAGTGACGCTTACAGCTTTTGGCTCGGCGTACTATCACCTGGCGCCGGACAATTCACGGCTGGTTTGGGACCGTTTACCGATGACCGTTGGTTTTATGGCGTTTTTGGCGGCGATGATCGCCGAAAGAATCGATGTGACCGCCGGCCTTCGAACGCTGATTCCTCTGATCGTCCTGGGAGCCGCCAGCGTCCTATATTGGCATTGGACGGAACTGCGTGGCGCGGCAGACTTGCGGCCCTACATTTTAGTTCAACTCTTTCCGTTCATCGCCCTGCTGCTGTTAGTCGCGCTTTTTCCTCCTCGTTACGCGGGCGTCGCGAGCCTGTTTGCCGCAGTGGGGCTCTACGGTCTCGCGAAAATCTTCGAATTATTCGATAAGCCAATATTCGCAGTGACTCGCAAAGTCAGTGGCCACACACTCAAACATCTCAGCGCTGGGATCGGCACGTACGTCATCCTTCGAATGTTGAAGAAAAGGAGCCCAATCGCGACCCGAGCAATGCCAGGAAGGAGCGTCGAGCAAGCTTAAAGGGTTCAAGCTGAAAAAGCGCGTGCCGTTAGGAATCACGCGGCAGCGATGCGGCGGATCAAGTCTTCCTGCTCGAATTTGGATTCGGCTCCGATCGTAAAGGCATCGAGAAGATTGAGCGAAAGCGCATAACGAATTGCTTCGTCCTGGCGATGGCGCAAATCGCCTTCGCCGAGAATCTTCATTCCGACAATGCCCTTTCCCGCGCCGCGCATTTCTTTAAGAACACCGACCACAGTGTCGGGGTCGGCGTCCATGTGCGAGCCGATGGGATTGATGCGCACCAGGTCCACTTCAACCCAAGGGGACCTGGCCGCTGCGCGAAGCGCTTCGATGCTGTGGCAAGAGCAGCCATGGGCGCGGACGATGCCCTTCTGCTTCGCTTCGGATAGCACGTCCATTACACCTCGATACTGCTGCGTCCAATCGCCTTCCGTTAGACAGTGCATCAGGCATATATCGATGTAATCGATGCCGAGCTCGCGGCGGAAGCGATCGAGATCGGCGCGCGCAGAAGCCGGGTCGCGCGCCCAAGTCTTAGTGAGAACGGTGACCTTGTCCCGCGGAACATGCTTGAGAGCTTCCGCAACATGCGGATGGCTTCCATAGGAATCCGCAGAGTCTAAGAATCGCAGGCCGTGGTCGTAGCCGTTCAGGAGAAGCTCGGAAAGGCTTTTGATACCGAGCGCTGTCTGGCGCGAATGGTGGCCGAAGCCGATGGTGCCCGTTCCCATGGCAAGGCGGCTGGTCCGGATCCCGGTCTTGCCGAGGGTGACGGTATCGGCGGCGCTAAATTTGCCTGGCAGAGTTGGGACGGCCAACGCCCACCGTGTAAGGGCTGCAGAGTGAAGCCAAACTGCTCCTGCGCCGCAGGCCGTGCGAAATAGGAATTCCCGGCGTTTCATGGTGCCGCTCCGGAACCCGTTCACGCACAATGCTACACCCACTATCGACGCAAAAGTCCCTCTGGCGTTATCAGTTGCTGCGGTTGGAATGGGCGGGAGGTGAATTCCCCGTCTCGATTCGTGGCGAAGGGCCATTTCCGTCGGAGGCAGGCAGATTTGAGCGAATCAGCAAGTCCACTTGATTCCAGACGTTCGGATCACATTCGATCTCGATATGAGTCTTCATGAAAACGCGGCTGAACCAAGGATAGCCGTCGCAGCGAACCGGATGCGACTTGTAGTCCGAACGGAAGTTACCAACGATGTGGGTGCGCGTAGGGTCGGCGGGTTGAATCTTTTCCCGGCCGTGCAGAAGGCCTTCGGTCTGATAAAAATTTGCGGCCTGCGCGACGTTCGCTGGAATGACCGCATCGTTTTGCCCGCCCTTGGAAATGCTGTCGACCTGAATCGTGAGAAGGACGGGAATGCCGTCTTTTTCGAGCTCACGCGCTAGATTCACTGTCTCCGAGGCGCCCCAACTGTGCCCGTAAATAATGATGCGGGCGTTCTGCTTCTCTTCGAGCGAGAGTTTTCCATCCTGGTCCGTATCCAGGATCCGCAGAATCTCTTCGTGGGCCTTCTGTCCGTGATGATTCTCAAACGTCAGCACGATCACATCCGAGGGATAATCGCGGCGCAGTTGCGTGGCCAGTCGCACTTCGTTGTGCATCATGTTGTCGCGGCGCACATATCCGCCAACGAAACCAACGACGATGGCACGCCGTGCAGTTGAAGGATTACGTGTGGGAGCTTGAGCCGTGGCGCTTTCCACACTAAAGGCGACTGCGAGAGAAAGAGACGCACAAACGACTCGGAAGGAGGGAAGCATTGTCACACCACAACCTGGAACGCTTCTTCCAGCGAAATGATACGCCCAGGTGGAAGGCCGTGGTAGGACTAGATGAAAATAAAAAAGAACTAGCAGTTATAGGTCTAGGGTAGGAGCAAAAGCTGGTACCGTTTTACTGATTTCCGAATGGTGCCAGGGAGCTACCCACGGCGGGTGAGGTACTGGGACTGCTAATGTTCGCGCTCTCGTTCCTTACTCGGCTGGCTTCCAGCATTGACCAGTTCCCTCGGAATTCCATCATGTTCTCCCTACCATGTTTGGGACTCTTGAAGACACATTCAGTTCGCGCAAGAGCCAATGTGTAAGCCAACCGCGAATCAGATGCGGGAGCCAGAACATTGCTCGCGCTTACGCCTAGTCTGGTTGTCTTGCCATTCTCAGAGACGTCTATCCAGAGAGCCCCGCTGCTATCGGCGACGGGCGTTCCATCCTTCTCGAGATGCTTGAAAAAGCGATCCAGATACTCGCGGTCGGGAATGATCTCCTCGCGGACAGCTTCCCTTGCCAGCGTTTCCCAGGAATTGCGGTAATCTTTCCATTCCTGCGCGGTGCCCACGACCTGCTCGCGCTCCTGACTTTGTAACGCCTGCAACTCTTCAGCTCGTTCCGTATCCTTCGCCGCTTTGGCTTTCCGGAACTCCTGCACAACCGCCGTTGCGTCGGGGCTTGGGTAATTCTCCAACTCGCGCTCCGGACTGAATCTGGCGGTCAGGATATAGGAAGCTGCCACGGCCGGCACGCCGTAGTCCGCGAAGATCAGCATGGGAACCAGCAACTTCTTCGAGCGATACAGCTGTTCGGTTCCCGTCCGGCACTCGGTACTGCGCTTAACTGTCCCGGGGAGTTGCGCAAAGTGCAGGACATGAAAATTCGACTCCGGATGCCGCTCGCCGTAGTGTGCAAACGAGCGTGCGATAGCCTTGGGAGTGGTCATGCCGAAATCATTGAAGTAATCCGCCTTGGCGGCATTGGGGAAATAGGTGTTGATGATGTGCCTTGTGAATGTGGCGCAATTCCGCGTGATTCCGTTGAAATGATTCACATTCGGGGCGGAATTGAACTCCGCGATTAACTGGAGGTCTTGTTCGACGGTGGTGGAGACGGCAAAGATGTAGATGCTCCGCTCGATCGTGGCTGCCACCATCTCCCGCCATTCGGCGTTATTACTCGTTCTGCAGAATCGTTTGGCGCAATATTCCGCCAGGGATCTTTCCCGGTATCTTTCTTCGAGGGCACGCTTGATTTTCCAGGAGCCAAATAGCGGCCGGTTTTGTGGATCCTCCACGCCATAGAGATATACGTACAAGGGAACGATGTTCCATTCAAACGGCTCGTCCTCGCCGAGAGTGGTGTAATTGCTCATGACCGAGCCTGGCTCGTCTGCCCGGCAGAGACGGAGCTTTACCGGTGTCTCGGGGCAGATCCGGGAGAAGTAGACGGCGCTGTGGCCGGCTCCCGTGATGCGGGCCATACTGGTGTCTAGAGATTCGTTGAGAACCACGCCCACATCGCCGTAGGCGGGAGCACAGCCCAGGCTCGAAAAAAACACTGCAAAGACCGAGGCGAGGGTAAGCCAAGACGACAGACGCAAGGGGCATGCCCCCGTCAAGAACCTGCCGTCTGCCACTTGGACAAATTTGCGCACGAAAACCTGGTTCCTTTCTGTCTTCCAGGCAACAAGCTCAATTTTATCGGTCTGGGACTTCTCGAACGTTTCGTGTCCGGGCTGGACTAATAGTTGTTTGGACAAATCCGGCGCTGAAATGGCCCTGTCCACTTAGCTGTACGCTCGAACAGGTTTCAGCGCTGGTAAGAGGCTGAAAACAAATCACTCTGGCGATTCTCCAGGAGTTGCCCCGAGCATCCCAAAACCGTGACTCAATCGCTGGCCCGCATCTCCCAAAGATGACGTGCCGAGGTGTATCAACCCTGCCAGGAAAGGAATGTTGCGCACGACACGGGGAAGTGTCTCCTGACCGACCGGCGCGCAAAGGATCAAGTTCTGCTTGGCTGGGCGGCCTCCACTCTCCCGCGCAAGCCGCCAAGGCACAAAAGGCGTGCTTTGTCGCGGGTGGCCTGTCTGATAGAATAAAAACTTCAAATTCGCTGTTTTTCAAAGCAGCAGAACTCGGCCAAAACGCCGCTTGAGCAGGAAGAACAATGGCACTGAAGTGTGAATTCTGCGGCAAATCGCCGCACTACGGAAACGTGATCAGCCACGCCAACAACACGCGCCGACGCCGGTGGAACCCGAACCTTAAATGCATTCGCGCGGTCGTGGATGGCGTGAAGAAGCAAGTTCGAGTATGCACGGCCTGCATTCGCGCCGGACGCGTGAAGAAAGCCGCCTGAGCTTCGCGCCTTGAATCCTCTGCGCGTGAACATTCGCTCAACCACGCGAGTCAACCCCCGCCGCGATACCATGACCCGCGTCGCAGCGTTCCTGCCTCTGGGTGTTGTCCTGTTTTCTCTTGCTTCCGGCTGCAAACAGAAAGCCCAGCCTTCCCCCGACGTTTGGGCCGTGGTCAACGGCAACGAGATCAAACGCGAGGACGTCGACAAGTATTACCGCTCGCAGTTGAACCCTGAAGCTCAGGAACCCTCTCAAGATGAAGTCCTCTCCATGAAACTCAATGTTCTGGACCAGCTTATCGACAGCGAAATCCTCCTCGAACGCGCCAAGAAGCAGAACCTGGAAGCCAGCGACGGCGAGGTGGAGGATAAATTCACCGAGGGGAAAAGTCCTTTCACCGAGGAGGAGTTTCAGCGCCAGTTGAAACAGCAAGGCATTTCCGTCGACGACCTTAAGCGCAGACTGCGTCGCCAACTTTCCATCACCAAGCTGCTTAATCGCGAAGTCGTCTCGAAAATCTCCATCACGGACCAGGACATCACGGACTACTACAACGCAAACAAGGCGCAGTTCAATGTCGCGGAGCCCCTCTACCACCTCGCGCAGATCAAGGTAACGCCTAGAAAAGAACAGCAACTTCGCAATCGAAAGAACGACGACGCCACCAACGAAGCGGAAGCTGCTCGCAAACTGAAAATGCTCATGGACCGCTTGAATAGCGGCGCGGACTTTGCGGAACTAGCCATGGACTATTCCGAGGACATGAATTCCGCGGCCACCGGAGGCGACCTGGGCTTTGTCCCTGAGTCTGCGCTGAATCCCCCGCAAGTGGATCCTTTGTTGAAGAAAACAGTGCTCGGGCTTAAGGCCGGCCAGGTGAGCCAGCCGATCGAAGTGCGCGACCCGGATGGCGTTAGCTACAGAATCTTGAAACTGGTTTCCCGGGAGTCGCCAGGGCAACGTGGGTTATCCGACCCCCAAGTGCAACAGACAATTCGCGATACTCTCCGCAATCGCAAGGAGCAGTTGCTACGGGCGGCGTATTTGGCTATTGCCCGGGATGAAGCTCACGTCACTAATTATTTCGCGCAGCAAGTCATTGAAGCATCAGGCAAATTGCCGGACGCCGCGAAAACTTCCATGCCTCCGAAGTCCTCGGGACACTAACGCAAGATTTGATTTCCAGCAGCTTGACTATTCCACCCAGGCGAGAATCTCCCCAGCGTTGACGGACTGGCCTTCTTTCGCAAACAGCCGGCCGACAATGCCGCTTTTCGGTGAGCGAATTTCGTTTTGCATTTTCATGGCCTCAACAATTACCAGGCCCTGCCCCGTTTCTACTTTATCGCCTGCTTTCACCAGCAGACGAATCACCTTTCCCGGCATAGCCGACGCAACTTCCTTCCGGCCCTCCGCCTCCAGTCCTTTTCCACGGCGACCGCGCCAGGCGCGCGGGTCTACAACCTCGGCGAGGAATTCCTGCGAACCGGTGAGGAGTTTCAGCATGCCATCCGGCGTCGGTGCTACGCTCACTTCGTAAGACTCACCGCCGAGAAGTATCGAGAAGGTGTTCTGAGTGATGGATGCAGCATCAACCACAATGGCCTGGCCATCGAGCAAAACCTTCCAATGGTCCCCATGTCGCTCCAGATCCACTAAACGAGCCTTATTCCCCGATGAGGAACGCAACCGGACTTCGAACTTCATGGTTTTCGGTCCAATTGCTCGCGGCGGCCTTCGAGCTTCCAACGGGATGGCGGAGTGAAATCGCGTCTTGATGAGGATTGGCTAGAGCGTTTGTCCGACTGGCTCGCTTGCCAGAGCGCCGCCGCAAGGGCTGTGGCATCAACGGCACGACTCGCCCGCGCCGAGCCGTTCGAAACGGCAGCGGCTGATTGTGGCCGCCCAAGGAGTTCGTCGAGCCATCTGGTATGAATCTCACCGCGCAGAAAATCGGCTTGGCCAAGAATGCGGCGGAAAAGTGCGGCGTTGGTCTTTATGCCCGTGATGGTGTACTCCTGGAGTGCCCGCCGGAGGCGCGCAATCGCTTCTTCGCGGCTGTTGCCCCAAGCAATCAGCTTGCTCAAGAGCGGGTCGTACTCCAACGGAACTGTCCAGCCTTCGTACACGCCTTCATCGAGCCGAATCCCGGGGCCGCTCGGCGCGTGCCGGGAAAGAATCTTGCCCGGCGACGGAAAGAAATTGTTGTCGGGATCTTCCGCATAAAGACGAACTTCCATCGCATGGCCGCGCGGCGTGATGGTTTCCCAGGCGAAAGGAAGCCGGTGGCCGGCTGCAATGGCGACTTGAAGTTTCACCAGGTCGAGTCCGGTTACTTGTTCGGTGACGGGGTGCTCGACTTGGAGGCGCGTATTCGCTTCTAGAAAATAAAAATTGAGATGCGCATCCACGAGAAACTCCATCGTGCCCGCGTTGACATAACCCCCGGCGCGGGCTAGCCGCACTGCGGCATCTCCCATCTTTTTACGCAATTCCGGAGTGACGATAGGCGACGGCGCTTCTTCAATCACTTTTTGATGCCGCCGCTGAATTGAGCATTCGCGCTCGCCGAGCGATACAACGCGCCCGTGAGCATCCGCGAGAATCTGGATTTCAACGTGGCGCGGCCTTTCCAGGTATTTTTCGAGATAGAGGCGCGCGTCGCCGAATGCGTTCATGGCTTCGGACGACGCATCGCGCCACGCAGCGGAGAGCTCAGCGTCGCTGCCGACCAGGCGCATCCCTTTGCCTCCACCCCCCGCCACGGCCTTCAGCAAAACTGGATACCCCAAGCTTTGCGCAAAAGCTCGAGCGTCCTCGGGCTTTTCGATGGGATCGTTCGCGCCGGGAACAATGGGCACGTCGCACCGGCGCGCCAGTTGCCGTGCGTCAGTCTTCGAGCCTAAAGCTTCCATCGCATCGGGAGGTGGACCGATGAAAGTGAGGCCAGCTTCAACGCAGGCTCGCGGAAGCGCAGGGTTTTCCGCCAGAAAGCCGTAGCCAGGATGCACGGCGTCGCAGCCCGAGCGGCGAGCGACCTCCATGAGCTTGTCAATGCGCAGATAGCTTTCGCGCGAAGGAGCAGGCCCGATGGGATAAGCTTCCTCCGACAAGCGCACGTGCAGCGAAGCGCGGTCGGCGTCGCTGAAAACAGCAACGCAGCGGATGTCCAACTCGCGGCACGCGCGCAAAATGCGCACGGCAATCTCTCCGCGATTGGCGATCAGAATTTTTTTGAACATATGTCGGCGAAGGAGGTGAGAGATTTTATCATGCGGCAGAATTTGGCCAAGATTCTCAGAGTAGCCTCAGCTTGGATGAGCGGTGCAGCTCTTTGTTTGCTTTCAAGATGAGTGCAAGTGCCTCGCGAAGATTTCGTCGCGCCTCGGCGTGAGTTCGTCNGCAACGCAGCGGATGTCCAACTCGCGGCACGCGCGCAAAATGCGCACGGCAATCTCTCCACGATTGGCAATCAGAATTTTGTTGAACATGTGTTCTTGTTTTAGGTGATTTTAGCATGCGCACGCGATGGGCACGCGAAGCATGCTGCCTGCGTGCTCAATCCCTTGCGGTCATTGCGGATTAGGAATACCGAGGTCTCGACAGATTTTGCGCGCGAGAAAATGCTCAATCTCCGTGTGGCGAGGCACGCTTGTGGTAGCCCCGGTGCGCGGATTGAAATAAATGGAGTGGCGCCCGCCTTCTCGCAGCAACTCACATCCATGGGCAGCTAGATGGCGAATAAGGTCGCGCCTCTTCATTCCATGTGTTAGAGATTAACCACGATGGGTTCTCGAAGCGCGTCCGGAGAGCGTCCCTTTGCCGCTAGCTCACGGTTGGCCTCAATGATCATCGAGAGAGCCTCTTTGAGGTTACGGCGAGCCTCCGCCAGCGTACGTCCCTGTGTGTTCACGCCAGGAATCTCTTCGATATAAGCAACGTACCACTTGCCCCGCTTTTCGATCACGGAGGTAAATTGGTGTTTCATGAGTGGTATTGTATCAGACCGTCCTGCGTAGATGCGGAATGGTCTCGAAGGACGGAAGCCACTCAACTTGTTCCTTAGTGCTAAAGCGAGGCATCGTACCCAATTACGTTTATGCCGTACCGCCCTGTACGCGGTTGCGGAAAAATTCGAAGCGAATGGCAAAGGAAAACGCAGCCCAACTTCTTTATGGGAACTCGGCACGCGCTAATTTCCGCTTCTACCATAGCTCCCGCGGAGATAACTGTGTCGTGGAGGTCCGCGAACATTGCGAAGAGGTTGCCCTTTTGATCGACAATACCCAACTCGCTCTTTCGGTTTCCCAGAACCTTATTCATCCCCGCTAGGTCAGCTGACGTGGTACTTCTTACGAAATGATCCAGTCTTCTTTCTCGGTAGAACTCAACCCACCCTCTCTTGACGAAAGGCCTTCCCAGATATTCTGATGGGTCTACAACGGTCACATGAGCAGGCCGGCGGAAAGCCGGGATATCTTCGGTGTTATCAAGGTTCTGGAGAATTCGCTCAAGCCTAGCGCTGAGTTCGAGGTTGTCGAGGTCATATAGATGCACCCCGCCTACAATCGGTCGTGTCTCGTAACACGGATGTACGGGCCAAGGCGGACCGAGAGAATCTAGGAGAACAAAGTCGCCGTCTCCGTTCGTATGGGCCCACACCTCCGCTGAACAGCCAAGAAAACAGGTGGTCGGCCAAGTCGGCTTATATCCTAGCTTCTTCATGTGTCCGGCGGCCCCTCAGGCTTCATTCGATTCTAACAAAAGAGCCACGATTGGTCCTCATTGAGCGGCCCTACAGTGGGATGTTGCCGTGCTTCTTTTTGGGATTGGAGTCACGCTTGTTTTCAAGGGCACGCAGCGAGGTGATGATGCGCGCGCGCGTTTCGGCCGGTTCGATGACCGCATCGATGTAGCCCTTCTCTGCGGCGACGAAAGGATTGGCGAAACGGTCGCGGAATTCGGCGATTTTTTCCTGACGGAGCTGTTCGCGTTCGGATTCGGAGGCCTTTTCAAGTTCGCGCTTGTAGACGATGTTCACAGCGCCCTCGGGACCCATGACAGCAATTTCCGCTGTAGGCCAGGCAAAATTGGCATCGGTGCGAATGTGTTTCGAGGCCATGACGCAATACGCGCCTCCATAGGCCTTGCGCGTAATCACAGTAATTTTAGGAACCGTGGCTTCGGCAAAAGCGAAAAGTAGCTTCGCCCCGTGCTTGATGATGCCGCCAAACTCCTGCTGCGTGCCAGGGAGAAAACCGGGAACGTCTTCAAAAGTAATGAGCGGAATGTTGAAAGCGTCGCAAAAGCGCACGAACCGTGCGCCTTTTACGGAAGCGTTGATGTCCAGAACGCCCGCGAGAAATTCGGGTTGATTAGCGACGATCCCCACTGGCCGGCCATCGAGCCGCGCAAGCCCTACGACGAGATTCTTTGCGAAATGTTCGTGCACTTCAAAAAAGTAACCTTCATCGACAATCGCGTGAATGGCGTCTTTGATGTCGTAAGGCTTTTGCGGGTCGGGAGGAACCAGCGTGTTCAGAGATTCCTCGCGGCGGTCCGCCGCATCGGAGGTCTGCCGGCGTGGCGCGTCTTCCAAATTGTTTGAGGGCAAAAAGCTCATAAGCTCGCGAATCATCGCCAGGCAATCCGCATCGTCTGGCGAAATAAAATGC
>OCOJ01032977.1_pt7 | contig 11999 bp, 13 predicted proteins | sample 1539251 | NCBI WGS metagenome assembly OCOJ01 (sample SAMN01911457, study PRJEB22624) | soil metagenome | biome: Soil | place: Malaysia | collected 2012-04-30 | depth RA_metagenome m
TCCCCCGCCGGTTCCCTGCCTCCAGCTCACGGATAAGCTGCGGCAGCTTCCGGTAACTCGCGCTTCCGCAGACCAAACTCACCCACGGCGCCCTCTTGAAAATCTCCTCCCCCTCCTGCTGCGCCACACACCCCAACACCCCAATAATCGGCCGCCAGCCCGCGGACGTTGCAACGCTGGCCTTCATGCCAATGCCATTAATGCCGCGGTTGTCATCCCGAGCGCCAGCGAGGGATCTGCTGTTCTCTTGCTCGCCATCCGCCACTCGCCACTCGCCACTTCCTTCCCCAGGTTGCCCCAATGGAATAGGGGGTCGGAGCTTTAGCTCCGACATTTCGTCCTGGGCAATGCCGGGCTTTAGCCCCTGAGGAATCGGCTCCTCCTTCGGCGGACCCGCCCCCGGCCTCCACTCCCCCAGCCGGGAAAACACCTTCTGCGCCGCCTTCTCCCGAATCGAGCACGTGTTATACAAAATCACGCTCGCCAATTCCGGCCGTTCCACCTGCTTATATCCCCGTGCCAGCAACACCCCTGCCACCTTCTCCGAGTCGTGCTCATTCATCTGGCACCCAAACGTCTCCAAATAGAACGTCCCTCGACCTGTAGCGATGGGCGTCTCCTGTAGCGCAGGGCGAGTGGTGTAGGCGAGCCCTGCGGCTTTCTCCTCATGTAGTGGCCGATCTTTAGATCGGCCGGTCGAGTCCTCAAGGCCGGGTGCCCCACCCTCGCTTTTTGAGGGTGGGTCTTGGGTTTCTCTTCTCTGAAACTCTGAACTGATAACGGAAAACTCTGAACTGCCATGCCCTGGCAGGACACCCCTCCCAGCCAGCCGTTCCAATCCAATGTCAAATGCCTTCCCCATAATCCCTACTCTACCACACGCATTTTTGCAGTGCGGGAGCCCTGCTTGTCCTGCCTGCCCCGATCTTCGAGGGGACCTTGCCGAAGGGCCCCCGTTCTTTTTCCACTGTTTTGCCGTTCCACTTTTCCACCATTCTACTGTTCTACTCTCTTCGTCCTCATATACGCGGCCACAAACAACACCCCCAACAACGTATCCGTCCCCCCAAACACCAAATCGCTCCGGTGCATCCTCCCCTGCATCACCAGCGTCACCACTGCAATTCCGTACGCAAATTTCTCCACCATCGACGGAATCATCATCGGCCGTAGCCGCGCCGGTTGCCACGCAATAAACAAAAATGCAATCTGCCACGCCAACGCCACTCCCACGAACCCATAATAAAATCCCGGATGCGTGATCGCTGGAGGATCCTGCCTCCCGATCAAATCAAACATGAAATACAGCGGCGTAATCACCAGCAATCCCCATATCCCCGCCACCCAAAACACCACCTTCGCAAATCGCATTTCCCCTCCTCTCTACTCCTTCACTCCCTTCAAACTTGTCATCCTGAGGGACGCGCTGTTTGCCTGCCCGCCGAAGGCAGGCGTCCCGAAGGATCTCAACCGCTGCGTCTTGCCCTGATCTCTCCGCGTCCTCTGCGCTCTTCTCTCTGCGCCCTCTGCGTTAACTCTTTCTTGCTCGTCACTCGGCATTTCTTCCTTACGGATTGCTGATCGCCCTTCCTCTCCCTCGCCAAAGCGGCTAACTCTTCCCCCACACATCGCATCTCATTCCTTTTGACCCCGCCCCACGCGTGTGCTACGGTGAATTTGTAGCAAAATTTTTCTGCTTCTGAGGGGTCGACATTATCTTTCTGCTTTCTGTCATCGTCGTTGGCAACATCTTCGACATTCTTGCGCAGACCGGATGGGTCGCGCGCGCCGTGCTGGGCATCCTGCTGTTCTTCTCCCTGATTTCCTGGGCCCTGATCTTCCAAAAAATGGGTCTCTTCGGACGCATCCAGCGCCAGAGCGACCAATTCCTCAAAATCTTTCGTGCCACCAAGGGCGTTGCCAATCCGCAAGGCATTATCTCCGCCGGCTCGCCTTTCGCCAACGTCTACGCCGCCGGTTATCGCGAACTCCAATCCCAGCTCTCCGGCACCGGCAATCCCTCCCCTCCTAAACTCAAATCCTTGCAAGCCGTCACCGTCAGCATGCAACTTGCCTCCGCCGACGAAATCCGTCGCGTCGAGAAAGGCATGTCCTGGCTCGCCACCACCGCTGGCGTCACTCCCTTTATCGGTCTCTTCGGTACGGTTTGGGGCATCATTGACGCCTTCTCCGGCCTTGGCACTGCCGGCGCCGCCAGCCTTCGCGCTGTCGCTCCCGGCATCGCCGAAGCGCTCGTGACCACCGCCGCCGGCCTTTTCGCTGCCATCCCCGCCCTCATCGCCTACAACTATTTCCTGCAGCACATTCGCGATCTCGCGCAGCGTCTGGACACCTTCGCCCTCGAGTTCGCCGCCCAACTCGAAAAATCCTTCAACTGACATGCTTACTCTCGCTCCAACATCGCTCGTCCCGGTTGAACTTGAGGGTGCCCCATCCTTTCTGCGCCTTTTGCAGAAAGGGTGGGCCCCGACGATCGAATACCCCAAATTCTCTTTTCTTCTCTTCTCTTCCTTCTGTTCCTGGTTTTCTCTTCTCCGAACCTCTTTACTCCTCTTCTCCGCGAATCTCTGCGCGCTCTGCGTCTCTGCGTTGGAATTCTCCTTCTGCCGGAGACTGTCGGCTGTCGGCTGTGAACTGGGCGCTTCCGAGCGAGCTTTTTCACTCGTTCACCCTTCCACTCTTTCACTATTCTTCACTCGCCACTCGCCACTCGCCACTTCTTCACTGGTCGCTGAACCCCATGCCTCAACTCGCTAAATCCACCCAAACCTCCCTCTCCGACATCAACATGGTCCCGTTCATCGATGTTGTCCTCGTCCTTCTCATCATCTTCATGATCACCGCTCCCATCCTTCAATCCGGCATCGAAGTCGACGTCCCCAAGACTCACACGGTTAAGGAAATCATCGAACAACGCATCGTCGTCACCATCGACAAAAACCAGCTCGTCTATCTCGGCAACGATCCCGTCAACATCCACCAGCTCCCCGCCAGAATCAAAAAGCAACTCAAGCATCCCAACGACGCCATCTTCCTCCGCGCCGACCAAACGGTTCCCTTCGGTGTTTTCGCCACCGTCATCGACGAACTTCGCCAGTCCGGCGTCTCCAACATCAGCATCGTCACCGAACCCATCACCGACCGCAACCGCCAATGACCCACCGTCACCACTCTCGGCTTTTCCTCCCGGTGAGCCTTGCTCCTGTAGCGGCGGCTTCTCGCCCAGAGCGCGGCGACGGAGTGCTGCGGCCCCTTCGGCGCTTTTCCGCCCTTGGCATCCGCACGCACCCGTCATTCCGAGCGAAGTCTGCGAAGCGAGGAATCCCTCTTCCAATTTCTATTTTCGATCTTCTGTTTTTTGTCATCCTGAGCGCGTCTTTTTGCGCGAAGGATCTCAACTGTTCCAATCTGCACCAACCTATTCTTTCCAGCCCTCCCGACCAGAACGAGCGGTCTCTCCGTTCTTTTTCAATTTCCAGTTCCTATTTTCTATTTTCTGTTTTCTGTCATCCCGACCGGAGAGACCCGGTTTTCTCTTGCGCGCCGAGTTTTGGCGCGCCGGGTCTCGGAGTGGAGGGATCCTGGCTTGCTGTAACCCTGGCCCAGTCCGATGGGATCTCCTCAGCGCTGCATTCCGCGCACCCGCCTGCGCCACCACTAAAAATTTCCTTAGCTCCTGCTGCGCTCCGCCGCAACGAAGCGTAAACTGAAAGAGAGGCAATCTAGAGGTGTATTTGGTATCTCTTGCTGATTACTGCTGACTGCCATGCCCTACGCCATCTCCACCGCCGAAGAATTCCCCTTCAAGCGCTTCTTCTTCTACTCCGTCTACCTCCACATCGCCCTCAGCGTCTTCATGCTCCTCGGTGTCTGGGTCCAGCGTTCCGGCAATCCGTGGGGTGGCATCGGCGGCGGCGAAGATTCCAGTGTTAGGGTCAATCTCGTTTCCAACGCCGGCATTCCCATGCCTCAGCCCACCAACGCCACCGATAGCAATGTCGTCGATCCCACCAAAAGCCTTCACAAGGAAGAGCCCCTGCCTCCGCCTCCCGAGATCAAGACCGAGGCCATGAAAATTCCCAAGTTCGAAAAGGAAAAACCTCTTCCTCCCAGCAGGAAATCCAAAATCTTCGAAAACAAAACCAAGGAGCCCGATAACGCCATTCCCGGCAAGGGTGGCTCCATGAATCTGCCATCCGGGTACAACAACACTCCCGGCCCGCTCACTGGCGGCGTTTCTGCCCGCGGCGAAGGCGGCAGCGACTTCGCCGGCCGCTATCCTTGGTACACGGAAGCCGTCAAGCGCGCCATCAGCCAGAACTGGATGCAAAACACGATCGATCCTTCCGTCCGCGCCGCCCGTAACGCCAAAACCACCGTCACCTTCACCATCTATCGCGACGGCTCCGTCAAGAACATCCGCATCTCCCAATCCAGCGGCAATCGTTCCATGGACGATTCCGCCCAGCGCGCCCTCCTCAGCATCGACCACTTTCCCCCGCTCCCTCCCGACTACTCCGGCCGCTATGTAGACGTCATCTTCGACTTCGACCTGAGCCTCTACCGATGACCCCCACCCGAATTCTTTCACTCTTCCACTTTTCCACTCTTTCACTCTTCTTCCCTCCCCACCCNGATGACCCCCACCCGAATTCTTTCACTCTTCCACTTTTCCACTCTTTCACTCTTCTTCGCTCGCCACTCGCCACTCGCTTGCCCTGAGCCTCGAAGGGTTTGCCTTGAGCGCAAGCGAAGGGTCACGAGCCACTTTCTGATTTCTTCCGCTTGTCATCCTAAGCGCGCCTTTTGCGCGAAGGACCTCAACCCTTCCAACGCCACCCCACACATGTATTTAAGGGTTTACCTCTCTTCTCTGCGAAATCTCCGCGTACTCTGCGCCTCTGCGTTATCCCTTTTTTTCTCCCTCTTCTCTTGCTTTTCTCTCGTAACCCGTCATTCCGAGCCCGCCTCCGGCCAGGACCTCTTCTCCATCGCACCGTTTTCGTGCGATGAATCCCTCTTCCAATTTCCATTTTCTCTTTTCTATTTTCCGTCTCGGAGGTTCTCTTGTCTCTAACAAGTGCCCGTCTCCCCCTTTTCCTTTGTCTTCTCACCCTCCTCCTCTTCTCTTCACCCTCCTTCTCGCAAGACTGGTTCCGCACCGGCACCGGTCTCGGCGTCACCAAGCCGCGCATCGCCGTCCCCGACTTCCTCGCCAAGTCCGACGACGCCAAATCCCACTCCACTCTCTTCACCAACGTCGTTCGCGACGACCTCGCCTTCTCCGGTGTCGTTGATCTCTCGAGCCCCAGCTTTTACCCGCAGACCGCCCCCTCGCAGCCCGGCGAGCTTCGCATGCTCGATTGGTCCCAGGGTCCTGTCAACGCCAATTTCATTGCCTTCGGCAATCTCTCGGAAACCTCCGCCGAAGTCGCCATCTTCGCCTGGATGTACGACGTCGTGAATCCCTCCAACCAGGCCATCATCGGCAAGGTGTATCGCGGCAATCCCACTGACGCCCAGGTCCGCACCTTCGCCCATCAGTTCGCCGACGAGATCATTCGCTATCTCTCCGGCGGCAACCCCGGCATTGCCACCACGCAAATCGCCTACATCCACGGCACGACCGGCGCCAAGGAAGTCTGGGTCATGGATTACGACGGCGCCAATCAGCACAAGCTCACTTCCCTCGGCACCGTCTCCCTCACGCCTCGCTGGTCTCCCGACGCCTCCCGCATCGCCTTTACCTGCTTCCAGCCCGTCAACGGCGTCGTCAGCGCGCAAATCTGCATGTACTCCTTCGACGCCGGCAAGCTCGTCACTTTCGCCCGCTTCCGCGGCACCAACTCCTCTCCCACCTGGTCACCCGATGGCCTGCAAGTCATGTTTTCTTCCTCCATGCAGGGCAATCCCGCTCTTTATGTCAGCGACGCCTCCGGCAGTCGCCCCAAGCGTCTCACCTTCGCTTCCAATGGCGGTGACACTTCTCCCGCCTGGAATCCCAAAACCGGCCAATCGGTCGCCTTCGTCAGCGATCGCAGCACCGGCCTTCCCCAGCTCTACCTCATGAATGCCGATGGCACCGACCCACAAAAAATCGATCTCCCCGATATGGGCTACGTCATCGACCCCGCTTGGTCTCCCAATGGCCAGCTCCTCGCCTTCAGTTGGCGTCGTCCCAGCGGCAATTACGACCTTTATGTTATGGATGTCGCCTCGCGCCGCATCATCGAACTCACCCGGGACTCCGGCCGCAACGAGCGTCCCTCCTGGGCTCCCGACGGCCGCCATATCGTCTTCGAATCCACCCGCTCCGGCACTCGCCAGATCTGGACCATGCTCGCCGATGGCACTTCTCCTCATGAACTCACCGGCTCCGGCCTCAACGAATCCCCCAACTGGTCCCCCCGCTAACCCTGTAGCATAGGCTTTAGCCTCTGTCTTCCATAAGCTTCAGCCTGTGTTCCTCCTGTAGCATAGGCTTTAGCCTGTGTCTTCCTGTGGCATAAGCTTCCGCCTGTGCTCTTCGATCCATCGCCGGCTTTGCACGTGGCAGTTCCACACCCTTTGGAGTGCGGCGGCCCTGCCGCGACATTAACGCTCTCACCCCAACTTCGACATCCCCCGTAGCTGCGATGAAAGCTCACTTGTCATCCTGAGGCGCCCGCCTTTTTGGCGCCGAAGGATCTCAACCTCTGCGTCTTGGCTCCGAACTCTCCGTGTCCTCTGTGGTGAAATCTTCTCTCGCCACTCGCCACGCATCACTCGCCACTTCTTCCATGGTTTCTCTTTTGTGGCGCAGCCACTTTGGACTGCGTCTTGCCCGAGCCTCCTGTAGCATAGGCTTCAGCCTGTGCTTTTCGATCCATCGTTATGCCACCTCGCATCTGAACTTGAGGGTGCCCCATCCTTTCCGCGCCTTTTGCGGATAAGGATGGGCTCTTACGACCGAACGGCGCGAATTCTCTTCCCCTGCTCTTGGGTTTTTCTTCTCCGAAACTGTGAACTGTAAACTGTCAACTGTAGACTTTCTTCTCCCCCCCGTTACTCTTGCGCCAAATTCCCTTTCCCACGCGACCCATCCGCGCTACAATATATCGTGTCGCGACATATTCCCGAACCCGGCCTTCTAGTGATACTATTTTCTTAGCCGGTTGGCCGAAAACAAACCACTTACGGTTTCTAGGAGGACACGCATGACTCAGTCGCACCGCCTGCTCCATCGTTCGCTCCTGATTGCTTTTTCCACCCTTGCCCTCTTTGTGGTTGGCTGCAAGAAAAAGCCTGTCGAGGCTCCGCCTCCGCCGCCCGCTCCGGCTCCTGCTCCGGCTAAGCCCACGGCTTCTCTTTCCGCCGATCGCACCAGCATCAACAAGGGTGAATCCGTCAAGCTTTCCTGGACCACCACGGACGCCACCAACGTGTCCATCACTCCAGAGGTTGGCATGGTCACTGCGCAGGGTTCCACCTCGGTCACACCCGCGCAATCCACCACCTATACCCTCGCGGCAAGCGGTGCCGGGGGCAATGCCGAATCTAGCGTTCACATCACCGTCTCGGTTCCTCCTCCGCCTCCGCCTCCCAGGACTCCGAGCTTCGAAGAGCTCTTCGCTAAAGAGGTCCGCGACGCCTTCTTTGATTACGACAAGGCGGACATCCGTCCCGACGCCCAACAGGCTCTCCAGCAAACCGCCAATTTCCTCAAGGGCTATCCCAATGCCCGCGTCACCATCGAAGGCCATTGCGACGAGCGCGGTTCCACCGAATACAACCTCGCTCTCGGTCAGCGTCGTGCCGACGCCGTCAAGAACTACCTCGTCAGCCTCGGCATCTCCGCGGCCAATTTGACCACCACCAGTTGGGGCAAGGAAAAGCCCTTCTGCATGGAACACGACGAAGCCTGCTGGCAACAGAACCGCCGCGGCCACTTCGTCCCCAGCAGGTAACTCTGCTTCTCGCGGGACCGCCCTTCAGGTCGGTCCCAAACAGCTTTTGTAGTGGCCGGCCCTTCGGTCGGTTCCGCATCGCGCAGGGCGAGCGTCTTCCGCTCGCCCTGCATCAGTATCTGCCTTCGTACCCGTCGGCCATGTAGCTCAGGCTTCAGCCTGAGGGCTCCCTCTTCTCTTTTCTAACTTCCACGCTTTGTCTCCTCTCCTTTACTTCCTCTTTTTCCTTCACCTCCTTACTTACCCACTTGCTCCTTCTCCCATCTCCCAGTAAATTGGAATATGGGCACGCGCTCGGCTCTTTTACCCCGTCATTTTCTGGAGGCTCTATCATGCGTACTCGTAACATTCTCATCGTTTCCGGCGCCATGTTTGCCGGCGCCGTTGCCGGCAGCCTGATTGGCCCCAAGCCCGCTCTCGCCGTCGCCCGGGAAATCATCGAGCTTCAGCGCGACGTCACCGCCCTCCTCCAGGGGCAAAAAGACATCCAGACCCAAATGACACAGGACCATACTGTCCAAAAAACCCTCATCGAGCAGTCCTCCGATACCGTCAGCAAGCTCAACTCCACCATGGCTTCCCTCCAGAAATCCGTCCAGGATGTTCAGGCTAACGCCGGCACCCGGCTCGACACCATGTCCACGCAGCTCCAGGGTCTTTCCGATAATCTCGAAGAAATCAAATCCCGCGTCGGCAAGCTCAATCAGCAACTCGTCGATCTCCAGAGTTCCGTCCAAAGCATCGACGCACGCCTCGCCGGTGGCACTCCCACTGTCGCTCCCTCGGCCGTTCCTTCATTTGCGATTCCCCCGTCTCCTTCTGGCTCTGCCGCGTCCGCTCCGGGCGGTCCTCCCCCCTCCGCCGATATCCTCTACTCCAACGGCCTCCGCGACATCACCAGCGGCAAGTACGAACTCGCCAGCTCCGAATTTCAGGATTATCTGAAGTACTACGGCGACACAGACCTCGCCTCCAACGCCCAGTTCTATCTTGGTGAGATTTCCTACGCTCAGAAAAATTATCAGCAAGCCGTCCAGGAATACGACAAGGTTCTCACCAACTATCCCAGGAGTTTCAAGCTCGCTCCGGCGCGCCTCAAAAAGGGCATGGCTCTCCTCGAACTCAACCAGAAAAATGCCGGCATCCGGGAACTTCGTGAAGTCGTCAGGCGCTATCCCGGCACCGAAGAAGAACGCCGCGCCCGCGCCAGGCTCAAGGACATGGGCGTCTCCGTCACCGCCACCACTCACTAACCGGCCTGCGTTGCTTCCCGCCCCTGTAGCGCAGGGCGAGTCTGCGAGCCCTGCGGCCTTTCCCTCCGCCTTTGTGTGGTCCCGCCCGAACGCGTCAATGTCTCGCGCAGCTGCGACGACAACCCACCCTGTAGCNCTAGGCTTCAGCCTGTGCTCTTCGATCCATCGCCGCCTTTGCACACGGCAGTCCCACCCTGCCGGGGCATTACGGTCTCACCCCAACTTCGACATCCCCCGTAGCTGCGATCAAAGCTCACTTGTCATCCTGAGGCGCCCGATTTTTGGCGCCGAAGGATCTCAACCTTTGCGTCTTGGCTCCGAACTCTCCGTGCCCTCCGTTCCCTCTGTGTCCTCCGTGTTGAAATCGCCACTCGCGCGTTTCCACATGTAGTGGAACGCGTCGCTCCCAAACCACATGTTCTCCCCGTTTCCCGCAACCGTGTATGTCCCTTTCCTCGCGTCATACTCCACGCTGCCCTCGTACCCCTTCGCCACATTCCCGATATCCCCGTGCGCCTCAAAAATCCCCACAGCATTCGCCCTTAGTGGCGATTTGTACTCCGTCTGCCTCCCCCACGCGCCAATCGTCACCATAACCACGACGAACGCCATCGTTGCAATCCCCGTTCTTGCCAAAATTTCTACCCTCTTCTCTGCGTTCCTCCGCGTCCTCTGCGCCTCTGCGTTGGATTCTCTCTTTTCTCGCCACTCGCTTGCCCTGCGCCCCGAAGGGTCATTCGCCACTTCCTCCTCATTTCTCCTCCTCCGGTCTAACGTAATCCCAGTCCCCTCGCCTCACTTCTAATTTCCAATTTCTAATTTCTATTCTCTATTTCTGCTTGTTCGGCAGTTCCTGCCTCCCCGCCGTGCTTCCTCGGCATTTTCTGCCTTCCTCACCAACAGAATTTTCTAATCCTCCTCCGCCCCTCCCGCAACTACTTCCTTTTCACCATCAATTCTTCTTCCCCTCCGCCTCTCCTTGGCACTTCACGTGCCTCTCCTCACTCTGCATGGGCTGCCGCCAAAGCTTTCTCGCGGTTCGCCGATGCTGCGCTCGGATGGGGGCGCACGGCGCGTCATAGTCTCGCTGTGTCGAACTTCCACCAAGGAGTCCATTCATGTCTGTTTCCGGTATCGCCAACAGCATTTTCCAGTTTCTCAATCCGTCTTCCGCGCAGTCCAATTTCCAGAACTTCCAGAAGGAATTCGCGCAACTCGGCCAGGATCTCCAGTCCGGAAATCTTTCTCAAGCCCAATCCGATTTTCAAGCCCTCCAATCTCCGGCCCAGCCCGTTTCCTCCACCAACACGCAATCTTCCACCAGCTCCCTTTCCTCCGCCATGAGTCAGCTCTCGCAAGACCTCCAGTCCGGCAATCTTTCCGCCGCTCAACAGGACTACGCCACTGTAAAGCAGGACCTGCAGCAGCAATTCTCCGGCTCCGTTTCCGGACACCATCATCACCATCATCACGCCTCTTCTTCGCAGGATTCTTCTTCCCAGGATCCGTTCTCTCAGCTCTTCTCCCAACTCGGTCAGGCGCTGCAGTCCGGCAATCTCTCCGCTGCCCAGTCCGCCTACACCTCGCTCCAACAAGACCTCCAGCAGCTCGGCGCTCCTGCTCCTGCGTCCACCTCATCCTCCTCCAGCCCCTCCACCAACTCCGTCAACCTCTCCGCCTGAAATCTCCGTTGGTAGCCCCACCCTCGACTCGCGCTCTCCGGCGAGGGTGGGCTCTTTGGAGTGCGGGAGCCCTGCTTGTCCTGCCTTCCTGTAGCATAGGCTTCAGCCTGTGCTCTTCGATCCTTGTCCAAGGGCTCCCGCTTTCCCACCTCCACAAGAACGCGCGCTATCATCCTGAGGGTCACGCCGTTGGCGACCCGAAGGATCTCACCCGCCGCGTCTTGCCTCACAACTCCCCGCAGCCGCGCGCTGTAGCGCCGCCTTCCAGCCGGCGCCTTCCCATCGTAGGCGCGGCGCTGTTCTCCCTGTTTTCCTCTCCTTACATTTCCTATTTATCTAACCGCATGTTATCTTGCCTTAAATAGGAGCAAATCAAATGTCCGTCAACAAAGTTATCCTCGTCGGTCGTCTCGGTCGCGATCCGGAGACTCGCTACACCTCCGCCGGCCAGGCCGTCGCCAACTTCTCCGTCGCCACCGACGAATCCTACAAGGACCGCAACGGCGAGCGCCAGAAGCGCACCGAGTGGCACAAAATTGTCGTTTGGGGGAAACAAGCGGAAATCGCTCAGCAATACCTCAAGAAGGGTTCCCTCGTCTTTATCGAAGGCCGCATTCAATCCCGCGAATGGCAGGACAAGGAAGGACAGAAGCGCACCAGCTTCGAAATTGTCGCCAACAATTTCCGCATGCTTGGTGGTCGCGCCGAAGGCATGGCCGCCGCTGCTCCAGGCGGTGCCACCCGCGCCGACGAGTTCGATCAAACCGCTGGCCCGGAAGACTCCTCCTCCGCCGGCTCCGGCCCAGACATCAGCGACGAAGACATCCCCTTCTGAGCTAGCCTACTGCCACAACGAACCTGCCCTCATCCCCGCCCCACTCGTCTCTGTAGCATAGGCTTCAGCCTGTGCTCTTCGATCCATCGTTTCCATCCTTTCTGCGCCTTTGCAGAAAGGGTGGGCTCTTACGATCAAACGCCACAAACTCCCTTCTCGAACTGCCAACCGAAAACTGTCAACTATAAACTCTTCTTCCCGAGCGTCCCCTCCTCTCTGCGTTCCCCTGCGAACTCTGCGCCTCTGCGTTATCTTTTTCTTT
>OCOJ01049253.1_pt1 | contig 11999 bp, 12 predicted proteins | sample 1539251 | NCBI WGS metagenome assembly OCOJ01 (sample SAMN01911457, study PRJEB22624) | soil metagenome | biome: Soil | place: Malaysia | collected 2012-04-30 | depth RA_metagenome m
TTCCACCCGTGTTCCTGGATTACTACCTCAACGACTCCGGGGGTTACGATGTGGGTAGGCTTCCCTAGTTAGAGGGGTACCCCAGTTTTCGGGATGCCTGCGACTTGCTCAATGTTTCTACTCTACGGTACTACGGGGACCAGGAGCGCGGAAGGGTGTGCCTTGTCGTGGTAAACCACGTTGGTCGCTTTTACCATGCGCGTTCTGCGTGCTTGCTCTTCCCCGGTGTTCAAGTTGCGGTCAAATCGGGGGAAGTTGCTGCTTGAAACTTCCAGCCGTAGCCTATGCCCAGCAAGAAACACATTGCTCGTGGCCCACAAGTCCACCGTGATGTGATAAGTCTCTCCCGGATTCGCCAGTTCCGGCTTCTCCTGCGAATTGCGGTAGCGCAGCCGCAAAATCCCTTCCGTCAGATTCTGCGCAAACCCATTCGGCCACACGTCGACAAGCTTGCCGGTGAAGTCCGTGTCCACTCCCGAACTGCTTACATATAAGTCGAGCGAGACCGGCCCTGTTACCTCGGTGTTTTGCGCAAACGCTGGCGTCGTGTACACGAGCACGTCCGAGCGCCCTTCGGCCGGCCGCTGATCTTCTGGCCCGATGCCGGTGGGGAGCGCTCCGCAACACAGTGGGCCACCAATCGTGGGCACCGCGTCGTTCGGGTCATACACGTATTGATCGGCCTGCTCTTCGCCTGGAGCCACCGTGCTAAGCGTTCCATTGCCGTTTAAACCATTCGCCCCACCGGTCGAGTGCAGGTAGTATCGTGTCGTCCTCGCCCGCGCTAAGGGCCAATCGTCCTCATCCCGCCAGTCGTTTTTGCCCATCACAAAAACCCGCACCAGCTTGTCTTTGTCCGCGCCGTTCGCTTCGCCTTTCAGTAGCCAGTCATACCAGCGCAGCATCGTGTCATCGAGATCGAACGGCAACTTTTCCCCAAAATCTACCGCGCCCACTTTGCGATTGCCCCAGCCGCCGGCGTGCCCGCCGACGTAAATCATCAGCTTCTGCCCCCGCCGCGCCGCCTCAGTGCCTGCTTCTGTTTTCAATCGCATGTAATTCCGCAGCGTCCCGCCCAGAAAAATGTCGTACCACGCCCCAAGACTGAACACCGGCACCTCAATTTGCGAATAGTGATCTTCGATCGACCACTGCTTCCAGTAACCGTCGTAGTTCGGATGCGCCAGCCAGTCCGAAAAATACGCAGCAATTCCCGCCGCCGAAGGCGCTTCCAACACGGAGTAGGCGGTCAACGGCAGAGTCTTCGTTCCTCCCAGCGCGTCTCCGCTCGCGTCCACGCGCCGCCGCATCGTGTCTTTCGCCAAAAACGTTGTCCACGACTCGTTGAACCACAGTTCGAACGCTCCTCCCTGATACGTCCAGCCATCGTGATAATTCGAAGCTGTAAAATTCGGGCAAATCCCCGCCAAATGCGGCGGCTTGGCAATCGCGGCCAAGTATTGCGTCGCTCCCACGTACGACCCGCCATACATTCCGACCCTCCCGTTCGAATAAGGAAGCGCCGCCGCCCATTCCACCGTGTCGTATCCGTCCTGCGATTCGTATTTGAACGGGTACCACTCGCCCTCCGAAGTAAACCGTCCCCGCACGTCCTGCGCAATCACCACATATCCTCGCCCAGCAGCAAGCAGCCCGAAAATCGTCTCGTTCGTTTTGTCATACGGCGTCCGCACCAACAACACCGGAAATTTTCCATCCACCTTCGGGTGGTAGATATCCGCGCGCAACGTCACCCCGTCCCGCATCTTCGCTTCGGCATTTCTTTCCACCGTCGCCTGGTAGGTTTCTGCAACCGCAAGGCCGCCGGAAGAAGTGCACAGCAAGGCCCATGCAACAACCACAAGAGGCACCTCCAAACGCCAAGTTCTCCTGAAGGTATTTCCCCCACTCTTTTCCATTGAGGCTCTCCCGACCATTTCTTCTTTGCGGTTCCCATCGCTGCCGCCCGCGAGTCGTGGAGCCTAGGTCTCCTTCCACGCGCTGTCAAGCTGGGTTTCCCCATGCCGATCCCCATTCTTTGTCCTTCTCTCTATTGCTTTCCAAAAGAGACTTGAGCTTACGCCCTGGTTTGGCTGCCTTGTGCAGGGAGAACTCTTCATCTAAAGTAAGGTCTCTTATAAGTGGGAAGATTCGTCGAAGACAAGGATTATCCTCCGCATTTCCAGCACTCTGGCCTTTAGTCACCTCTGAGAATTTCTCAACAAATATTTGAGAAGACCTTATCTGATGAACTTCGTCTTTTCCAAGAGTCCCGGTCTTTGGGTTTAGCCGTTTGCCTGCCTTCTCCAGTTGGTCCGCTTCGAGAGGCTCCCCTGCGAACGGTCTGTGGTGGTGTTGCAGTCCGGGTAGGGGAGGAACCGATGTCTGGCTCGTGCGCGGGAACGCGTGTTGTTCCTGTCATTCTTGCTTTCTGTTTGTTTGCTGATTCCGCCGCGTATCCTCAAAGCGCTACATTATCCGCCTCGTCTTCCCCCGCAAACCCTGCGGTCGTCCGTATCAGTGCCGAAAGATTGTCCTCGCAATGCGCGGCGCCAAAAACCAATCCTCCGCTGGCGTTTCAGTCCCTTTTCGCCAAGGAATTCGCAACACCCGCAGACTTGTCTGGTGAAACTGCGCATTTCGGCGGTCCTACGGATGGAGCCTGCGCCAAACGGTCTACGGATGTACCCTCTCCTGACACGCATGTAGTCGACGCTTGTGGCGCAGGTAGCAAGCCATCTCCTGTTTGCGCCGCCATCGACACATCTATTAACTCGGAATTGATGTCCTTAGGAAAGCCAGGCCGGACCCTTGCGCGCGCGAGACAAGTAGTTTTATCGATTCTGACCACGACAAACACGTGCAGTTCCTGGTTCGAACAAAGAGATCCCAATGCCGCCTCTACGTTTCGAACACTGACTTTCTGGTTGGACAAGCAAGCGCCCTACGTGATCATTAGATCCCAATCGTTCGACGGCGAGACCATATTTAAGCAGCCCTACGTAGCCACCGTGACCCAGGGTGACGGCAGCTACGCCATGATCACCATCAATCCGCGGGGCGCCTTCTTCGAACCGCAGGCCAGACTGCAGGAAGTTAGCCGGGAAGGTGGCCCGATATGGTTCGCAGGCGTAAGGACCTTGAACGTTGGAATTTACCGTGGCGCGTCACTTCCCGCGCAAGTGCTCACGCTGCTGCACGAATTCGGCCACGTTATAGACTTACTCCCGCCGGATGGCGACGACTTGGATGGCAGTTCCATTCAGAACACGAATCAAGTGTTGCGTTACTGCCGCGCAGAGATAGACACGCACGCGAAGCAGCCTGCGCATTAGTCGGCTATAGCGAAACGCCACGTTGACAGAGGTTCGAAAGAAACAGATAGAGCGCCCGCGCTCGGGCCGCCGCGAAATCAGCTGCCGGCTGCCTTCTGGGCCACATCGGGAACCGTCTCGAGTACAGTCCGGATTTTTCTCCCCAGGGAATTAAGCGTGTAGGGTTTTGAAATGAATGCGAAACCGGGATCGTGCCCTCCATGCAATGCCAAGGCATCCGCGGTGTATCCTGAGACGTAAAGAACCTTCAGATCTGGATACAGGCCCAGAAGTTTTTGAGCGAAGCGCACGCCGCTAGTTCCTGGAAGAACTACATCTGTTAATAGGAGTTGCAGTGGACATCCCACCGCTTGAGCAACTTCCAGGGCCTCGTCTGGGCTCCCTGCCTCCACCACTCTATAGCCTTTGCTTCGAAGGTATTCCGCCGTGACATTGCGCAGTGATTCTTCATCTTCGAGATAAAGAACCGTTTCCGTTCCGTTTGGAGCGAGGCCTTCCTGCAGAAGTTTCACCTCTTCCCTGCCCTTCTCNGCAGAAGTTTCACCTCTTCCCTGGCCTTCTCTCGAGTCAGCGGCAAATAGATCTTGATGGTCGTGCCGATGCCTATTTCGCTGTACACGGCGATGTGCCCGCCACTTTGTTTAACAATCCCATAGACCGTGGCCAACCCAAGGCCTGTGCCCTTCCCGCGTTCCTTGGTTGTAAAAAACGGCTCGAACACACGCGAGAGCACTTCAGGACTCATCCCCGTGCCCGTGTCGCTGATCGCCAGCAACGCGTAATTTCCAGGTTGCACGTCGGGATGATGATGCGCGTAGGCTTCATCAATTTCCGCTTCGTCCACTTCGATCGTGAGCTGTCCGCCGGAGTACATGGCATCCCGCGCGTTCACCACGATGTTCATAATTACTTGTTCGAGCTGCGTCGGATCTGTTCGGATGTTGACGGCGCTTGATTTCGCCAACATCTTGAGCTGGATATCTTCTCCCAAGATTCTCTTCAGCAAAGTCCCGATGCTGCGCATGTGGTCGATGACGTTGATTACTTGCGGTTGCAAAACTTGCTGGCGGCTGAAGGCCAACAGTTGTCGTGTGAGGCTGGAGCCGCGTTCCACCGCTTTGTGGATTTGCTGCGCCAGCGGCCGAAGCTGTTCGTCGTCCGGAAGTTTTTCCATCAACATTCCCGTGTAGCCGATAATCACTCCGAGGACGTTGTTGAAGTCGTGCGCGATTCCGCCCGCGAGACGGCCCACCGCTTCCATTTTCTGCACGTGCCGCAATCTTCGCTCAACGCCGCGCTGGTGCGAGACGTCCTCGACGATCACCTCGCAACACCACGGCTTTCCCTCATTGTCCATCACCTGCCTTCCGCTCAACTCCACTGTCGTCTGTGTGCCGTCCTTCCGCATCCACTGCACTTCATAGCGGATGAACTGCTTGTCGCGCCCCGGCTGGTCGAACATCTTCGGGGAATATTCTCCCGGCCGAAAAATATCTGTGGCCAAATTCAGCGCCGTCACTTCTTTCTCCGATTCGTAACCCAAGAGCCGCACCATCGCTTCATTCACCATGAGCAGCTTTCCTTCGGAAGTGGCCCGGTAGACTCCATACGTTCCTTCGATCATCGCCCGGAAGCTTGCCTCCGATTGCCTGAGAGCAGTTTCAACGCGCTTGCGCTCCGTAATGTCCCGGATAGTGCTGGAGACGACGAGTCCTTCGGGCGTGTGCTGCGGGCTGAGGCTGATTTCTACAGGGAACTCCGTTCCGTCCTTGCGCAAACCGTACAGCTCGAGTCCTGCGCCCATGCCGCGCACCTGCGGATGAGTCGCATACTTTCCGCGATGCTGGCGGTGTTCGGCCCAAAGCCGCTCGGGAACGAGAACTTCCACAGGTTGCCCGAGCAGCTCCTCGCGCTTATACCCGAACAGCTTTTCCGTTTGCGAATTGACGAGCACGATGCGCCCGCTTTGTTCCACCACCACCATCGCATCCGGCGCGGAATCCAGCAGCCGGCGAAACCGTTCTTCTGTTCGTCTGCGCTCCGTGGTGTCCCGGATGGCCGAACACACCAGGAGTCCATCCTCCGTTTTCACTGGACTCAAGCTGATTTCCACGGGGAATTCCGTTCCATCCTTGCGCAAGCCGAACAGCTCAAGGCCTTCACCCATCCCGCGGAACTGGGGTTCCCCCATAAAGTTTGCGCGATGCCCGCGATGCTTGCCGCGAAATCTCTCCGGAATCAGAATTTCGATCGGTTGCTCGAGGAGTTCTTGGCGGTCGTAGCCAAAGAGTTTTTCCGTTTGCGCATTGATAAGAATGATCCGGCCTTCCTGGTTGACAAGAACGAGGCCATCGGGAGCGGAATCGATCAACGCGCGAAATACTGCGTCACCCAAAAACGGAACGCTTTGAGGCATGGCCCACCTTCACTCGGTTGTGTTTCTCGAACTTCCGGTGAACGCAGATTCGCTGCGTGGAAGGGGAGACGGTTCGGGGACCCTCACACTACTCTTCTGACAATTCGGGGTCAATCAAGAATTCTGGGTAAAGCTCGAAACGAGATACGGCGGGAACCTTCCCAAGAAGCTATCCCTAGACGAGCTTGCCTAGGAACTCGGCAGCGCTATTTTTTTGGTGGCGCACTCTGGATTTCTTCGATCACCAGAGCATGGGATCCGCCGTGCTCGTACGCTTTACCCTTGACTTTCACGCGGCCTCCGGCAAATTCCAGTAGGCGCGCATTCTGCCCAGTAGCGGGCAGGGTGTCCGCGATGGGCCAGTAAATCGTGCCGTCCTCGGTCAGGATCACCAGGGGAGAACCGGCTTTCGCGCAAGACACCGCGCACTCCCGGCTAACCGGTTTTTCCAAGTTCTTGGTAAAGGTACACGCAGAGTCGATGACATAGCCCTCGATAGTGACCGGCTTTGGCTGTGAGTCGGAGGCCAGCACAAGTGCTGCCGCCAAGAAAATGGCGGCGATTCCCGTCGCGCAGCTTCGCAGAATTTGTTTTGATACGGACATGTTGTAGACCCTCCTTGCAGTCTCGCCTCGACCCCGAAAGCGATGGGTTGGGATGCCAACGAGAGAGATGGTACCGCACCGCACTGAGGCAATGCGACGAATTTTCTTCGCGCCGGTGAAAGCGTTTTGCATGCGGTTGGTTCCGCGTTTTTCAGCGCGGAGGCTTGCATAATCTCTAGGTGGAGCTAGAACCAGGTTTTGGATTTGTAGCGGCGATAGTCCTCGCCGAATTTCTGTTCGAGGAGGCGGGCTTCGGCGCGGGCGCGGAAGAGCTGCAAGGGAATGAGGATTACAAAGAGCCACAAGTAGTCGAGCTTGTCGAGGAAGAGAATGAGCCCGAAGAGAGCAATAGCGGAGAAAACGTAAATGGGATTGCGGATGCGGGAGTAGAGGCCGTAGGTAACAAGCTGGCGGGCTTGCGGGGAAAGACTGAAAGAACGGCCCAGCTGGTAGCGGGCTAGGGCTACGAGCGCGAGGGAGGGGAACATGAGGATGAGTCCGGCGATACGCAGAGGCGTCCAGGGAGGATGGGCGAACCGGTAGACGAGAAAAGCGATAGCCGCAAGCGGAACGATGGTGAAGACCAGGGCGCTGCGGTTCATGGACGCGGGTAAGATGATAACGCGGATCGCGGCAAATTCTCGTGTGTAACCTTGGCCTCTGATCCCCGGTAAATCTAGATAGAGAGCAGAAGAGTTGAGCACCGGATTTCTGCGAGAGGAGGCCTTATGACTGGCGTAGAGGTAACGCATTCTCCTGCGGGGAAAAACGGGACTCGCTGGCTAACGGCGATTGCTTCCCTGGCCGTGGGGGCGGCGTTTTTTACGTTGTGGTTCTGGCTGCTGCCGCAATGGCTGGGGTTCAACGTGGAGGCCGCGGGCGCGGCACGATGGCGATGGCTGGCAGCAGTGCCTTCCGTACTGGGATTCGCGGCGGCATTGCGCTGCGTATGGGATTTTGGATGGACAGGGCGCGGGACACCGGCGCCGATCGCTCCACCGCAGCGGCTGGTTGTGGTGGGTATGTACCGCTATGTGCGGAATCCAATGTACCTGGGATTCGCGATGGGATGGATCGGGTTGTGGGTGGTATTCGGGCACGCCAACTGGGCGGCGATTGCTGTGGTTGCGGCAGTTGCGCTCGGCGTGCATTTGTTCGTGGTGTTTTATGAAGAGCCCACGCTACGGACGAAATTTGGAGCGGAGTACGAGGAATACTGCCGCAACGTAAGAAGGTGGTGGCCGAGGATCAGAGGTTGGCAGAAGCCGTGACCTGTGCGCGCGTGCGCAGCCTCAAGAGGACGGAATAAGCGGGACGGGCAACGGGGCAAAACCTTCACTCACAAAGACAACGTGGGCGGCAAGTGCGCGGCAGATGGAGCATTGCGCGAGTCGGGCCTACTTGGACCAAGGTGGAACGACGCCCGTCATGCGCGCATACGCGACGAGCTGTCCCATGTGTTCGTTGGCGTGGACGATGATGCGGAGATACATGCCGTCGACGTTGGTGTCGCGGTCGTAGATGTGGACTTTGCGCTGGAGGTCTTGCGGCGTAGCGGCCAAATGAGCTTGCTTGACGGCCTCGAGCGAGCGCTTAAGCCAACTGATGACCTCGGCCTTGGCGGTAACGGACTTTTCCATGCCCTCCTTCAAGTCGGCGGGCATCTTGGGCCCGGTGAAGCTCAGCAGGCCAAAGTTCGCGATAGCGATGTGCATATAAACTTCGCTGGTGGAGCGCACGCCGGGAGCAGGCCGCCAGGAGAATTTTTCTTCGGGAGTGGCCTCGGCAAGGGCGATGAGTTGCTGGGAGACATGGAGCCACTCGCCGTCGAAACCCTGCCAGATGCCTTCAGGTAGCTTTTGGTTTTGAGCGAGCGTGGGACGTGCGCCGAGCAGGGTGACGAAGAGAAATAAAAAAAGGGTTTTTCGCATCATTAGTGTCCTCGCGTCCTCAGCTTGACGGTGAGGCGACGCCAGTTTCAGCGTCACTATACCTTGCGTACTTTCGCTAAATCATCTAGAATAATGACCTAGGTAGATTAGGAGCAAGGCATGCGCAAAGTCGGATTGTTCGAAGCCAAGCAGAAGCTTTCGGAGCTGGTGGAACGCGCGGGCCGTNGGCGAGCGCATTGGCATTACCAAACGCGGAAAGCTCACGGCCGTGATGGGGCCGGCCACAGAGACGGAAGAGACAGACATCAACAAGATTTTTGAAGGGATGGAACGAATCCGCAAGCGAGCGAAACCTCTGCGAGGCGTAACTATAAAGGAGCTGATTGAAGAAGGGCGCCGATGAACAGGTTCGTGCTGGATGCGTCGGTGGCTCTTGCCTGGGTCGTTGACAAGAACCTAGACCCCTACGCGAAATTCGTGCAGCAGAGCGTGCAGTCCGGAAGCAGAGCCGTCGTGCCGATGCTCTGGCAACTGGAAGTCACAAGCGTGCTGGCGATGGTGGAGCGTCGAGGAACATTGACGGCTCTAGAAGTGGAAGAAGGACTTCAGTTCTTTGAAGGCTTCCTCGCTACTCGCGCAGAAACGATCGCGGAGCCTCCGAGAATGCGGGCTCTCTTACGCGTGGCTCGCGAACTGCGACTCACGAGCTACGACGCGCTGTACATTGATCTGGCTCGCAGAGAAGGGGTGCCGCTCGCCACGCTGGACAAAAACTTGCGGGCAGCAGCGACGAAGGCGGGAGTGAAGTTGTTGTAGGTTTCGGGCCGGAACGATCGATTGCTCTTCGCGGCGTGACACAAGCATCCTGCGTGACTCTCAGAGTTCTGCCGCTTCAACTGGCCGCGGCGGCAGTGAACGCCGAGGCAAGCCGCAACTGGCGCAGCATCGAGCGTTTTTTCTCCTGGTGGGCTTGCATGCGCTTGAGGATATCGGCGAGCACGCGAACCGAGGCGACGGCGTAAGGGCCTTTGTTGAGCATGACGCATTCGGCGCGCTCGCCCATGGCGGCGTCGGTAATTTCCGAACGCGATGGCATGCCCTTCTTGGCAAGGGTTTCAAGAACCTGCGTGGCCCAAATCACGGGCACATGAGCGGCTTCGCAAATCCACAGGATTTCTTCCTGGACTTCGGCGAGGCGCTGATAGCCGCATTCGACGGCAAGATCGCCGCGGGCAATCATGATGCCAAGCGAGCGGGTACGCATGGCGGCGAGAATCAGTTTGGGCAGATTGTCGAAACCTTTGCGGGTTTCGATTTTGAGAATCAGTCCCAAATGCTCTCCGTGGAGTTCTTTGAGCCGCTCGAGAAGCTGGCGAACGTCGGCTTCCGTGCGCACAAAGGAAAAGCCCACGAGATCCGCGTGCTGAACGATGAATTCGAGGGCTTTAAGGTCGTCGGGCGTCAGTGCAGGAATATTAATCTGCGTTTCAGGGAGATTGATGCCTTTCTCTGCAGCGAGTTTTTCCCCTTCAGGACGCGCCTGCTCGATTTCCACAGAGACCGATTCGTCATTGACGAAGCGAATGACGCCGCCAATTTTGCCGTCGTCAAACCAGACTGGCTCGCCCGGTTTGGCATGATCGAGAATGTTCGGGAGGGAAACACTGATCCGAGCAGGGGAAATCAGTTCCCCTGTCTTGCTGTATGTGGCGTGGCTTCCTAGGCCTGACGCTCTAGTCAAGACCAGGGTGTCGCCGGGTTTGAGGAGCAATGTTTGCGGAAGCGGCGGGAGCATTCCAACGCGAGCCTTGCCAAGCCTTTGCGACCTGCGTTTTCCGGATTTCGTGCGTCGGAACGCGCAAAGCTCAAGTCCTGGCACGAAATAGATAGTCTGCTTTGCGTCCGCCCAACAACTTCGGCCAAGAACATGCGAAATCCGCAGCGAGCGTTGAGCTTTGCGCGAGTCGCAGAGACGAAGGATGTCACATGTGCGGAGCTTGGCGAGAAAGCGGGAGTTGAGAGGAATGGAGCCGGCGGCAGGCCCCGGCGCAGGTTCGGGATTATCCTCAGGTGTGAGCCAGATGCGAGCGGGAGCCAGAACGCGGCCGAAGACATCGCGTCGCGGACGGCATTTGAGTACAGCCGGGCCGGGTTCGATGGGACCAGTGCGGAGCTTTGGTCCCGCGATGTCCATCAGGATGCGGCAATTGCGCCCGGTTTCTTCGCGAGCCTTTTGCAGATTCTGAATCATGCCGAGCCAAATCTCCGGATTGTCATGGGCGCAATTGACGCGCATGCAGTCCATACCGCTCTGAACGAGATCACGCACAAGCGCGTAGTCGGTGGCGGCATCGCTATCCATGGTGACCATGATGCGAACTTTTCTTCCGGAAGGAGGAGGACCGAGGAGGGCGTCTGTGTTTTTTTCCAGCAGTTCGGCGCCTTCGCCAATCTCGACGGCAGGCTCTGCTGGGCCGGGCAAAGAAATATTGGCTCCCAGCAAGGCGTTTAGCACGCGGTGCACGGTTTGCAGCGCATTCAGGACGTGACTTTCCGTCCGGCCGAGGGAGGAGAGGCCGAGCTGGGCAAGCTGGGCTTGCAGCTTGCGAATATCATGACGGCGCAAGGCTAGATAATGGGCAAGATTTCGTGCGCTGCGCCCGTGTGCTTCATGAAGGGCCAGGGGACGCTTCAAGAGAGCAGATTCCGACTCAAGCATGTCTTCGCAGAGCAATGCAAGCTCGCCGGAAAGTTGGTGAAGAAGGTCTTTGTCCAAGTCACGCATAGCCGTCAACCTGTGAAGTCCGGCACCGCGATGCGGCTATTCTCGACAGCTCGTGTTAAGGGCAGATGAAAAGGGAAACCTCTTCTCGCGGCCCCCGATGCTGAAACCCGACCCATTGTTTCCCCTTGCGAGGCCATCGTCCGTGCGCGGAGTCACGGAAAGAAGTGACAACGGTCACGCCAAATGACAAGGGACTTGGCCAAGGTTAGAATAAGCGGAGGTGGGATGGTGGGAGCGAAATGAAACTGGAAGATTTGCACAGGGAAGCGAAAAAAAGTTTGTAGTGGGGACTTGACGAAAACGGAAAAGAGGGTATACTGAGAGATGGTTCGGGGGTTGTGTAAACTCACGGACCTTACAGGGGATTCACGGTCGGGTCTGCGGTAAACTAATACAGATCCTATAGTGAGGTACCTTACGAGCACGGGCTAGAAATCTGTCGAGCTTCGCGTGGAGTCCCGGTGAAACCGGGATTGTACCCGGCGCTCGACGCCGGGTTTTTTATTTCTGGTGGCATGGCAGCCGCTGGAAGCAGTCCGCAGGCAAGTGGTCCGCAAGCTGACCTCGCGTAAGTCCCGCTGACGTGCCTCGAGCCAATCGGGGCGTTCCGATGGAATCGGAAATAAAAGTTCTTTGACAACAGAAAGGCTGGCAAATCCACGCCGATAACTCTGGATCGATTACGGTCGGTCTGGAGAAGTGAAGGTGTGGATGATTACAAGTTCTGCTCGAGTTGAGCAGTACTGTGGAACAAGGCGAACTTATTCGTTTACCTGAAGAACTTCAGAATCGAAAGCCTGCTTTGCGCGCGAAGCGTGAGGTGAGGACGTATGGAGCTGCAGGAATTCAGGACGTCGAAATGTAGCGCCGCCCCTTCAGGGCGGCATTGCAACCTCGACGGTTTGAGTAAGTTTTATGATTAAGCTACTAAGGGCGTACGGTGGATGCCTTGGCGCCAGAAGGCGA
>OCOJ01032912.1_pt3 | contig 11995 bp, 12 predicted proteins | sample 1539251 | NCBI WGS metagenome assembly OCOJ01 (sample SAMN01911457, study PRJEB22624) | soil metagenome | biome: Soil | place: Malaysia | collected 2012-04-30 | depth RA_metagenome m
CCCGCCAATGCCCATCGGCGTGATTGTCGCTTCCGTTCCGCCGCAGATCATCATTTCCGCCGCGCCGCGTTCGATAATCTTGAAAGAATCGCCAATCGAATGCGCCGAAGCGGAACAAGCCGTCGCCGTCGCGGAATTCGGTCCGCGTGCGCCGTAGCGGATGGAAATGTGTCCTGAAGCGAGGTTCACGATAGCCGATGGTATGAAGAAGGGGGAAATCTTGCTCGGACCACCTTGCATCAGCTTGATGTGTTCGCGCTCGATGATGTCAAACCCGCCGATGCCCGAGGCTACGTACACGCCGACTTCGTCCAGGTCCGACCGCTCCGGCTTCCATTCCGCCATTTTCACGGCGAAGTCCGCGCTGGCCAGCGCCAACTGAATGAACCGCCCCATTTTTTTTAGTTCTTTTTTCTCGATCCACTGAAACGGGTCGAAGTTCTTCACTTCACCCGCGATCTGGCAATCGAAGTCGGCGACATCGAAGTGGGTAATTTTGTGAATGCCACTTTGCCCGGCGACCAGGTTTTTCCAGCTCTCCTCGGTCCCGATGCCCAGTGCACAGACCAATCCAACGCCCGTTACGACGACCCGGCGAGTCAAATCTCTTGCTCCTTCGTGGGGGAAGTTGCTGCGGCTTACTTGCCCTTCGAGTGCTTCTCGATGTACTCGATAGCGTCCTTCACTGTCGTCATTTTCTCGGCGTCCTCGTCCGGCACTTCAATGCCGAACGCTTCTTCGAACGCCATTACCAATTCTACCTGGTCGAGCGAATCCGCGCCCAGGTCGTCCACGAACGACGCGGTGGGCGTCACTTCCGCCTCATCCACACCCAATTGCTCGACGATAATCTGCTTAACGCGTTCTTCTACACTGGCCATACGAGTTCCTCCGCGACCTGTCGTCGCACTTTCCATTTCACACTTCTCTTCACCGTATTCCAGCTTTGCGGCCGGCCTACAATCCCTTTCGCCCTTGCTTCGGTAACCTGCCCAGTCTACTTTTCCCGCCCACCAAGGTCAACTTGCCTCTCGCCCTCTCCGAGCGCGCTTATGCCAAGTACATCCCGCCGTTCACATCCAACACGTGCCCCGTGATGTAAGCCGCCTCTTCGCTCGCCAGGAACACGATCGCCGCGGCAACATCCCGCTCGCTGCCCATACGCCCCAGGGGGATGCGCGTCCTCAATTCTTCCTTCACCTTGTCTGACAGCACATCCGTCATCGGCGTCTCAATGAATCCGGGTGCCACGGCATTCACGGTGATATTTCGCGAAGCAATCTCCATCGCAATCGCTTTCGTCAAACCAATCAGGCCTGCCTTGGCCGCGACGTAATTCGCTTGCCCGGCATTGCCCATCTGCGCCACCACCGACGCAATGTTGATAATCCGCCCAGCTCGCGCCCGCACCATCGTCCCCAACGCCTGTTGAATGCACAAATAAGCGCCCGTTAAGTTCGTGCGCAACACCGCGTCCCAATCCTCCTGCTTCATGCGCATGGCCAAACCATCGCGCGTGATCGCGGCGTTGTTGACCAGAATGTCCAGCTTCCCAAACTTCTCCAGCATTGCCTTGAAGCCCGCCTTGACCTGCTCCGCGTCCGCGACGTCCATTTTCACCGCAAGCGCTTCTCCGCCCTTCCCTGCAATTTCCTGCACCAGCGCCGCGAGCTTTCCCTCATTCCGCGCCGCAACGGCCACTTTCGCGCCCACTTCCACCAGCGCCAGCGCCGTATCGCGCCCGATGCCCTGCGACGCACCCGTTACCAACGCCACTTTTCCCGCCAAACTGAACATTCTTCTCCGTGACCTCTGCGCTCTTTCTCTGTGAACTCTGCGTTAATTCCCTTCGTAATGGCGCAACAGCGCCCGCCTCGGAAGGCGGCCGCTACAACAACTCATGCTGCATCCGTTTTTGCCGCGGCGATCTTCTCAAGCGTCGCCAACAAGCTCTTCTCATCTTCCACGTTCAGCGTGGCTACCGACCGCTCGATCTGCCGCGTCAAGCCCGTGAGCACGCGCCCCGGCCCAACCTCGACAAATGTATTCACACCCTCGTCCAGCAACAGCCGTATGGACTCTTCCCAGCGCACCGGCATCGTCACTTGACGCACCAGCGCATCGCGCGCCTCTTCCCCCTTGCGGATTGTGTCAGCATCCACGTTAGTCACCAGTGGCATCCGCAAGTCCGCAAATTCCGTGGCGCTCAGGTCTTTTTCGAGTTTCTGCTGCGCGGGCGTCATCAGCGCGGAATGAAATGGCGCCGACACGGTTAGAATCATCGAGCGCTTCGCACCCAACTGCGACGCGATCTCCACCGCGCGCTTTACCGCTCCCGCGTTCCCCGAAATAACCGTCTGTTCCGGCGAATTCAGATTTGCCGGCGCGCACACTTCGCCTCCTGCCGCCCGCTTGCAGGCATCCAGCACCACCGCTGGCGACACGCCCATAATCGCCGCCATCGCGCCCTGCCCTACAGGCACCGCCTCCTGCATGTAAGTTCCGCGCTGCCTCACCAGCTTCACCGCATCCGCAAATTTCAGTGAGCCCGCCGCCACCAACGCTGAATATTCACCCAGGCTGTGTCCGGCAACGAAGTCCGGCGTAATGCCCTTCTCCTCCAGAACGCGGTAAGCCGCCACGGAAACCGTCAAGATTGCCGGCTGCGTGTTGGAAGTCATCTTGAGTTCTTCTTCCGTACCTTCGAAACACACCTTGGAGAGGGCAAATCCCAGTGCCTTGTCGGCCTCATCGAATACAGCGCGGGCCGCCGGATATTTTTCCGCCAGTTCTTTGCCCATTCCCGGATACTGCGAAGCCTGACCGGGAAACAGGAATGCTACTTTGCCCATACGTCGCTCCTCTCTCCGGACGTCATGCCCTCACGTGCGTCAGGGAGAGCTCCTGCTCGATTTTTTCGTTCACTCGCGCCCGCGCAAGTCCCGCGGCCACGCGTATTGCGTTCTTGATAGCATTTGCGTTCGATTTACCGTGTGATATCACGCACACGCCGCGAACTCCCAGCAGCGGCGCCCCGCCGTACTCGGAGTAGTCCATCGTCCGCTTGACACCCTTCAACGCTTTCCTCGATAACAGATAGCCCAACTGCGAAGTCAGCGATTTCTTGTACGTCTTGCCCAGCAGCTTCACCATCTCCATCGCCAGCCCCTCGCAGATCTTCAACGCTATGTTTCCCACGAATCCATCGCATACCAGCACGTCCACCTTGCCGGAGAACAGGTCGCTGCCTTCCACATTCCCGACAAAGTGCACCGGCAAGTGCTTCAGCCGGTCGTATGCCGCGCGCGTCAACTCGTTTCCTTTGATCTCCTCTTCCCCAATCGAGAGCAAACCCACGCGCGGCTTTCGGCTTCCGAAGGTGGCCCGGTAATAAATCTCCCCCATCACTGCAAACTGCAGCAGGTGCTCCGGCCTGGAATCGACGTTCGCACCGACATCCAGCAGCACGCTCGCGCCTCCCTTGGCATTCGGAAACGGCGCCGCCAGCGCCGCCCGGTCCACCGAGGGCAGCGTCCCGAGGATGAACTTCGCCGTGGTCATGACCGCACCGGTGTTCCCCGCGCTTACGAAGGCCTCGGCCCGTCCGTCCTTGACCAGGCGCGTGCCCACGTGTACGGAGCTGTCTTTTTTCCGCCGGAATGCTTGCGCCGGGTGATCCTCCATCGTGATCACCTCGCTGGCCGGAACGATGTCGATCGCCGCCAAGGGCCGGGACAACCTCGCCAGTTCCCCTCGAATAACATCTGGCTGGCCCACCAGCGACACGCGCACGCCGTACTCGTGTGCGGCCAGAACACTCCCCTCCACCTCCGGACGGGGTGCGTGGTCTCCCCCCATGGCATCGACCGCGATCGTAATCATGGGAATTTCCGGGCGACTCTGGCAAGTTCGGTGGGCACTACGCGCTGTGCCCATCGGGACTTCACGTACCCAGACTTCGCCTGCGACCTTTACTTCTACTTCGTATCGTGAACCGGCCGGCCCTTGTAGTACCCGCAATGCGGGCAAGCCCGATGCGGCTGCTTCATCTCATGGCAGTTCGGGCACTTGCCCAGAGCTGGGGCGAAGAGATGATCGTGCGCTCGCCGGTTGCTTGTCCGCCTCTTGGAATGTCGTCGTTTCGGATTTGGCATAACACTGCTCCTTGTTCTTGCCCCGCTCGCGGCAACACACAATGCCTTTCGGACCGAGGCCGGTTTCTATGGGCTTGCCCCTGGAAAATCTACTTCTGAACCCTGTTCCGTGCACTACTCAAAAACACACACATCGCTCGGCGTAGCCGCCAAATTTCCACTGCTCCTTATTGTTTCTTGAGCCAGTCCTGCTTCAGCCGCGCGAGGGGAGCCAGACGCGGATCGGAGGAGTGTGTTTCACAACGGCACTCTTCGTGGTTCAGGTTAGCACCGCAACTCGGGCACAACCCCCGGCAATCGCTCTGGCATATTACTTTCATCGGCAACGACAGCAGCACCTGTTCCTTCACCACGTCGGCCAGGAACAAGCCTTCTCCTTCGAAAAAGCCTATCTCCGTATCGTCGTCCTTCAGCCGCTCTTCGTCATGTCGCGTCCCCTTGGTCTTCGGGAGCGGCTGATAGAACAGGTCAAAGTCCCTTTGTACTTCCTCGATTACGGGCTCGAGGCAGCGCGCACAGACCATTTCGATCTTGGTCTCGAGGTCACCGGCAACGCGGATCTGCCCGTCCAGAAGCTCCGCTGTAGCTCTTACCTCCAGCGGTGCTGCCTGCCTTACTTCACTGCTTCCGTAATCGATACTTCCCGCCGCGTAGCTCTTCCGGATGTGCACCTTGCGGACGGCAAGCTCCTTGACGTCGAGGAACATATCGGCTGCGCCTCCGGCGCTTACGCTCATGCCTTTCTATTATTTCGGCACTTTCCTGGCAAGTCAAGAAATCGGCTGCCTTTGCCGGCCCCGTTTGCGCCCTTCCTGTCAACCACATCTCCTAGTACCAGAACTCAGCCTTTCATCGCCTCCCGCAAATACCCGCCCACAACCCGCGCATAGTCCGGAAACGCCACTTCCGGCTCCTGCAGGTCCGGATGCCACACCTTTTCCCACTCGAAACAGTAATAGCCGCGATATCCCATCCTCCGCAGGGCCAGCACTTGCCGCTCCACGGGCACATCTCCTTTGCCGGTCAGCACGTACCTTCTGCCTTTCCCATCTGGCACAGAATCCTTCAAGTGTGTGTGCCGGATCCAGCCGCCCAGTTCCGCCACCGTGTGCTCCGGCTGCTCGTGGCCGTCCGCAAACGTGTGATGCGCATCCCAGAGCAGCGCCACGTGCTTCGAGTCCGCTCGTGTCAACACTTCCTTCAGCGTCGGCGAATCCACAAAATCGCCGTGCGATTCGATAATCACCGTCACTCCTCGCGGTCCGGCGTACTCACCAAGCTGGTGCAAGCCATCCACCACCCGGGCAATCACCTCTTCCCTCGGACCGTGAATCTCGTTGCCAAACACACGCACATAGGGCACCTCGAGCGCTGACGCCAGGTCAATAAACCTCCGGGCATCGTCGAGCTGCTTTGCGCGCTGCTCCGCTTCCGCCACATGCATCTGCGAGGAGCTGCCAAGATCGGAGATTTTCAAGCCATGATCTACAACCTGCTTTTTCGTCTGCGCGATTCGTCCCGGCGCCAATTCCGGCGATGTCGGCAAGTCCATGTTCCCCATCAATCCGCGCAGCTCGATGGCCGCGAACCCGTTCCCTTGCGCGAATTCCAGAATCCTTGTCCATTCCCACGCTGGACACCCCAGCGTCGAAAACGCCAGCGGCAATCTTTCTTCGCTTCCCCATATGAGCCGGCTCGCCAGCACCGTTGCCGCGCCTGTCGCCAGAAACTCTCTTCGTGTAATCGTCATCCGCCTTTTCCTTCCTCTCTTCTCTGCCCTCACGCCTCCTGAATCACCTTCAGCAACCCTTCCATGGATTCCCGGCTCGATGCTTCTTTGTCCTTTGCCGCGTTCAGATAATGCGTCTCTAAGGACATCGTCCCCTTATACTCGTCTTTAATCAGCGCGCGAAATTGCCCCAGAAAATCAATCTTCCCGCCTCCGATGGGCCTCCACTTTGGCTCCACGCCTTTCGGTGCTGGATCCGCGTCTTTCAAGTGCATGTGCCAGATGCGTTTTTTGTCCAGCACCTGATAGCCATCGGGGAACGGCGTCTCTCCCGCCGCATACGCATTTCCCGGATCCCAATTCAACCCCAGCGCCGGCGATTTCACCAGCTTCAGCATGGCCGCGCCTTCCGCGCCGGTGGCCACGTTGCAGGAAAATTCATTCTCCAGCAGCAGCCGGATGTTTTCCCGCTGCGCCATTGCGGCAGTCCTATCCAGTTCCTTGGCCACGCGATCGAACACGCTTTCCGGTTTTTCCACCCGCAAGAACGTGAAGATTCGCACTTTGTCCGTGCCGAAATCCTTGGCCCGCGCCATGGCGCGCTCCAGTATCGCCGACTGTCTCGCGAAATCACTCTGCAACGGGTCGGCTTTCCCGGTATCAAATTTTGATTCGGTTTTCGGAAGCAGCGTCTTGAAGTAGGGCGAATCCACCATGGACACTTTCAGGCCATGTTTCGCCAGCAAATCCTTTGCGCGTTTCACCTCGTCCGGCGTCAAGTCGATCACATACTTGTTCCAGAGGAAGCGCAGTTCCACCCACTCCAGCCCAAAGCGCTTGGCCCACAGAAGTGCCTTCTCAAAATCCTGTGTCACCTCGTCCGTGATGACGCCCAAGTCGAATTGCCTCATGTTCGCCGCCCATCCTGGCATCGCGCTCACGAAGGCCACCGTTGCTCCACCTGCCAAAAATTCTCTTCGCCTCATAAAACTACCTCACTCGGGCCTAGATCCTAGGTCCCTCCCTACGGCACGTCAATCATAGGGAATGCAATAACAACGCTGGACTCTAATCTGCGCGAACAACTCTTATATTTATGTTCATCGGAGAATCAAAATACACAGATAATGAGTCGATGATTCGAATGGGTATTAGGGATAGTGTTCGTTGCGGGCGTTCCCGGCAGCTTTGCTCAGCGGTCCTCCTGAACGTGCTAACATGCTCTCACTATCATGTCTTCACGGAGTTAGCGGAATGAATCTGCGTCTGCGCGTTGGTGCGCTGCTCGCTATGCTGGCCCTCGCGGCTCTTCCCTTGCTCGCCGGCACCAAAATTGTTCATCGTTGGGTGCTCACGGGCATCCCCATGCCGCGGTTCCAGAAGATGCTGGTCGCTGGCGTTACGGAGAACTATCTGATCCGCCAGGAATTTGAAGACGAAATGAAAAAGCAACTGGCCAAATACGGCGTCGAAGGCGTTCAGAGTTACATGGTGCTTCCGCCCAGGAATGAAATGATGGAAGGTGAGTTAAAGCAACGCATCAAGGAAAGCTCCCTGGACAGTGTCCTCGTGGTAAGGCCCAGGGCCGTGCGCAAGGAAACCGAAGAAGTGGTCACCGGCGGAACTTATACGCCGCCGCCAACTTATTATTCCCTTTGGCCCTATTGGAATATGGCCTACGGCAGCTTTTCTTCCGCCAGTTCCTACACCAAGGAAAATATCGTCGTGCGCGTCGAGTTCAACCTCTTCAACACGAAAGATGAAAAGCTGGTCTGGAACGGTGAATCCGACACACTCTATTCCAAGGACTTTGAAAAGCTCGGCAAGGAATATGCCCGGACCTTGGTCGGTCAGTTGAAAAAAGACAAGGTCATCAGCAAGAAGTGAAACTTCACGTCAGCGCCGCAGCACCAGGCAACTCGCAATCATATCGTGCAGTGCCTGCCGCCGCTCTGTAAACCCCGCCATGATGTAGCCCAATCCCAGCGGCACCAGTCCCGTGACGATCTTGCCAAAGAAGCGTCCGCTGGCTCGGCCGAACGTCACGCGATCCCCCGAAAGATCGGTGACGTACACTCCCAGCGCCTGCTTGCCCCAAGTCGCTTGCTTCTCGCCGCTTTCCAGGTAGGCAAAATACAGCCACTTCACGGTCGTCGATACGCTCACCAGCATGAAGATCAGCCACATGAATCCGAGAAGCTCTCCGGGAGCAAATCGTTCAAAGCGGTGCCGCGGCAGAGATTCCAGCATGGCTACTCCCCCAAACAGGAAGAAGAACGGGACCAGCAGCGCCATGATGGCAGCCCCGAGAATCAGGCTGTCAATTACGTAGGCCAGAAAGCGCAGCCAAAATCCGGCATACGTCACGTTGCTTGCATAAGCGATGGCACCGGCCCCGGAATGAGGAGACACGGCCAGCCCCGGAGTTCCTGCGGTGTAAGTACGGGCGACGGGGGTTCCGCAAGATTGACAAAACGCCGCATCGGTTGCGACCACAGCGCCACATTTCGAGCAGAACACGATCACCCTCCGTCGTTCATTAACCTGCTTTGCCCACCCCGCTTAATCTCAGATAACCCCGCGCGCACACCACCTATTCACAGCCTTCCTGCTCGAATTGCTGCAGCCGCTTCTGCGCCTCGCTGCTCCCCTTTCGCGCCGCGGCAGTCAGCAAAACGCGGGTTTGCTCGCAATTCCGGGCCACTCCTCTTCCGTGCCAGTACATATCCGCGAGCGCAACCTCTGCGCTCGGATTGCCCTTTTCCACCGACAACCACAGTAGCCGCAAGGCTTCGGGAGTATCGGCATCGGAATTTTTGCCGCGCAGTTTCTCGATGGCCTGCAAATACTCCTCCCGCCCCGCTTCAGAACCATTACCCGCCGAAGCACCCGTAATACCCGATAGAGGCGCCACCGGCGGCAAAGGATTCTTTGCCGCAGCAGGAAGGGAAACCTGTGGATTGTTTACGGAAGCAGTCCCACCTGGCCCGCTATCGCGCTCTCCGGGAGACACGTTCCTCGTCGGAAAAGGCTGCGTCGGCCGATCCCCAAAGTTCCCGGCAGATCCCGTTTGGACGCTGTTTGAGACGGCTTCCTCGGAGGCGCGAGTTTGCGACGCTGTTGGCTCTGTACCACCCAACTCTATGCCAATCCAAATGAATCCCTGCCCTATGTTCCGGTGAAACACGACCAGCCCAACAACCAACGCAAGAATCACCATAGTGGCAATTGCATTTGAAAGGGAAAACCGCTCCAGCCATTTCCCGCCGGGCTCCTCAGATTCCCATTCCCACGGCGGCGAAACCTCAGGATAAGGCGAGCGCGCCACAGCACCGCTTTGTTTCCCCGAAGGCTGTATCAAGACCGTAGAAATGTCGGGAAGTGCGCGCGCAGAGGGATGCAACAGCAGATCGCTGCCCTTCGGCATCAGAGAAAGAGGTGGCAGTGCCGGGGCCGGCGGCCTCGGCGGAAGGCTTTCGGGCGGCTGCAACATAGTTGTTGCGGGTGGTGCTGGTTCTTCGATTTTGCTCGGCCGGATTTGCGGAGAAGCGCTAACCAGCACTTGTGGAGGAACCTTAACTGGTTCAGGCTCAGCGGGCTTGGAAGCCGTTTCCTCAACCGGCGCAGACAAGGTCGAAGTGCTGGAATCGGGCTGTTCAGCGCGGGGCGGCACGGAGTGCATTTCTTCAAGCAGCTCCTGTAGCGTCGGCGTGGCCGTTTCTTTGGCCCTCCCCCCGCCTTCGTCCCGGCTGGGAGGTTCCTCAGGACGAATCAGCCACTCACGAATCTGGGCATGGACGTCCGGGGACACTTGCGTAAATTGCACGCCTGCCACGCGCCCATTTTCCTCGATCCAGAGAATCTCGCCTTTCCCTTCAACCCGAATCGATTCATTGAGTGAAAACGAGAAAGGAGTTTTCTCGCCTGCGCGCAGCGGCATCATGGCGCGCACGGCAAAGCCTTCCTCGGAAAGGTCGCGCATCATTCCGCCGTTCGCGGAAGCAAGTTCCACGTACACCAAGCTGGGCGGCCGTTTGCGCGATTTCTTTCTGCGCTCGGACTTGGGACTGGCAGAAGTCATGAACGACTGCATTCTAGCGCGTCGCCCCGCCATTCGGTAAGTGGGGGGGTGTTTATGCATGCAGCAAATACAATAGGATCCGCGCCTCCCCGGCGATTGTCTTCAATCGACGGGAAAACATGCGTGCGACTCCGGGCGGCAGGCTCAGTCTAATCGTTGAGGCCGTGCGACAGAAGAGACACTGCCCGCCGGGCCGAAATGCTCCTGGTGCTGGCGCAGCAGAAACTGGTCCGTCATTCCGGCAATGTAGTCGCAGACCACCACATGCCGTGGAGTTTCCCCGATCCTCTCTTCATACGAATCCGGCATGGAATTTGGCTGTTGCACGTAGTGCGCGAAAAGCTCCTCAAGGCACCGGATCGAACGGTCCCGGTCCTCCGTGATCAGCGGGTGATTGTAGACATGCGCGAAAAGGTAGCGTTTCACTAGCGCGTTCTGGCTGCGGGCGGCTTCGCTGAATCCTGCCAGACGCGACCCTGCCTGGCGCACGTCGTCTGTGGACCGAACTCCGGCCTTCTCAACCCGGCTCTGCGTGTTGCGGATCAGGTCTGTGGCCAGATGGTCGAGCAGATGTCGCAGGGCTTCGTTGAATTTCAGTTTCGTCCGCGAGCGCGGATTCTTCGCTTCTATGCTGGCATACAGTTCCCCGAAGTAAGGCACCTCGTGGCACAGCGAATCGAGGTCGAGAAGCTTGGCTTCCAGCGCATCATCCAGGTCCGCTGTGTTGTACGCGATCTCATCCACCCAATCGATGAGTTGTGACTCCAGGGGCGGACGCAAATCAAGCCAGTATTCGGATAGTTCCGGGAATTCCGCCGCGTTGTAATCCCGCGAATGTTTGACGATCCCTTCGCGCACTTCAAACGTCAGATTGAGCCCATTGAAGCCGATATAACGATGTTCAAACTGCTCCACAATTCGCAGAGCATGTAGATTGTGATTGAAACGGCCGCCCTGCGTGCGCATCAGCTCATCGAGTTTGCGTTCGCCCGCATGCCCGAACGGCGGATGGCCAATGTCATGCACCAGTGCCATTGCTTCCGCCAGTTCCGCGTTCCCCCCTAGCGCTCCCGCCACAGTCCGCGCAATCTGCGTGACCTCCAGCGTGTGCGTCAGGCGGTTGCGAAAGTGATCGGAAAATCGCGAGGTGAAGACCTGGGTTTTGGCTTCCAGGCGCCGGAACGCCCGGGAGTGAATGATACGGTCGCGATCCCGCGCATATTCGCTTCGATAAGGATGAGGCGGTTCGGGGAAGCGCCGTCCGCGGGAATCCTCAGGCCGCATGGCCCAGGGCGCGAAAGCACGATTCGATTCGATAGCCGAAACCTCCGGCGGAATTCTCCAGCCTGCTCCCGTTCAGGACTTCGGCGTGAGCATCTCCAGGCCCCGGTCCGCCTGGTCCGCAATCGCGGTATTCGGATAATCCTTCTTGAGCTGTTCGTAGATGCTCGCCGCCTGCTTCGCATCCGATTGACCCAGAATCCCGGCGAGTTCCAGAAGCACCATCGGTTTCGGAACCAGGATCGATCCGCTTATGGACAGCGCCCGCAGCGTCTTGATCGCCTCATCGTTCTTGCCGTTCCGCTCCGCGATCATCGCTGTCTGATATTTTGCCAGAGCAGCCAGCTCTTTATCCGATCCGGCGTCCAGTTTGTTCAGCTCCTCCGCTGCCTGATTAAGCCGGTTCAAGTCCATCAGGCAAAGCGCGGAATAGTAGCGCGCTAGTTTGCCGGGATTCGTCCTGGGGTACTGCGAGGCCACAACGGTGAATTTATTCAGCGCATCCTGGGCACGCAGCTCGGGATTCGCATACGTCACTTCGCCCGGCAACGTTGGCTGGCCTGAAACGCTTAGCGGGGCGTTGAAGGTCTTCATCGCGTCGTCCAGAGCCGCTTGTGCCCGGTTCGTTTGCCGCTCCGAATAGAACTTCCAGCCGAGATACCCGGAAGCCACAAGGATTACGGCGAGAAGGGCGATGGACGCCAGCCGAGTGTGGGAGAGTACCGCTTCCGCCCCGTGTTCGAAAGTCTC
>OCOJ01033609.1_pt1 | contig 11967 bp, 6 predicted proteins | sample 1539251 | NCBI WGS metagenome assembly OCOJ01 (sample SAMN01911457, study PRJEB22624) | soil metagenome | biome: Soil | place: Malaysia | collected 2012-04-30 | depth RA_metagenome m
CCCTTCTTGGGTCGCGCGTCAAACTGCCCTTTGTGCGGGTCCGGAGTGTGGCAATCCTTGCAGTTTGCAAAAGGGATTTGCTTCTTGAAATCGTCCTTGATGTGGCATGCGGAACAGGCAATTGTTGCGTGTTTTCCGAGGAGCGGGTATTTGGTCTTGGAGTGGTCGAATTCAAAACCGGGCAGCATAGTTTTCCAACTGCTTGTCGTGTGGCAGGCCTCGCAGGCCTTCTTAAATTCGCCACGGTGGGGATCGAGGTGGCAATCGGAACAAGCGGCAAACTTCATATCTGTGTAGCGCGCGGGGCCGCCGGGAACATCCGGTTTGTGGCACTTGTCGCAGGGCACTTTGCTGTGTAATCCGGTGAGGGGATAGCGGGCCTTAGAGTGATCAAATTGACCCGGCTGGCTCATCTTCCACGTCTCGACGTTGTGGCACTTGGCGCAGTCATTGCCGAGTTGGCCCTTGTGCGGATCGCTGTGGCAAGGGGTGCAGGCCGCGGACTGGCCGAAGAAGGACTTGGACAGGTCCTGATACTTGATCAACGGCTTGAGGGCTGGAAGCATGTGCGCGGTCGTGTGGCATTTTTCGCAAGCGACACTGGCATGTTTGCCTTCGAGCTTGTAACCGGTCAGCCGATGATCGAATTTCTCTTTCGAGGGCTCCCAGCGAATGAGGTTAAAGTTTTCTCCGTTGTGTTCCAAGTGGCAGCGCACGCAATCCTTGCCATTGGGGTTGCGCATCTGCAACTGCGCGTGGTAGCCGTGCTTATCGGCCAGCGCTTCGGCAAGTTCTTTGTGGCAATCCAGACATTTGAACGTGGGGGTACTGGTTCCAAACTGATGGCAGGTGTTGCACTGAGTTGTGCCACTTAAAGAGGCGTGGGCTTTGGACAAGGGGCCAGGAGAGATTTGCGCGCAAAGCAGGGCAGGGGACACGAGCCAACTTCCGGCCACGATCACTAGTGCGGCAACGGATCGTCCAAGAAGGTTCCAGTTTGTCAGCGGCAATTTCTCGCTGCGCACACTTGGGCGCACCAGTGCCTCCATGTTTGAAGCGTGAAGAACCTTCCCCCGTGACCCAGCCTGCCTTATTCTGCGGCGACTCGGTCCTACTAGAAATAGCAGGGAATTGGCGCGTCGCGTAAGCTGTACGGGAGGCCAGCCGACTACAAGCACCATTAGGACATCGAAGCGGGGCTCAGGTGCGGGTGTTCCCTTGACTCTAGGAGAGACGGAAGGTGCGCCACTGGAGCAATCCGGGAAACGAAGTCGCGCTTTTTTCTGTAACACAACCGGAACGATTTGGTATTAGACTTAAACTGCGTTGGACTGCCTCTTTCTCTCGCATCAACTCCGCCCCGGTCGACGCGATCCATTTGCGCTGGAAGAAGACGGGCTGACCTAGCCTTGTCGCCCCAGGAAGACCAGCCCGCGTACTTTCAAAAGGAAGCAACGTTCCATTGGTTTCGATGACAGGGAGGTTCAACATGACAGTGACAGCAATGGCTGAAGCCTATCCCCCGGCCCTCAGCGCCTTCGGAAAAGCAAGATCCACGGTGCAAGGCACTCCTCTCAGTGCCGACGAATTGCGCAAGACGGATGCCTTTTGGCGGGCTTGTAATTATCTAATTCTTGGCATGCTCTACCTTCAGGACAATCCGCTGCTGCGCCAGCCACTGAAGCCCGAACATATTAAGAGCCGCCTGCTGGGCCATTGGGGTTCCAGTCCTGGACTGGCCTTCACTTATATCCACCTGATGCGGCAGATCAAAAAGTATGACCTGGACATGATCTTTCTTGCCGGACCGGGCCACGGCGCTCCAGGTGTGCTTGCGCCCGTTTATTTGGACGGGGCCTACTCTGAGTTCTACCCGGAGAAGGGCGAAGACGAAGAGGGACTGCGCGAGTTCTTCAAGCAGTTTTCGTTTCCGGGAGGAATCGGGAGCCATTGCACTCCGGAAACCCCGGGATCCATTCATGAAGGGGGCGAGCTGGGTTACGTGCTCTCTCATGCGTGCGGTGCGGCGTTTGACAATCCGGAACTGATCGTTGCGGCCGTAGTCGGCGACGGTGAGGCGGAAACGGGTCCGCTGGCGACCTCGTGGCACATCAACAAGTTTCTGAATCCGATCCGGGATGGCGCGGTGCTTCCGATCCTTCATCTGAACGGATACAAAATCAACAACCCCACATTGCTGGCGCGCATCACCCACGATGAACTCGATTGCCTGCTTCGTGGTTACGGCTGGACACCGAATTTCGTCGAAGGCTCAGACCACGAAAGCATGCACCAGGCGATGGCGGCCACAACGGAACACTGCGTCACGGAGATCAGGAAAATCCAACAGCAAGCGCGCACGAGCGGGATTGCGGATCGTCCGCGTTGGCCCATGATTGTACTGCGATCACCAAAAGGCTGGACCGCTCCGGGAGGAGTCGACGGCCACAAACTGGAAGGCTTCTGGCGGGCCCATCAGGTCCCCATGACTGACGTGAAGAAGAATCCGGATCGCCTGCACGAACTGGAAAGCTGGATGCGCGGCTACCGGCCCGAAGAGCTCTTCGACCAGAGCGGAAAATTGCACGCCGATTTGAAACAGATTGCGCCGACAGGGAACCGGCGCATGGGCTCCAATCCGCACGCGAACGGCGGCCATCTGAAACGGGATCTCCGGCTGCCGGACTTTCGCCAGTACGGAATCAAGTTGGAGAAACCCGGAGTGATCCAGGCGGAAAACACGCGCCCGCTCGGCGCGTTCTTGCGAGACGTGATGAAGGCGAACATGAACAATTTCCGGGTGTTTGGTCCGGATGAAAATACTTCGAATAAACTCGACGCCATTTATGAAGCGAGCAAAAAATTCTGGATCGCGCAGTATTTCCCCGAGGACATGGATGGAGGAGAGCTGGCTACGGATGGACGGGTTATGGAGATGCTCAGCGAGCACACCGTCGAGGGCATGCTCGAGGGTTACCTGCTGACCGGGCGTCACGGCTTTATCTCTTCCTATGAATCGTTCGTCCATGTGATCGATTCGATGTTCAATCAGCATGCCAAGTGGCTTTCCATCTGCAACCATTTGCCGTGGCGGGAGAACATCGCTTCGCTGAACCTTCTGATTACCTCCACTGTATGGCGGCAGGACCACAACGGCTTTACCCACCAGGACCCGGGCTTCCTTGATGTCGTGGTCAACAAGAGCGCTGCCGTGACGCGGATTTATTTGCCCCCGGACATCAACTCGCTTCTTTCGGTTGCAGACCATTGCCTGCGGAGCGAGAACTACGTGAACGTGATCGTTTGCGACAAACAAATGCATCTTCAATACATGAATACGGACCAGGCCATCGCGCAGTGCACCAAAGGAATCGGCATTTGGGAATGGGCCTGCAACGATCAGGGCACCGAGCCGGATGTTGTCTTTGCCTCTGCGGGAGATATTCCTACTCAGGAGGCGTTGGCGGCGATTGTGCTCCTTCGCGAGGAGTTTTCCGGTCTGAAGATTCGCTACGTGAATGTCGTTGACCTATTCAAACTGCAACCGGCTCAGGACCATCCTCATGGATTGTCTGACCGCGATTTCGACTCACTTTTTACCGTCGACAAGCCCGTGATCTTCAATTTCCACGGCTATCCTTGGCTCATCCACCGCCTGGCCTATCGCCGCAGAAACCATGAAAACTTGCACGTGCGCGGGTACAAGGAAAAGGGGAACATCAATACTCCAATGGAGTTGGCCATCGAAAACGAGATCGACCGGTTCAGCTTGGCCATTGATGCCATTGATCGCGTGCCGAAACTGCAGAGGATTGGCGCGCACGCCAAAGAAAAGTTCCGCAACATGCAGATTGAGTGCTTGCAGTACGCCCATGAATACGGCATCGATAAGCCGGATGTTGCCGCTTGGGGCTGGCCCTACTAGACTTCTGTATCGGTGGCGCGGGTGGTGACTGGTTGCTTGGGCAGCGGTCGGAACTCCCTAAAGGTGTGCGCAGCTCGCCTGGCACACACGAAAGCCGAACATGAATGTTCTCATACTGAACTCCGGAAGCTCCACCCTCAAGTTTCAACTGATTGCGACGGATCTTGAACGGATCCGGCAAAATGCGGACCAGCGTTTGTGCCGGGGGGTGGTGGAGCGCATTGGCGGGGAGGCTATCGTCACGGTTGAGACCCGCGCGCAGCCGCGGAGCGTCTTCACCGCTCCGCTTCCAGATCTGTCTGCGGCGCTTGAGTACCTTGTCCGGTGGATCGCGTCGGAACAATCCGGGATTTCGGAAGTCCAGAGCGCCGCGGATATTCACGCCGTTGGGCATCGTGTGGTCCACGGCGGCGAAACATTTACGCAATCGGCTGTGATCACCGATGAAGTCCTGAAAGGTATTGAAGACTGCATTGATCTGGCCCCGCTACACAATCCGAACAACATCAAATGCATTCGCGCGGCGCGAACCATTTTTGGGCCGAAGCTTCCACAAGTCGCGGTGTTTGACACCTCGTTTCACCACTCACTCCCGGAAAAGGCGTACCTCTATGCCGTGCCTTACCACCTCTACCGCCGGCACCATATTCGGCGCTACGGCTTTCATGGCACTTCGCATCGCTATGTCGCTTACCGCTATCGCGTGCTGAACAATCTCACACGGGAGCAGACGCACGTCATCACCCTGCATCTCGGCAATGGGTGCTCGGCGGCCGCGATCCGGAATGGAAGCCCGGTCGATACCTCGATGGGGATGACGCCTCTTGAAGGCCTGGTGATGGGAACCCGGTCGGGCGATGTTGATCCTGCAGTGGTCAATCTGATTGCCACCAAAGAGGGCTTGTCCACGCACGAAGTGGAAGCGCTTCTCAACACCCAGTCCGGACTGCTGGGGATTTCTGGCCTAACCAACGATATGCGCGTACTGCAACAGGAACTGAAGGAGCATGACGATCGCCGGGTTCGGTTGGCAATCGAAGTATTCTGCTATCGCGCGAAAAAATACATTGGAGCCTATCTGGCGTGCATGGGTGGCGCCGGCGGGGTCGTCTTTACAGGCGGCATTGGGGAGAATTCGCCGGACGTTCGGGCAAGAATCTGCGAAGGACTCGAGTGGTTTGGATTGAAGCTCGACAAGAACAAAAACGAGCAAACCGTGGGCAAGGAAGAACGCATTACCACGGAGGATTCCAGGCTACATGCCTTTGTGATTCCCACAGATGAAGAATTGCTCATTGCGCGCGATACAGTGCGCTGTATTCTCGGCGAACCTCACCCCTCCTAAAGCGGTTGCAACTGCCCAATTTGCTCGACGACTGAATCGTTTACAACGAGAGCTATCCCACTTTTGCGTCGAGTACACACTGAATGCGCGCCTGGAAGGCGGGAAGACGAGCATGCAGGTCAGTGGGAAGGCCAGTTATACGATGCGAGGATGGTGCCGTCTTCGCCGACCAGAAGCAGGGAAGCCCGCCCCGGATCAAGCTGCGCGGAGAATTCTCTCTTGCTCTTTTCGTCGCGGAAAAAAACTTCGCGCTGGTTAGATTCCGAAGTAATCACGTAGAGGGTGGCGTGGGGAAATTGTGTCGGGGAAATGAGAATTCCAGGATCGTCTACGGCGGCGGAATAAGCCGGTGTCACGCCGGCAACTTTTGCGGCGTAGCGATAGACGCTGCCAACAGCATCGAGATTGTCGTTCAATTCCAGGGGAAATGACGAAAGCAGGATTTTGCCCTTGCCGACGGTCTGTTCTGCCCACGTGGCATTACCCTTCAGGGCGGCCCGGTCGACAAAGGTAGTCTTGTCCCCGCCGAAGGTGAGTCGCGCCTGGCCTTCGGGCCATTTCATAAGCGGCTCGCGGATCGTGAGTATGGCGTCTTCATAAGGCAAAGCAGTCTCCTGCCGGCGGCTGGCAGGCTGGAAGTGCGCGTCGCGGTCGAACGGGCCGGTCACGAGAAGAACCGAACCATTGCGGACCCGCGCCAGAATTTCTTGCCACGCGGACGAATCCAGGGCAAAGGGCGAAGGAAGAATAATGAGCTTGGGATTGCCGAGGCGCTCGGTCTGATATTCGCCGACGGCATAGGCTTCCGCGCGCGCATAGTGATAGAGGGCCCGTAGGCATTCTTTCTGCGCGTCGAGCGCCATGGCATTAAGGACGGAAAGCTGCAAGGATTGCGGCAGGACAATCGCCACTTGGGGAGAAACAAGGTCCGTCGCATAGGGGGCCGCTTTGGCGGCGAATTGTGCCACTCCCTTCAACATCGCCTCCCACGTTTTCGTAGAGCCGTCGCTGCGCAGGATGCCGAAATCCACCTCACGGTCCCAATCCCAGGTGAGCACGCCGCTGTTGCCCGCGGCGAAGCCGAGCGCCCACTTGCGCTCAAGCAGAGGGGCTCCTGTGAATTCGTCCAACCGCCAGGTGCCATCAGGATTCCAGACGGGCTGGTAGCCGGTTTCCCCGATGATGTTGGGAATGCCCGGAGCCTTGGCGGCGACGGAATCCCAGAGCAGTCCGTCGTCGCGCCAGTACGTGTGATTCGTTGTGAAGGAGACGCCGCTTGACGCGTAGAACTGGTTGAGGACGCGGTCGGTCACGCCGCCCTCATCCTGCCCGACATCGATGAGCTGTGCGCTCCCTGTGGACCGAATCGCGGTGACCATCGCGTGCACCCAGCCGGCAAACGTGTCCTGGGCGAAGTGATTGTAATCCACCGCGCGGATTTCCTTCGCGTCGCCGTAGCGTTGCAACGAAAGATCCTCGATGGTCGGAAGTGGCACCTCATCGAGCGGACCAAGTTGTTCCGGCGTGACCAACCACGCTGCGGCCAGCGTGGCAGCATCGTGATATTTGTCCTCCAGCCATTTGTGCCAGGCCGCGATTTCCGTCGGGTCATTGTTGGGCGTGTTGCCCTTCCATAGGCGGTCGGGATTGGAGAAGCTGGGCTCGTTGATCAGGTCCCAGGAAAGCCAGGGCACGTTGCGGAAGCGGTTCACGATGGAAAGAACATAGTCCTGCTCACCGCGAATGGCTACAGGATCGGTGTAGGGATTCTTGATGGGCGCGGCCTCCTGGTCGAACCCGCGCATCCCCACATGCGGGACAAACGCAAAAAACGTGAAGTTTACCATGATGTTGTGTCTGCGCGCGCAGAGCAAATACGCCTCAAGGTTGCGCAGGAATCGCTCCGAGACCATGTCCGTAAGCGGCTCGACCATGCGCAGATGGGTCATCCACACGCCGGTGCGAACGAAGTTGACGCCGTGTTTTTCCATCTCTGCAAAGTCGTGCTCCCAGATCCATGCGTTTCGCGGCCCGGCAAAGTCCCAACCATTTTCCTCGGTCGAGAAGTAGTTTGAGCCGACCGGAAAGAAAGGCTTGCCGTCGCGCTGAAGAAAATCGCCTTTCACCGTGAGCACCGGCCCAGAGCTCAGCAGATGCGGGTCCTCGACCCACAAAGCATCCTGGTAGAACTCGCGGGGCTGGCCGCCGTCTTCATAAAGTCCACGGACGGTGTAATAACCCGGAGCGAGCGTAGTGTGGAAGTTCACCTCCGCATCCACCTTGGGGCCAGAGCAGAGAATACGGGCGGACTGCAGGATCTTCACGCCGGAGAGGAGTTCCACTTTCACTTCGCCGGATAGCGGCTGACCGAGACGTTCGCGGCGCGCGTTGCGCACGTGGACGACGACACCGATCGGCTCGTCAGGCTTGACTGTTGAGAAAGGCGCCTCCAACCAGAAAGCCATTGCGCCCTGGCGCGCATATTGCGCAGACTGGCGAATCAGCGAAAAACCGTCCGCGGATTCCCAGTATCCGGCCTCCGGCTCGAAATCCAGCAAAACCACGCGGGAGCCGAGCATCTCCTCGGGAGGCAAAGCCACATTCGTGCGGTCCTTCACCACCACGGGGGCGGCCACCGCCGCGCCCTCGGCATCAATCATGTAGCCCAGGCCTTCGAGGCGTCCTTCAATCGTGAAGTAGCTGCGCGCGCGCACGGCGAGAGCGGGGAGAAAGGAGTACCCGAATCTCCACGTAAAATGACTGCCGGAGGGAACGGGTACTTGGTAGGTGTTCTGGAAGCCGAGTTCCCGCGAATAGGTATTCTGCAGCCGGCTCTGCACAAACTTGCCATCGGCGGTGGCCGTGACGGGGACGCGCAGCGCCTGCCCGCCCAGCACCAACAAGTTCCCGCCATCGCGGAGATAACTCCGGATGGCCGCCCAAGCGTCTGTCGGAACCGCCGAGCCGTACGGAAGCACAAACAGATCCACTTCCTTCCACGTGGCCGCGTCTTTCAGCTCGGCGATGCCGGCGAAAACTACCTCGGGGTCATTCAGTGCCTTCAACAGTTCGTCGCGCGCGAGCGGCTGGCTCGAGACAGCCGGAAAACCCTCCTGCCAAAAGACCAGCGTCTTGCCAAACAGTCCGGAGTTGCAGAAAACCAGCAAAACAAACAGCAGGGCAAATTTGCGCATGAACGCCTCGCAGAAATGGAACGCGCGATAGGAACGCGCAGGGCAGACACCGGAGCGAAAAGCCTTTTTGCGCCTGATTATAAACCAGACTTTACACGATTGGCAGTTCCCGCTTCTGAGGCGGACTTCCCGTCTCTACGCATGGAGCCGAACCAGATCAATGCTGGCTGGGCGGATGTTCTATTGGATTGATCGAAAGCCGACCCGTCCAGCGCTCAAAAGAGCGGCCCAAGCCCCCACCCAAGAGCCGTGAGGCGATTGTGCACGCGAAAGAGTGAGCCATCCGGCATGAAGAGCGCCCGATCCAATCGGAGTATGTTGAAGGAATAATTCACTCGCATGGGCACGCCGATGGCGGGTAGAGTCCAGCGGACTTCGAACCCCGTTGACCCATGAAGTAAACCGTTTGTCGAATTGATGAGCGGGGGACGGGCTTGCCCCAGCCAATTCGGTAGCAACAAACCTGAGCCAGCATCAAAGAATGTCGCGCCTTCGACTCCGCGCTTGAGAGGAAACCGGTATTCCAAATTCGACGCGGCGATTAGGTTTGCCCCGGTGGGCACCGCTGAGTACGTCGTCCCACCAGAAGGGGACACGGTTGCGAAAGTCTGGTACGGTCCGAGCTCTCCCGGACGCAATCCTCGCACCAGATCATCGCCAGAGAAAAAGCGCGCGTAGAGCGGCATGCCCCCTTTGTAGCTGCCCGCTGCGCTGATTGTTGTTCGAAAGGCCCACGCGTTGTGGTGGTCAAAAATCTCGTCGGGAAAAATGTGGCCGTATTCCACTTTCGATTTCAGCAGGTTCTCACTGCCTCCAAGCCAGCCACCTGAGACTGAATCAGTCATCTGTATCTTTTGGTCGCCGGAGTCGCGCGTCCACCCAATTCCCAAGGAGTGGCTGGAAGTCTCGTTGCGCACCTCGGTAGCCTGGAGACCCGCGGAGCTGGATGGCTGATTGACCACATACTCGGTCACAGACCGGGAGCGTCCGTAGTTGAATCCGACAGCGTCAATATCGGACACGGCATAACTCCATCCTGCGTTCGTGCCCTCGGTCTGCGTTCGCTGGAATGGCGCCTGCACGCCGCCCGTAAAACGCGGGCGAAGAACATTGTCAAACACGGAGAGCGCCAGCGTGCCTCGTGAGCCAAGAAAACCCTCCTTTGCTAAGCCGAGGGCTAGCTGCAAACTTTCCGGCCCGCCATCGATTTGCGTGGAAAGAAACTCGTCCATGCCGAGCAAGTTGAACACGGTGTAGGCGATTCCGAGTGTGCTTCCGAATTGTTCGCGTCCGCCGGAGAACGAGACGCGCTGTTTGCCTTTCTCATGAAGATGAATGATTAGGTCGGCCGTGCGGGCGGTTTCGTGAGTGTCGATCTGAATGTCTTCCTTTTTGATTGGTTGGAAATATCCTGTTCGCGCGATGTGTGCGAGGCCGCCCTCCAGCGCGTATTCGTCAAGAGGCTGACCCTCCCTCAGGCCAATGCGCCGTCTAAGGTAGCGATCCGGGAACCGCTGATTCCCGCGGAATTCGATTCGCCTCACAACGTAAGCCTGCTTAGGGTCGTAATCAAACTTTACATACGCAATGTGCGCCGCGGCATCGAACGTTGGAATCGCTCGCAGCCGGTAATTTCCGCCGCTCTTTTGTCGCTGCGCGTTTCGGTGAAGTCGCAATTCCCAGTTGCGCTGCAGAGATTCCACGGCATGTTCGGAAAACGGGCGCCCCGGAGCAACATCCGAAACCACCGGATCGCCTCTCCTCGCCCAACTTAACTTCTGCCGTAGCGCAGGGCTGACCTCCGTAGGACCGAATCTGTAGAAAGTTCCCGCTTCGACCGGCAGGCCGACGATCAAGCCGCGCTCCGGCTGTCGGTGCCGCCAGGGCAAAGGGTGGGCTGAAAAAGCGTCCACGAACGTGACTTGCGGGGTTCCTACGCGCGCTTGCGGGAATCCATGATTCTGCAAGTACGCTTGCAGATTAAAACAGTCTTCTTCGCCCTTTTCCCGCGTGAATATATTCTTATTCCGAACTCCGGAAAACCCTGCTCCAGGAACGATCTGGTGCATCTGCCTGCGCAAGACTTGGTCCGAAATCTCCGGGTGTCCTGAGAACTTCACGTCTACAACACGCAGGTGTGGTCCGTCGTGGATCTGAAATCTAACTTTCACGCTCTGGCCGGGCAGTCTTTCCTCTTGAATGATCACTTGCGCTTCTGGGTGCCCCATTCCCGCGAGTTCCGATTGAATGGCCATTGCGACGCGATGCAGCACGACTGGATTGGCCGGTTCTCCTTCTTGCGGCGCGAGCTTCTTCTCCTCGAGAAGTTTCTTGATCTGTTGTTGAGATAGAAGCCTCGAGCCGCTGAATTCCATGCCTGTTAGAACCGGGTATTCCCTGACATGGAATTCGAGTCGCAAGCGCGGCGGGCGGTCCAAGGCAGTTGAAGAGCCACGAGGTAACTCCTCCGCCCTCACAACAACGTCCTCGAACCACCCTGGCTGATTCAGCGCACGAAGATCTGCCGCGATACGCGTCGAGTCGAACTCCTCCCCGGAATGAGAGGACAGCCGCCATTGTGCCGTTTCCTCGGCAATGCGATGAAGTCCTACGAATTTAATTTCGTCGATGACCGCATCGGGGGGCAAGTGATCCGATGTAAGGGTTCCGATTGCATCTTGGCGAGCGCTTTCCTGAGGGCTCGCGAACGCCGGCGCGACGGCCAACAGCCCCAAAACGGACACGGCCATGTAAGAGCTTGCGCGCACCTTTCCCTGCACCAGGAAATAACTGAGCAGATGGATGACCTGGGTCCGCCTGAAGGTTGTCTGGCTCGTGTCACCTATGTGGGACACGGGCGGGATACGACGAAGGTGAGTTCTTCTTCATCGCAGGCCAATCTAAGGATATGATTATCAGTGGAGACGTTAACATTTATCCTGCGGAGATCTTTATGAAGCAAATTTATATCGCCGCCTATCATCAATCCAAATTCGGGAAGCTCATGGGCATGTCTATACCTGAANATCTTGCGCCGCTCCGTCACGGAGACGTGCGCGGAGATCAAAGTGGAACCCTCCGCGATCGATGTAGGCTCTGTAGGCGCCGTTTGCAATATCTCCCTCAACCAGCAAGGGCTGCTCTCCGGGCTCGTGGCGGACGTTCCCGGGCTCGCGGGCAAACCGATTGAGTCGGTCGAAAACGCATGTGCCTCCGGCGGTCAAGCCATCCTCTCGGTGATCCAGAAACTGCAAATCGGTTGGGGCGATACCGGGATTGCAATCGGCTACGAAAAAATNCTCCGGCGGTCAAGCCATCCTCTCGGTGATCCAGAAACTGCAAATCGGTTGGGGCGATACCGGGATTGCAATCGGCTACGAAAAGATGCGCGACGCGGAGGGCAAGATGGATGGAAAGCTCGTCGGCCAGGCCCTCGGATATTTCTCGCATCCCGACGAACGTGAAGGCAAGGTGTACATCTTTCCCCACCTCTTTGCGGAGGT
>OCOJ01007587.1_pt1 | contig 11964 bp, 11 predicted proteins | sample 1539251 | NCBI WGS metagenome assembly OCOJ01 (sample SAMN01911457, study PRJEB22624) | soil metagenome | biome: Soil | place: Malaysia | collected 2012-04-30 | depth RA_metagenome m
ATGCCTTCCGCCCCTCCTGGCGCGCCGGATTGCTCCAAGAGCCAGCGCAACCGGGCGGCGACATAGACGTCATAGGCGACAACAACTGCGGCGCTGCCAAAGAGGCCGACGCCGAGGATCATCAACAAGAGTTTCAATGCGAGCATGGTATTTTCCTTTCTCTCCTCGACCGGTCTAAGGACCGGCTACTACATTCCCGGCGGAGCTGCCCTCGCGCGACCAAGGCGAGCGCCATGCCAAGCCAGGAAATCCGTTCCCGCACTCAGTTGGTCCTCGCGCAGGCGCGGGCCGCCATCTGGGCGCCGCGTTCGATGGCCGGGCGCAGGACGCGGCGATCCGCCGTGGCCGGCTGCATCAGGACAAAGGCCACACGCAGGAGCAGCGCTTGTAGTGCCAGCGCCGCGAACAGCCCGAGAATCGTGACGACCACCAGAGCTGCGAATCCAAACATCGTTTCCATGTGAGTTCTCCTTTGGCGGACTGGGAAATCGTTCTACCGGGCCCCCTGCGCTTCGACTTGCTGCGTGGCAGCGTGCTTATTTTCTGCGAGCAAGGTTTCCTGGGCGTTGGCCGGGCGGGAGCCAATGCCAAAGAGGCGCGCGACTTCGTCCGTGCGCTCGGCGACGAGGGACACGTGATCGCCAACCTTCACGCGGGCGAAGAGGTCTTTAATGTCGCGGTTGCGGAGGCGGACGCAGCCGTGAGAAGCGCTTTTGCCGATGGAGTCCGGCCGATTTGTGCCGTGAATACCAAAGCCCTTGACGTCCAAACCGATCCAACGCGGGCCGAGGGGGTTGCCGCTGCCGGGGCCGATGACAACGCCAGGCTTGTAATAGGTAGGATTCTCGAGACGCTGGGCGATCTGAAATTCGCCCGTGGGGCTTGGGCTAGACGAAGCGCCGACGGCGACGTCGTAAATCTTCACAACACGATCGTTTTCGAGGAGGGCAAGTTTGTGCTCAGGAATGCTGACGATGATGCGCCGCGTGGGCTGCGCGGGAGTTTGCGCGGCCGCGCGAGAGGGGTTGAAGGCGAAAGCGGCGAGCAGTGCATAGGATGCGAAGCTAAGAGCGATTCGATTCGGGCTTGCTGGGCTGGCTGACCGGATCATTGTGTGTGCTCCTCTCTGACCTTCGCGGAGAGGAATGGCACACCCAGGACCACTCACAATATGTTACAAATACAAGACTTATTTGCTTTGGCGGACTGCGGAATCGTGGGCAAGAGTACACAGCGTGTTCTGTCAGACGCGCGGGCTGCAGGCCGCTGCCGCGAGAATCACGCTGTGGCCCTTTGTAGGGGAAGCGTTCAGCGGTAGTCTAAAGGTGCAAGCAGAGAGGCTTATCTTCATGCCCCAAGCGCAGGGGATTCGCATTGGACGAATCCTTGGCATTCCCATCTACCTGGACCTGAGCTGGATTCTCATCTTCGGGTTAATCACGCTGTCGCTAGCGCTGCAATTCACAAAAGAGTTTTCGAGCTGGAGCACGGCGGGACACTGGGGAGTGGGAATTGTAACCAGCTTGCTGTTTTTTGGCTCGGTGGTGTTTCACGAGTTGGCGCATAGCGTGGTCGCACAACACTACAGGATTAAGGTGCTCTCGATCACGTTGTTTCTGTTTGGCGGTTTGGCGCGCATTGCCCAGGACCCGAACAAGGCGATTCAGGAGTTCAACATTGCGGTCGCCGGGCCCCTGGCGAGCGCGTTTCTCGCCCTGTTTTTCTATGGGATGAAACTGCTACTTCCGGGACACGAAATGGTGGGAGCAGTCACGGATCAATTGGTTTTCACCAACAAGTGGCTGGCGATCTTCAATCTGCTTCCCGGATTCCCTCTGGACGGCGGGCGAATCTTCAGAGCGATGGTGTGGGGAGCAACGAAGGACTTCACCAGGGCCACACGCGTGGCCGGGGCTAGCGGCAAGCTGATTGCCTTTGCAATGATCATTGCCGGAGTATGGATGTCGATCAATTCGGGCTGGGAATACATCTGGCTGGCGTTCGTGGGGTGGTTTCTGCTGAACGCGGCGCAGGCCAGCGTGGCGCAGGTGACGATCCGTGAAACTCTGACGGGGCTCTGCGCGGGTGACGTGATGAGTCATGAGGTGCCCACGATTCCCGGGAACATGAGTCTGGAAGAATACAGCGGCGAAGTATTGCGCACGGGGCGGCGCATCCACATTGTGACCATGGACGACCGGCTGGTGGGCTTGATGAACGTGGCGGCGCTGAACACGGTGCCGCGCGAAGAGTGGGGTATGAACTCGGTACAAGCCGTCATGGTGCCGCGCGAAAAAATTTTGTGGGCTTCGCCGGAAGAACCGTTGCAGAAGCTGCTGGAGCGGTTGATTGCTGCGGACGTGAATCAAATGCCGGTGGTCAGCCATGGCGATGACGGAGCTGCGCACATCGTCGGCATGATCTCGCGTGACGCGATTTTGCGGGTCATTCAGACACGCAGCGAACTGAGCGCAGCGTTGAGCAGCCGATAGGGTAGCGGAGAGACGAAGTATTCACCACAGAGGGCACAGAGTAGCCGCAGAGTGAGCGGTGACCGCGAAACTAGCGTTAGGGTCGGGCACTAAAGATTTGTGATGGCCGTGGCGCCGCGCACTTCGCCTGTAGGTTCGAGCGAGGTTTCACTTTCCTTTGGGCGGAAGGCGCTGAGACGGAAGGCGCCTTTCCGAAGGTCAACGGCAACCCGCGAAAAGCCGGCGGAGGAAAGGCGCGCGAAAGCCGAACCAGGCTTCACGGGCGTGAACGTACTGCGGAAGTGAATCGCCCGGTTAATCCAGCCGTCGGTAATTTCAAAGGCGAGAAAAATCCCGCCGGGACGCAAGACGCGAAACACTTCGGCGAACATCTGGTCCTGCGCTTCGCGGGACTTCAGATGGTGTAAGACCAGAATTGCCAAGGCGGACGAAAAAGCCTGGTCCGGGAACGGCAATTGGGCCGCGTCGCCGCGCACGGCTCTGCCAAGACCGCCATTGTGGTGTGAGTTGAGCTTCACGGTGGAGCGATGGTCGTATTCGAGAGAAGTTACGCGTTCCAAGCGCTGGCGAAGGTACGGCGTTGCCGCTCCGTAGCCCGCGCCGATTTCCAGCAGGTGATCCCCGAGATGGTTCCGCGACAGAACCCAGGGCAGGAGCTGGCGCCGCGTAAACCAGCGCCACAACGAGGAAGAACAAAAGAGGTGTTCCGCGGTGTTCATAGTGTGCAGGGCAGGGTTGGGAGCCCTACCAGTGTAGCGCAGTTCGAAACCTCGGGGTCTTTCTGAAAAGCTGCTTGGGCCTTCCCTGCGACCGATAATCAACTGTAAAAATTACAGAGCGCCAGACCGGGGTGATTCTTTCTTGCGTACTGGTCCTGTCCGATGGAGAGTCCCGTAATGCGACCAAACTGCCTTGGGAAAAAGAGTTAGCTGGATTGGCGTATGGCATGCTTGCACTCCGCTTGGAGGAGACAGCATGAAAAACGAGCTTTCCTTCAAGACGGCGGTCTGCAGCGCCTATGAACGGCTGCTTGAGAAGAGCCAAGCGAAATATGAAGTGTGGGAGTCTCGCCGCAAGGCAGTTTGCGAGGTTCGATCGAACGTCAAGGAGATTGGCGATGAGTTACTCCGTCTGCAGGCGGACTTCGCGAAAGCTTACAACGATTTGTACACCCATGTTCACATATGCAAAATTTGTCAATTCTTTCCGAACACAGACCAATGCGAAGATTCGAGCGTTGGCAATCTTTTGTACTTTCCAGCCAGGCATCGCGCCCGGCAATGCTGAGTGTGTGTTTCAGCAAGGCCATTTCATGACTTCTCGTAGAGAATTCCTTTCGATACTATAATCACGTCCTGAAGTCCATCTGCCCCCCAACGTCCCGAACGGTGCAACGTAAGCACGCGTCCATGGGGAAAGAAGGATAAAAAGAATGCACACAAAGCTGATGAACCATGTGATTCGTTCTCTGTTCTTTGCCTTGCTCCTACTGGAAGTCTCAGGAGCATCGTTCGCGCAAATCAGCGTGGGAATTTCCGTGAATTTTGCGCCACCACCGCTGCCGGTGTACGAGCAGCCCATCTGCCCCGGCGACGGGTACATCTGGACCCCAGGCTACTGGGCATGGGATGGCTTTGAATATTATTGGGTGCCGGGTACGTGGGTCCTGGCGCCGCAAGTCGGGTTTCTTTGGACGCCAGCCTGGTGGGGATGGAGCGGCGGGGTCTATCTTTTTCATCCAGGGTATTGGGGACCGCACGTCGGATGGTACGGCGGAATCAGTTACGGATTTGGCTACTTTGGCCATGGGTACGAAGGCGGCCGGTGGGATGGCGGACACTTCTTCTACAACCGCGAAGTGAACAACGTGAATGTGACCGTGATTCACAACGTGTACAACACCAGGATCGAGAATACGACCATCAACCATGTGAGCTACAACGGCGGGCCTGGTGGGATCAACGCCAGAGCGACGCGGGAAGAAGAGGCCTATTCGCGCGAGCGGCACATCGGACCGGTGGCCGCACAAACGCAACACATGGAAGCGGCCAGGGCGAATCCGCAGATGCGCGCATCGGAGAACCACGGCAAGCCGCCGATTGCCGCGACGGAGCGGCCGGGAGCCTTCAACGAGCGCGCCGCGGTGGTGCCCGCACGGGAAGCAGGAGGACACTACGAACCGCCGGCGAATCGTGGAGCCGCCGCGGTTCACCCGCATGATCTTGGTTTTTACTCACGTCCCGCTGCCCCGAACACTGGCAACCGAAATCTGGACCAGAAGTACCAGCAACAGCAGCAGCAGATGTATGCCAAACAGTATCAGGAACGGCAAAAGCTGCAACAACAGCAGCAGCGCGAGCACGAGAACCTGACCAGACAAAATGCCAGTGAGCAACAGAGACAACAATTAGAGCAGCATCACCAGCAACAAACGCAGCAGATGTACCAGCGGCACGTACAAGAACAGCAGCAGATGCAGCAGAAACAGGCGCCGCACCAATCCCAAGAGCGCCGTCATTAGTCTGTGGCTGCTGGGTGAGTAGAGGCCTCCGCGGGAGGCATCATTGATTGAGAAACACCGGCGGCTTCTCCTTCAGGGCTTGGGCTGGCGAAGAAGAAATCAGGCGGCCGCCGCCCGGCTGTGCTCCTTGACCGCATTCTCAATCCCTGAAATTGCGTTGGCCAAGTCCTGGGCATTCATTACCGGGGTGAATGTTACTCGGGCATTGTAGGCCAGAAAGAACGGCTCGGCGATCGCTGGTATTTGGGAAGTGTCCTTCATATCGAAGACGATGAATCCGCCGCGTTCGCCACTCGCAGTACCCGTAAAGTACGCCGCTTCAGGCTTTAACGATTCCACAATCTTTTGAAAAGGGGGCCCGAAAGCTCCAGTGCGCGCAGCCTGATTTCCGGCTTCAACGGGAATGGCAATCTGTATCATCATCCGCATGGTGTGCTCCTTTCTAAAATGAATTTCTAGCAAAACACTCGAAGGGCCGGGCTACCTTCAGTAGTTGTACCGCGCAGGTATACACCTTTCCCGAAAAGAGCGTCAAGCCACAATCTTGCTTGAGTCTGAGCTCCGCAAGACGCGCATTCGCTTGCAAAAAGACATAGAATCGTGGACATTCTCCGCTGTCTATGAAGGGTAAGGTTGCCCGCAGTATTCAACTGTTTTGGAGTCGCAAGGTAGTAAGTGCACTTCGGGGTATGGAGACGGAGGCAACGCCGATGGGCGAACCAGAAGCACTTGTTGTGGACAGGCCGCTTAGCGCGGGAAACGAACGAGGCATCGAGCACTTTGATGTGCTGATTGTGGGCGCTGGTCTGTCTGGAATCGGCGCAGCGTATCACCTGCAGAAAGAGTGCCCAAAGAAGAGCTACCTCATTCTGGAAGGGCGCAACGCGATGGGAGGAACATGGGATCTGTTTCGTTATCCCGGGGTGCGCTCCGACTCTGACATGTATACACTGGGCTACCGTTTTCGGCCGTGGCGCGATGCGAAGGCCATTGCGGACGGCTCAAGCATCCTGCAATACATCCGCGAGACGGCGAAAGAGTACGGGATCAATCGCAAGATCCGGTATGGCCATCGGGCAAGAGCGGCGTCATGGTCGTCCGCGGATGCGATGTGGACGGTAGAGGTTGCGAGGCTCGACGGGCAGACGCTGCGGCTGACCTGCAACTTCCTCTACATGTGCAGTGGCTACTACGATTACGCCGAAGGCTACATGCCCGGATGGCCGGGGATGGAACGGTTTGGCGGCAAAATTGTGCACCCACAGAAGTGGCCGGAAGATCTCGACTATAAAGACAAGCGGATCATCGTGATCGGGAGCGGCGCGACGTCGGTGACACTAGTGCCGGCCATGGCGGAGACGGCCAAACACGTGATCATGCTGCAGAGGTCGCCGACGTACATCCTGGCACTGCCGTCGCAAGACTTCCTTGCCAACTTTTTGCGAGGAAAAGTGCCCGCGCGCGTCGCGTACAACCTGGTGCGCTGGAAGAATGTGCTGATTGCGATGTATTTGTACACCAAGGCACGGCGTAAACCAGAGCAAGTGAAACGATGGCTCCTGCGGCTGGCGCAAGAGGCGCTGGGTCCCGATTATGATGTGCGGAAACACTTCACGCCGCGATATAACCCGTGGGAGCAGCGCTTGTGCTTCATTCCCGATGGTGACTTGTTTCGCGCCATCCGTGCCGGGAAGGCGTCGGTGGTCACGGATGAGATCAAGACGTTTACTGAAAAAGGGTTGCAGTTGCGTTCTGGGGAAGAATTGGAGGCGGACATTATCGTGACGGCCACCGGGCTGAAGGTGCAATTGATGGGGGGGATGGAGGTGTGGTTGGACGGCGCGCAGATGAAGCTGTCGCGAGCGACGACCTACAAGGGAATGATGTACAGCGATGTGCCGAATCTAGCTTCGTCGTTCGGCTACACGAACGCTTCCTGGACACTGAAATCCGACCTGACGGCGGAATATGTATGCCGGTTGCTAAAGCATATGGATGCGGGCGGATTTGACACTTGCACGCCGCGCAAAAGGGATGCCTCCATCACCGAAGAGCCGGCCATTGACTTTAGTTCCGGGTACATCCAGCGAGCCATGGATGTGCTTCCGAAGCAGGGCTCGAAGAGACCGTGGAGGCTGCACCAGAACTACGCGCTGGATATGCTGGAATTCCGGTTTGCCGCAGTGGAGGACGGCACGATAGAGTTCACGCGCACGAAGGAAGATCAGTGCAGGAGTGGACGAATGCTGCGGAGGGCCGAGGCGAACTGATCTGCGTTGTAGGCAGAAGGATTCTCGAGCTGCTGGAAGAGAACGTTGATGGCGGCGCGGATTTCAGCGTCGTTCGAAGGCTTGGCGTCCTTGCTGTAGGCGATGTAGAGCGAATCCACGGCCATGGCAGCTTGCTCGGCAGCGCGTTCGTCGGAGATGGCGATGTTTTCGGCGTCGTCGGTGATGCGCTGGAGCATGCGAAGCGTAATAGCTTGATCGTATGGCATGGTGGCGAGGCGCTCGGCAATGCGCTGAGCAAGAGGCGCCGCAGCGAGAGCGGCGTTGGCGACAATCGCACGATCCGGATTCAGCTTGCTCATTTCGGTTGAGACGATCAGGAGTTGTTTATCGAGTTCCTGCGCCGAGCCGGAATCGATCTGCTTGGCGAAATGACGGAAGACGGCGTAGCGGGAAGCGTTCCAAGGCGGATCGCCGGGGCGGCGGCCTTCATAGCCATGTTCCTGGCGCCAACTGTCCTTGGCGGGGCCGAGCGAATGATGGCAGGCAAAACAGGAAAGCTCGGCGTATTCGGGCCAAACATCCTTCTTATCGGCACGTTCGTCCTTGGCGCGCCAAGCCAGGCGCTCCATCGAGGCGCCTAATTGCACCGCTTGGCCGGTGGCCCAGTCGCGCACTCCCTCCCACGCGGGATCTTCGACCGGCTCGCCGGGAGCGGACTCGCGCGGCACTTTCCAGTGGCGCGGCATCACGGCGGAAAAAGAATCGAGTTCAAAGTAGAGATCAGGATGGCCAGCGGCGATCATCTCGTGGTCAACGAATTTTTCCTTGGTGCCGAGGTGGCATTCGAGGCACAGTTCGCCGCGATGGATGACATTGCGCGTATCGCGCATGCCGAGAGCGACGGATTTTTCATGAGGCCAGTCGCGCGTGGTGTGCGGGCCAAGCCATGCCGACGCAGGACCGTGGCATGATTCGCAGGAGACTCCTTCTGAAATTTCAAAAGGGCGGCCGCGCTGCTCGGCCGTAGTGTAGAGCGCGTGACAAGCGAGGCACTTGGGTGCTTCTTCAGCTTTGGCACCGAGCTTGAGGATGCGCGCCATGCGCTCGCCGACGTCGCCGGTGAGGGCCTGATAGGCGCGGCTGTGCTTGTCCTGCAAGATCCAGGTCGAGTATTCATTTTGCAGAATGCGGCTACCGGCGACGGGCTTGACGCTGCCATGGCAACTGGTGGCCGCGCAGGAACCTGGGCCGATGTATTTCACCGGTTCGGTGGTATCCGTGGCGGGAGAACCGGTGACTGCAAAAGCACAGAGCACAGCGGCGAAGAGAAGCGCGCGCGGCGGGAAATTGGCATTGTCGTGGAGCAACATGAGGTGAGGCACAAAAGTTCCATTTGCTTATAGCGTTGGGGCAAGGGACAAGTCAACGGGAAGGCGCGCCGTTTTCGAGGGGATTGCGCGAAAAGACAACGGGCGCACATTTAGCAGCGGCAGCCGGGGCGCGAGTGTGCGGAAATAACGTAGACTTCATCGGGCGTCACCGGAGTTCGGAACCGGGGGCGTGGGTTCGCGGGACAACTGCCAGTGATTTTTGACGAACTGCGAGCAATCCAGTTGCGCCACGGGTATCTGCCGAAGGCGGAGCTCGAAAGCCTTTCCGAGCGGACCCAGACCCCTCTGTATCAGATTCATAGCGTCGCGAGCTTCTATCCGCATTTTCATCTTTCTCCGCCAGCAAACGCGGAAGTGCTGGTGTGCGCGGACATGAGTTGCCGGTTGAACGGCGCCTGCGAACTGCGGGCCGAGTTGGCGCGGCGATTCGCTGCAGGACGAGCACAGGATGTGCAGATTAAGGATGTGAGCTGCCTGGGGCGGTGTGATCAGGCGCCAGCGGTGGCGATCAATGACGTGATTTTCGAAAGCGTATCTGCGGACCAGGTGGAACAACTGGCACGGCGGGCCGCGCACGGAGAAGAGTTGCATGAGGAGCACGCACAGGAAGCACGAGTGGGATGCGCGTCGGATCTGTACGGCGATGGCGAAAAGTACGGAGCGCTGCGCCGTCTGGTGAGCACGCGCGACTACGAGGGCGTGCTAGCTACGCTGAAAGAAGCCGAATTGCGCGGCATGGGGGGCGCGGGGTTTCCCACATGGATGAAGTGGGACCTGGTGCGCAAACAGGCGGACCCCGTGAAGTATGTCGTCTGCAACGCCGACGAGAGCGAACCGGGGACGATCAAGGACCGCTTCATCCTGAGCCACCTGCCGCATCTCGTGGTGGAAGGAATGACGATCGCGGGCCTGGTTACCGGCGCGAAGAAGGGCATCCTGTACATCCGGCACGAATATCCGCTGCAGGAGGAAATTTTCGGCGAAGAAGTGCGGAGGTGCGTACGGGCCGGTTTGCTCGGGAAGAAAATTCTCGGGAGCGAATTGGATTTCGAGTTGGAAGTGTTTGTGAGCCCCGGCGGCTACATCTGCGGCGAGGAGAGCGCGTTGCTGGAGGCGATCGAAGGGCATCGCGCCGAGCCGCGCAATAAGCCGCCATTCCCGGGGCAGGTGGGACTGTGGCAGAAGCCGACGGTCATCAATAACGTGGAGACGTTTGCGAATGTGCCGCAGATTCTGGTGCGCGGGGTGGAGTGGTACAAGTCTGCAGGAGCGAACGGATCGCGCGGATTGAAATTTGTGGGCATCAGCGGGCACGTGATCCAGCCGGGCGTGTACGAAGTGCCGATGGGCACACCGATGCGCGACGTGATTTACGGAAAGGCCGGCGGAATTCGTGGCGGCCGCGCGTTGAAGGCGTTTGCGCCGTCGGGGCCGTCGTCAGGGTATCTACCCGCTTCGATGGTCGATGTGCGGCTGGACTTCAAGGCGCTGGCGGACGCGGGTTCGATGCTGGGCTCGGGCGCGATTGTGGTTTGCGATAACACGACCTGCATGCTGGACATGGCGCTGACGGCGGTGAAGTTTTACCGCAATGAATCGTGCGGGAAATGCGTACCGTGCCGGGTGGGCTCGCAAAAAATGGTGGAACTGTTGACGCGCTGGACGCAAGGAAATGTGAGCGAAGCAGCGTACCGCAGCGATCTCGCATTGATCGAAGAATTGTCGCAGGCGATGAGCCTGACATCGATTTGCGGGCTGGGGCAGATTGTGCCCGCGCCGATTTTGTCCGTGCTGAAGCATTTTCGTGCAGAGATTGATGCCCATGTGCTGAAGGGTCAGTGTCCGAGCGGGATTTGTTTTTCGGCGGCAGCAAGATTGGCGGAATTGCCGCGAGTCGGGATTCGGCCGTAGGAAGAAAGAATTAACGCAGAGGGCACAGAAGAAGAACGCAGAGGCCGCGGAGAGTTTGCGGCGAAGAGATTGGGCTGGAAGAGTTTGAGGTGGGAAAAGCGGCCGTAAGCCTGCCGCACTACAAAATGAGCGCGACGACAACGCTGGTGGAACTCACGATCGACGGCAAGCCGATGCAGGTGCCGGCGGGCACGACAGTTTACGATGCGGCGCGAATGCACGGGATCGCGATTCCAACGCTTTGCCATTTGCAGAGCCAGACGCCTGTGGGCGTGTGCCGGTTGTGCGTGGTGGACACAGGCGCGCGCGTGCTGAGCGCGGCGTGCGTGCGGCCGGTCGAACCGGGCATGAAGGTGAGCACGAACTCGGAAAAAGTGCTCGCGGCGCGGAAGACGCTCCTGGAACTTCTGATGGCGGACCATCCGTCGCCTTGCGCGCGGCAGCAGCATTCCGGCGATTGCGAACTGGAGACCCTGGCGAAACAGGCGGGGATCATTACGCCGCGATTTGCTCGCAGGACTACTTCTCGCGGAATGGATGATTCGTCGCTGGCCATTGCTGTAGATCACGATGCCTGCATTCTGTGCGACCGCTGCATCCGCGGTTGCGACGAGATCAANAAACAACTTCGTGCTGGGGCGCATGGGCAAGGGCTATTCGGCGGGCATTGCTTTTGACTTGAATGCGCCGATGGGCGATTCGACGTGCATTTCCTGCGGCGAGTGCATGGTCTCCTGCCCCACCGGCGCGCTGACAAANGCGCCCATGGGCGATTCGACGTGCATTTCCTGCGGCGAGTGCATGGTCTCCTGCCCCACCGGCGCGCTGACAAACAAAAGCGTGGCAGGCACCTCCATCGCGGTAGGCGCGGACACGCAGTCGCTGACAGCAGAGGAACTGCATCACCTGCCTGTCTTCGCGGGCGTTTCCGGGACATTTTTGGAGTTGAACCGCGGCGCAATTGTGAGGCGCCGCTTCCGCAAAGGCGAAGTGATTTGCCGGGAAGGCGAATTTGGCTCGACGGCGTTTTATATCGTGGAGGGGCAAGCGCAGGTGGCCATCTCCACGCCGATTGCCCACGTGAAGACGCAAGGCGGCGCGCAGGGATTTTTCAAGCGGCTGACCAGCGTGCTCGTGGGCCGCGACGAGGACAAACGCGACGAAGAAGCGCGCGACCGGACGATTCCGATTGATGCCTCGGTAGACCTGGCATATGGGAACCCTGTCGCGGAACTCAGCCCCGGCGACCTGTTCGGCGAAATGACCTGCCTGAATTTTTACCCGCGCTCGGCAACGGTACGCGCAAAGACGGATGTCGTGGCGTTCGAAATGTTGCGGAACGTCCTCGACATCATGATGAAGAACAAGACGTTTCGCGCCCAGCTTGACGAAAACTACCGGCGGCGAGCGCTCGAAAC
>OCOJ01042617.1_pt4 | contig 11964 bp, 13 predicted proteins | sample 1539251 | NCBI WGS metagenome assembly OCOJ01 (sample SAMN01911457, study PRJEB22624) | soil metagenome | biome: Soil | place: Malaysia | collected 2012-04-30 | depth RA_metagenome m
TACGAGAAACTAACGAGCAACCCACGCATATCAATTGTACGAACTAAACGCGACTTAGAAAGAACTACAGAAGGAGAGTATCACCTCGGCTTAGTAATATCAATGGAAGGCGCTGACCCGATTATCTCTCCGAAAAGTCTGCACGAATGGGTGAAGCGAGGGCTTCGAGTGGTTGGTTTCGCCCACGGGAAGACTCGTTATTCGGGGGGCACGGGACAGCCGGGACCGTTAACACAATTGGGACACGAACTACTCTCCGAGATGGAACATGAGCCAGTCATTCTTGACACATCTCATATGGCTGAAGAGAGCTTCTTTGAAGCCGTCGACACATTTGACGGCCCCGTTGTCGCGACACACTCTAACTGTCGAACCCTGGTGCCCACTGACCGACATCTCAGTGACGAGATGATTCACGCGATAGTCAAGCGTAAAGGTGTAATCGGCGTCGTATTCTTCAACAAGTTTCTCGACGCTGATTGGGAGAGGAACGGCCGCGCAAAAGAGCATGTGACCCTAAGAGACGTCATCAACCATGTGGCACATATTCGTGAAGTAGCCGGCGGCTCAGATTGTATCGGAATAGGCACTGACTTCGACGGAGGTTTTGGCAGAGAGAGCATACCAGCAGAACTAGACACGATCGCAGATTTGCCAAAGCTCGCGAACGCGCTAAACGGAAATGGATTTTCAGAAAACGAAATAGACGGCATATTAGGTGAAAATTGGTTGAGATTCCTGTATAACAATCTGCCGAACAACTCCGAGCCACTATCCCGAAGTTAGAAGTAACGCAGGTGCAAATCATAGACTTGACCACGTCACGATATTGTGAAAAAAACGTGCTCACGTTAGCGAAAGCAACCATCCTTGCAGGTCCTGACCTCGAGTTAATTCCTCAAGGCTTCATCGAAATTCGCGGCGATAGAATCTCTGACTTCGGTGAAGGATCCGGGAACTCGAATACGCATCAGATCAACTGTGAAGGATTGATCGCGATTCCAGGCTTCATAGATGCACACACTCATGTCGGCGATTCCGTCGCCAAAGAAGCGGGCATCGGATTGCCGATAGCTGATGTTGTCAGTCCGGAGCGGGGGTTGAAACACAAGATACTTGCGTCGACATCCGACGACGACCTTATCGTGGCAATGCGAGAGGCGTTAACGGATATGATTCGGTCGGGCATCACGACGTTCGCCGACTTTAGAGAGGGCGGCATGCACGGGGTCGCGCTTCTCCTGCAAGCGGCTGAAGGATTGCCGATTAGGCCTGTCATTTTTGCACGTTTTGCGCAGCTCGCCTTCACCCCCGCTGAACTCGCCAGGAATAGCGCTCAACTCCCTGATGCTGCGTTAGAAGAAGTGATGGAACTGTTGTCGAAGGCGGATGGAGTTTCATCGAGTAGTGTAAATGACTTTACTGATCCGGCGATGGAGCAGATCAATGCTCTGGCCTCCGATCGGAAGAAGTTGAAGGCGATTCATGTGGCGGAGGCCAAAGATAGCATAGAGCAATCCAAATTTCACACGGGTCGCGGTGACGTTGACCGCGCCATAAGACATTTCAAACCTGATTTCGTCGTGCACATGACAAACGCAACCGATCCCGACATTGAGCTCGTGGCCAGGACTCGGACCTCCGTGGTGTGCTGCCCTAGGGCGAATGCGATTCTTGGCGTAGGCACGCCTCCCGTAACACGCATTGTCGAGAGTGGAGCAAATTTGGCCCTAGGAACTGACAACGTGATGCTCAACCAACCCGACATGTTTCGGGAAATGGATTACACAGCGCGAGTGATTAGAGGAGTACAACGAAACCCAACGCAGCCGACCTGCACAGAGGTGTTGAAGATGGCCACCGTGAACGGAGCGAAAGCGTTGAAGATGGAGAATGATATAGGTTCCATAGAGGTCGGGAAGATCGCCGACATCGCCCTCATCGATGGCACGGATCTTAACCTTCGTCACTCTAGGGACATAACATCGTCTCTCGTTCTTAGGGCTGGGGTTCACAACGTGAGAATGACATTTAGCAGGGGCAGTGTAGTCTACGAACGATCCATGGGTAAGTCATCTGAAAGTCCGAACCAAGGACGATAGCGATGCCTTATGACTAGAGTTGGTTTGCACTTTATCCACCCTCTTCGCCTAAGAGATGAGATTTGATATGCGAAATTAGCGGGATTCAAAGAGATGATAATTCCCAAAGGCGCTTAGAACTCTGAGGGCTCCAGCTCCGATTCCGATTTCGTGCATTGCACATGCGGTAGGCGAACGGAAGACTTTTACAATTCGCTAAGGAGCCGTCGCGTTTGCGGTGAAATGAGCTTGGTAGCGAAAGCTGAGACACAGAATGCGAAGATTGTGGTCACCCCACCCGGTCCGAAGGCGCGAGAGCTGCTGGGGAAAGATGCGGACATTATCTCTGGGTCCGTTGTTAGGTGGTATCCGCTCGTCGCCGAGTCGGGGACGGGGTGTGTCGTGAAAGATGTTGACGGGAATCAATTTGTTGATTTCAATTCTGGACTCGTGTGCTTGGCCGTGGGCCATTGTCACCCGCGCGTTGTCAAAGCCATCAAGGATCAGGCTGAGAAGCTGATTCATTATTCTTGGACTGATTTCTATTATAAGCCAATTATTGACCTAGCCGATCAGCTCACGAAGATTACGCCCGGTTCCTTTGCGAAGAAGGTGTTCTTCTGCAACAGCGGCGCCGAGGCGGACGAGGCCGCGATGAAAATGGCGAGGTGGCACACTCGTAAACCCCTCTTCCTAGCCTACACGGGCTCGTTTCACGGTAGAAGCTTCGCAACGATGGCGTTGACCGCGAGTAAGCCCGTTCAGAGACGCCACTTCTTCCCGCTACTTCCGGAGGTTACACATGTCCCGTACCCCTACTGTTACCGATGCCCCTTCGGCCTGAAGTACCCGGAGTGTAACATCTGGTGTGTTGACTTCATCGAAGAAGAAGTTCTGAAGAAGTACCATGCACCGGAAGATACCGCCGCGATGTTCGTCGAACCGATCCAGGGGGAGGGAGGCTACGTCGTCCCGCCCGACGACTACTTCCAACGCCTGAAGAAAATCTTGGACAAGTATGAGATTCTGATGGTGGACGACGAGATTCAATCCGGCATGGGACGCACGGGTAAGTGGTGTGCCCTCGAGCATTGGGGCGTTACCCCCGACATTGTAACTACCGCCAAAGCTCTAGCATCCGGCCTGCCAATTGGAGCCGCGATAGCGAAGGAGGAACTGATGGATTGGGAAGGTGGTTCCCACGCCAACACATTCGGCGGAAACCCAGTCGCCTGCTCCGCAGCCTTACAAGTAATCGACATCATACGGGATGAGAAGCTCATGGAGAACGCAACACGCCAAGGAGCCTACCTGATGAAGCGACTGAAGGAAATGCAACAAAAGTACCCACTCATAGGCGATGTGCGCGGCAGGGGCCTAATGATAGGCGCTGAATTCGTTAAGGATCCGGACACCAAAGAGCCTGCACCTGAACAACTTCAGGATGTGATGAACAAGTGCTTCAAGCGTGGATTNAGCGATCATAACCGCTGGCAAGTCTACTATGCGCTTCGCCCCACCACTAATCATAACCCATGAGATTCTCGACGAAGGTTTGGAGATATTCGAAGGAGCGGTCAAAGAAGTAGCAGCCCAACTTCGTTAATTGCGCTTCGCAGTGAAGAAATTCGCTGAGTAACCGCTTTATGGCGAGTGAACCAGCTATATGATATGCGACGCATAGGTCCACTCGCCTACTTCCTTCTCTGCGCACTTGTCCTAACCCAAATACGCGTCTCAAGTACTCCAACCACACATGCGCAGCTCCAGATGCCCACGCAGAACGTGGTGAAAGTTGGCATCTATGTTCTTCAGATCGGCAAATTCGACCTGACCACCGGATCATACACGATTGATTTCTATCTCTCAATGAGCTGCGTCGGCAAATGTAATCTCGGCTCATTCGAATTCATGGACGGCACCGCAGACAATGAGAGGTTGATTGAGAACACAACTAATGAGCGGTTCTATAGGATTCAGGGTTCGTTCTACGAGAACCTAGATCTTCGGAGTTACCCGTTTGATTCGCATGTACTGAAGATTGAGATTGAAGATGAGAATCTGCCCGTGCAACAACTTGTCTACCAACCCGACCCTGGCAACAGTGGGTTGGATCCACGTGTCATCGTTGTCGGTTGGAACATCTCAGGTTGGAATGCAAGCGTAGTCGACCACTACTATCCGCCCTACAACCAAACGTATTCGAGGTACGTTTTCTCAGTAATGATTGACCGGCCGGGTTTCGAGTCCGGACTGAATATGTTCCTACCAGTCTTCTTCGTAGTCTTTATTGCTTTAGCATCAATGCTCCTAGTAGGCGATAGACTAGAGTCCAGAATCCTGCTTACGGTTACGGCTCTGCTGGCGGCGGTGTTCTTCCAGTTCACATTGGATAGCACTCTCCCACCGCTTGGTTACTTCACGTTCGCGGACAAATTCATGATAGCCACTTACATCATCATAATCGCTCCTCTGATCATCGGCATCCTACTCCTGAAGTATAACGACAAAAAGGACCTACACAAATCAGAAAGAATCCAGTACTACACCGTAAGAGCAATGCCTGTTGCTGCGATCATAATTTACGTTATTACCTTCCTATCATTCCGCTAACAAAGCAACCACTCACCATTGATCAAAATCGGAACACATATCTCGTTTCAGCAGAGCACTAGGCAGATCGTGGTCTTAATGGAAATAAAGCGAGTATGTGTCCTTGGCGCCGGCTTAATGGGACATGGAATCGCTCAGGTCTGCGCCCAAACCGGCAAATTCGACGTTAGCATGCGAGACATTGAGCAACGTTTCGTCGATAACGGAATGAAGATGATCAACGACAGCCTGCAACGCTTCGTCAAGAAAGGAACCATGACAGAGACAGAGTCTCAAGAGATACGAGCTCGCATTCACCCAACCCTAGACCTAAAGCAAGCCGTTCAAAACGCGGACCTAGTAATCGAGGCCGTGACCGAAAACCCACCACTCAAGAAATCTGTTCTCGCGGACGCCGACAAGTATGCGCCCCCGCACTCGATAATCGGGTCTAACACATCATCCATCAGCATAACCGAAATCGGAGCAGCAACAAAGAGAGCGGAGAAGGTTTGCGGGATGCATTTCTTCAACCCACCCCAACTCATGAGGCTGGTCGAAATAACTCGCGGCCTCAAGACGTCGGACGAGACCGTCCAAGCAATTAGAGATGTCTCGCAGAAGCTTGGCAAGGAATCCGTTGTAATCAAGAAGGATACACCGGGGTTCATCGTCAATCGGATTCTTGTGCCAGCCCTCAACGAGGCAGTCTTTCTTGTTCAAGAAGGAGTCGCCGACCCTGAAGACATAGACAAAGCCATCACCCTGGGCCTAAATTGGCCGATGGGCCCCCTGAAACTCATTGACTACGTCGGCGCGGACACTCACCTCTTCATCACAGACGTGATGGTGAACGAAACCGGCGACCAGAAATTCCGACCGAGCACACTACTGAAACAGATGGTACGCGCGAACCTACTGGGCAGGAAGACAGGAAAAGGGTTCTACGACTGGGCAACAAAACAGTAGCTGACGCACGGACGCGTTATGGGTTGGATGATCTAGTAGTTTCTCGTATTTCTTTGACGTTTAGAAGTTGCCGGTTGTTCCAGGAAGACCACCGAAGCCTACGCTGAACCCTCTGTCCACCTTGAATTGGGCATTGTCCATTGCTATAACGTAGGCTAGGACTACGTATGGGTCGATGCTTTCGCTCTGCAACTCCACTCCGTATGAATCGCGGATGCTGACCCACTTCTTATGAATCTGTGCAACCTGCGCGCCAGAAGAGGTTTGGATGGAGAATTCGTGTTCACTTATGTTGCCCTTAATTCTCGCAATCTCCGTGCCGCTCGAATCTTCTAGCCACCACTCTGAACCTAGCAGCTTCATGATTTTCTTCCTGACTACGGCTACCAGGCCTTGCTGGTCGTAGATCTCAAACGTAGGTCTGACCGCCAGCACTTTGCCGCGCATCTCTCCGAGCCTCGTACCGTCGGGGGTTTCAAAGTAAAACTGTGGACCCCAGCTGACTAGTTTCTTCTTCACGTAAGCGAGCAGGTTACCGTTCCGATCCTTGATTCCGAAGGTGTTCTGGAGGGCGGCAATCTTCTGTTCGATGATGTAATCCTTCCCGGAGAAGACGAATGTTGTGCTGGCAGGTGTAGTAGTTGTTGGAGTCGAAAGGAGTTTGAACCCGCAGCTAGGACAAAACTTGCTAGTTCCCGGCACTGCGGTGTGGCATGAAGGGCAATTCATGATATAACCGCTCAGCCGCAAAGGAAGCGATTCTCGTTATATAATTAACCACGCTGCGTGCGGAAAAACATCATCACAAGATTTTGGTTCATCTTATATCTCCCAGCCGTTGGTTCATGGCAAGGACGAACCGGTTATGGTTAAGAAACGGGCCCGCCTCGTCAAGAAGGCGAGGCCTAAGCCTAAGAGGTTTGAACGCATTCCGAAGGGTTTCCACGCGGTTACACCCTACCTTGCCGTTAACGGCGCCGCGTTGGCCATAGAGTGGTACAAGAGAGCTTTCGGGGCGAAAGAATTGATGAGGCATGCAGCGCCGGATGGCAAGCTGATGCATGCGAGGGTTAGGATAGGCGACAGCGTTGTCATGATGTCTGACGTCTTCCCCGGTGGCCACAAGGATCCTCTACAGTTGGGCGGCTCAGGGATTACACTTCACATATACTCCAACAACGTCGACGCTCTTTGGAAGAGAGCGGTCGAAGCCGGAGCAAAGATTGACACGCAGCTGGGTGACATGTTCTGGGGCGAACGGTACGGACAGCTTACCGACCCGTTCGGCCACTCATGGTCCCTCTCAATGCAAATCCCCATGTCCAAGAAACAGATGGAAGAGCAAAGAGCCGAGGCCATGAAAATGTTCGAGNCAGGGCCAGCACTCAGGCACCGGCGCTCAGTCACCATAACAATACACGCTTCACGATGCCTCACGTCTCGACCCTCGAGACCGCTTCAAAATAGAAGGCGCTTGTTGACTTTCGAGAGGCGACTCTCGCTCAACGTCACAAATCGGTATTGGGACTCGATCCATGATCATCACGCTAATCCAAGCGGCACCGAATGACGTTCCGCAAAACGTCAGATATTGGGTGCACTCAGTCGCTGAAATAACGAAACCTGATGGCGTTGCGTGGTGTGATGGATCTGGAGAAGAATTTCGTTCCCTAATTGATGGGATGGTTTCTGATGGAACTCTGATCAAGCTCAACGAACGAGTCTACCCGAACTGCTACCTGCATAGAAGCGATCCAAATGACGTCGCCAGAAGTGAAGAGGCGACGTTCATTTGCTCACGTGACAAGGACGATGCTGGTCCAACGAATAACTGGATGGCGCCTGACGAAGCTCACGCAAAGTTGCGGACACTTCTCGAGGGCTGTATGGTTGGGCGGAAAATGTACGTCATCCCGTATCTGCTGGGTCCAGAGAATTCACGCTACTCTCAGGTTGGGGTTGAGCTGACCGACAGCCCCTANNCTACGTCGTGGCGAGTATGGAAATCATGACGAAGGTTGGGCATGTCGCGTTGGAACATTTGCGCGATGATGGGTTTGTGAAGGGTTTGCATTCAATTGGCACACTGGATCCACGGAACAAGTACATTTGCCATTTTCCGGATGAGAAGCTCATAATTAGTTTGAACTCGAACTACGGCGGAAACGCTCTCCTGAGCAAGAAGTGCCATTCCCTTAGACTTGCGAGCGTGATGGCGAGGGACGAGGGATGGCTTGCAGAACACATGCTGGTCATAGGTATTGAAGCGCCGGACGGCGAGCTGACATATGTGACAGGGGCCTTTCCAAGCGCTAGCGGCAAAACGAACCTAACCATGCTCAAGTCGCCGGATTACATGAAAGGATGGAATGTTTGGGCGGTCAGCGACGACATTGCCTGGATCCATCCCGACACAGAAGGCACGCTCAGGGCAATAAACCCCGAGAGTGGATTCTTCGCGGTCGCGCCTAACACCAGCCTGAAGACCAATCCCAGAATAATGGAGATGGTCAAGAAGGATACGATATTCACGAACGTCNGCCCTCTCCTCGGACCGGACCCCGTGGTGGGAAGGCATGGGCGAGCACCCCCGAAAACTCTGGGACTGGCGGGGAAGAGTTTGGACAGCGGGCAAGTCTCCTGGGGGCGCTGCCCACCCTAACTCGAGATTCACCACCTCGATCCGTCAATACCCATCTCTATCGCCTGAATACGACAACCCAAACGGCGTCCCGATCTCGGCAATAATTTTCGGAGGAAGAAGATCCGAACTCGTTCCGTTAGTCTACGAATCATTCAGTTGGGAACACGGAGTGCTGATGGGGGCGATGCTCAGAGTCGAAACCACGGCGGCCGCTTCGGGAGAGGTTGGAGTCCTCCGAAATGACCCGATGGCGATGAAACCGTTCTGCGGATACAATATCGCAGACTACTTCAACCACTGGCTATCATTCGCATCCAAGAGACGAAAACTTCCCCGAATATTCCAGATAAACCCATTCAGGCTAGGCCCCGATGGGCGCTTCCTTTGGCCCGGCTACAGTCACAATTTGGTGGTGCTGAAGTGGATTGTCGAAAGATGCCAAGGAACGGCCGAGGCAGTTGAAACACCGATAGGCTACGTCCCGACACCCGCCTCCATCAAAGTAGATGGGATGGATATTCCGGAGACAACAGTCAGCAAGCTCCTACGCATCGATAATAATGCCTGGATGGACGAACTCGAATCAACCGGGCTATTTTTCGAAAGCCTTGGAGAAAAACTACATAGAAAACTGCGGCAGGAACTAGAGAGGTTAATGGATAGGTTGCGATCCGACACTCACAATTGATCTTCACGTTTCGAGACAGGCGAACACTTCGAAATCCTAAAGAAAACGCCGTCCTATGCGGGCCCCACACGGTGGCCCGATGGAAATAGTCATTCGCCCTCTGAGGAAAGAGGACCTGCCGGACGCCGACCGCATTATGCGTCTGGCCTTTGGAACCTTCATGCAGATGCCGGAACCGGAGAGATTCAGTGAAGGTGCGGACCACGTGAAAACGCGTTGGGTTACCGACCCAAACGCCGCATTCGCTGCGGAAGTGGATGGCAAGCTTGTGGGTTCGAATTTTGCGACAAAGTGGGGTAGTTTCGGTTTCTTCGGGCCCCTAACGGTTCACCCGGATTTCTGGGACAAGGGCGTAGCGAAACGGCTACTTGACCCCACGATGGACCTGTTTAGCAAGTGGAGCGTTAGCCACAAAGCTCTTTTCACATTCGCCGATAGCCCGAAACATCTTGGCCTGTACCAGCACTTCGGTTTCTGGCCGAGATACCTCACACCGATTATGTCGAAAACAGCTCAGGCCAGCACCGATTCTGAAAATTGGTCGAAGTTTTCGGACGTATCCGAAACTGAGACGAGCTTGTACTTGGATAAGTTCCGAGACTTGGCGGGCTCGGTTTACAAGGGTCTTGACTTGCATCAGGAGATCATGGCGGTTCGGAATCAGAAGCTTGGCGATACTGTGATGCTGTGGGAGGGCGACGCACTGACGGGATTCGCGGTTTGCCATTCTGGGCCCGGAACTGAAGCGGGAAATGAGACGTGTTACATAAAATTCGCAACGGCCGGCGCAGGGCCGAAGGCGAGTGATGCCTTCGACGGGCTACTGAAGGCCTGTGAGCAATATGCCCGAACGAGTGGGATGAAGGATGTTTTGGCCGGAGTTAATACTGGATGCCACGGCGCTTATCAGAGAATGATTGCCAGAGACTTTCGAACAGACTCTGTAGGTGTTCTAATGCTTAATCCGAACCAACCAGCCTTCGACAACCCCGATTCCTATGTGATATGCGACCTGCGGTAGAACACCGGCTTACTTACAGTTGGTCCAGTTGGGCAAAGCGACCACCGGGATAATTCTCGTACTCGTATCTGCCATCTCGTTTGGCTTCATGCCCGTCTTCGCACGCCTCGCCTACGCCGAGGGAGTAGGTGTTGATGAGCTCTTATTCCTGCGATTTCTGTTTTCATTCATCATCGTGGGTATGATCCTCGCACTTAGTCGACGCCTTACACTACCCAAAAGACGGCAGGATCTGCTAATGCTGATTGTTCTGGGCGCCGTAGTGTACTTCGTTCAATCTACACTATACTTCAATTCCCTCCTTTACTCACCGGTTCCAATTGTAGCGTTGCTTCTCTACACATATCCCGTTTTCGTAACGATTGGCGCGTCTATGCTGGGATGGGAGAAGATCTCAAAGTTACTCGTTGGAACTTTCATTATAGCGATCTTCGGCTTGCTCCTAGTCACAAACCCCTTCGGAAACCCCATAGGAATTGGGGTAATCCTCGCACTTGGATCAGCCATCGTCTACACAATCTACATTCTGAGTGGGTCTCAGGTTCTGAGAAGAATAGATGGAGACCTTGCAGCGTTTTATGTAATCGGAGCGGGTTCAGCCAGTTTTGGATTAGCGGGAGAGGCGACCAAATCTGTTCACTTAACCTGGAGCATGATGGGATGGTTCTGGTTGGTGATGATAACCGTCGTATGCACGGTCATTGCGATCACGACATTCTTCATGGGCCTCTCAAAGATCGGCCCTTCGAAGGCCTCGCTAATCAGCCTCGTCGAACCCGTTACCTCAATATTCGCGTCACTAGCAATCTTCGGAAACTCACTGACCACCCTCCAATGGCTTGGCGGCCTACTAATTCTAGTTGCAACAGCGATCACAATCCTACACGGCTATCCCGCCTCAAGAACCGAGACAGCTACCTTAACTTAACAGCAAGACAAGACATGCAAGAAAAGGGAGACTTCAAAATGAAAGTGGGAATCTTAGTATTCGAGGAAGTCGAGGAACTAGATTTCGTCGGCCCACTAGAGGTCTTCGGAATTGCATCAGGCCTTGTTGAATCACTGACCGTCGTAACTATTTCGAAAGACGGGCAACCACTCAAGGCCAGGTACGGCCTCAAAGTACAACCAGACCATGGTTTCAGCAACTGCCCTTCCTTGGACCTATTGATCGTGCCCGGAGGAAAAGGTGCGCGCGAGTATGCTAGATACGACAAAGAGACACTAAACTTCCTAAGGGCTCACGCGTCCAACCGCACGATCGCCAGCGTATGCACAGGAGCGCTCGTACTCGCCGAAGCAGGGATATTGAATGGCAAAAGGGCGACAACACACCACTCATTAATCGATGACCTTCGGAAGTATGGGAACGTGCGCGTGGTTGAGAATGTGAGATTTGTGTTTGAAGAGGGGGTAGCGACCTCAGCAGGGATCAGTGCCGGAATCGATTTGGCACTGGAACTGGTTCGTAGGCACTTTGGTGATAAGGTTGCCGCTCAAGTGGTGGAGATCATGGAGTATGATTACTCCCACCCGGAGAGTAAGGGCCAATTTGGAATGGTCGGTCCCGGGTCACGTTAGATTTTAGAACCGAATTTCCCAGCATTGTTCGCGGGCCCAGGAAGCCCAGGGGCAACTCTTCTCTTCAACGAGCTTGAATCCCGTTCGCTCGTAAAGTCTTCGTGCTCCGTCCAAATCGCTCACTGTCCACAGGAAAATTCCTTTGTAGCCTGCCTTCTTACAGAATGCTACTGCCGTATCGAGAAGTTTGGAACCTAGTCCTCTTCCGCGTGCTTCCTTCTCGACTAGGAACCAGCGCAGTTTAGCCCAGCCGGGGCGGATGGGGACGTGGTGCACCGCAACTGAACCGACTCGTCGGCCTCCCATCTCTCCGATCCACAATCGGTCTCTCTTAGACTCGTAACCCTTCATGAATGGCGCCAATCCGTTGCAGACGTACTTCTCGAAA
>OCOJ01045260.1_pt4 | contig 11960 bp, 11 predicted proteins | sample 1539251 | NCBI WGS metagenome assembly OCOJ01 (sample SAMN01911457, study PRJEB22624) | soil metagenome | biome: Soil | place: Malaysia | collected 2012-04-30 | depth RA_metagenome m
CGGAACTGGTGGTGAAGGATCAGGCGGCGGTGGCAGTTGGGGTCCTGGCGGCGGAAGCGGCGGAACTGGTGGTGGAGGATCAGGCGGCGGTGGCGGTTGGGGTCCTGGCGGCGGGAGCGGCGGAACTGGTGGTGGAGGATCAGGCGGCGGTGGCAGTTGGGGTCCTGGCGGCGGGAGCGGCGGAACTGGTGGTGAAGGATCAGGCGGCGGNNNAGTTGGGGTCCTGGCGGCGGAAGCAGCGGACCCGGTGGTGGAGGCGACGGGGGCGCATCTCCCGGAGGTTCCGGCGATGCCACAGTCATCATGCGCCCCGGCGGAAGTGGAGGATCGGGACCCGGTGGGTTTGGCGGACCCGGCGGCGGTGCTGGCGGCGCCTCGAGTGCAGGTGGACCGGGCGGCGCCGGCGTGTGGGTTCCTGCGGGCAATGTTTCAGGCGTCACTGGCGCCGGAGGAGCCAGCGATGGCACATCAGTTGGAGGCACATCCGAGAAAATGGTGTGGATCCACGCCGGCAGCGTTGGCGGAGCGCCGCCAGCCGGCGCGGCAGCAACGGAAGGTGCAGTTACAGAAGTTCCCGGCGCCCCAGGCGAGGCAGGGACGGACGGCGGCACTTGGGTTCCGGCGGGCAGCGTCGCGGTTCCCTCCGGCAGCGTCGTAGGCCCGGCGGGCAATGTAATTGTTCCAGCAGACAGCGTCGTAGGCCCTGCGGGCAGTGTCATGGTTCCAGCAGGCAGCGTCGTTGGCCCGGCGGGCGGCGTGGTTGTCCCTTCCGGTAGCGTGGTTGGTCCTGCAGGCAGCGTGGTCGTTCCTGGTGGTGGCGGTGCTCCGGGGGCGGGTGGACCTGGTGGAGGCGGAAGTGGTCCTGGTGGGCCCGGCGGTGAAGGTGGGGGCGGAGGCGGTGGGCCCAAGGTAAAACCCAGCATGTGGGCTGCAGCCGCGACCAAAGGCCTCGGTGTGGAAGTGAAGGGCACCACAGGGGCGGCGCCGCCACCGGCGGGCGTCTACGTGCCGGGCAGCGCCTCGGGAGCAACCTTCACAATCGCCCAGGAAGACATCCGCGGAATTCTTCAGATGCTGGTGCAGTTGGGCCGCTCGACGACGGGCGCAGCGGGCGCGCCGGAGCCTGGAGTGTTCCAGCAGCGGCTCACGACCATGCCCATGAAAGCCCAGACGCTGCTGTACAGCGCGCTGGCCGGGCTGGCGGCACAGGCCCCGACGGAAGGCCCGGACCAGCCCATGCTGCTCAAGCTGGCGCAGCACATCGCCATCCGCTTTGCCATTGAAAGCTACGAGCGGGGCGAAGTGCGGGTGAACGCCATCAAGCAGATGTTTGAGAGCCTGAACCAGGAAATCGAAGCGCTGCGCCGGGTGATCGGCGCCCACGAAGACAAGATGGCGCAGTCCGGCGTGAAATACGAGTCGCACGTGCAGTTGATGACCCAATTCTTCTGGGAAGAGGTGCCGCAGGAAAAGAAGCGCGAAGTGCTGCTCACCGGCGAAGCCTGGTGCGTCCCCTCGCGCAACATCCGCCAGTACATCGAGGAGTTGCGCAAGAAGGGCGACAAGGAAACGGTGGCCAAGGTGCTGCGCAACTACGTGCAGTGCATCGCGCTGGAAGACCCGGAAGCCCGCCGCGAAACCGCGCTGGGCCTGCCGGACATGGCCGATTTGCTGATGGGGGAAAGCGCCGACCTGCTGCTGGAAGTGATCGAGCTGGTGGGCAAGCAACTGGCCGCGGAGGAAAAACCCGAGTTGCAGACGCTGATCGGGGCCGCGTTCGTCCGGCTGAGCCAGGCGGCCGCGAGCATGCACTCCTTCCCGGCGATGATCAAATGCCTGGACCTGGTGGAAGCAGTGGAAAAGGCCCGACCGGGCTCCGGGCAGAACCTGATCTCCCGCATGGGCGTGGAAAACCGCATCCCGGAGCTGATCGAAGAAGCCCTGCGCGACGAGGCTGTGCCGGAAGGGCTTACCGAACTGCTCAAGCGCGCGCCCGGGCCGGCCATCGAACATCTGGCGGTGCGCTTCAGCCGCGCGGGATTCCGCGAAGACGTGGATTTGCTGCTGCAGATGGCCCGCGGCCTGGGAGAAGCCGGCGCGGCGTATCTCCGCGATGTGCTGCGTTCCGGCCCTGCGCCGCAAGCGGTGGAAAGCGTGGGCCTTCTGGCCCGGCTGGATCCGGAAACGCTGGAATTGTGGCTGCCGCCAAAAATCGGCGAATGGCAGCGCTCGTTCCACGACCGCGTGGTGCGGCAAATTGCCGCGGCCGATTCCACGCACCGCTGCCGGCTGTTGCTCACCATGTTCGACAAGCTGGACCCGCTGGTGAAGCCCCTGGCGCTGGATGAGGTGGGCTTGAGCGGCGAAGCGGCGGCCATCCCCATGCTGCTGGAGCTGGCGGCCGGCAATCCCCCCGGCGTCTCGCCTTACCTGACGATCAAGGCCATCGAGTCGCTCTCGCGGCTGCGCGCCGCCCAGGCGGTGCCCATCCTGCGTAAGCTCGTCGAGACCCGCCAGATGTTCCGCTGGGGCTATCCGGCGGAGCTGCGCATCGTGGCCCTGCAGGCGCTGGAGAAACTGGATCCGGATTTCGTCAAGGCTTTCTTCCCCAAGAGCGGGATCGAGGCCGGAGAATTCGCCATCGCCGCGCCGCTCGAAGAGCCCATCTCTTCCTGTTTGCGCCAGCGGCGCTACGCGCGGCTGAAGCTTTCCCGCCCGCTGGCGCTGGTGACCACGAACCTGCGCGAGAACCAGAAGCTGGAAACCACGTCCATGAACCTGGGCGGGGGCATCGCCAGTTGCGAGCGTTACCTGACCCCGGGAACGCTCATTCAGATCAAATTCACCGCCACGATGAAGAGCATGCGGGCCACGGCCTTTGTGCGCGACTCGCGCAGCCAGATGATGGGCTTCGAAATCGTGGACATCGACCTGGAGGAACGCCTGAAACTCCGCCGCGTGCTGGCGGACCTGGCGGGCGTGACTCCGCCCACATCTCCCAAGAGCCGCAGCCGCCGGCGCGACCGCGGCGTGGCCGCCACCCACAAGCCCAGCACCAGCAGCTCCTGACGCTTTCCCTGGGGCCGGTTCTGAAGCCTCGGGATATCCCGTCCTGCTCTGCTCTTCGACTGCAAGGACCGCTCGTCGGCGCGTCCGCCGCGGCGGGCTTGCTCGGGGCAAGATTTCCTTTGGGCAATTATGGTGCGGAAGGAGGGACTTGAACCCCCACGGCCTCGCGGCCACAGGATCCTAAGTCCTGCGCGTCTGCCAGTTCCGCCACTTCCGCATNGACGTTCAATCTAGCATCGGCGCAGCCGGCGAGCAATGAGCCGCGGGACCGTTTGTCCGCCGCGCTACATGGACGAAGGCGGATTGCTTCAGGAAAAACGCTCGAGTCATCACAGCGGCGCCCGGGCCAAAGACACAATGAATTGGATTCTGGGAATGACCTTTTGGCTGAGGCGCTCATCATTGGTGATGAACAGGTCCACCTTCTCTTTGGCTGCGCAGGCCAGTTGGAGGGCGTCAGGCGCTTTCACCGTCCGGTCCGCGCGGATGGAGGCATAAAAGCCGGCCGCCGATTCGTCAAACGGAATCAAGACCGTGTGCCGGGAAAATAAGTCCGTGTAGGCATCCGCGAGCTTGGAATCTCCCGCCCTAGTCGGCTTGACGAGCACCTCTCCCAGCGTGAGGGTGGAAGTAAAGAGCTGGTCGTTCCGGGCCAGCATCTGCCGGGCGAGCAGCGAGACGCGCTCCCCGAGAGCTCCCCGATCTTCGACCAGGTAAATAAACAAGTTGGTGTCCCAAAAAACCCGGCTCATTCCCATCCCTCACGCAGGCGGCGAACATATTCGTCCGGGTCCTCATCGGCCCAGATCTCCTTGCCCAATCCGCGCAAGGCTAAAATGGAATCTTCTTGGTCCGGCCGGGTCCGCGCGCGGGCGTAATCCTCCTGGTACCACTCCAGCAGCGGGCGGTACCGTGAGGGAATTTCCTCCGGCACGGGAGTGATCTTTCCTCCCTCGCGGGCAGGATGGTAGGCATCCCCTGACCGGAACAGGCGACGGGTCAGTTTGCCGGTGGCGTAGAGCATGCGGTAACGCCCGCGATCCGGCGCCCGGTTTGCCACGCAGTGTTGGAACGCATGGACATAGAGCGCGTGGCGGTAGGGGCCACTGATCGCTTCCCGGCGAGCGCGTTCGGCGATCTCCTTCACCTGGAAATCCTGACGGTCCGGGTGTTCGCGGTGGAGCAGCGCGCAAGCAATCCAAACTTCGTCCGCGGTCTTCACGGTCAACTGCAAACTGGCTGGCATCGATACCTCCGATACTGCACCGAGGCAGAACATTACAACTATACTGCGGTATTGTCAAATCGCGAGGCCATCACTGTTGGTGGCCGCGCTGTGGAGGGGAAGAGCGACCTCTCAACCAAACTCCGTGGCCGGCAGGAATCGCTAGCAGGTGCAGGATCAGTCCTCGGGGCCGTTCGCGCCCGGCAACGTCACGCTCTTCGGGGCGGACACCACGTGCTCGCTCTCATCGGGGAAAAAGATGCGGAGCGCGGGCGTGGCATTAGGCTTCCATGCTGTGCCGACGCGCGCGAGCGGCGCGTCATGTCCGGGCAACAGCAGATCCGAGAGCGACTTCAGACGTTCGATGGAGCGCATGGCCTGTTCCTGGTCCCACCAGGGTGGCGAGAGCGTGCCCTGCAAATCCCAGCGGCTTTTCACCGCGTCTCCGCACAGCACGCTCCTGCCTGCAGCCAGAGCCAGCGCGCCGGGAGTGTGACCGGGCACGTGCAGCAGGGTCAGCTCGGGCGTGAGAGCAATCTCGTCTCCCGTCACCGCGCGGACGCGCGACCGCTTCCGAATCGCTTCGGCGTGGAAGCGCAGCACGGCGCCATCCGCTTCGGCGGAACCGGCATAGTCCAACTCGCGCTCGTGAACCACTAGTTCCGCTTTCGGAAATAGATCCCAGTTTGCCGCATGATCGAAATGCAGATGGCTCAGAACGAGCAGATCGATGGCTTCGGCGGGGAGGCCGCGCTCGGCGAGTTTGGCTAGGACAACGGCGCGCTCGTTGTAGCCGCCAGTGTCAAAGAGGATGCGCTCGCCGCGCGCGGTGGTGACCAGGTAGCACGCGCTCCAGCCCAAATAGCCGCGCTCGCTGCGGCCCGGAAATCCCGGGAGCAGAACGGCGACCTCCGCGGAGTTCGGGCGATCACTCATACGCGCGCAATTCCTTCCCACGGGTCTCCGGCAGCAAGATGGTGCCGAAGATCATGATCAGGTAGGCGCTGGCCGCGAAGATGGCAATGGATTGGCCTAGGGAAACGCGGGCGCTCAAGAATCCAACAAGCGTGGGAAAGAGCGCGCCGATGCCGCGGCCGAAATTGTAGGAAAAACCCTGGCCGGAGCCGCGCAAGCGGCTGGGAAACAGCTCGGTAAAAAACGCTCCGATGGGGCTGAACACCCCCGAGGAAAAGAACCCCAGCGGGAAGCCCAGCAGCAGCATCACCGAATTGCCGATGGGCAGATAGGTGTAGGAAATAACCGTAATGAACGAGCAGACGGCATAGAGGATCAGCGTCTTCTTGCGGCCGAGCCGGTCGGCCAGATACGCGCTCACCATGTACCCGATAAAGGAGCCCGCGATCACCACGAAGAGATAGCCGCCCGTGTTCATCACCGAAAGTTTGCGCTGCGTCTTCAGGAAAGTGGGCAGCCAGGTGGTGATGGCGTAGTAGCCGCCCTGCGCGCCGGTGGCCAGGAGCGCGGTGAGCAAAGTGACCACGGCCACGCCCGGCGAGAACAAATCAAGAAAGCTGGCGCCCGTGCCCGCGGCTTCCACCTGCTTGCGGGTTTCGGTGTAAACGTGCGGCTCGGGGACGCGCTGGCGGATATAGAAGACCAGCAGGGCGGGAAGAATGCCGATCCAGAACATGGCGCGCCAGGCCATGGCTTCCGGCAAGAACTTGAAGAGGAGGGTATAGAAGACCGCGGCCAGCCCCCAGCCGATGGCCCAGCCGCCCTGCACCGTGCCCACGGCTTTGCCGCGGTGGTCGGCGCGAATGGCTTCTCCCATGAGCACGGAGCCCACAGCCCACTCGCCGCCGAATCCCAAGCCTTGCAGCCCGCGTGCGACGAGCAATTGCCAGAAAGACTGGGTGAAACCGCACAGGAAGGTAAAGAACGCAAACCACAGAATGGTGAGTTGAAGAATGCGCGTGCGCCCGAAGCGGTCCGCGAGCGTCCCCGCCAGCCAGCCGCCCAGCGCGGAGATGAGCAGCGCGGAAGTGCCCAGCAGGCCCGCTTCGCCCTTGCTGAGGTGCCAGGCGGCGATCAGGCTGGGGATGACGAAGCTGTAGACCATCACGTCCAGCCCGTCCAGGGCCCATCCGCCAAAGGTGGCCACCAGCGTGCTCTTTTCCGCCGAAGAAAGCTGGGAAATCCACAAACCGGATGCGGACTCGCGGGAATGGGTTTGAGCAGAGGCCGCGTTCATGTGCGCTCCTCCTCGCCCGGCGGCAAGTTGTCGTCCGGCTGGCCGCGGCACGGCAGACTGCGCGCCATTCTAATTTCGCCCCCGGGAAATCACTAGCGGAAGATTGTCCCGGGCGCTTCCCTGCTTGCGTGGCCTGCGCGCCGGCTGGATGAATCCTGCCAGAATCCCGCGCATCGAAGATGCGGATGTCCCTGGGAGGGACCCATGGCCACACAAAATTTCGAAAACCACGCGAAGTTCGTGCCCGGATTCCACGTGGGGGTACTGGGAATTTTCGGCATCAACCTGGTCTCCAGCGCGGTGCGCCTGGTGCGCTTCTTGAGCGTGGACCATGCCATCGGGCTGCTCACCGCCATCGGCCTGGTGATGTGCGCCTTTTACGCGCGCATTTTCGCGCTGACCGTGCAGGACCGCGTGATCCGGCTGGAGATGCGCCTGCGGCTGGAGCGAGTGTTGCCGACGGACCTGCGCGGGCGCATCGGCGAATTCAGCGTGGGCCAGCTTGTCTCGCTGCGTTTTGCGGGCGATGGCGAACTGCCCGAGCTGGCGCGCCAGGTGCTGGACGGAAACATCGAGGACCGCAAAGCCATCAAACAGATGGTGCGCGACTGGCAGGCCGACTGGCTGCGGGCGTAAACTCAGGCACTCAAACGCGCCGCCGCGCCCGCTGGCGAAACCCGGGGCCGGTGCGGTCTGCCGGGGCGACCTTGGTCCGGGCGGCTTTTTTCTTGACTTTCCTGGAGGCTCCCGCCATCTTTAAGGGCTTTGCTGGATGGGTAATTACCAACCGCCAGAGCGCCCATGGCTCCCTCCCCGATTACAGTCCGCCTGTTTTTCCACGACAAATGTTTCGACGGCGCGGCCTCCTCCGCGGTGTTCGTGCGCTTTTACCGGGAGTGCATCCACGAGGATGCGCAGTTCCATTTCACCGGGATGACCCACCGGGCGCGGCATCCGTTTACGCCGGACATGTTCGATGGGGACGAGAATGCCATCGTGGACTTCAAGTATTCGCCCTCGCCGAAACTGACCTGGTGGTTCGATCATCATCAGAGCGCGTTTCTGAGCGCCGCGGATGCGGAGCATTTCAAGCACGACCATTCCGGCAAGAAGTTCTACAACCCGGAATACCGCTCGTGCACAAAATTCCTGGCGGACGTGGCCGCGGAGCGCTTTGGCTTCAACGCGGCGCCGCTGGCGGAGCTGGTGCACTGGGGCGACGTGATTGACGGCGCGCAGTACCCGGATGCCAACACCGCGGTAGGGCTGGCAGAGCCGGCCATGAAACTGGCCCTGGTGATCGAAGCGGCCCCGGAAGAAGACCTGGTGCCGCGGCTGATTCCGGAAATGGCCCGGCGCCCCCTGGCGGAGATGATCGAACTCCCCGAGGTACGCCGCCACCTCGGCCCGCTGCTGGAACGCCACCAGCGTTCCGTGGAGATTTTCCGCCAGCGCGCGAAGATGGAAGGCGGCGTGATCTATTTCGACGTGAGCGAGGACGAACTGGAGGGCTACAACAAATTTATTCCCTACTACCTGTTCCCGAGCGCCGTCTATTCGGTGGGCGTGAGCGCCTCGCACCTGCGCTCCAAAGTATCCGTAGGCTCGAATCCGTGGACCATCGAGCCCATTGAACACAACCTGGCGGCGCTGTGCGAGCGCTATGGCGGCGGGGGACACGCCCGCGTCGCGGCCATCTCCCTGGAGCCCGGCGACGTGGCTCGGGCCCGCCAAGTGGCCCAAGCCATCGCGGCGGAACTGCGCAAGTAGCCGGCCGCGCGGGGCCGTTGCGGGCTGCGAATTTCACCGCGCTTTCCTGATTGCAAATTACCCCTGCGCACAACCAGAATCGTTAGCGCGCCCGCCGGGGCAAGGAGGAAACCACCGCATGTCGCCCATGCTCAATGCCCACATGGTGACCACTGCCAACGAGCTATCCGGCTATCAAATCGTGAAAAACCTCGGATTGGTGCGTGGGATCGTGGTCCGCTCCCGCAGCATCATCGGGACATTCGGCGCCTCGCTGCAGACTTTGATCGGCGGCAACATCACCCTGTTCACGGAATTGTGCGAGAAGACGCGGGAAGACGCTTTCGAACTGATGATGCAGCACGCCGCGGAGCGCGGCGCCAACGCAGTGGTGGCCATGCGCTATGACGCGAATGAGGTGATGCAAGGCGTCACCGAAGTGCTGGCCTATGGAACCGCGGTGCAGGTAGCTCCGAAAAGCTGACCCAAGGCAGCGCCGATCACTTCACGGGCGCGGGCCGGATTTCTCGCGCCGGAACCAGGCCTTTGCCTTCGAGCAGGGAATAAAAGCCGTCCACAGCGAGATCTCTCAACCGGCTCACGGCGCCCGACGGCCAGCGAATCTCGACCTCGTCAATCGTCGTGGCGGCGCCCAGACCAAAGTGCACGCGCAGGTCGCTCTGCGAGAGGTAGCTTCCGCCGCTGCGTACTTCTGCGGTTTGGGCCATGCCGCCGGCGGTAATCTTCACCCGGGCGCCGATGGCCAGGCGGTTGCTCTTTGTTCCGGCCAGCTCGAAACTCACCCAGTGCCGCCCGGGGATGCCGGGATTTTTCAGGATGACCGGACGGCCCTCCAGGTTTTCGACCACCAAATCCATGTTCCCGGAATTGAAAAGATCGCCGGCCGCCAGTCCGCGCGAAGCGCGCGGAACTTGTATGGCCGGACCGGCCTGCTCGCGGGCGTCGCAGAACGTGCCGTCACCCTGGTTCAGGTCCAGAAGCATGGGCTGGCGATAGCGGTCGCCGGAGGGCAGGCCTTCCACCTGCGGATAGACGTGGCCGCTCACGGCGACCAGGTCCAGCCAGCCATCGTTGTCCAAATCCACAAATGCGGTTCCCCACTTCACCCAGCGCAGTGATGGCAGGGCCACGCCCGAGGCGTAGGAGACATCCTGGAACGTCCATTCGCCGTCGTTGCGGTAAAGCGTGTCGTAGTCATCGGAATAGTGAGTGACGTAGAGGGAAGGACGTCCGGTGTGCAGATAGTCGCCCGCGGCGATGCCCATGGAAGCTTGTTCGCTTCCGTTCTCGCTCAGCGCGGTTCCGGAGTCCAAGCCGACCTCCTTGAATTTCCCGTTGCCAAGATTGCGGTAGAGGAAATTGGGCGTGGAGTCGTTGGCCACGAAGATATCGGGCCGCCCGGTGTTATTAAAATCGGCCCAGATGACGCCGAGGCCGTAATAGCCGCGGGGATCATCCACGCCCGCGGTTTTCGAGACGTCAGTAAAGGTGCCGTCTCCATTGTTGTGGAAGAGCGAATCGCCGGCCCCGGGAAGCCCGCGCGGGCCGCACTGCACTTTGAGGCCCTTGTAAGTGCAGGTGACATTGCTTCCAAACTCCGGCGGAGCGGCGAGATCAAATTTCACATAGTTGGCGACCATCAGATCGAGCAAGCCGTCGCCATCGTAATCGCCGAAAGCGGCTCCGGTGGAAAAGCGCCCGTCGGCCACACCTGCTCTTGCCGTTACGTCGGTGAAGGTACCGTCGCCGTTGTTGCGATAGAGGACGTTGCCGCCAAAGCAGGTGACGTAAATATCCGGCCAGCCGTCGTTGTTGTAATCGCCCACAGCTCCACCCATAGCGAAACACGGCGCGGCCACACCGGCTTTCGCGGTGACGTCTGTGAAGGTGCCATCGTGATTGTTGTGATAGAGCGCGCCGGGAGCCTTCTCACCGCGCCTGGCCATCTGCAGGGTGGGAGCGTTGGTGAAGTAAATGTCCAGCCAGCCGTCCCGGTCGTAGTCCAGCAGCAGGACTCCGCCGCTCATGGATTCCACGATGTATTTCTGCTCGGGAGCAAAATGATGCTGGAAGCGGATGCCGGCCTGTTCCGTGATGTCTTGCAATCGCGGCACGGCGCGGCCCTGGCACCGCATCTCCCTGGCCCCGGCCGGATGCTGGGGAGGCGCGGCATTCCCTGCTTGCCCGCGGCAAAGGAGCGCCGCCAGAAATGTCAGCCCCAGCAGAATTGAGAAGCTGCGCAAGAGTCTTGTCGAGCGGACTGAAACGCGCCTCCCGCTATTGGCCGCGCTTCCACTCAATATACTCTCGGCCGGCGTAGAGGCGATAGGTGCCGGCGGCCGAAGCGCCCGTCACCTGCAACGGCACGGGCCGTTTCAACCCGGCGTCGGAAGCGGAAGCAGCCTGAAACACGTCGTGCGTCCCGAGGTCCAGGATCACAAACTTATTGCCCGCGAGAAAGCCGAAGCCATACGCGCCCGCAGGGAGCTTATGCCCCTGAACTTCCAGCGCCACCTGGGTCAGCAGGTAACCCTGGTATTTCTGGCGCAGATCGGTGGAATACCCGGAACTATCCACCAGCGCGGCGAGCGTGTATGCTCCGTCGCTGAAGCGAACCCCGCCCGCATTGCGCAATTGCACGGTGGCCACTTGGCCCCCGAAAAACACCTTGTCGGGAAACAGCTTCGGCCCAACCTCGTCGGCCTTGAGGACAGCATCGGGGCCCGGGGAGGGCGCAGCCAGTCCGACAGCCAGCAACGAAGAATGCAGCAGGGCAAACATCGGCAACAGCGCAGCGACGACCAACAGGTATTTCAAACGCTCCATTTTGTTTCCTCCTTAAAGCCAAAGAGAACGATACTCCATTTGTTCAGCCAGCCGGTGGGTTGCCCGGCCGCGGCGCCCGGAAGAGTAGAGGAGCAAGTCCAATAACTCAGTGATGTGCGTCACCCAACAGGTTCAGCCGCAAGCGGCGTGAAAACCTGTCAGGATGCGGCGGAGGATTTCTCCGCGGGCCGATAGCGGCCCGGGACCGCGCGCAGTGAAATGGCGATGCGGTTCCAGGCATTGATCGTGGAGGCGAGATAGGTGAGGTCCACGATCTGTTGCTCGGAGAATTGCCGCTGGAGTTCGGAGAAGACTTCATCCGGCACGTGCGAGGAGGACACCAGGGTCAAGGACTCCGTCCAAGCGAGCGCGGCGCGCTCTTGCTCCGTGTAGTAAGGGGATTCGCGCCAGGCATCCAGACCATACAGCCGCTGCTCGGTTTCGCCCAGGGAGCGGGCATCCTTCCAATGCATGTCAATGCAGAAGGCACAGCCATTGAGTTGGGAAGCGCGAAGTTTCAACAAATGAAGGAGTTTGTGATCGAGGCTGCAGTTCGCCAGGTAGGACTCCAGGGCGAACAAGCCCTTAAGAGCCTCCGGAGCGTATTTGCGGTAATCGATTCTCGGTTGCACGTTTACCCCCTGCAGGCTTGGATGCGCAGGCGGCATGACGGTAGACGGAAAACTGGCGACCGGAGGGCGGGCGGGTGGAGGAGGCAAACCCGGGGGCGCGTAGTGCGCGAGCGGAAGTCTTAAATCCTTCTGCACGATAATAGGAGATGATAGTAGCTATTCGTGTATAGTACTCTGGGGCTGGGCGTTGCGATTACCTGATGATTTCGGTTCCCGTCTGCCGCCC
>OCOJ01038560.1_pt1 | contig 11950 bp, 11 predicted proteins | sample 1539251 | NCBI WGS metagenome assembly OCOJ01 (sample SAMN01911457, study PRJEB22624) | soil metagenome | biome: Soil | place: Malaysia | collected 2012-04-30 | depth RA_metagenome m
GTGCTGGTGGATTTGCGCATGCCGTCGCCGGACGGCGTGGAAGTGGCGCGGCAAGCGCGCCGCTCGGGCTTCAACCGGATGACGCCGATCATCATGATCAGCGACGATCAGAATCTATCGGCGGTGGGCGAAGGATTTGGAGCGGGGGCCAATTTTTTTCTGTACAAGCCGATTGACAAAGGGAGATTGCTTCATTTGCTTCGCGCCACGCAGGGAGCCATCGAGCAGGAACGGCGGCGATTGCGCCGGGTGAAGCTTTGCGCGAAAGTGCGGCTCACTTCCGAACAGGGGGAACTCGACGGCGAGACGATCGATATCAGCATGAACGGCATGCTGGTGAGGACGCCCGGGAGCTTTCCGGTGGGCACGCCCGTGGCAGTGAAGCTGAATCTTTCGCCTGGAGAAAAGCCGTTCATGGCGTCGGGGGCGGTGATACGCAGTGCGGGAGAGGGGCAGATGGGGCTGGAATTCAATTTGCTGTCACGCACCGAAAGCGGGCGCTTTCAGGAACTGTTGTTGCCGCTGATTATTCAGGAGTAGGGCGCGGAAGCCGCGTACATTCCTTACAAAATTTGCGCGAGATGGGGAGCGCCGTTGGCGCGCGGGTTGCGTGGTGTAGTAAGATGAGCTGCCTACCTGGTGTGTTCCCCGGTAGCTCAATGGTAGAGCGTTCGGCTGTTAACCGAAATGTTGCAGGTTCGAGTCCTGCCCGGGGAGCCAGTTCTCTCTTTTCCGTCAAGTAGCTGGCAGGGGCGTTCTGGTGTCCTCAGAAGTGCATCAAGGTGACGGCGTCAGTTGCCGTGTTGTCGCTTCCCATCAGCACGACGCTGCTGGGACTAATGACGTAGAAGACGAGGTCACTGCCTCCGAGCACGGGCAGATTGACGCTCGCAGCTCCACGTCCAGAAGCCGCAACGGAGTAGGTTCCCGACAAAGCGCCCGATGGGGTGCTGGCCGAGAGATTCCCGTTGTTCAAAGTGATTTCCGTGGCGAGATTGGGCGACGAGGGCACCAAGGGCAAGAAAGTTGCGCTCGCAAACGTTCCATTGATCGAGGCCGTGGAGAGCGGTCCGGCGGCTTGCGGGTGGAACAGGCCGAACTCCGCCGTGTTGCCCAATCCCAGGATGAAACCGTCGTTGGCGTCATCCAGGTAGTAGACATAGTTCGCCGCCTTTCCGCCGGAAGTGTAGGAGACGGTTGCGCGGCCATTGGTCGCCACGCTGTACGTGGCGCCGGTTATGGTCTGATTGAGGCTGGCCACGCCGCCGCTCACGCTATCGAGCTGAAGATTGAAGGTTCCAGCGGCGCTGTTGAAACTGGAGGCGAGGCCTAGAGCCGTATCAGTCGAAGTCGTGCAGCACAAAGGCGGAGGCGCGCCCAAGGTGGTGAATACCAGCGGAGCGTTGAGGCTGCTGTTGCCAAAGGCGTCGCCGTTGACCTGGGAGGACACAATACCGCCAAGGACTACACCTCCCGGAGTTCCCGGAGGAAGAACTGGGGATGGGATTGGAGCTACAAGAAATCCGGCTGTAGGAGAAGTCACCAACATATAAAGCTCCACGCTATCCTGCAATCCAGCAATGGTCACATTGAGGCGGCCTATCGAATAGGCGTCCGGGGAGAGCGGAGGAGATGGAGGATTGGTCGCCGGAGGCCCGGAGAGCGCCGCATCGGAGATGACGGTGCCGCCATCGTTGACATCTGTAAAGCCGTTCAAGTTTCCGTTGCTTAGCGTAAACGCGCCGACTGCGCCTGTGTGCGTCCAAAGTCCGCCGTCGCCAAAACCGTCCGTGCCTGCCACGCCGAAGGCGTAGTCGCCGTTGAACATGCTATCCGGAATAACCTGGGCAAAAAATCCGGAGCCCGAAATATTGCCGAAGACACCCGTGGGGTCGTTGGATTCAACGAGGCGCCCACCCCCTCCCTCCTGCACGATAAATGTGTAGGTGTAGGTGAACGTGGCAAAGCCGCAGACGCAGGACAAGGTGAGCGTTCCCTGATTGGGGGTTGCGCCGTTGGTACATTGCCCGGACAAGCCCGTGTCGCCTACCGCAGGATTTCCGAAAAATAAGAACGGATTAANACGGATTAAACGGGTCGCCGAAACCATACTCGCCTACGACATTTCCGCCGGCGTCCACTCCAAAGCCGCCAGCAGCGAGCATGGGCCCGTTTTTGTCGAAACCGGTGAGTAGGTAATGGTAGGTGCCGAAAAGGGCGCAGGCTGTGGCGGCACGCGGGGTGACCGTAAGCGTAAGGGCATTCGAAAGCTGGTTCCCTGAAATCCCATCAACAACCGCGATCGAGAAGTTTCCCGGGTTGGCAATCAGGGCAGCGTCGATGGGGAACACGGCCTGCGCGTGGCTGATGGTCCCGCTACTGATGCTCGTGATCTGCTGGCCACCATTCCAAACCAGAGTGACTTGCCCACCGAGAAAATTTGATCCGTTCACGGTAAGGAGGAAGGGCGGTCCGCCGGCCATAACGCTCGAAGGCGAGAGCGAGGTGAGGGTCACGAGGAATTGTCCTCTGTGACCGCCCGTGGGTCCCAGGTTCCCGCACGCTGAGACGCAACAAAGAGAAAGAATCACGCCAAACTCGACGAGCCAGTTAGGCAACGGACGCTTCATGCCCACGTATAGCCTCCCAAACGGCAGCCAGACTCAGAAGACACCCGCGTTCAGCAGTGGCCGGAAGTCCCTCCAATTACTTTGAGAGCGACGCACGGATTGCTTTCGCGAGGTCACTCCAGTCGTCTGTCGGCTTGGCGTTGAAGACAAATGACTGGGTGGCTTGCATCACACAGGCGTCGCCTTGAGTCTTCAAGACAAGGTGGTTTTCATTCTCAAACGGCCCATTTATGAAACTCTTGTGATAAACGGTATAGAGCGCGATCTTGTCTGAGCCATCCAAGAAGGCCACTTTGTACTTGTGCGAATCCTTATTGAGGGCATCGGCGAGAGAAATCCAGACAATGTCGCAGGTGGCAGCGAAGGTCTCCTCGTTCACAGCAAAAAAGAAGTACGGATTCCTCTTTGAACGCGGCTCGAACTCTGACAGCAAATAAGTGATCGCACTGTTGACTTCTTGCGCGCTTTCGTAAGCTTGCATTTTTGCTTTGCGACCACTGAAAGAGTTCGAAAGTCGAAGCATTCCGAAAGCCCTGTCCCGCCACACGAGCCCCGGGCCAGACGCCCGCTTTTCAAAGAGAAAGCCGGAAAGGACAGCATCGCCGGTAGCAAAGCCACCCGACTCTCCCCAAAAACTGTATGAGGTACGGATATCTTCGACGGCAAGAATGAAAAGCCAGCTCGAAGGACCGAAATCTAAGTTGCGGAGCCATGCCTCAGAAGGAGCTGCCAGATCATTCAATGCAGCGGTGACGGTATTACACTGAGCGGTCTGATAGCCACGGTTCTTGAAAACATCGGCCGTGAATTGATTCGGGTTTTTTGTATGAGAGAAGTCGAGGCCGGGAGCATTCCCGGCCAAAATCAGCGGGCTGGACTTGTCCGATCTCAGGTCGAGCACCGGCGCGAGGCAGAGGGTATCAACCTGACTGAAGCTGAATTCCGGGTCCATGAAGAGCGGCAGGGGCTTGGCGCTGTTTCTGGACCTGGGGGTGGCAACGGGACTACCGAGAAGCGCCGCAATCAGCAATGTAAGAAAGATTCTGCGCACGATCAGATCCCTTGCAGGAAAGAGCTGGCTGATGCTGGCAGTAGCACTAAATCAAGTCAAGGTAGGCGCGGCAGAAATGATATGAAGTTCGTATAAAATCGCCTGCTTTCTTTGGGTTTCCGCAATCAGATGCGAATGAGGGGCTTTCGCGGGGTGTGGCCATACGCCAGCCGGCAGGGCCGCAGCCCCGGCAGGGCGATTCAAGCTACGGCGCTTTTCGATTCACGGGCTGCGCGTTCGAGCACGAGATTTCCCCGGCCGGAGTGAATGCGGGGATGTCGGTTAGGGCGCAGGGCCTCGTAATGGTTGCCGAAAGTCCGGTGTTTTGGCCTCCGCTGCCCGGCCCCACGGAAAAGACCACCTTACTTCCAGCTCGTAAATCAGCCTTCAGACTGAACGGCACAATCTGCTCAACGGAACTGATGCTGGAATGAAACACAAGCGTTCCATCTGCCACGATACCGACCACCGTGCCGGCGAGATATTGCGCGCCGCGGAAGTTGCCGTCTATCGAATACTCTCCGCCGGCCGGTGCGGTGAAAATCAGATCGGAATACTGGCCGCGAATCCCGGCCACGAGCAGGAACTCGTTCGCCAAGAAGTCGATATTCCCGTCATTATAGGAGGGCCCGTGGTTGTATTCGGCAGCAGGCGACGTCCCAACGTTAACCGACGATGACAACCAGTACTGCGCGTTGGGCCCGTTGATGCCGTTCTGGACGGTTTTGTCGTAGAGCGTGACAGGATCCACGAAGCCCGACGAATAGCCGTAGGACCATACTCCTTCCGGATTCCTGTGAATGGCCCAGCCCTTCTCGAACGAGGCGGCCGGGCTGTAGGTCTCCGCCACGGGAACCAACTCCGATTTGCATCCTGCCAGGCACCGGACTCTCAGGAATGAGGCCAGTTCTTCCGCACTAAGGGGATGCGCATCCTTTCCGTTTTGATAGTACCGGTCATGAGCGCTCCTGAATTCGTCATTCGCCGCATGAGCCGCAACCAAACGAAAGTCCCTATTGAATTCGTAGGCGATGGGGCAGCCCAGTGGCGCAAGACATTCCAGCACGTTGAGTCGAAGGTTGCCATTGTGGACTACAGGCTCGACGGCAAGGCTGAATTGGAAGGACGCCCGGTTCAAATCGCTCCGAGGAAACAAGAGCCGCATCCTCTCGTGCGCATCTCCCATTCCGCGGATTTGATACGCAGGCACGATTTCCTTTGAAGCGCCAGACACGTGGTCGGAATCCAGCACGACCAACGTCGCTTGAGAATCGTATCCATGGGCGACTCCCGTCAGTATAATTTCCTGCCTGCCATCACCATCCAGGTCGGCCTGCACCATGTCGCGGAAGCCTCCGGAATGCCAGTACTCAGAGAGAAATTTGCCGTTGGAATCGAGAACTGCAACCTGACTCGGGCCTCCCCACCAAGGGTCATGGTTATTCAGAACGACGATACGAAGCGCTCTCTTGTCCGTCGCCTTTAGTACTCCAAAGGAAAAGGTCTTGAATGTCGGCGGTTCCCCGGCGATTTCGGGAAGGGCTCTGCCAGGGGTCCAACGCCATTTCTCCTTGCCGCGATCGGAATAGCAAATCAGTGTAGAGGAGTGGGGCTCTGAGCTTGCCGCGGGCAGATAAGAAAATAGGACGCTCGGATGTCCTTTCCCTTCGAGGTCCGCGAACCAGAGCCGCGAGGTGAGACCTTGTGTATAGTACGAGTCGGGCCCGAACCCGTCGGGAAAGCTCTTTCTCCAAAGCTCCTTTCCTTCCGCATTAAGAATCACCAGCGCCGAACCCTCCATCCGTGCGGACTTCGGTTCGCTGCGCCCGGCCGGCAGCCGGAGGCCCCAATAGGCCGCCGAAGCCAGCACGGCCACGGCGACCCCGGTCCAGGCGAGTATTCTGGGCCTTTTCGACGCAGCCGGCGCCGGCGGGTGCTCCTCGGCTGTTTCGCTCGCGTNCTCGCGTCGCGCGGGCACGCCGCAATCCAGCGCTTTTCGTGCCTGCCATCGAGAACCGCAGCGGAACGACTCGGAAGAGTGATCAGGATGGGATCGTTCTTGCCTTCCCCGTTGTAGAAAGATTCGAGCGCGTGCCGCAGGCGATTCATTTCCGTGGCAACGTCAGCGGCCCGCTTGGTGCGGGTCTCGTCGGGCCATAGCTCCCGGATCACGCCGTCGGGCTTCAGCGAGGGTTGCGAATCGAAGTTTTTGTGGAGGATTTCGAGCAGCTTGCGCAACTGGCTTTTGTTGGCGAAGGTCTGGCTTTGGAGGATTCTTTGAATCTGATTGCTAATGGAGGCGGAATCCACCGGCTCGTCTGTCTTCAGCATGGACATGCGCGAGATTACGAGTTTGTGCCGGGTTCAATCTTCCGTCGGTTCAGGCCTGGATGGCTGCGACACCGCAGGTCCTGCGCCAAGCTTTACTAGAACGTAATTTGTTCTTGGGCAGCCCCGGCTGGACTAAATTTAATCCGCTCGGAACGTGTTGGCAAGTATCAAATCTCAAGACGGCATGGTCTGAATCCGCGTATCTCAAAGAGATTAGGGGCAAAAAAAAAGAGCAGGCGAGGATACGGCGAACGCGGTTTCTCGCAACCATGGAGGAAGGGCGGCAGCGAGTTTTGTCCGGGGAGCCAGGTCGCTTTTTTCTGTCAATCAAACCAAGAAATAGCTGTTGCGCCTGTGAACCGCGCTTTATGCGCTCTTACGAGGTCTCACCTATTCCATTAACGCATTGACCTCAGCTGGGTCAGATGCTCCTTGCCCTGCTGACGGTGTTGAGGCACATTGCACGAGGCAGGTGGCGCTAGGCAGAAAGAGGCGCCATCATGGTGGCATTGCGGGCTCTTGGAGTTCGGCGCGAATTCAGGCTTCGCGCTGGTCGGAGTTTTTTTCCTCGCAATAATTCGGAATCAAAACTGGGCCGTACTTTCCGCGGTATCGTCCGAGTTACAAAACGCGCGCGTGGCGGCCTCGGGAATTGGTGTAGCGTCGCGGCCTTTTTCTGCTTCGCTGTCGCGCTGGCAGGATGCGGAAATACCAGCAAATCGTCCGCGACAACTCCAACGCCAACGCTGGTTTCTATCGCCGTGACGCCGGCGAATCACTCGATCGCGGTGAACGCCACGCAGCAGTTCATGGCCACTGGCACCTACTCCGACATGAGCACGCAAGATCTGACGAATACGGCAACGTGGAGTTCCTCGGCGACCAATGTGGCCACAATCAGCGCGACAGGACTGGCGAGCGGCGTGGCTGCGGGCAGCACGATGATTACGGCTATGTCAGGCACGATCAGCGGCTCGACCACCCTGATGGTGACGCCANCCACCCTTCGCTCCAACCGGCAGCCTGAACTCCGCGCGCGATGGCGCCACAGCAACGCTGCTGAATAATGGCATGGTCTTGATTGCAGGGGGCTGCAACGAAGCCGCACCAACGTTCTGCGTCACTCTCCTGGCAAGCGCGGAACTCTACAATCCGGCAACGGGCACATTCAGCGCGACGGGAAGCCTCAACACGGCCCGCGAACAGGCCACGGCAACCCTGCTGAACAACGGTATGGTGCTGATTGCGGGAGGGTCTGATGGCTCCGGCAATACCCTGGCGAGCGCCGAGCTCTACGATCCGGCAACAGGCACGTTCGCCGCGACCGGAAGTCTAATTTCGGCGCGCTCTGGTCCCACAGCGACAGTCCTCAACAGTGGGATGGTGCTGATTACGGGAGGGGCCGATTTGGCCAGCGCAGAACTTTACAACCCGGCGACGGGCCTCTTCACTGCGACTGGGAGCCTGAACACGGCGCGCTCCGGCGCCACAGCAACACTCCTCGACAACGGCATGGTGCTGATTGCCGGTGGCGCGAACACATTCCCCACCGATTTGGCCACTGCGGAACTTTATGACCCGACAGGCGGAACGTTCACTCTGACCGCGGGGAACCTGAACACCGCGCGCGACGATGCCACGGCAACACTTCTCGACAGCGGCATGGTGCTGATTGCCGGTGGCTTTGACTCCAACGGCGGTACGCTCACCAGCGCGGAACTCTTTAATCCGACGACAGGCATGTTCACTGCGACGGGGAGCCTGAATACCGGGCGTCTTGCGGCCACGACAACGCTCTTGAACAACGGCCAAGTGCTCGTGGCCGGAGGTCTTCTCTCGCCCAACGCTGTGGCCAGCGTGGAACTCTACGATCCGGCGATGGGCACGTTCTCTTTGACTGGCAACCTCAATACCGCGCGCTATGATGCCACAGCAACACTGCTCGATAACGGCAAGGTGCTGGTCGCCGATGGCTGCGCCGGAGAAGCCGCGGCAGCGTGCGCCGGCCCGCTAGCCAGCGCAGAACTCTACACACCGGCGACGCTGACGCCGCCGAACCTTGTCTCCATCTCGGTGGCGCCCGCGTCGCCAACGCTATCGGTAGCCGGAACGCAAAAATTTGTGGCCACCGGCATGTTCAGCAATAACAGCACCGAGCAGCTTGTTTCGGTGACGTGGAGTTCCTCGAACACGGCGGTTGCCCAAATCTCGAACGACGCCAGCAATTCCGGCACAGCCATCGCCGTCGGAGCGGGAACCACAACCATCACCGCAACCGATGGAACCGTCAGCGGTACGGCCACACTCACGGTGAATTGATCGCGGCGTGACGGCAGTCAACGCAGGATAGGACGAGAAAAGCTTCCTATCGTAGAAATTGTCAACTTGCATTGAATAATTCGACGAGGCTTCCGTCCGGCCTATTGTTCGCGAGAGAAATTCTTCGACGTGGAGTGTGCCTTCGGTGCACTCTTGGCGCTCCGTTGGCCTGGAAACTCGAAGGCCAATTACAAGCCCGGCGCCTCCGCGAGCCTTGACACCAGACCCAGTCAGGGTGAAGGATTGCGTCCACGCGGCTGGCGGAGCGGCGGCGGTCCCTCAAACGCTCATGCACGAGAAAGGATCTAACGTGACAGCCGTGTGATGCAAGTTTGGCATTACAATTACGGTGTTTTCCGGCGAGGCAACCGTGATCGGCGGAAACCCAAAAGACGTGATGCAAAAGATCCTCGCGCTGGCCGATGTGAGGGTTGGCGGCGCCCGTCGATGGGACATCACGGTGCACAACGAGGATTTTTACGGGCGCGTCTTGCGCCTGGGCTCGCTCGGCCTCGGCGAAGCCTACATGGATGGCTGGTGGGATTGCCAGGCGCTGGACGAATTTTTCTGCCACATTCTTTCGGCCGGGCTCGAGCGACAGGGAGCCCGGAACTGGCGATTCGTTTGGCGGTACCTTCTGGCGAGCGTCTTCAATCGGCAGAGCCCGCGTCGCTCCTGGCACGTGGGCGAGCGCCACTACGACCTCGGTAACCAACTCTATCAATGCACGCTCGACCGGCGCATGGTGTACACCTGCGCGCGCTGGGATCATGCCTCCGGGCTGGACGAAGCGCAGGAAGGGAAGCTGGAATTCGTCTGCCAGAAGCTGGACCTGCAACCGGGCATGCATTTGCTCGACATCGGCTGCGGGTGGGGAAGTCTGGCGAAATTTGCCGCGCAAAAGTATGGTGTCCACGTCACCGGAATTACCATCTCTCGCGAGCAAGTCGAACTTGGGCGAGAGTTGTGCGCCAACCTGCCCATCGAACTCCGCTTGCAAGATTATCGCGATCTGCATGGGACGTTTGACTGTCTGGCATCGCTCGGGATGTTTGAGCACGTCGGCTACAAGAATTACCGAAAATATTTCGAGGTGGCGCACCGCTCGCTGCGCCCGGACGGGCTTTTCTACCTCGCGACAATCGGCACGACCGAATCCGAGCGCATGACCGATCCGTGGATCGAGAAGTATATTTTCCCGAACTCGCATCTTCCTTCCCCGGTGCAAATCACCGGCGCCATCGAAGGCTTATTTGCGATCGAGGATTGGGAAAATTGGGGCGCGGACTACGACCGAACTCTCATGGCCTGGTTCCAGAATTTCGAAAAGAGCTGGAACAAGCTGGAATCGCAGTATGGCGCGCGGTTCTATCGAATGTGGAAGTATTACTTGCTGGCTTGCGCGGGGACCTTCCGTTCGCGCAAGGCGCAGGTATGGCAAATTCTGCTTTCCCGCCGGTGAATTTCCCGCCAGATGGGAGGCGATCGTCAGAGCGCGGAATAAACGATCCGCGCGAACAGATCGCCTTGGAAGAGGCCTTTGCCCCAAGCCGCATCGAGGTCGGAGAAGGGGTGCGCGGCGGCCACTTCGTCGGCCGATTTGCCGGCGGATTTCAGTTTCTGGACGCGGTCGCGGGCGGTCGAAAGCAGATCGCAGAACTTCTCGAGATCGCTCCTGNTTTCCCAGCGGGCCATGGCCCGGGACGATTTTCGTCTCGCTATTGGCGAGGGCGATGAGTTTGCCGGCGGCCGTGATCATGCCGTGGATGTTTCCGCCGGTCGAGGCGTCGATGAAGGGATAGATGCCGTTGAAGAAAAGATCGCCGGCATGCAAGACGTTCGCTTCCTGAAAATGGATGTAGATATCGGTATCCGTGTGCGCGGGCGGCACATGGGCCAAGGCGAGATGCTGCCCATTTGCATGCAGGGCGTGAGTTTCATGGAAAGTTCGTTGCGGCAGAGCCTCCGCGGGCGAAGCAGGGAATTTCAGCCCCAAGACGGGGAGGTCGTGCGGCTCCGACATGCGCTTTTTCGTGTTTTCGTGGGCCAGAATCGTGAACCCCGAGGCTCGCAGAGACGCGTTGTTATCAGTGTGGTCGAAGTGCCAATGCGTATCAATGACGAACTTCGGTGACGCGCTGCCCAGCCCGTCCAGCGTCTCCTTGAGCTTGGGCCATGCGGGGGCCACGAAGGTGTCCACGATGACTTTGCCGTCCGGGCCGTTGAGGACGACGACATTGCCGCCGGGACCTGAAAGCATCGTAATGTCGGCGGCGNAGCGGCTGCGATTGAATGGGAAGGGCGCCCATCTGCGCACGAAACGCGGCGAGTGGGTCGACTTGAGGCGCCGACGACTGAGGAGGGCAGAGCAGGCCCGCCGCGCGAGCGAGCGTTTCCGGAAGCACGCCGGCGAAAAGGAACCCGCCAGCGACTGCCGCCGTTCCTCGCAAGAACTCGCGGCGTGACTTCATGGGAACAGGTTGGCTGAGGTTGATTTCAGCCTCGAAGCCTTGCTTGCCCGCTTCGCTCTTTGAACTTGCCCCGGCCTCAGCCATGTCTTCCTCCACAGGCGCTGTCGTCGAGCGTCTGCCCCCAAGTCCAGCGCCTTCAGAATTCGGTTGGTCCGGCGGCATTCTATCAGACAGCTGATAGAACGCTGAGAGATGAACGAAAAGTGAATTCTGGTGGACGACGCCGACAAGAAGCGCGTTCGAAACTNGCGGGAAAGTGATGTATTTCTCATCGGGCGTGTTGCGATTTTCAGTACTCGCGTTCGAACGGAGGAATGAGCACTGAACATTGGACATAGAAGCCGGGAGCGAGAATCCTCCATGCGGGGCTGTAGAGTTTTTCAGCAGAGCGTGATGCGAATCTAAGCGCAGTGTCGAAGGCGCGGAACTGTCGCGCGTGAATTTCTCCTGTGAAATGTTGGAGTTGGCGCGGACGGCGGATTTTTCGGCCGTTTGGCGAGCGAGTTGCCCTTCTCCTAAGCGGAAGATGCAAGAAAGGAAGCGCAAGGAGGTGGGCCATGACAGTCATACTGATAATCGCAACGTTCGCACTCTTTATCGCGATCGATTACTTCCGAAAGGGAAAGCCGGCTCTAAGGCCAGTGCAGGCGGAAGCCGAGCCGGTGCGGCTGCCGCGAATGCTGCCGAGCTATGTTTCAGGCTTTGACGTGCCGGAGAATTGCCGCTATCACCCCGGGCATGCCTGGGCGGTGCAAGAGAGTCCTTCACTGGTCCGCGTGGGCCTCGATGATTTCGCCGCGCGGTTGACAGGGAAAATTGACAGCATCGTGCTGCCGAAGCGCGGACAATGGATCCGCCAGGGCCAGATTTTCGCCACCATCTTTCGCGACGGGAATAAGACCGAGATGGTCAGCCCGATTGAAGGAGAGGTGACGAACGTGAACGACGCTCTTGCCGGCGATTCTTCACTGCCCTGCAAAGATCCGTATGGGAAGGGGTGGCTGATGTCGGTCTTCTCGCCCGATGCCACAACGAACTTCCGCAACCTGCTGGGAGGCGACGTCGCGCGGCGCTGGATGGCGGAAGCGGCCAGCCGGCTGCGAGCGCGGATGCCGGCGATGGCCGGAGCAGTAGCGCAGGATGGCGGC
>OCOJ01041691.1_pt2 | contig 11937 bp, 12 predicted proteins | sample 1539251 | NCBI WGS metagenome assembly OCOJ01 (sample SAMN01911457, study PRJEB22624) | soil metagenome | biome: Soil | place: Malaysia | collected 2012-04-30 | depth RA_metagenome m
GGGAACATGATAGTGGGGATCTATCCGCCCACGTCTGGGACCATCCTGTTTAGGGGAGAGCCCCTTCCTAGCAGGGCGAAGGACAGGTCGATCCAGCTCAGGAGGGACATCCAGATGGTCTTCCAGAACCCGGCATCTTCCCTCAACCCAAGGAGGTCGGTCCGCCAGGCACTGGAGGTGCCGCTCGGCCTCGGCAGAGACTCCAAGTCGGTGAGGAACAGAATCGACGAGCTTCTGGAGACCGTGGAGCTACCGGCCGAGTACGCCGACAGGTATCCCGAGGAACTCGGCGGCGGCGAGAAGCAGCTGGTCGGGATAGCAAGGGCATTGGCGACCAACCCCTCCCTCATAGTCCTGGACGAGCCGACGTCGGCATTGGACGTCTCGATCCAGGCCAAGATCATCAACGTGCTCATGCGGCTCAAAGTCCGGCTCGGGCTCTCCTACGTCTTCATCACTCACAACCTGAGTCTGATGAGGAACGTCTCTGACAGAGTGATGATAATGTATCTGGGCAAGGTCAGAGAAGTGGCTCCCACAGCCGAGTTCTTCCGGAATCCACTGCACCCCTACACCCGCATGCTCCTCTCATCCATCCCGGTCATAACCGAAGCCGAAGAAGCGGCCAAGCCGCAGAGGACCCAGAGCGTGGGAGAGATCGCAGGAGCCCTCAACCTCCCTCCGGGGTGCAGCTTCCACCCCCGCTGTTCCTACGTCATGGACGTCTGCAAGCAGGTCGACCCCCCGCTCGAGGAAGTCGCACCCGAGCACTGGTGCGACTGCCACCTTTACCCCGGAGGGGCCAAGAGGGCGTCCACCGCGTAGTTGGTGAGGCTGGAAGGGCCGTGAACCACGGACTTTGCGCAATTGTAGGGTTTATTGGTCGTTCAGGGAAACCATCACAACTGGCGGCGGGCTGGGCATGATCGAGACGGAGAATCTGACGAAGAAGTTCGGCGACCTCACGGCGGTGGACTCGGTCTCGTTCAGCGTCAAGGAAGGAGAGGTCTTCGGTTTCCTCGGGCCCAACGGCGCAGGCAAGACCACGACTGTGAGGATGCTCTGCTGTCTGATTTCCAAGAGCGGCGGGTCAGCCCGCGTGGGCGGCTACGAGGTCGGGGACGGCGAGGACTCGCTGAAGATTCGGAAGATGATAGGGCTCGTCCCGGACAACGTCGGCCTCTATGACGCTCTAAGCGCCCACAAGAACCTCGACATCTACGGGCGACTCTACGGTGTCCCCGAAGCCAAAAGGAAGGAGAATATTCAGCGCTTCCTGACTATGCTTGACCTCTGGGACAAGAGGGATGTCGCGGCGGGGACCTACTCGAAGGGGATGAAGCAGAAGCTCGCTATTGCCAGGTGCCTTATCCACGACCCGCAGGTGCTGTTCATGGATGAGCCGACGGCGAACCTTGACCCTGAGGCGGCAAAGACTGTCAGGGACTTCATCCTGGACCTCAAGAAAGAGAAGCGAACCATCTTCCTGAACACTCACAACCTTGACGAGGCGCAGAGGATCTGCGACAGGATTGCGATACTGAACACCAAGCTGATGGCCACGGGCACGCCCGACGAGCTTGAGCGGATGATCGGTGCCCGAAAGACAGTGATCAAGCTGGAAAGGATGAACGACTTCGTTGTAGACTCGGTCCAGAAGAAGTTCCCCGCAGCCAAGATCTCCTTGGACGGCGACCAGATGTCAATCGACATCCCCGACGCTGAGATGAAGACCCCCGACATCGTGCAGGTTGTGGTCCAGGCCGGAGGGAGGGTGCATTTCGCTGGGGTTGTCGGGTCCACTTTGGAGGATACCTACCTAAAGCTGGTGAGGCGGGACCAATGAGGCTCTCTCAGGCATGGATTGTCGCATCCAAGGACTTCGCCCTATTCAGGAGAAGACGGAACATAATCTACTCAGTCATGATCGTCCCCATCATAGTAACCTGCCTCCTCTCCTTCGTGGTCTGGTATATTCAGCATAGGGCAAACGGGGCGGTCTCCCCAACAGAGCTCACCGTACTTCTGCCGACGTTCATGTTCCTCTACATGATCCTCTCCGGCATAATCCCGACCACAATCGCGTCTTACAGCATAGTCGGAGAGAAGGTGGAAAAGAGCATGGAGCCCCTGCTGGCGACCCCTACGACGGACGGAGAAATCCTGTTCGGGAAATGGCTGGCGGCGTTCGTCCCGGGCGTAGTGGCGGTCGTGGGTTTCGGCTCAGTCTTCATGATAGCGGCTGACATCCTTTCGCACGGGGCGCTCGGCTACTACTACTTTCCCAACTGGAGTTCGTCGACGGTCCTCTTCCTGTTGGTCCCCCTCGCAGTCATATTGAGCGTCGAATGGAACGTTCTGATCTCCTCCAGGGTAAGCGACGTCCGCATCGCCCAGCAGTTCGGGTCCCTTGTGCTCCTCCCCTACGCAGGGGTCTACCTTTCCGGAGAGCTGAACCTGGTCAATCTCGGGGACATCAGCAACCTCCTATACATCGCAGCCGCAATGGGGTTCGTCTGCCTCCTAATGCTCTACGCAGTGCAGACCACCTTCCAGAGAGAAACGATCCTCACGAGATGGAAGTAAGTCCAGGCAGGGGGTGACTTCTTTGAAACTGAAACTGAGGTTCTTGGTGGGAGGGACCATCATATTCCTCCTCGGACTCGTCCTCAGCGCGGTGAGAAAGTTCGGAATCGGCTACGCGATCCTGATGGCGGTCGGAATCGTGGTTCTGGTGGTCGGGCTGTTCTGGAAGGACAAGCCTTCCCGTCTGCCCGACGCCCAGACATCCGCGCCCTGATGGCCGACGAGGGGTCGCGTGAATCCCAGCCTCCAGAAGCCGAAGCCTGGCTCCGAATCAGAGCTTCTGGGGGGTGGTCAGCAGCTTCCCGAACTGTCCGCCACTGAGCATCTTGACGTGCCCCTCCACCATGGTCGAGAACGGGATGACGGAGTCTATGACCGGCCTTATCCTGCCTCTGCTCACCCAGCGCATCAGGGACTGGAGCTCCGCCGCGGTCCCCTGGGTCGCACCCATCAGGTTCGTCCCCTTGTAGAACAGGAACCTGAGGTCGATCTTGCTGTCGTACCCGGTCGTCGCGCCGCTCGTCACAAGGGTCCCTCCCATCTTGAGCAGCGCCACCTCCTGGGGGAAGTGCGTCATACCGATGTGCTCGAAGATGACGTCCACCCCCTTTTTGCTGGTGTACTCCCTCACCTTCTTGGACCAGTCCTCCTTCCTGTGGTTCACCACGAAGTCGGCTCCCAATCTCATGCACCTTTCGGCCTGTTCGTCACTCCCAACAGTGGTGATGACGTCGCACCCGTAGAGCTTGGCGATCTGTACGCCCAGAGTACCGACGCCGCTTCGCCCCCCCATGACCAGGACCGTCAGCCCAGGGTGTATGCCCGCCCTCCCGACGAGTGCGTGCCAGGCTGTCATCCCCGCCATGGAGACAGCGGCTGCGTCGTCGAAGCTCACGTTATCCTGCAGCTTCAGGACATTTACCTCCGGGAGGTGCGTATACTGGGAGAATCCTCCCCACAGGGGTCCGGACTCGAATCCCCAGATCTTCCTCTCCGGGCAGTCGAACTCCCTGCCGGAGGTGCACATGTCGCACGTGCGGCAGCTCATGTTCGAATGGGAAACGACCCTGTCTCCTACCTTCAGCTTCCTCACGTCGGCACCTACCTCGGTTATCACCCCGGCCGCGTCGCTCCCCGAGATGTGGGGCATAGGCACCTTAGTCGGTTCGCCTCGGATTGCCCAGAGGTCGTTGTAGTTGTACGACGCCGCCTCGACCCGGAACACGACCTCGTTCGGGCCCGCTTTCGCCATCTCAACATCTTCGATCTTGACGACCCGCGCCGGGTCCTGCGAGTATTCCCGGAAAACTGCAGCCTTCATGCCGAGCCGTCCGATTAGGGAAATCGCACCTATAGAAGCTGTCCCTAACTGCCTCCCTGATGCGGACCGGGGCCGAGTACAAGGCGAGCCTAAAGAGAATGAGGCCCAACGTCTACAAGTTCGGGGAGCTCATCAAGGACGTCACCACGAACCCAGCAACCAAACGTGCCGTTGAGGGTCACGCCCAGATATTCGACGCTGCCCGGAAGGACGAGTACAGGGACGTCCTTACTACGACATCCCCGTTGACAAGAGGGCAAGTCTCGAGATACCTCTCCATCATCGGCTCGGCCGACGATATGATCATGAACGTCCGGATGAAGAGACTCATGTTCAATCTCACCGGCACCTGCACAGGGGGACGGTGCGTTGGCTTCAACGCGATCAACTCCATGTGGGCTGCGACATACGACATCGACAAAGAGTCAGGGACGGACTACCACTCTAGAATCAGATCCTGGCTGACTGCTGCGCAGAACGAAGACATCGCGATAGCTGGAGCGCTCACCGACCCCAAGGGCGACAGGTCGAAGAGGGCTTCGGAGCAGAAGGACCCCGACATGTCCCTGAGGATCGTGGCGAACGAAGGCGACGGCGGAATTGTCGTGCGGGGCGCGAAGGTCATGATTGCAGGCGCGGCGGAGGCGAACGAGGTCTTCGTCCTCCCTGGTACAGGCTACAAGGAAGGCGAGGGCACCTATGCAGTCTCATTCGTCGTCCCGCGCGACATGGAGGGGCTGACTGTCGTGGAGGCTAGACACCCTTCAGACGGCAGAGACGTGGAGCCCGGGTTCGACAACCCTGTGGACCTGGGCGGCATCACACAGGGGTATCTCCTCTTCCAGGACGTCCATGTGCCCCGCGCCAGGGTCTTCATGGCCGGCGAATGGAAGCACTCGATGAAAGCTGTTCTCAACTTCATAGCGCCGTACAGGTCGGCCATCGGTGGCTGCGTGGCTGGCCAGGGGGACGTAATGGTGGGGGCAGCGGCGCTCATGGCCAGGGCCAACGGGTTGTCCGAGAAGGTCTTCAGGGACAAGCTGGTCCAGATGACGGTCAACAACGAGACCACCTACGGCATGGGGATAGCCGCGTCAGTCATGGGCAGGATGCACCCTTCGGGGGTGTGGATCCCTGACGCCAAGCTTGCGAACGTCAACAAGGTCCACGTGGCAACGCTTCCCTACGAGACGAAGAGGCTTGCCCAGGAAATAGCAGGGGGCATAGCTGAGACTGGTTGCCTGCCCTCTAGCCAGGACATCCACTCTCCTGTGTACGGCGAACTCCTCCAGAAGTACCTGAAGGCGGGGAGTGACGGGGAGACCAGGGCCAGGATAGCGAGGCTCATCGAGTGGCTGACCATAGGAGAAGGGGTGCCCGGATGCATGCATGGCGGGGGCTCCCCCGACGGAGCGAAGCTGATCATCAATTCGCTCGCCGATATCGAGGCCAACATGAGTCTCGCAAGGAAGGTTGCGAACCTCAAGGCCGAGGTCCCCGCCCCGGAGTCGAAGTAAGAGAGCGCCTGCGCGCTCCCCAGTCCTAGGCCAGGAGCGGGGCTGTCGCGAACACCTTGGCGTCGTTGATGAGGTTGGATATCCGGGCGTACTCGTTCGGCTCATGGGGGACGTCGTCGATGGTGCTCCAGACCGCGGTCGGGATCCCGTCCCTCCTGAACAGGTTCCCCACAGTCTGCCCTCCGATTCCCGTGAACCTCGGCCTCACTCTTGACACCTTCGAGACCGCCCTGCTCAGGAGCACTGCCACTTCGCTGTCCTCCCTGGTGGCCGGACCAGCGGGCTCCTTCTCAACCTCTTCGAACGATATCGATGCGTGGTATTTCTTCTCGTACTGTGCGATCTTCCTCATGACGTCCTGTTCGACGTCGTCCAGGCTGTACACTGGGAGGACCCTGCAGTCGAAGTAGAACACGTCCACACCCGGGACCGTGTTCACGTTCCCGACGTTCGCCTCCTTCTTCGTGGGCTCGAACGAAGACACAGGGTAGTCGAACAGCCTGTTCCTCCTCCTGTACTTGCCGTTGAGGAGCTCGTCAATCTCGATGGCCAGCTTCATCCCGACCCTGTGGGCGTTCAGGCCCTTCTTTGGGAGGCTCGCGTGCACCTGCTTTCCTTTCGCCGTGATCTTCATCCAAAGCAGCCCCTTCTCGGCTATCTCGATGTCCGTCCCCCTTGGGGAGCCTGCGTCCGGGACCACCACCAGGTCGCTCCATCTGAAGAGCCTACGCTTCAGGAGCTGCTTGATCCCGTAGTTGCTTGCGAACTCCTCATCTGCAACGAACCAGACTCCGACGTTGAACGGGAGTGGGGCCTCCTGCTCCTTCAGGGTCAGCAGGGCGAAGAGCGAGGCCACCAGCGACTGGCCGTTGTCCTCCGCTCCCCTTGCGAAGATCTTCCCCTCCTTTATCGCGGGTTCGAACGGGTCTGTCTTCCAGAGGTCCCTACTCCCTTCCGGGACCGTGTCCATATGCGAGATGTACCAGAGGTTGCGCCCCCCGTCTTTGCCCTCCAGCTTTGCAGACAGGCTCGGCCTTGTCCCTCCGGGCGACTCTGAATCAGGGACATCAACGCGGGTTACTGAGAATCCCTTGCTCTTCAGGAACCCCTCGAGGAAGTCTGCCCTTTCCCTTTCGCCCGGCCCGCCCATCCGAGGATTGACAGAGTTGATTCTCAGCATCCGGACGAAGAAGTCCTGCATCGCCTGGGCGTTGCTGTNCAACGTCCGAAGCCAACCTCCCAATGAGCTCCTCTGCTTGGGTCATCTCAGCCCCAACCAGTCGGTCGAGCCTAGATATGTAGTGCGCCGCTACCCATCTCGAGAGCCGCCGCAGTCGGCAGCATGGAAATCGTCCGCACCTTGGCCGTGGGCGCCGGGAAAACAGACTTCAACCACCTGTAGAATCGAATGCTTATCTCTGACGGCGAAGTCACCCCTGGCGAGCTTCATACTATGGTCACTTCATCCCAGGGCCGCGGCCAGACCGACCAGGACCGTCGCTATGTCCTGGGGGCGGGAAGGTACGTCGACGACATCAAGATGGAGGGGATGCTGCACCTCCACATCGTCAGGAGCCCCTACGCACGAGCGCGGGTGCTTTCGGTCGGCGGCGGGATCACAGGGCATGAATTCAAGGCAGACATGGCTGCCGTGGGAGAGGACGCCGGGGAGGCCGGGGCGGTCCCGTTCCCGGTCCTGGCTACGGAATATGTGAACTACGTCGGACAGCCGGTCGCAGCTGTACTCGGGAAAGACAGGTACGAGGCAGAGGACAAGGCGGAGGAGGTGGACGTCCAGTACGAGCCCCTGAGGGCTGTCATGGACCCTGAGAAGGCCCTCTCCGCCGAGCCGATACATCCGACCATGTCGAGCAACGTCGCTTCCGAAGGCGCCCTAGGGAAGGACTTCTCGCTCAAAGCGCCGATCGAGATCGAAGACACGTTCAGCATGGCGAGGGTCGTTCCAAACCCACTGGAAACAAGAGGGCTGGTGGCTGCTTACGACGGCAGCGTCCTCACGGTCTACGCGTCGACCCAGTCCGTGTTCTCCTGGAAGGAGGGGTTCGAGCAGTCCCTAGGCCTGCGGAAGGATCAGGTGAGGGTGATCCAGATGGACACTGGGGGCGCCTTCGGATCGAAGGGGGGCATTTACCCCGAGTACCTAGTCGCGGCCTATGCTTCGATGAAGCTGAAACGCCCTATCAAATGGACTGAAAGCAGGTACGAGCACCTGATGGCGACGGACCAGGGGCGGGGCTCGCGCGCCAGGATGAAGCTCTACGCAGACAGCCAGGGACGTGTGAAGGGCCTCAAGGCAGATATCCTTGTTGACGGCGGAGCCTACCCGATGGGGGGCATCATGTGGTCCCCAAGGTGGATTGCCTTCCAACTCACGGGGCCTTACGCCATACCCAAGGCCCACGCCGTCGCCCGAGGAGTCCTGACGAACAAGGTCATCATGGGACCCTACCGAGGGGCGGGAAGGCCGGAAGCAGCCTACTACATGGAGAGGATGATGGACAGGCTCTCCGACGAGACCGGGATCGACCAGGCGGAGGTGAGGCTCAGGAACGCGGCCACCAAGCCGAACAGGTCCCCCTTCGGGCTCAGGATACCTGCGTCGAAGCCGTTCATGAAGGAGGCGTTCTCTGCCCTGGGCTACGCAAAGAGGCGGAAGAAGGAGCGAGCAGGCCTCTCGTGCTTCGTGCTCATCCCAGCAGCAGAAGGCGGAGAGTCAGCAAAGGTTGCCGTCGGCGGAGGGCGAGTCAGGGTCTGGGTGGGGGGCAACACCCACGGCCAGGGACACGACGTATTCGCTCGGCGCCTCGTCAGAGAGGAACTCGGAGTAGCGGAGGAGAAGGTCGAATACGAGCCGGCCGACACGGGGGTGCTCTCGGGCGGGGTCGGAAGCTGGGGAAGCAGGACCGCGATGCTCGGGGGAGGCGCCATAGTGGAAGCCTGCAGGAAGGTGAAAGCACAGGCCAGGAAGAAGCTGGGCCGGAAATATTCGACTGCCGCACTGCTAAGGGGGGAGTACGAGGCCGAAGCCCACTTCGAGACAAACGTGCTACTGAACTCCTTCGGCGCCAACCTGGTCACAGCGAAGGTAAACAGGGCGGGGATGGCCGCCATAGACGAGGTAGTCGCTTACTACGACGTGGGGAAAGTCCTGAACCTCAGCATGGTGGAAAGCCAGGTCATGGGCGGAGCGGCACAGGCTCTGGGGGAGGTCTTGTACGAGCGGGCGGTCTACAGCGACGACGGGCAGCCCCTCACCGCGACTCTAGCAGACTCGGGCATCCCGCATTCTACCGAGATGCCAAGATTCAGAGTGATGACCGCGAACCACAGGTCAGCCCTGCCCCACGGCGCAAAGGGGGTGGGAGAAAGCCCGACCATAGGTGTCCCCCCTGCCGCTGTCCGAGCGATCGAGCTCGCCCTCGGGAGGAAGGTTGCGAACCTGCCGGTGGAAAGCGAGCGGCTCTGGGGTGTCCCTCTGGGCCACGGAACGGCCTAGGACCCTTCGAGCTTCTGTCGGAAGCACCCGAAGAACTCCCCGATGATCCTGGCCGCCTGCGCCTCCATGATCCGCTGCCCGAGCGACGCGATCTTCCCATTGACGGTCGCCTCAGCCTGCCATTTCATCGTGGCTCCATTGCCCCGGGGCGATATCCCAAGGGTGATCTCCATGTCGATTGCGCTCCCCATCCCGGCGCCATGGACAGCGAATTTCGCCCCCGAAGCTGGTTTCTTCTCGATGGTGCGGAAGCGGAGGGTGAAGTCGCCCCTGATGAAGGACACCCCGACCCTGACCACTGCATCGAACTCGTCAGGAGACCTGACGTCCAGCCTCTGAAGCCCTGGCATGCAGCCGGCGACTTCTTTGGGGTCGGTGACCAGGGAGTAGACCTTCGCCTCGGGGATCCTGGTGTCGAATACCCCTTCGAAATGCAATTTCCCGACGACCGCTTTCCACAATAATATAAACCAAGAAAAGGGAGAACGTCGCGCGCCGTGATTCCCCCTTCCTTTGATTATGCCGCCCCGAGGAGCCTGTCCGAGGCCGTGGGCCTCCTTAGCAAGCAGGAGGGGGCGAAGGTCATCGCGGGGGGCCAGAGCCTCATACCCCTCCTGAAGCTCAGGCTCGCCTCTCCCGCGTTGCTTGTAGACATCAACAGGATTCCGGGCCTGAACCGGATCGAGGAGTCAGGGGAATTCCTCCGCATCGGGGCGCTCGCGCGCATGTCCGAGGTCGAGGCGTCGGGCCTCATCAAGAAGCGGTACCCGATCATCCACGACGCCGCCGAGGTGATCGGAGACCCCCTGGTCAGGAACCTTGGGACCATGGGCGGGAACGTCTCCCACGGTGACCCGAACAACGACATGCCTGCGGTCATGCTCGCCCTCGGCGCCCAGTTCGTCGCCACAGGAACTGGGGGCGAAAGGACGATCAGGGCACAGGAGTTCTTCACGGACACCTTCACTGTCGCGCTCGGCCACGATGAGATTCTCACCGAAATCCGCGTCCCGAAGCACTACCCTGGGAGCGGCGGATGCTACCTCAAGCTCGAGCAGAAGGTGGCCGACTTCGCCACAGCGGGAGCCGCGGTCCAGGTGCGTCTCGGCAGGGGAGGCTCGTGCGAGTACGCCGGGATAGGCCTGACGGCGGTGGGACCGACCGCGATCAGAGCGGAGAAGGCGGAAGAATCCATCCTGCGGAAGAGCCCCACAGACAAGGCGGCCCTGGTGGAACTGGCGCGCCTTGCGGCTGAAGCGTCAGACCCAGCAAGCGACATCAGGGGGACGGCCGCCTACAAGAGGGAGGTCGTGGGTCTGCTTGTGACCAGGGCGTTCAGGACTGCATGCGAAAGGGCGAGGGCGGGCTCCTAGGATGGCAAGGAGGATACCGATTAGCGTCACTGTCAACGGCGTCAGGAAGGAGGCCAGCGTCGAGCCCCGCCTCCTTCTCGTCCACTTCCTCAGGGAGGACCTAGGGCTTACGGGGACGCACGTCGGCTGCGACACTTCGAACTGCAGCGCCTGCGCGGTCCTGATGGACGGCAAGGTGGTGAAGTCCTGCACGGTCCTCGCTGTCCAGGCCGACGGCAAAGACATCCTCACGGTTGAGGGGCTGGCCAGGGGGGACAAGCTCCACCCGGTCCAGGAGGCCTTCCTCGCGAAACACGGCCTGCAGTGCGGCTTCTGCACTCCGGGCATGCTCATGTCCGCCTACGCGCTCCTCAAGGAGAACAGGCACCCGACGGAAGAGGAAATCAGGAAGGGGATCTCGGGGAACATCTGCAGGTGCACCGGCTACGCCAAGATAATCGAATCGGTGCAGCATGCGTCGCGATTGAAGGGCTGGTAGCCCCCATAGTCGGGAGCAACAGACGGTAGCCTCCGCGGTCAAAGAGCAAGCCGCGAGGAAAGAATGAACGCGACCTCGTCACCAAAGAGCGTCCCCCTTGGCTTCTCACAATTGGGAATCGTCGCCACGTCTTTTATTCCAAAAGTGGTTCTACTCCGCGATGTCGACAACCAACAGCGGGAGGCGGCCGAGCGCGGCCGTGCTGTTCTCATCCAGGTTCGGCACGACCGAGGTGGTGGCGAGGGCCTTCGAGCGAGGTTTGAGGAATGCTGGGGTGGAGACCTTCTGTGCACGGACGAGCGAAGTGGCCCCAGGGTCATTACAGAAGTTCGACCTCATATGCGTGGGCGGGCCGACCGAGGTGCTGTCTGCTACCAAGCAGGTGAAGGACTTCCTGAAGGCCATGGGGGTCTCAGGCATGGAGGGGAGGTTCGGCTTCGCATTCGACACCAAGCTCGATTCAAGGCTTTCCGGGAGCGCTGCCAAGTACATAGAGCACGCCCTAGACGACAAGGGGCTACACATGATTGCCAGGAGGGAGTCTGCGATAGTCACCTCGCGAAAGGAGGGTGGCAAGATCGTCGGTGCTGACCTGAGACAGGGGGAGGAGAGGCGGTTCGAGGAGCTCGGGGCTCGCGTGGCCAAGGCGACAGAGGACGCCCTAGTGAAAGTCCAGGGCGGAGTCAGGCGCCAAGGATAAGACGCCCCCAAGAAGGAGCCATGCCGAAATGGCCAGCAAGGATGCTTCCAAGATTAGAGGGCTCTTCACGGCGCTCATCACACCGTTCGACCGCAGAGGGAGGGTGGACGCCGACCGCCTGGCGGAACTGGTCGGGTTCCAAGTTTCCAAGGGGACCGAGGGGATCTACCCCTGCGGCAGCACAGGGCTCGGGCCTCTTATGAGCCTCCCCGAGAGGAAGCTGGTGGCAGAGACAGTAGTGAAGGCGGCCCGCGGGAGGGTGCCTGTCGTCGTCCAAGTCGGGTGCGCAGACACAGCCTCCACAGTCGAACTGGCGAAGCACGCTGAGAAGGCCGGGGCTGACGCTGTCGCAAGCCTCACCCCATTCTACTACAAGCCGGGGGATAAGGCGGTCATGCGGCACTTCGAGGCCGTTGCGGGTGCGGTGAGCATCCCCCTCCTCGCC
>OCOJ01060391.1_pt3 | contig 11931 bp, 13 predicted proteins | sample 1539251 | NCBI WGS metagenome assembly OCOJ01 (sample SAMN01911457, study PRJEB22624) | soil metagenome | biome: Soil | place: Malaysia | collected 2012-04-30 | depth RA_metagenome m
TTTTACGCCGACGACGCGTTCGCCGGCCTGCACATCATGGAAGATCTCACAACCGAGGACGGCGCGCGCGAGACTCGATTAAATGAAGGCAAAACGGTTAAGGAGTACGCGAAGGCCGCGGCGGTCGATGAAGAAACCGGACCGGTGTTTGCCGAACGCAGTCCGGTGGTCGGCGATGCGCCCAATATTCCAACGCCTCCGTTCTGGGGCGTGCGTGTGCGCAAGGATTATGACCTGCGTGAGGTCTTTCGGTATATCAACGAGACGGCGCTGTTCAAGAATCAGTGGCAGCTGAAGACCGCGTCGCAATCGGACTATGTGAGGCTGGTGGAAGAGAGGTTTCGCCCCGTTCTGCGGAATCTCGAGGACGAAGTTGCTGCTTCGCGGTTGTTCGAACCCGCGGTCGTGTGGGGATATTTCCCTGCGCAGAGCGAGGGAAATGATGTGGTGGTGTATCGAGTCCCGAGACCCGAGTCCCGAGTCCCGAGTGAAAAACCGGCGGAGCTGTTGAGGTTCACCTTTCCTCGTCAGAAGGAAGGGCGAGGGCTGTGCATCTCTGATTTCTTCGCGCCGAAATCGTCCGGCAAGATGGACGTGATCGGGCTTTCGCTGGTGACGATCGGACCGAAAGCTTCTGTGGAAACGCAGCGGCTGTTCGAGGGCGGGGAGTACACGAAGTATCTCTACCTCCACGGCCTGAGCGTGGAGACGGCCGAGGCGTTAGCCGAGCTGCACCACAAAAGGATGCGCGAGGAATTAGGGATCGCGAACGATGACGCGCCAGAGATTCGCGACTTGTTCCACCAGAAGTATCGCGGATCGCGGTATTCCTTTGGTTATCCGGCGTGCCCGAACCTCGAGGATCAGACGAAGCTGTTCGCCTTGCTCAAGCCCGAAGAAAACGTTGGAGTGCGGCTCACGTCCGGATTCTTGCTCGAGCCGGAGCAGTCGACTTCGGCAATCGTGGTGCATCATCCTGGGGCAAAGTATTTCGTGGTTTGAGAGACGACACACTGTACCAAACAGCGGGTCCCTCCACGCGCCTTTGGATCGGCGTTCGCCGATCCAAAGAGCTTGGTCGGGATGACAGTGTGGGGTATAGCAAACGTGAAACGGTTGTCGTGTGCGTAGCAGGCTGCTGAAGAACTTTTTTTTCACCGCGACTCTGTCCCTCAGCGGCTAAAAGCCGCATTTGATTTTGCGGCACTTACGGCGCGGCTGGAAGCCGCGCCCTTTCAAAAACTCCCGTCAGGAGCGGTTTATCAGCAGCCCGCTAGAACGCGGCCGTGAGCCGCACGGAATAGCTTCGCGGCGGCGAGACGGCGTTACCGGAGAACAGGCCGGCGAAATCGATGACGTTCAACCGATTGTTAAGGTTCTGCACATTGCCCTGCAGAATCATCGTTTGTCGATCACGTTTCCAGAGCTCGATTCCAGTAGACAAGTCCAGCGATAGCGACGGCTTGACCCTTCCGCGCGGGAAATCGATGCGATCGAAAATCCCTTGCCCGTATTGCGCGATGGCTTGCTGCTCGGTTCCATCAAAGGCGACGGGCAGGCCCGTGCCGTACTCGCCGCCGAATGCCGCCCAGACGCGGTTCGTGACCTGATAGCGCAGGCGCCCATTGACGGTGTGGCGCTGATCCTGGGAATCCCAGATGCGTCCGCTGGTTTGGCTCAAAGCGTTGGTGGCGTCGCTGCCCAGGAACAAGCCTCCAGTCACAGGAAGGTGGACGCTGCCGACCATGTAGGAATAACTGAGGAAGCCCGAGAAGCCGTGCCAGACTGGGAGTTCGAGCTTTCCTTCGGCGCCGTAGATTGACGCTTTGCGGAAGGCGATGGGAAAGCTGACCGCGGTGTTGAGCAGTTGGTCGTCGTCGGCAAAGTTGTTGACCGACCGCCGGAAAACGTTTGCATCGACCTTGAACTTCTCATCCCAAGCCTTGGTGGCTCCGAGCTCGTAATAATTTCCGTGAGAGGGCTTGACGGGAAGGCGCAACACGTTCGTGTTGAGCACAACCACCGCGGGTGAGCTGGACAAAAGAATGTTCTCAAAGGCCGGCGTTTGGAAGATGCGATCGTACGAGGCATGCAAGACCAGATTGGACGAAGGAAAAAAGCGCGCGACGCCCAAGCGAGGGCTGACGGCGTTTTGGTTAACAAGAAGCTGATAGTGATCCCAGCGCACGCCAGCGTTGATGGNTCCATTTGCCGAGCCGAACCAAATCCTGCAGAAACGCTGATTGCTCGAGATCGAGGCCACGCCCGGCAAACTGAAACGTCAACGGAATGCCGGGGTCGAACTGCTGAGGATTCGTGATCAGGTCGCGGAAGCTTTCGCGAATTTGCGTGAAGTCGGCTTCGAATCCCGCTTTCCACTCGTGGCGGCCGTGATGGTAGGCCGCAGTTCCCTTTCCGTACTGTTCGCGGAAGCCACGGTCCTGAAAAGCGATGATGGGCGTGGATTGTGGATTCGAATCAAGTCCGTCGCTGTTGCTGCGCATTATGAAACGAAAGTCGGCGAGCAAGTTGTCGGAAAAAATGTGGCGGCAAGAAAGTATGCCAAGCGTCTCAAATGTGCCGCGGTGTTGCAGCTGGCCTGCCGCCTGCTGGATTTGCTCATCGGGCACGAGAAACTTTGAAAACTCACGGCGGACTTCAAGTCCGAACCGGTCACTGTTCGTGAAGTCGCGGTCGAAGCGCGCCGCAAAATCGGCGCTTGTAGCGGAGTTGGTGTAGTTCTGCACCACCGGTGGATTCAGATAGCNGTTCGGTGAGTGCGCCACTGGCGCTGACGGCCAGGGAGTTCTTGCCGCGTCCGTATTGGGCGAGGCCGTAAGCGTCGCCGGTGTCAAAACTTCCTCCGGAAAGAACCGTCTTGCCATGAAGACCGGGCTGATCGACTTTGCTGGTGTCGACCTCGACAACCCCTCCCATTTTTCGTCCATATTCGGCCGGGATTCCCGCAGTGTAGATGGTGAGTGAATCGACGTCGTCAGCCTCGATCTCAGGCCCGGAACCGGGTGAACGGTTGTCGGTGAGCGGAACGCCGTCGACGACGAACTGGGTCTGGTATTCCGAGCCGCGCGGGTGCAGGACGGAGCTGCCTTCGTAGACCCATCCCGGCTGCGAGCTGACCAAGTCCTGCAAGGAACGGCCAGGGAGATATCCCGCACGACTGGCAATAGCCTGTGAATCGATGCGGTAGTCCGAACTGGCGCGCTCGGGATCGAGCAGGGTCCCCTGCGTGGTGACTTCGATCGCGATGCTCGCAGCTGCGACATTGAGCTTGACCCAGTACGCGACCGGTAAGGCCGAATGGATTTCGATCAACCCGACAAAGTCTGAGAATCCTTCGTGCTTGACGCGGAGCCGATAGGGCCCGAAAGGCAAATTGCGGATGGTCAGCGCGCCGCCATTGTCTGTAGCCAATCGGCGATAGAACTGCGACGCATCGCCGGAGAGATCGACCTCCGCCGTGAGAGCAAGTCCCTCGGGATCAGTGACTTTCAACCGAAGCTCCCCGGTCTCGCTCTGTCCATGGAGCGGGAGTGCACAGAGCAGGAGGATTGCCAGCCACTTGAGAAAAGTCCGTATCACGGTTGATGAGGCGAGGGACACCACATGCTACCAGCTTTGCAACGACTTCCGGATTGTGAGGACATCGGTCCAGTGCTCCACACATTTTTTACAATTTGCAGACACGGTGTTGACAAATGGCAGGGCGGGATAGGGCATCTTCTTGGACAGATTCAAGCCCCCGCCGAGGGTGGTGAGGGCGTGAATCGAGGCCTTCACGCCCTCCGTCACCGGGAGGGAATGGGGAAAACGGGCGCTTGTACCGCAGGGGGTGCGGGCGCCTGTTTTGCGTTCCAGGCGGTAATCCGATGCCTGCAGGTGCTTGCCTAGGCACTGGCGTGGCGTGTCTCTGCCCTTCGTAATTCCCTTCAACTGTTACAATTTGGGCAAATCGGTCAGGACGAATAGATCCCTTGCTTGTTCCGGCTGCACGACTCCCCGGTGTCGGCGTCGAAACGGAAGCAGGGGGCTGTCCGCCTGACGATCAGCGCCATGAAATGTCCTTTCTGCAACTTCGCCAATGACAAGGTAGTGGACTCGCGCGAGAGTAAAGAGGCCGAGTCAATTCGCCGGAGGCGTGAGTGTTTGAAATGCGGCAAGCGGTTCACTACCTACGAGCGCATCGACGAGATTCCTTACATGGTGGTGAAGAAGGATGGGCGGCGGGAGAAGTTCGACCGCCAGAAGGTTCTCAACGGACTGCTGCGGGCCTGTGAGAAGCGTCCCGTACCGATCAGCAAGCTGGAACAGATTGTGAACGAGGCGGAGCAATTCGTGATCGAGTCACCGGAGCGCGAACGAAAAACCAGCGAGCTGGGCGAACTCATCATGAACCGGCTGCGGCGCTACGACAAGGTTGCCTACGTTCGCTTCGCGTCCGTATACCTCGATTTCAAAGATGTGAAGGAGTTCATGAACGAGTTAAAGGATCTGGTCAGGGCGAAGGACGTGGCGGAAGGCGGGAAGAAGGGCGCGTCCAAGGCTTGATCTGCATGCGGTTTCCGGAAACCGATTTTCTATGAGCCATAAGGTAACGTTGATCCCGGGGGATGGGATCGGCCCCGAGGTCACGAAGGCGACCGTGCGCATCCTGGAAGCGACGGGGGTGAAGTTTGAGTGGGAAACGTTCGCCGTGGGCACCGAGGCCTTCGAGAAGTGGGGCGAGTACATCCCAAAGGAATTGATCGAATCCATTGAGCGCACCCGCGTGGCGCTCAAAGGCCCCGTCACGACCCCGGTCGGCGGAGGGTTTGCCAGCATCAACGTGGCCCTGCGTAAGAGATTCGATCTCTACGCCAACTTCCGGCCTATACGCAACCTACCGTATATCCCTACACGATATCCCGATGTCGATCTGATTATCGTCCGCGAGAATACCGAGAGCCTGTACTCCGGACTGGAGCATGAAGTTGTACCGGGGGTCGTCGAGAGCCTGAAAATCATTACAGAGAAAGCGTCCACACGAATCGCGCGCTTCGCTTTTGAGTACGCCCGCAAGAACCAGCGGAAGAAGATTCACGCCATTCACAAAGCCAACATCATGAAGCTTTCCGACGGGCTGTTTTTGCGCTGCTGCCGGAGTGTGGCGAAGGACTACCCTGAGATCAGTTACGGTGAGCACATCGTGGACAATACCTGCATGCAGCTGGTGATGAATCCCTACCAGTACGACATGCTGGTCATGGAGAATCTATACGGCGACATCATTTCGGATCTGTGCGCCGCGTTTGTCGGCGGGCTGGGATTCGTCCCCAGCGCAAACCTGGGCGACGAGTGTGCGATCTTCGAGGCGGTGCACGGATCGGCGCCGGACATTGCGGGAAAGAATATGGCAAATCCGACTGCCTTGCTGCGGTCTGCGTTGCTTATGGTGCGACACTTGGGCGAACACGCGGCTTCGACGCAGATTCGCAATGCACTTGAGAGGGTGTATCGTCACCCAGAGAAACTGACTCGCGATATCGGCGGGAAAGCGAGCACTTCGGAATTTGCTGACGCAATGATCGAAGAGATGGAAAAGACTGCGTCTCCGCCTTCCTGATGGCGGGATTGGAATGAATCCTTATCGCGCTACTAAGTAGTCTGTTTATAACAACGTGAGGAGGAAACATGAAGCAAAGAATGCTAGCAGGGGCGCTGGCCGGCTTTGTGTGTGTCCTGTCGTTTGCGGGCTCGGCCGCAGCGCAGGGCGGCCAGTTAGTGGCAGCCGAATTTGGAATTCCGGGCAGGCGGGCAGATGTCACTCCGCAGGTCCGTGCGCTGGTGCATGAAGGGATCCTGCAGTTTGAGGTAACTCGTCAGATCCTCGGCGTCGATCCGGCTCCGGGCCGGCCGAAGGATCTGGTAATTCGCATTCGGCACTGGGACGGCGACGTGCAGGAATATGCTTACCCGGAGCACAGCGTCGTAAATCTGGAAATGGACCCGGACCGGGCCTACGAGTGGCACGAACGCGGCCTCTACATCATGCGCGCGTACTATGGCGGCGAGGGCCACTTCGCCAACGTGACGGAGCGGCTGCGGCAAATGGTCGATGGGGGCCGGCTGTACCTGCGAGTGGACAACGAACACATCGGAATCGACCCCGATCCGCACGTGCGCAAAGTGTTGCGCGTCCTGTATTGGTTTGACGGAGAACGCAGGCAGATCACCGTTCCCGAGAAGGCGGAGTTGCGTCTGCCATAACCTGATCTCGAGCGCGGTCCATTTGAATCGCGACACTGTGAGCACACCCTAGGCGTGGAAGAATGCAACGTGCGCTTTGCAATTTGTCTTGTCATCCCACGGCAGCGCCCTTGGGATGAATGTTTTCTGGCGTCCTCGCTCTGAGTCAGTGCTGAACGAGATTTCCGCAGGTGCGGCATTTGACTCGCGCAGCGTGATGGGAGTACATTCGCCCGTTCTGGGGATTCTGGGGAATGAGGCGCACAAATCGGCGTGTGGGGATAGTTCTCTTTCAGCTGGGCGGACCAGACACGCTGGAAGCCATCGAACCTTTTCTTTACAACCTCTTCTGTGACCCCGACATCATTGACTTCCCTTTCGCCCGCGTCGGGCGCAAAGCGTTGGCCAAGCTGATTTCGACCACTCGCGCCAGAAAAGTGCAACACCACTACGCAACCATCGGCGGAGGCTCGCCGATCCGGCGTTTTACCGAAATGCAGGCGCGAGCTCTCGAAACCGAGCTCAGAAGCCAAGGTGTCGATGCGCGATGTTTCGTGGCCATGCGCTATTGGCATCCCTTTACCCGCGAGGCGGTGGCGCAGTTGCGAGCCGCCGAATGCGACGAGGTCGTGCTGCTGCCGCTCTATCCTCAATATTCTTCGACCACGACTGGCTCGAGTTTGAACGAGTGGCGACGACTGTCCCGCGACGAGATTCCTGTTTATCAGGTCGAGACTTTTTACCGCCACGAAGCGTACCTGGACGCGGTGGTGGAAAAGATTGACGAAGCTCTCACGCGCTTTCCTGTACCTGGGCGACCCGAAATCGTGTTCAGCGCACACAGCGTGCCACTGTCGGTGATCGAGAAAGGCGATCCTTATCAGCAACAGATTGAGGAGACGGTAACGCTTCTGATGGGACGCGGCGGATGGACGAATCGTCACCGGCTCTGCTACCAGAGCAAGGTTGGGGCCAGCAAATGGCTGCAGCCGTCGCTGCGCCAGACCATGCAAACGCTGGCTGGGGAGCGAGTGCGGGAAGTGTGTGTGGTTCCGGTGGCCTTTGTTTCCGATCATGTCGAGACTCTGGGCGAGATTGATCACGAAGCGCGCAAACAGGCGCGGCAACTGGGGTTCACTCAGTTTGAGATGACCGCTGGGCTGAATGATTCTCCAAGGTTTATCCGCGCACTGGGTGAGGTGGTAATGCAGGCGCTGGGAACGGCGTCTGGAGTGGATGAGTTGGAGTTCGTGGCGGCGGATTAGGTTCTTGAGGCAGTAGTGGTACACGCGAGATCCCTCGCCCCGTTGGTAAAAGCGCGGGCGCTTCGGGATGACGCAGAGTTTTGGGATGGGCAGGAAAGCAGGTTCCTCCTTTCTCGCTTCGCTCGAGTGTCGGAATGACAAGGTTGGTTAGCGGTAGTTAACGATTAGGGGGAGGAAAGTACTCATGGCGGATACGGAAACCGCGAAGGTCAATCCGAATCCGGAGGCAGCGAAGCCCGCTGCCAAGAGCACGGTGGATGCCACGAAGTACGTCGGCACACCCGCAGTCGGCACTTCCAAGGCGGCCGCGGCAGCCGGCGTGGCTGGGACTGCGCCGTCCACCGAGATCGACCGGCGGCGGCGACGGCTGGTGTGGACAGGGGTCACGGCGTTTCTGACGGCATGGTTTCTGGCCTTCTTTCGATTTTTCCTTCCTCGCACACTTTTTGAACCGAACTCAGTCTTCAAGATCGGGTATCCGTCGGAATATGCCCTCGGCGTGGATACGAAGTGGCAGCAGAAGTACCGCATCTGGGTAGATCGCACGCCCGACCGGCTGTTCGTGATTTACGCGCGCTGCACGCATCTGGGCTGCACTCCCGACTGGAAACCGAGCGAGAACAAATTCAAGTGTCCGTGTCACGGTAGTGGCTACGACAGCGAAGGCATCAATTTTGAGGGTCCGGCGCCGCGTCCTATGGACCGCGCGCACATCGAACTGGCAGCGGATGGGCAGATTCTGGTCGATACATCGAAGCTCTATTCCTGGCCCAAAGGCCAGCCGACTCACTTCAACGATCCGGGAGCGTTTTTGACCGGAGTGTAGGAAGCAGGTTCCTCACCGGGCCTCGCCCGGTTCGGAATGACAAATCAGTTGGAAGAAATCATTATGGCTGACGAAAACAATTCGAACGGGAAGAATGGGAAGAAGGTCGGCGTGCTGGAAAAGGTCACGACCACCGTCAAAGACGACATCCAGACGCTTAAAACCGACATTCCTGCCAAAGCGAAAGAACAGATCGAGGGGCTGAAGGATCCGACCAAGACGCAGGTCTACACTTCGATCTTCCGCCACAAGCACGACGACACGCCGCGCAATCGCGCACTGGGCGTGCTGTCGAACGTCTTCCTGCACCTGCATCCGGCGAAGATTAACCGCGATGCCGTGCGTTACAGCTACACGTGGGGGATGGGCGGGATCACGTTTTACTTGTTCATCATCCTCACTTACACCGGCGTGTTGCTGATGTTCTATTACCACCCGAGCAAGGTGCAGGCGTTTCGCGACGTACTCTATCTCGAGCACGACGTGCCTTTCGGCAAGATTCTGCGCAACATGCATCGCTGGGCAGCACACCTGATGGTGATTGCGGTCTGGCTGCACATGTTCCGCGTGTTCCTGACCGGGTCGTACAAAAAGCCGCGAGAATTCAATTGGAACATCGGCGTGCTGCTGCTGGTGTTCACACTGCTTCTGTCATTCACAGGGTATTTGCTGCCCGATGATCAGCTTGGGTTCTGGGCCGTGACCGTGGGCACGAACATGGCGCGGGCCACTCCGCTGCTGGGGCACGAAGGGCCGTTCGGTCCGCAGCTGGGCATGACCCCTTATAACGACGTGCGCTTTGGATTGCTGGGCGGCTCCATTGTTGATGCGAATGCGCTGCTGCGCTCCTACATCTGGCACTGCATCGGGATTCCGATTGTGGCGTCGGTTTTGATGATCGTGCATTTCTGGCGCGTGCGCAAAGACGGTGGGATTTCAGGGCCAGCGCAAGTGATGCTGGCCGCAGAGGCCGACAAGCCGCGACGAGGGCCGAAAGCGGCAGGCGAGTGAAGATCTTTACAACGACACGATGTCATTCCGAACAGGTCTACAGGACCTGTGAGGAACCTGCTTTTTAACAGCGACATGAGCAGGTTCCTCGCCGCTCTTGCTGAGCCGCTCGGAATGACAAGTGTTGGAATTCGAGAGTAACTATGGATTGGCATCAACTTTGGTCGATTGTCTCGGCTCCGGATAATGTGCCGATCGTGGCGCTGATTCCATTGCTGGCTTTTTACATCTACCTGGCGTGGAAGCAGGCGCATGCCAACGATCAGTTGATTGAGCAATTGGAAGCGAGCCCGGAAATGGCCAGGACCCATCATCGCAAGACCTGGCCGTTCAAGCCGGGCTGGCAGAAGGAAGTGCACGTCTGGCCGTTTCTGCTGCGGATTGAATTCCTGGCGGCGATCATCGTCACCATCATCTTGATGGTGTGGTCGATCGCGTTGAACGCTCCGCTCGAAGAACCGGCGAATCCCAATCTCACAATGAATCCAGCGAAAGCGCCGTGGTATTTCCTGGGGCTGCAGGAGATGCTGGTTTATTTCGACCCGTGGATTGCAGGCGTGCTCATGCCTGGGTTGATTATTGTCGGGTTGATGGCGATCCCTTACATCGACACGAATCCCCTGGGCGCCGGGTATTACACGTGGAAGCAGCGCAAGTTCTCGATCTCCACGTTTCTGTTCGGATTCGTGATTCTCTGGGTGGCGATGATCATCATTGGGACATTCATTCGCGGACCGGGATGGCAGTGGTTTTGGCCGGGGCAGACCTGGGATCACAACCGGCTGATCTATGAGGTCAACCGCGATTTGCCCGACGAAGTTCCGCGTTGGCTGGGTGGCCCCATCACGTCCAACTGGGCAAAGGGAGTTTTCGGCGCGATAGTCGTGGGCGGGTACTACCTGGCTGGCGGAGGGCTGGTCTATTCGCTGTTCCGGCGGCGCATGGCCAAGGATTTCCAGCGGATGAGCCTGCTGCAGTTTTCCATCATGCAGTTCTTTCTGCTGACCATGGTCGCATTGCCCATCAAGATGCTGCTGCGTCTGTTGTGGCACATCAAGTACGTGTGGATTACGCCGTGGTTCAACGTGTAGAACCTGTCGCTGGTCGTCGGTCGTTAGTCGTTGGCAGGCTGTCATGCCGAGCGAAGGCGAGATGTCGCGCAGCGACATTTCGGCGGAGTCGAAGCATCCCTACCCGCGCAAGGAACGTTAAGAAGATAGAGATTCCTCGCGCCAGAAGCAAGGCGCTCGGAATGACAACGGATTTCTAGAAGTTTTCGGAGGAAGCGTTGCCTGAAAAACCTGTCCCCGAGCAGGATCCGATTACGAGCAAGTCGTTCGCCGTGCACTATCTGATTGCGACAGTGCTTCTAGTGGGCACGCTGTTCTGGTCGTTGTGGGACGAGGGCTGGGTGCAGCGTCCGTGGAAGCCTTTGCAAGAGCAGTGGAAGGAGCGCTACACCGCCTTCCTGAATGCGTCGCGCTCGAAGTCGGTCAGCTCAGAAAAGGATGTCGAACAGAATCCGGATTACGCTGCGCTCAAGCAGACCTACGACAAGGCGTATCAGGACTCCAAAGCTCAGGCGGAAGAGGCCCGCCGAAAACTCGATGACGCCAGCGCACGGCTGCTGGCCGTGCAGGCCGTGTTTACCGACCGCCGCGCGTACGTCAACGCATTGACCTACGAAATCGAGACCACCGAAAGTGGGTCGTCGAAGGCCAGTAAAGAAAAAGATCTGAACGCCTACAAGGAAGAGAAGGCGACCGTCGAGTTCCCGGACGGAAGCAAAAAGCAATACACATTCGAGGAGTTGGAAAAAACCTACAACGAAATTCGCGACGAGCGCACGCGGTTGAGCCTTGAACTGGGCGACGTGCTGAAGCCGGTAACGGACGCCAAGGCCAAGATGGATGAGTACGTCTCCGACCACATGGTCGAGCTCACGCCTGCGCAAATCGATGGCCTGAAAAAGAAAACCGCAGACTGGGATCCGAAGATCGTGCAGATCAATGTGGCCGAGGCGAACATCGTGGACCGCTGCGAATCCTGCCACATGGGAGCGCGCGAGCCGCTGAAGATCACCCCGGCGTCGATGACGCTCAAAGGTGAGAAGAAGCCCGACGAGTATGCAGCGGCGTTTGTGAGTCATCCCCGAACTGAACTGGAGATCCACGATCCGGAAAGATTTGGCTGCTCCCCGTGCCACCAGGGCAACGGCCGCGCGACGACGAGTGTGGAGAAGGCGCACGGCAACTACGAACACTGGCTGTGGCCGCTTTTTCCCAAGGAGAACGCGCAGGCCGGCTGCCAAACCTGCCACGCGGCCGACATGGTGCTCGCCAGCGGCGATGTGCAATGGCAGACCATCAACGATGGCAAGGACCTGTTCCGTCAGAAAGGTTGCATGGGCTGCCATCGCTACGAGGGCTACGACAAGGAGCCAGAAGACCTGAATTCGATTGGGCAGCAGATCAAGCAAATTGAGGGTCAGAAGATTGACAACGTGAAAGAGTCCGCCGACCTGATGAAACAAGCTGACGCGGCTGAGACCAACGAAGAAGCCAATCGGCTCAACGAGAAAGCCAT
>OCOJ01033017.1_pt3 | contig 11928 bp, 11 predicted proteins | sample 1539251 | NCBI WGS metagenome assembly OCOJ01 (sample SAMN01911457, study PRJEB22624) | soil metagenome | biome: Soil | place: Malaysia | collected 2012-04-30 | depth RA_metagenome m
GCCCCGCCGCGCCATCGAATGTGGCGTGCGGCATGCCGTGCACGTCTTCAACGCCATGCGCCCGTTTTCCCACCGCGAGACGGGAGTGATTGGCGCGGTGCTGACGGATGCGCGGACAACGGCGGAGGTGATTGCCGACGGTGTGCATGTGGATGATCCCGCGCTGCGCATCCTGCTGGCGGCGAAAGGCGTGGAAAACGTGATCCTGGTGACGGACGCGACCGCGGCCACCGGCATGCCGGACGGGAATTACCGCCTGGGCAGCATCGAAGTGACCGTCAGCGCCGGCGTCTGCCGCAACCGGGAAGGAAATCTCGCCGGGAGCACACTGACGCTGGACCGCGCGGTGCAGCGGATGACGTCATTGGGCGTGCCGCTCGCTGCGGCCCTGCGAATGGCCACGGAGAATCCGGCGCGTTTGCTGGGGATCGAAGAGCGCAAGGGCCGGCTGGTTCCCGGCGCGGATGCGGATATCGTGTTGCTCGATGATGCGCTGCGCGTGGCCCGCGTTTTCACCCGCGGCCGGGCGCTGGGCTGATGACCGGACCCTGGGACTGATTCGGCTGAACAGGCAAACTTCCGTGAAACACCACTCCCCTTCGCGGCTGAGAGTTACCCCGCAGCAGGTGGCTGCCTTCCGCCTGGCGCGGCATCATCTCGCTGCCCTCCGGAGCAACGATCCGGTCGCGGTCTGCCGGGACGTGTGTGGGGTGCAAGCGCAACTCATGCCTGCGGCGCAGATGAATCTGGCCGTTCGGACGCGGGGACTCACGCCGGCAAGCATTGCGGCTGCGCTCTGGCGGGATCGCTCGCTGGTAAAAACTTTGTGTATGCGGCAGACGGTGCACCTGCTGCCAGCAGCGGAGTTCTCCCTGTACCTGGCCGCAGTGCGGAGAAGCCGGGTGGCGGCCGTCGAACGGATCATGGCGCGGTTCGACATCACCTCCCGCGACAAAGAGACCCTGAACCGCGTGACCCTCGAATCGCTGGATGCCGGACCTCTCCCCATGCGGGAATTGGCCCTTCGCATCCGGCCGCGGGTGAGCGGGCGGGTGCGCGCCTGGATGGATCGCGTCTGGAACCCGGTGCGTCTGTCGCTGGTGGAAGGGCTCATCTGTTACGGGCCGGACAGCGGACCGCAAGTGACCTTTGCGCGCGTGGACCAGTGGCTCCCACACAGCAGGACGTTCGAGGAGGGCGAGGCGCAACGGCTGGTGCTGATAAAGTTTCTCCGCGGCTATGGGCCGGCAACACTCGGGGATTTTTCCCATTGGAGCGGAATCCCGGTGAGCGATGCCCGTCCGGTATGGGAGCGCTTGGCGGGAGATCTGGCGGAGGTCACCGTGGAAGGCCGCAGTGCGTGGTTGTTACCCCGGGATGTCGCCGAGCTGCGCTCCAGCCATAGGCGCGGCACCGTTGTGAATCTGCTCGCGGCGTTCGACTCCTTTCTCCTGGCTCACGCCGAGAAGAGCCACCTCGTTGAGCCAGGCTATTACAAGCAGGTGTTCCGGAGTCTCGGCCAGATATCCCCGGTGGTTCTGGTGAATGGCCGGATCACCGGCACCTGGAAGCAGGCCCCCGGCCGGAAGCAGACCTGGACCCTCTCTGTGAAGCTCTTCAACACACCCCGCAATGTGCTGCGTGCGCAGATTGAAGAGCAGGCGGAACGCCTGGGGGCTTTTCTTGGCCGCCGGGCGGAGACGCGGTTCCTTCCCATTTGAATGGAAACGAGGGGGGAACCAGAACTACGGGTTCAGCGGAATGTTGAGCTCGGAAGAAAGCTTGCGGGGATCGAACGGGCTGCAGGAAAAGTACCGGCCGCCGACTTGAAAGGTCGGGACCTTGCGCCGGCCGTCGTTGACACGCAGGACCAGGTCCTCGGCATCGGGATCTGCATCCACATTCACCTCGCGGAACGCCACGCGCCGCTCGCGAAGAAAAAGCTTGGCCCGGCGGCAATCGCCGCACCATCCCGTTGTGTACATGATGATCTCAGACATGGGAGACAGGGCCCGGCCGCAAGCAGCCACTCACAGTGCGCAGGCAAACGATGCCGAGCGGAAGCTGCCCGCTATTTGGCTGCTTACCTGGACGGCGGGACTACATCGCGCGCATAGGGCGCCGTGGCCGCGCGGCCGTGAACCCGCGGGGCCACCTGGATGCGGATCAGGGCGCGCTGCAGGGCGAGCTGCGCGCGGCTGAAGTCCCCTTCGCCTTTCTTCTCCTCCAGGCGCTTCAGGGCACGCTCTTCGGCCGCGCGCGCGCGGCCCACGTCAATCTCCTCGGCCAGTTCGGCGCGTTCCGCAAGCACGATGATCCGGTTTCCCAGCACCTCGGCGAAACCGCCCAAGGCCGTGGCGTAGTACGTCACGTCGCCCTTTTCGAAGCTCAGAACACCCAGGCCCAGATCCGTCAGCAGCGGCGCATGGCCGGGCAAAATGCCCAGGTAGCCATTGCGCCCGGGCAACTGAACGAAATCCACGTCTTCGTGCAGCACCTGCCGCTCCGGGGTGACCACCTCGAGTGTGAGTTTCTTCTGGTCCATGTGCCGAATCACGTCCTGGGAGCACAGGCTTTAGCCTGTGCTGGGCGGCGGAGCGCGCCGCCGCGGGCCGGCGCTACGCACCCGCGAGTTTCTGCGCCTTTTCGAGAGCCTCCTCGATGGTGCCGACCATGTAGAACGCCTGCTCGGGCAAGGCGTCGTGCTTCCCTTCCACGATTTCCTGGAAGCCGCGGATGGTGTCCGCGATCTTGACGAACTTGCCCGGCGTGCCGGTGAACGCTTCGGCCACGAAGAAGGGCTGGGAGAGGAAGCGCTCAATGCGCCGCGCGCGGGCCACCGTCAGCTTGTCCTCTTCCGAAAGTTCTTCCATGCCCAGGATGGCGATAATGTCCTGGAGATCGCGGTAACGCTGGAGAATGGCTTTCACCTGCCGCGCCACGGTGTAGTGCTCCTGGCCCACCACGCGCGGATCGAGAATGCGCGAGTAGCTGGCCAGCGGATCCACCGCGGGATAAATGCCGCGCTCCACCACTGCGCGCGAGAGGTTGGTGGTGGCGTCCAGGTGCGTAAAGGTGGCCGCAGGCGCGGGATCGGTGTAGTCGTCCGCAGGCACGTAGATGGCCTGCACGGAGGTAATGGAGCCTTTCTTGGTGGAAGTGATGCGCTCCTGCAGTTCCCCGATTTCTGTGTTCAGGTTCGGCTGATAGCCCACGGCGGAGGGCATGCGGCCCAGCAGCGCGGAAACTTCCGAGCCGGCCTGCACGAAGCGAAAGATGTTGTCGATGAACAGCAGCACGTCCAGGCCTTCCACGTCGCGGAAATACTCGGCGACGGTCAGCCCGGTCAAGCCCACGCGCAGGCGCGCGCCGGGCGGCTCGGTCATCTGGCCGTACACCAGCGCGGCGCGCGATTTCTCCGAATCGCCGGCGTAGATGACGTGGGACTCCTGCATTTCGAGCCACAGGTCGTTGCCCTCGCGGGTGCGTTCGCCCACGCCGGCAAACACGGAGACGCCGCCGTGCTGCATGGCTACGTTGTGGATCAGCTCCTGAATGAGCACGGTCTTGCCCACGCCCGCGCCGCCGAACAGGCCGATCTTGCCGCCCTTCAGGTAAGGTTCGAGCAGGTCCACCACCTTGATGCCGGTCTCGAACATCTCCGCTTGCGTGGACTGCTCCTCCAGGGAGGGAGCATCGCGGTGAATGGGGAAATGCGTTTGCGAAGTGAGCGGGCCCATCTGGTCCACCGGCTCGCCGAGAACGTTCATCACGCGGCCGAGCGTGGGCCGGCCCACGGGCACCTGGATGCCCGCGCCGCTGTCGTACACCTTCATCCCGCGCACCAGCCCTTCGGTGGGCTTCATGGCCACGCAGCGCACCCGTCCTTCGCCCAGGTGCTGCTGCACCTCGGCGATGATCTCGATCGGCTCCGGAACATCGAAGCCTTCGGATGTGATGCGCACGGCGTTGTAGATGGGCGGCAGGTGCCCGCCCTCGAATTCCACGTCCACCACCGGCCCGATCACCTGGGCCAGGTGGCCTGTTGCTGATTTTGTGCCTGCCATTCGCCGCTCCTCACTGTGACTGGTGACTGGTGTTGCGGCGCCAATCGCCCGCGCAAGGACTTGCCCAGGGCGTTGATCAGGCGCCCGGTCGAGTCGCATTTCGCGTCCAGCTCCGCAAATTCTTCGCCCGAGATTCTTCCAAGATCCCGGCTCAACAGCATGAAATAGCGAGTCTCTTCCAACTCACCGCGCCCTATGTGCAGGGAACGCAGAAACTCTCGCGTGGTGCCCCTGCCGAAACCTTCTGCGATGTTGGCAGCTACCGCCGAAGCGGACCGCCGCACCTGCGAAACGATTCCAAACTGATCCGTCCTTGGAAACCGCTCCGTCAGCCGAAACATCGTTAGCGCCAGTTCGTGGGCGGCTTGCCAAACTTCCAATTCCCGATGCGACTTCAATTTCACCGGTCGCTCTTCACCAGTCACCAGTCACGAGTCACCAGTCACTATCCCGCAGATGCCGCTCCGCTCACCACTTCGATAATCTCCTTGGTAATCGCCGCCTGGCGCACCTTGTTCATGTGCAGGGTCAGGCTGTCAATCAGGTCCGAAGCATTATTGGTGGCCGCGTCCATGGCAGTCATGCGCGCGGCATGTTCCGCGGCGGAAGATTCCAGCAGCGCTCGAAAGACTTCCGTATCCACGTAGCGCGGCACCAGGCGGTCGAAGATCTCCTTGGGCGGCTGCTCGTAAATATAATCCACCTCGGCCGGCGGGGCGGCGCTGGGCGCAGAAACCTCACTGCGCGGGGCCACCACCGCTTCCGACTCAATCGGCAGCAGGCGGGAAATCACCAGACGCTGTACCAGCACATTCTTGAACTCGTTGTAAATCAAATAGACCGCGTCCGCTTCTCCCCCGGTAAAGGCGCTCACGGCCAGGGCGGCCAGATCCTGCGCATCGCTGAATTTGACGGCCATGGTGACGTTGACCATCTCCGCCTTCAGCGGAAAGCGCGCGCGGCGCATGGCATCGCGCGCGCGGCGGCCCACGGCCACCAGTTCGATTTGCTTCTCCGCGTTGTTGCGAAGAAACTCCGACGCCTTGCGCAGTACGTTGCTGTTGAAGGCGCCGCACAGGCCGCGGTCCGCGGAGATGACAATGACCAGCAGCTTTTTCTCCGGGGCGTTCGACCGGGCCAGCAGCGGATGCGCCACCTGCTCGATGCGGCTGGAGGCAGAGCGCAGCACGCGCAGGATCTGGCGGGCGTAGGGGCGCGCGGCCAGCACGCGATCCTGCGCGCGGCGCAGCCGGGCCGCGGCCACGAACTTCATGGCGCGGGTAATCTGCTGGGTGTTCTTCACCGAGCGGATACGGCGCCGGAAATCAATCAGTGTCGGCATGGAATCGCGTGCGGCGGGTCAGCTCCCTTTAGCCTTTCGCCGGAGCCGCGGCCACAAAGCGCTCCTTGAACGCGGCAAACGCCTGCTGCGCTTCCTGCTTGATCGCGTCGTCCAAGGCCTTTTTCTCGCGCACCTTCTGGAGGAGCGCCTGGTAGTTGGTGTCCAGAAATTGCAGCAGCTCCCGCTCGAAGCGCTGCACCTCGGAGACTTCCAAGCCGTCCAAGATGCCGCTGGTAGCCGCCAGGACAGAGAGCACCTGCTTCTCAACCGGCAGGGGCTCGAGCTGGCCCTGCTTCAGAACTTCGGTGAGCCGCTGCCCGCGGGCGAGCTGCGCCTGGGTGGCCTTGTCCAGTTCGGAGCCGAACTGCGCGAACGCGGCCAGCTCCCGGTACTGGGCCATATCCAGCCGCAGCGCCCCGGCCACCTGGCGCATCGCCTTGATCTGCGCGTTGCCGCCCACGCGGCTCACGGAGATGCCCACGTTGATGGCCGGGCGGATGCCCGCGTTGAAGAGGTCGGCTTCCAGGTAAATCTGCCCGTCGGTGATGGAGATGACGTTGGTCGGAATATACGCGGAAACGTCTCCGGCCTGCGTTTCGATCACCGGCAGCGCGGTCAGCGAGCCGCCGCCCAGCTTGTCGTTCAGTTTCGCGGCGCGCTCCAGCAAGCGCGAGTGCAGGTAGAACACGTCTCCGGGAAAGGCCTCGCGGCCCGGCGGACGCCGCAGCAGCAGCGAAATCTCCCGGTAGGCCTGGGCGTGTTTCGAGAGGTCGTCGTAGAAGACCACGGCGTGCTTCCCGTTATCGCGGAAGTATTCACCCAGCGCGCAGGCAGCGTACGGAGCGATGTACTGCATGGTGGCCGGCTCGGCGGCGGAAGCGGCGACGACGATCGAATAATCCATGGCCCCGGCATCGCTCAGCGTCTTCACCATCTGGGCGATGGTGGAGAGCTTCTGTCCGATGGCGCAGTAGATGCCGATCATGTTCAGGCCCTTCTGGTTCACGATAGTGTCCAGAATGATGGCCGTCTTGCCGGTCTGCCGGTCGCCGATGATCAGTTCGCGCTGCCCGCGGCCGATGGGAATCATCGAGTCGATGGCCTTGATGCCGGTCTGCAGCGGCTCGCGCACCGGCTGGCGGTCTACCACGCCGGGAGCGATGCGCTCCAGGTGGTTGCGCTGTTTGGTGACCACGGGGCCTTTGCCGTCCAGCGGGCGGCCCAGCGGGTCCACCACGCGGCCGATCATCTCCTCGCCCACGGGCATGGACATGATGGCGCCGGTGCGCTTCACCGTATCGCCCTCGGCGATTTCCCAGTATTCGCCCAGCAGCACCGTGCCCACCTGGTCTTCTTCCAGGTTCAGCGCAATGCCCACCACGTCGTGGGGGAAAAGCAGCATCTCGCCGGACATGCAGCGCTCGAGCCCGTGGACGCGGGCGATGCCATCGCCCACGGAAATGACCGAGCCCACCTCTTCCACTTCCAGCGCCTGCTTGTAGTTCTGAATCTGCTCGCGGAGGAATTTTGTGATTTCGTCCGCGCGAATCGTGGCCATGCTTCGCTCCTAGTCCCGCGTGAGCCGCGCGGCCAGCCGGTCGAGCTGCGCGCGCACGGATCCGTCGTACACCGTTGAACCGATGCGCACCGCCAGGCCGCCCACCAGCGCGGGATCCACGGCGTACTGCGCTTCAATCTTTTTTCCGGTCAGGCCTTCCAGCCTGCCCGCCAGCTTCTCCTTCTGCGGAGCGGAAAGCTCGCGCGCGGAGGTGACGCTGGCCTGCACCACGCCCATGCGCTCGAGCAGCGTGGTTTCAAATTCCCGGGCGATTTCGCCGATCATCCCGGTGCGATGGTGATCCACCAGCACAAACAGGAAGTTGCGCAACTCCTGGCTGGCGCCCATGCGCGCCACGAGTTTTTCCACCAGCGCCTGCTTGCCCTCGCGCGGAATCGCCGGCGAGGCCAGGAAGTTCCGCAGTTCCGCAGATTCCGCGGCCAGGCTCGCCGCGGCCCGCACTTCCTGCCGCAGCGTTTCCGCGCGGCCGGAAGCCAGCGCCACGTCCGCGAGCGCCGCGGCGTATTCTCCGGTGACGGTTCTCAATTGGGCCTCCCGGCCTGCCCGTCCGGATTCGCGAGTTCGCCCAGGAATGCCGCGAAAATGCCGTCTTCCGCCACCGGCGTCATCTCCGCGCGCAGCATGGCTTCGGCGCGCTCGATGGAAAGCTTTGCGGCCAGCGCGCGCAACTCCTGCCGGGCGCTGCGCCCGGCTGCTTCCACTTCCGCCTGCGCGGCGCGCTGGATTTTTGCGGCCTCTTCCCGCGTGGCCGCGTGGAGGCGCTCCGCCTCGGCGGCCGCGTCGCGGCGGGNAGGCGGCGCGCAATTCTTCGAGCTCGCCCGCCAGATTCGCCAGCCGCTGTTCCGCCTCGCGGCGCCGCGCCTCGGCGGCCGCCTTCAGCCGGGCGCCCTCGTCAATGGCCGAAGCAATTTGCTCCCCGCGCGCCGCGAAAAAGCCCGGCGCTTTCTTCACCAGCAGCCAGCCCAATACTCCGGCCACGATGGCGAAGTTGATCCACTGGAAAACGGTGTTGAGCGGGGAAGCTTCCGCGGCTTCTTCCGCGGCCCACGCGGGCGACGCAACCAGCAGTAACGCGGCAGCAGCAACCAGCAGGATGGAACGAAACCGCCTCACCGCGCGCCCCCTGATCCCGGGGCTTCGGGACGCGGTCCCTTGCCGGAGGGCGCCGCCCGCACGGCCCGGGCAATCTCGCCGCCCAGCGCCGCGCTTTCGCGCTCGATCTGCTTTCTGGCCTCGGCAATTTCCGCCGCCAGAGCCTCTTTGCGCTCGCGGACGAAGGCCACGGCCTGGTCGCGGGCGGCACGGATGGCGGTGGCGCGCTCGTCCAGGGCCTTGCGGCGCTCGGCTTCCTGTTGGGCGTACACTTCCCCGCGCGCTTTGCGCAGCGCCGCCTCGTACTCCGCGCGTGCTTTGTCCGCGTCCGCGATTGCGCGGTCCGCCTCGCGGCGCGCGCCGCTGGTGCGCCGCGTGCGTTCCTCGAGCGCATGCCCCAGCGGTCCAAAAAACTGGCTGCGCAGGAAGAAATAGAAAATCAGGACCAGGACGATCGTGGGAACCGCCTGAAGGAACAGACCTTTCAGTTGTGCCATCAACCCCATATGGACCCGGTTGAGATTCCCACTCCTGTCAGTTGGCCTGGCCGCAGGACTGAAGATCGCTTTTTTCAGGGGAGAAGGGCTGACCCCGGCGCAATCCGCGGCAACCAGATAGAGCACGTTTTTATAGCATTCCCGGCGCGCGGAATCAACGTTTGTGCGCGGGCCGAATTGGGGGCGGAATCGCCGCCTGCATCCCGCACGGCGCAACGGCTGGCGTGACGCGCGCGTCTTACCGTAAAATTTGGCTGGCTGTTGTCCCGGATTGGCCGTCTGGAACTGAGGTGATTATGCGCGCACGAATCCCCGGCGCTCTTCTGCTGGCTCTGATTGGCGCAGGAGCGGCTGCGGCACAGGCCCCGGCCGGCGGCGCGGCCGCCACAGGACCGGCGCTGCCTTATTCCCCCAGCCTGGATCTCACCTCGATGGACAAATCCGCCGACCCCTGTGTGGATTTTTACCACTACGCCTGCGGTGGCTGGCAGAAGAAGAATCCCATCCCCGCGGACCAGACTTCCTGGTCGGTATACGCCAAATTGTTCGAGGACAATCTGAATTTTCTGCATGGAATTCTGGAGCAGGCGGGGTCCAATTCCGGCTCGCGCGACCAGGTGACCCAGGAAGCGGGGGATTTCTACGCGGCGTGCATGGATGAGGGTGCGGTGGAGCAGCGCGGCCTGGCCGCGGTGCGCGAGCAACTGGATGCCATTGCCGGACTGAAAGACGCGCGCGAACTGCCGGCGCTGCTGGCGGGCCTGCAGCGCGTTTACGGCCGGCGCATCCTGTTTGCCGCGGGCTCCGCGCAGGACCCGGACAACTCGGAGCAGCAGATCGCGGACCTGGATCAGGGCGGCCTGGGCCTGCCGGACCGCGATTACTACACGAAGGACGACGCGAAGTCGAAAGAGACGCGCGCGCGTTATCTCCAGCATGTGCAGAAAATCTTCGAGATGACGGGGGAGAAAACGGACGCTGCGAACTCGGCCGCCGATACGGTAATGCGGCTGGAAACGGCGCTGGCCAAAGCGTCTCTCCCCCGCGTGGAGCGGCGCGACCCATACAAGCTGAAGCACAAAATGCCGGTGGCCGAGCTGAGCGGGGTGGCGCCGAAATTCGATTGGACGGTCTACTACCGTGAGGCGCGCTACCCGGCCTTCGACATCCTGAATGTGGAGACGCCGGCGTTTTTCCAGGAAGTCAACAAACTAGTGGCCGAAGAGCCGGTGGCCAACTGGAAGACCTACCTGCGGTTTCAGGTGGTGGACGGCGCTTCACCGTATCTGACGCGCGCGTTTGTGGACGAAAATTTCGCCTTCTACCGCAAATACCTGCGCGGGGCAAAAGAGCTGCAGCCGCGGTGGAAACGCTGCGTCTCTTACGTGAATCACAATCTGGACGACGCGCTGGGCCAAATGTACGTGGCGCGAGTGTTTTCTCCGCAGCTCAAGGAAAGCACGCTCCAGATGGTCCGCGGGATCGAGGATGCCATGGGCCAGCGCATCCGCGCGCTGGACTGGATGAGTCCGGAAACGAAGCAGCAGGCGCTGCTGAAACTGGCGGGAATCCGCAACAAGATCGGCTATCCGGACAAATGGCGCGACTACAGCTCGATCAAAATCGTGCGAGATGATTTTGCCGGAAATATCGCGCGGGCGGCGGCCTTCGAAAGCCAGCGGCAGATCAACAAGGTGGGCAAGCCGGTGGATCACGGCGAGTGGCTGATCCCCGCGACCACCGTGGACGCGTATTACGACCCGCAGATGAACGACATCAATTTCCCGGCAGGCGTGCTCCAGCCGCCGCTCTACGACCGGCGCATGGACGACGCGCCCAATTACGGCAACACCGGCGGCACCATCGGCCACGAACTGACCCACGGCTTTGACGACGAGGGCAGCCAGTTTGACGCCAAGGGGAATCTGCGCAACTGGTGGACGAAGGAGGACCGCGAGAAGTTTGAAGCGCGGACCAAGTGCGTGCTGGATCAGTACGCGCAATACGTGGTGGTGGAAGACGTGCACATCAACAGCGCGCTCACCCTGGGTGAAGACGTGGCCGACTTGGGCGGGGAAATCATGGCTTACATGGCGTGGAAAGCGGCCACGAAGGAGAAGAACTTGCAGCCCGTGGACGGCCTGACGCCCGAGCAGCGCTTCTTCATCGGCTTTGCCCAGTGGGACTGCGCCAACGACCGCCCGGAGAATTTGCGCCTCCGCGCCATGACCGATCCCCATTCACCGGCGCAGTACCGCATCAACGGCGTGCTGGTGAACATGCCGGAATTTTCCGAGGCCTTTTCCTGCAAAGCGGGCCAGCCCATGGCCAAACCCGCGGAAAAAGTGTGCCGCGTGTGGTGATTTCTGGAGGCACGCGGGATTTTGCCGCTGCTCGATGGACTTGTTAGACTAGCGCCTTCGGAGATTTCGCCCGCAAGCGCCCCGGAGGCTCCATGCCTTTTGCGAATGTGGATTACATCGACTTCGATTCCCTGCTGACGGACGAAGAAAAGCTCGTGCGGCAGACGGCGCGGGAGTTCGTGGAGAACGAAGTCATCCCCATCATCGAAAAACACAACCGCGAGGCCACCTTCCCGAAACACCTGGTGCCGAAAATGGCGGAGCTTGGGTTTTTCGGCGCCAGCTTGAAAGGCTACGGCTGCGCGGGCATGTCCAATGTCGAGTACGGCCTGGTGATGCAGGAGCTGGAGCGCGGCGATTCCGGCCTGCGCAGTTTCGTCTCCGTGCAATCCGCGCTGGTGATGTATCCCATTTACGCTTACGGCAGCGACGCGCAGAAGGAAAAATGGCTGCCGCGGCTGCAATCGGGCAGCGCCATCGGCTGCTTCGGACTCACCGAGCCGCAGTTCGGCTCGAATCCCGGTGGCATGCTGGCGCGCGCGGTGAAGAAGGGCAACCGCTACGTGCTCAACGGCGAAAAAATGTGGATCACCAGCGGCTCCATCGCCGATATCGCCGTGGTGTGGGCCAAAACGGAAGACGGCGTGGTGCGCGGATTCCTGATTGAGAAAGGCACGCCGGGATTCAAGGCCTGGGACGTGCACGGCAAGTGGTCGCTGCGCGCCTCCGTCACTTCCGGGCTGGCCATGAACGACTGCGAGATTCCCGCGGAAAATTTGCTCCCTGGCGCCGAAGGGCTCAAAGGCCCGCTGGGCTGCCTCACCCAGGCGCGCTACGGCATTGGCTGGGGAGCCACCGGGGCGGCCATGGCCTGTTACGACACCGCGCTGCAATACGCCAAGCAGCGCAAGCAATTCGGCAACAAGCCCATCGCCAGCCACCAACTGGTGCAGGAGAAACTCGCCTGGATGATTACGGAAATCTCCAA
>OCOJ01037621.1_pt1 | contig 11924 bp, 13 predicted proteins | sample 1539251 | NCBI WGS metagenome assembly OCOJ01 (sample SAMN01911457, study PRJEB22624) | soil metagenome | biome: Soil | place: Malaysia | collected 2012-04-30 | depth RA_metagenome m
CGGTTCTCCCTCATCTCGGCTAAACATGATTTTGTGGAAGATGTCTGAGAGTTCGTAATTTGGAGTATCCATTGACCTCAGACCTAATGGCTGATGAGAGAGGGTTGTTCGCAAGCATCCAATTTGCATCCCAGGTTACGTGTACTTGGGAATTTAGAGAATCGGTAAAGTATTAGAATGGAGCCGTGCTTCTGGAGGGCGAGCTGCTTGCCATTGATGTCTCGCTTTGAGAAAGAAGGTCAAAGGTTAATCTGTGATAAGTGTGGTTTTGAGACAAATAGTCAGGAAATCTTTGCTCTACACAAGAAGAACTGCCCACGAATCTGAGTACTAATCTGCCAGTTACTAGCTGGCGGGAGACTGAAGCGCACGGCAACCATAGTTGAGGGTTTCTCCTTCACCGATTTCTGTCAACGGTGTCAGAAGATCATGTCGCACAGGATTGAGCTGGAAGCACGAGAACTCTTAGGCGTTTGCACATCATGCGGAGAAAGACGATCAATTGGAGCGCCTAACCAAGTCTATTATCCGAAAACTGACCTATGGGTAACTCGATTCAAGATTGGCAACCTTCGCAGCGCAGTGGCCGGAAAGCTTCTGGATGCAGTAAAGAAGCTGTAGAAGGCAATTTTCGTTCAGATTTCTCGTGTAGGACCGCCCATACTTACCCAAGAATCGTTGTAGAGGATCCTCAATAGGAACTTAACTAAAGCTAATCCCAACCTCGTTCGACAGAAGGAAATACCTTCTGCATTCCATGCTAATCGAAGATCAATCGTCACACATTTCGTGATGAGCAAACCTTCGATGGAAAAATTCCCATTCGAAAATCGTTCATTGGGATTCGTTGTAACATTCTGGACTTACGCGGGAATGCGAACCTAAATCTGTGAAGTCGCGTAGAATTCTGGTGAAGAAATTTCTCTGCGCGTGGCGCGATCACGAAATGACAAGACTTATATCCGATTTATTTAACGATAGAGACGGATCGGGAATTCTGTTCGGAGGATCTTGAGTACAAAAATTGTCCACTAGACCTTACGCTTACAGACATGTTGTCGCTACACTCCACGGATGTCGCTCTGACCTACTTGACGACAAATTGATGCTGAGCACAACCCTGAAAGCAATCCGTAACGCCAACATGCACCTTGCGAGAACAAAAACAGCAAACCCCCTAGTCTACAGAGTGGGCGACGATATAATGGGGGGCGGAGTGAGTGTTAATGCACTCATAACTACAAGCCACCTCACTATCCATACATCTAGAAAGTATAGGACTATGGAGTTTGACTGCGCCACATGCGGTTGCGACAGCAATCCGTGGGCTGCGCTAGAAACCTTCAAGCGAGCACTCAAACCAACTCACGTGACAATGCAATACCAACATGATGAACAACAAACTCAAGTCATCTCGATTCCGCCAATCAAAACCTGACGAACACCTTCTGAAAACGGTGCACTCGGACTGCGCCCCATTGAAGGGGGCCCGACATCTTAGTTTCTCGCTTATTGTCCAGATTCTCCAGCAATTAGCCGATCAGAATTTCCATTCGCATTCTTTGCGTACAAGCTACATTTGATACTTCCGGCAGGCTTTCTTTTAGTTCTACTCGTCTATAGACTGCCCCGGCGATAACTGGGCCTCCCAGATCCCACATCAACTTTCTTTCTCTTTTTCTATTTCTGCGCTTTCCAGTTCCAGTTTTCTGACTGATTCACCGATCGTGTTGAGGAGGGCTTGATCCACTTGGTTTTCAAGGCTCAGGATAACAAGATGAACGGTTGTGCGATAGAAGACGAGAACCACTTTGTCGTATCGGACCGTAATGCGTCTTATGTTTCCGCAGAAATGTCGAAGCTTATCGGCGGCATCAACCATCAAAGGCGCCGCAACAGTCATGAAGTGGCGATCAGTTTGATCAGGGGTGAGGGAGGGAACGCCTTCACGCATTCGAGAGGCCAGTAGGTCGTACTGATGATTGAGTATCGCAACGTAGCGTATGCGTTTATCGAGTTTGAAGATGTTATCAGTGATCTCCTTTACGCCCAACAAAGTCATTCAAGGCATATCCTTCTTCTTGCGTTAATATGCGCTACTAACTGGAGATGAATTCTTGATGGAAAGCTTAATTGAGCGTTTGCGCTAGCTCCGCGTTGGCGTACAATCTTGCTCGATTCGGCTAAAATACGGCGTGAAGTGGCTAGATTGTACGATAAGAACCCTCAGGACTGGAGAGTCTTGGTCGGGAAGGATCGTTTTGGGTTCTATGATGTTTTGATTTCGCACGGCACTCGCGCATGGCAGGTGAAGGAGTACATGGTAAACCCGTACAAGTTCGTGGGGCTAGGTTCGAAGCTACCAAGTATAAGCTCCCATCTAGTGGATGCGAGTGAGTATCCTTTCGGACTGCGGTCAATCGACTTAAACGACATGAAGGAACTCACGGACATCATAGATGACCCTAAAGCGCTGAGCGATCTAGCTTCGAAACTTCTCAGTCAGAAGCCTGTCAGCTCACGTGACGCAATTGAAGGAGCGGCAATCCTTCAAGGTCCTGTGATGCAGTCAACCGGTCCGCTTGAGGCTATTTCATCCGCTCACACAAAATTGGATGAAAAGCTGAGGAGAGAGCTGCATCGATTAGTTCGCAGAGATTTCAGACACACGCTTACACCCTACCTCTGAGAAGAACGGTTACCTGCAATTGTTCAAGCTTGCATTCATGAAAGTCCGTGCCGACTACGAAGCATGATCGATAATGACAACGCCTCGGAAGACTGCTGAAGAAAGAGAAGAAGCGCGGATCGGTCTTCTGACTCTAATCTCAGGCGGTATCGGTTTCGCAGCTGGTATCATAGCCTACCTTCTCTACCACTTGATTGGTCTTCTTACGAACCTTTTCTTCTATCAAAGAATCGATATCTCATTCGCATCCCCTCAATTCAACAAGCTTGGTTTGTTGGTTCTACTTGTACCTGCCTTTGGTGGTCTAATTGCAGGCCTGATGATTAAATACGGTTCAACCAAGATCATAGGACATGGGATACCTGAAGCGATCGAATCTGTTCTACTTGGGAAAAGTAAGATAGAGCCCAAAGTGGGCGTGCTGAAGGCACTATCCGCCGCATTCACTATAGGGTCCGGTCAACCCTTCGGGGCAGAAGGCCCAATCATCCAAACTGGAGGGGNGCCTTCGGTTCCTTCATTGGACAAATAATCAGCGTTACCGCTTCCGAGAGGAGAATCCTGTTAGCTGCGGGCGCGGGTGCGGGTATGGCAGCAACCTTCGGAACGCCAATCTCGGCAGTCTTCCTAGTAATCGAATTGCTGCTCTTCGAGTTCAGAGTGAAGTCGTTGGTTCCAGTCGCCATAGCCTCTGCTATAGGGGCTTGGATGCACATCTACCTGATATCGCCGAAACCATTGTTCTCTACACCGGGTTACAACTTCGGCGGGCTCAACACTCTCCCATTCTACGTACTACTGGGCGTGATTTCAGGCGTGCTCGGTACTGCGCTATCACGCGGGTTGTACAAATCTGAGGATTTGTTCAGAAAAATCCCATTGGGACAACCTTGGTTGCCCACGATTGGAGGATTCATCGTAGGAGCGATAGGATTCCTTGTACCACAGACTCTCGGCGTAGGGTACGATGTGATAAACGGCATCATAGACGCGCGAGTTGCAATCAGCCTTGCTCTCTTGATTTTAGTTGCAAAAGCAGCCTCTTGGATGCTTTCAATGGGATCTCAGACTTCTGGAGGCACCCTTGCTCCCCTCTTCATGGTGGGAAGCTCTCTCGGCCTAGTTTTCGGGACAGGTGTGGTAACGGCCTTTCCAAGTCTTGGAGTTCCTCCGGGAGTGTTCGCAATAGCTGCCATGGCGGCCGTCTTTGGAACAGCATCAAGAGCCCCCTTCGCTTCGATAGTTTTCGCTCTAGAGGTAACAGAGGACTACCAAGGAGTACTACCAGTCATAGTCACGGTGGTTATCGCAGAACTCATAGGCGAATATCTAATGGCTGACTCAATCATGACGGAAAAACTAACCAGAAGAGGCCTCAGAGTTCGTCACATTTACGAATACAATCCGTTGCGCCAAATCAGAATCTCCAAGTTGATGTCCCCCCTGGTTGCCGTGGACGCAAAGGAAAGTGTTTTGGAAATCTTCAGGAAAATGAACGACCCACATCATCATTTGGCTCGAAGAAAGAGAGTAGTAGTGCTGAAAGACGGAAACGCTATCGGCGTGGCAGAAAGAAGCCAACTTTACGAGGGTGCCTCAAAAGCCGATCCCCAATTGACTGTAGAGGCCATTTGCTCGAGCTCGTTCTTGGCAATCAGGGAGGATGAGTTCGGATTCGAAGCGCTGAGACTGATGACTCTGAACAATGTAGCTTTCCTTGTTGTGGTGGACAAAGACAACAAACCTGTCGGTTACGTGTCGCGTGGAGACTTGATAAGAGCGCAAAGGGACAAGATCGCAGATGACACTATAGTCGAGAAGGGACGTTGGTCCAACCTTTTCGGGAAATGATAAAGGAACTCCGACCTTGAAAATAGCAAATGTCGACATATATCAGCTGGGCGAGCACGCATCGACCAGTAGTGCCACGTGGGCAGGCAACTCCGTTCTTGTCAGGTTGACGACTTCTGATGGGCTCGTTGGATACGGTGAAGCAGTTCCAACATTAAGGGTCCAACCGGTGATTCAGTCGCTGCGCGAAGTCGCACGAGTGTACATTGGAAGGGATCCACTAGATGTCGAACGGAACATGCATGAATGGCATAAGCATGATTTCTATATGCCAGTTTCCTTCGAGTCCACCACAGCGGTTAGCGCATTCGACATCGCATGCTGGGACATCATGGGGAAACATTTCGGTGCGCCCATCCACCAACTCGTAGGCGGCTTGATGCGTAACAAGGTGCGATTGTACTCAAACGGTTGGTACAATGATTGCGTTACGCCCGCGCAATTCGGCGAGCGCGCAAAGCAATTCGTAAAGATGGGTTACACGGCGCTAAAGTTCGATCCATTCGGCAATTACTATGACTGGATTGACGAGAAGGGATTGCAGGTCGCGTTCGACAGGGTGGATGCGGTTCGTGAATCGACTGGTGGCAAAGTGGCTCTGCTGATTGAGCATCATGGTAGGTTCAATCCGAACTCTGCCATNAACTCTGCCATAATGATAGCCAAGAAGCTTCGTGAATTCAATCCACTCTTCATGGAAGAACCAATTCATCCAGACAACTTGGATGGCCTACGCAAATACAGGGCAGCCACAGATGTGAGGGTGGCGCTTGGGGAAAGGCTCCTCACCAAGGAGCAAGTTTTGTACGTACTCTCGAATAATCTAACAGATTTCCTTCAGCCGGACATAACAAACATTGGCGGCGTGACTCAGGCTCGAAAAGTGGCTGCCATTGCTGAAACTTACGGCGTGGAGATAGCCTTTCACAATGCCTTCGGCCCCATACAAAATGCCGTAACGATTCAACTCGACGCGTCAATACCCAACTTTCTAATTCAAGAATCGTTCTACGACTGCTTCCCGAACTGGAAAAGACTACTCATCAAAGATCAATCGCGAATCGAAAACGGACATGCAAGTGTTCCAACCAGACCGGGTCTAGGCGTAGAGGTAGATGAAAATGTCTTGGAAGAACATAAGGCAGAGGGACAAGAGTACTTCAACCCAGATGAACCCGTTTGGGTTGTCAAGGACACATGGAAGACGCCTTAGGGAATCATCCTTCACAAGAAATCGATAACTGTCTTAATCTCACTAGGATCGGGTTCGAAAGCCTTCTCGTAATCCTCGGGTTTCAGAGTCGATGTGAACAATCGCGCGAGTATGCCCCCGAATTTCTCTTCTATTAGTTGCAGATCCTTGAGGCCCAGCTCGAAGTAGCGTTTATTGGCATTGACCGAGCCGAGGACGAGCTTGTTACGTAGAACCATTTCTCTGAACAGGTCTCCAGCTTGGATGATGAACTGCTCTGGGTCGTAGACGCCTAGCAAACAGAGTGCTCCGTTTGTCGCCAAATGTTGCATTGCACCCACGGCAACGGCGGCGTTGCCAGTACCTTCTATGATCATGTCGAAGCTTTGCCCGAGAGAATCGAGCGAGGTCTCGCTTGCGTTCACGTATTTCGCCCCACTCGCGGTCACTAGTCGAGCCTTCGGATCGTTGTCGGGTCTTCGTGCAACTGTGAAAACTTCTAATCCTTTCAGCCTGAGAATGAGAGTTCCTAACTGTCCGATCGGGCCTGCCCCTAACATGAGTGCAGTCTTGGGCTCCCAGATCATGCGGCTTTGAATTCGGTAGATCTGGTTCAGCGCTTTCTCAACTATGCTCGTCGGTTCAAGTAGGACTGCGACGTCCATTAGTTCGCGCGGAATCTTAACGAGGTAGCCAACGTCCGTCACAGCAAATTCAGAGGCAAACCCATGGAGCTTGTAGATCCCGTGCTCATAATAGTGACCAGTAAGGCACATGTCTGATTCGCCGTTTCTGCAGTTCACACAGTTTTCGGGACATGATCTTCGCACCGTTGGAACTACAAGGTCACCAGAACCAAATCCTTTGACATTGGATCCAACCGATTCAATGATTCCGAGAGCCTCGTGCCCGCACACAAGGAAGTCTTCACCATCCGGCGGTGCCCCATAGAATCCCGCGTTGATGTCACGATCCGTCCCATCTATGCCCAACTTTCTGATTCGCATGAGAACTTCGTTTGGTTTGGGACGCGGAGAATCAAGTTGGATTAATTGAACCGAATCTTTAGAGCCCGGTGTGACTGTAATAGCCTTCATGAATTCAAAATGACTGCATATGAGAAATTAAACGTTGAAGGAGTATGTCTCTGACTGATTCAGGGCGTTCACAGCATCTGTTAAACGGTGTCTTGCTACTGGTTGTCAGTGAGCCATCCTCTTATGATGGAGTCAGGGAATTCTGAGCTAATAGCAGCGGCGGTTGAAACCCCTTGTCTTTGATTAGCCTACTAACAGACTTCGGATTGAGGGATCCTTTCGTTGCTGAGATGAAAGCTGTGATGCTATCCATCTGCCCTGAAGTTCGCATAATCGATATCAGCAACGTCGTTGAGAAATTCGACATTAAGATGGGTTCCTTTCTACTGGCGAGTGCAGCGCCATACTTTCCGAATGGGACTGTACATGTCGCCGTAATTGATCCGGGTGTTGGCAGCAGGAGACGCCCAATTGTTGTTCAGACTCCGAGGAGCATCTTTGTCGGGCCCGATAACGGCCTACTCGTCCCAGCTGCGACGGCCGAGGGCATTTCTCACGTTTATGAAATTACCCATCATTCGATAATGCGTAACGTTGTGTCTGCAACCTTTCATGGTCGCGATGTCTTCGCTCCAGTCGGAGCGCATTTGGCTCGTGGCCTTTCGCCGTCGGAAGTTGGGCGGGAGATTAGAGACTACGTAAGAGCACCGTACGCCGAACCAACCTTTCAGCGGGGAAATGCGATTTGTGAGGTCCTTCATATCGACACTTTTGGGAATGTTGTGACGAATCTAACGCGAACACAATTTCCCAAATTGCATCTTAAGCTAGGCAAGAATGCCCGAATGGCCATCGGTAAGAAGAGGCTTGCCGTTCGGCTGGTCAGAACATACTCAGACCTTAAGATGAACGAGCTCGGTATCCTGATTGGCAGTCACGGGTTCGTCGAAGTTGCTTGCCGCGAGACGAGTGCTGCGAAGCGTCTTCGAACTAGAACCGGAGGTCGCCTCCGTGTCTATGGTGCTTAGGTTTGTCACTGAGCGCAAGCTCCCGTAGACGTTCATCGCCGAAGATACTCTTGATGTACGCCGCCACTGAGGGAGGAACAAGCCTATCCCAGTCCCCTCCTCGAGCTATGCGCTCCCGGATCTCAGTTGACGAATAGGTTTCTCGGTCGAGGAATGGAATAGGTTCTACTCTGAATCCAAACTCTCTGAATAGCCGAGATGTGATCGGTTCATTCGAGAATACGATCTCGAAACGAGGTGTCTGAGAAACTAGGTGCGGAACCCATAGGTCATGGATTCGCAGATCTCGTACCGGAATGAGATAGTATTTGGAGGGATCGATCTTAGCTTCGTCCATTGCGAGACGCATCATTGTTACGCGTTCGCCTGCTGTGAAAGGGTTATGAAGGGTGTGACTGAATTGTGCGCTCCCAATCGCCAATATTACTTCAGGTAGCTTTTTCAGAATATGTTGTATGCAATGTAGATGGCCCAAATGGAATGGTTGGTATCTTCCTATCAACAATCCACGGTGCTTGTCGCTGTCCAAAGCATGTGACCTTTACTTTGGAGTCCATAGTGATTCTTTGACTACCTTGTTCACGTGAAACTTGACGCCTTCTCTCTCGAGGATCTTACGCTTCATGTAGCCACCTTCGGAAGGTTCTCTACCCGGCATCCCATAATTCCCTACCTTATGAGATGACGGGACAACTCTGTGGCAGGGAATCAGTAACGGAAGCGGATTTCTTGCAACCGCTGTCCCGACGGCACGAGCATAACGCCGCGACCCCAGTTTCTTTGCAATGGCTCCATAAGTCGTTACGTGACCGCGCGGAACCTCAGAAAGTACCGAGTAGACTTTTCTTCTGAACTCTGAAATATTCGACAAATCGAGCGAATCTATTTTGACTTCGCCCTTTCCTTCAAATATGTCGTACAGGTCTTGAAATCTCTTTGAGGTTGCCGGGTAATCGTTTCCTGCGTGCACATCTCCTTCCCCTATAGCGTTTTTCACAGTCCTCTCAGCGTTGCTCTGACTTCTATCTGAAAATGCACAAGCAACCGATTGCCCCCTCTCATTCAAAGCCAACGAGAACCAAACTCCATCCTTTTCTTGGGACGAGATTTGTATCATGGAATCCTTGCTCCTTCCCATGCGCTGTACGCTCGTGTTGTTACGTAGCAGCTTTCTTAAGCTAAGCGGCTGGTGATTCCTTTGACGATTTGAATAGTTTCATTTGTCTCTCTGGCTGATTAAACAGACCCACAGTTGGAAGATTGGGTCGAGGGATCGGGTTCATTGCAGAATCTTGAGTGGATCCAGAAAAGGACCGGGTTGGATCCAGCTGGAAGCATCGAATCCCTCACCTTCGTGGAAACGTCGTCTTCAACGATATGTATGCAATGTCGAGGCAGCCGCATGCTCTGCGGTAAGACCAGCTGCCCAATCCTCTCGAAGGCTGAATCCATTGTCAAGCATTTGCCCAAACTTAACTCAGAAGAGATTGATGGTTCCAGCCCGCCAGGTGCTTTCGTAGGGCATGTTGGTTACCCGAAGGTGTACCTGGGCCCATTGATTCCTCCAACAAAAGGCGATACCCTGATCTTGGATGCCCCTGAACTCTGGCTTGGCAAGAGCATTCAGGAAATCGTTGACTACCGCTTCAGTTTAGTTAGAGGAAAATCACTCATGGATATTCACGAAGCGCCAGAACCACCCAAATTTCTTCTTGACCTGCACGATCTGGCTCTCTCATCACACTCGGTTGAGGTTGATGCGAAGTTCAAGAAGAAACCTCGATTGGCTGTTACGTTGAGCGAAGACACCCAACCTTTTGGTCCATCCGCCATGATTCAGAACCTGCATGTTGCTCCAAGCACTGGTGAACGAAAACTTGAGGCCGTCTACTATGACTCAGATGAGCTGGCTGTTGATGGAATGGTTGAGTTATATGAGAACGGGATTCAGGTGTCCCGAATTCAAAGAATACTGAGCTTGGGTATGCTTGGCGTCCAGAAGCAAAGAAAGATTGTGCCTACCAGGTGGAGTATCACAGCCGTTGATGACACGTTATCGAAACGGCTCTTGGAGTTGATTAGGGACTACCCACCAATCGACAAGTTCCAAGTCTACATGTACAATTACCTTGACAATGTGTATGCGGCCTTCTTATCACCTCGGAACTGGGAGTACGAATGTATCGAGGCATGGTTCCCAGGCACAACTTGGAACGAGAATGGAATTACCCCTGCGGTGATGGGTGATCATGAACCCTATGAGGGCAGAACCAAATATGCTTCAATCGGCGGATGTTATTACTCAACAAGGCTCGCCATCGCAGAAGCGTTAGGGCGCATGGAACGACAAGCTTCGGCACTGGTCCTTCGAGAGGTGCGGCCGGGTTACATCCTTCCGGTGGGCGTTTGGAATGTCAGAGAAAGCGTTCGGGCTGCGATGAAAACCAAACCATTCAACTTCGACACATTCCAACAGGCACTTAGTTTTGCCTGCAAGAAACTCGTCATCCATCCAGACGTGTGGTTGAAGAATAGTGTACTAATCCGAAATGAAGTCTTCCAGCGAAGACTACATCAGTACTTCGAAATGAATTAACAATGCTATTCAAAGCTGTAGGAAGTCATTCGTGTCCGAGAACTGGATGAGGTTGGTAGTTCTTCTCCAGCCGCTCCATATCCTCCGCGTCGAGCTTGACATCAAGCGATGCTACGGCTTCTTCAATGTGCTCAACCTTGGTGGCACCGATAATTGGTGATGTAACACCTTTGTGAAGCAACCACGCCAACGAGACCTGCGTCGATGTAATTCCTTTCTCCTTTGCAACCGCTTGAACAGTTTCGACAACATCATAATCTTCAGTTTTGAAGTATCTCTCGGCTAGCATCTTGTCGCTCTCATAACGCGGTGTTTTCGGTATTTCTCCGCGTTTGTACTTTCCTGTGAGGAATCCGCGCGCAAGAGGACTCCAAGGGAGGATCCCTATCCCTTCTTCCTTGCAGAGCGGGATCATTTCACGTTCTTCTTCGCGGTATAGCAGGTTGTAGTGATTTTGCATGCTGACGAATCTTTCCAAACCCAATCTGTCGCTTGTGTACAGAGCTTTCAGAAACTGCCAAGCAAACATGCTTGAAGCGCCAATGTAATGAGCCATGCGCCGATGAACGACGTCATTCAGAGCTTTCATGGTTTCCTCTATTGGGGTTGCGTAATCCCAGCGATGAATCTGGTAGAGGTCTACATGATCGGTCTGCAGTCTTTTTAGAGAACTCTTAATCTGATACATGATGTGCCGCCGTGACAAACCATAATCATTTGGTTTATCACCCATTGGAAGACGAACTTTGGTCGCTATCACAAAACTGTCTCCGTAGCCTTTCAGGCACTCGCCAGTGATCTCCTCAGAGCGTCCCAAAGAGTAGACGTTCGCGGTATCGAAGAAGTTTATCCCCAGATCGATAGCCCTGTTAACTATTTTCCGAGCTTCGTCAAGCTCAATCTTCCATGACGCGTCTTTGCCAAAGGACATGCAGCCCAGACAAATACGCGACACCTTGACACCTGCTCTACCTAGGTTTACGTATTGCATCCCTGATCACCCTAGCAATTCATTTCGCTGTGGTTGTCTTTTTCTCTTTTGATTAGTGCTTAAACCAAAGTGGAATAAACACCTCGAAGTGTGGAAGTCGCAGTTCTTGACGCTCTAGTGCCGCGTCAGAATCAGCCAACCTAATTAGCAACCTTGGGAGTGGTTGCGTGCTTCGGAAGTCTGTCGATGCACGATGAACCCGGTAGAAGTCCAATCATTGTCGAAGACGTTTGAGACGAAAGAGGGGCCTCTTCTTCGCAGGGTTCCGAAGCGCGTGGTGGCTGTAGACGATGTGAGTTTCAGTGTTCCGAGCGGCGAAATCTTTGGACTTCTCGGACCGAACGGGGCTGGTAAGACCACTACAATCAAGATGCTTTGCACCCTCATCACTCCCACCTCTGGAGATGCTCTCGTCAACGGATTCAGTGTGATGAAGGATCAACAGAAGGTCCGCGAGAATCTAGGAGTCATGCTGACCGGAGAACGAACACTATACTGGAAACTTACAGGGCGGGAGAATCTGGAGTACTTCGCAGCCCT
>OCOJ01061497.1_pt3 | contig 11920 bp, 12 predicted proteins | sample 1539251 | NCBI WGS metagenome assembly OCOJ01 (sample SAMN01911457, study PRJEB22624) | soil metagenome | biome: Soil | place: Malaysia | collected 2012-04-30 | depth RA_metagenome m
CCCAGCCACTGGCCGCGACGATGAATGGCGCAGCGTTTCTGGGGATTGAGGTCGACCCGGAACGCATCAAGCGGCGGGTGAGGACCGGCTATTGCGATGTGATGGTGACGAGCCTCGACGAGGCGCTGCGCATCCTGAAAAATGCGGTGCGGAAGCGGGAAGCGGCTTCAGTCGGTTTGGTGGGCAATTGCGCGGATCTCATTCCTGAACTTGCGAAGCGTGGCGTCGTGCCGGATTTGCTCACCGATCAAACGAGCGCGCACGATCCCATCGGGGGATACGTGCCGAATGGGATGACGCTCGAAGCGGCGCTGGAGTTGCGGAAGAAAAATCCTCAGGAGTATGGCAAACGTGCGCTGGCTGCGATCGCGCAACACGTTCAGGGAATGCTCGATTTGCAGAAGCTGGGCGCGGCGACTTTCGATTACGGAAACAACATTCGGACGTTTGCTTTCGAGCAGGGCGTGAAGAATGCGTACGACTTCCCTGGATTTGTTCCGGCGTATATCCGGCCGCTGTTTTGCGAGGGGCGGGGGCCATTCCGGTGGGTGGCACTCTCAGGGGAAGCTTCGGACATCGCGCGGACTGATGAGTTGGTGTTGCAGATGTTTCCTCACGACGAGCATCTTACGCGCTGGATCAAACTGGCGCAGAAACGCGTGAAATTTCAGGGGCTACCTTCGCGAATTTGCTGGCTAGGGTATGGGGAGCGGGACAAGTTTGGATTGGCGCTGAATGAACTGGTAGCGCGGGGAGAAATCAAAGCACCCGTCGTCATGGGGCGCGATCATCTCGACTGCGGCTCGGTGTCGTCGCCATATCGGGAGACGGAAGCCATGCTCGATGGCTCGGACGCGATTGCGGACTGGCCGTTGCTGAATGCGCTGATCAATACGGCGAGCGGCGCGTCCTGGGTTTCGATTCACAATGGCGGCGGTGTGGGAATCGGCTATTCGCAGCATGCCGGGCAAGTTACGGTCGCTGACGGCACTAAGGAAATGGCCGTCCGGATCGAGCGCGTGCTGACGAATGATCCGGGCATGGGAATCGTGCGGCATGCCGATGCGGGCTACCCTGAAGCGATTGAGTTCGCGAAGAGAAATAACGTCCGGATTCCGATGCTGTAAGACCTGAGTTTGCGTACCTCTCGGGTAGATTTCCGCATCAAAAAAAGGACCCAGCAAGGAGGAAAACATGTACGTCATTCTGGGAGCTTCAGGAAACACGGGAAGTGCGGCCGCGGAAACTTTGGTGGCGAAAGGGCAAAAGGTGCGCGTAGTGGGGCGCAACAAGGAGCATCTCGCCCGATTTGCTAGCCGCGGTGCGGAAGCATTTCAGGCAGACGTGACGGATTCTGCGGCCCTGACTCAAGCCTTCCAAGGAGCCAAGGCGGTTTACGCATTGATACCGCCGTTCCTGAGCAGCCCGGACTTCCGCGCATACCAGGATCAGGTGACAAACTCGATTGCCAAAGCGCTGGAAGCGGCCGAAGTCACTCATGCAGTGACCCTAAGCAGCACTGGAGCCGACAAAGCGGAGAAGGTTGGGCCGGTGGTTGGACTTCACGTCATGGAAGAGAGACTCGCGCAAATCCACGGACTGAATCTCCTCCATTTGCGCGCTGGGTATTTCATGGAAAACACTCTGCCGCAGGCGGGCATCATCAAGAATTTTGGAATGATGGCCGGCCCGGTGCGCCCGGATTTAGCACTTCCGATGATTGCCACGCGCGACATCGGGGTCTTTGCAGCCGAGCGGCTGCATGCACTGGACTTCAACGGGCAGCAAACGCGCGAGTTGCAGGGCCAGCGCGACATCAGCTATTTGGAGGCCGCGAAAATTATCGGTGCGGCCGTCGGCAAACCGGATCTCGGCTATGTGCAATTGCCAATGGAACAAGTCATTCCAGCAATGACGCAGATGGGCATGTCCAAGAACGTGGCAACTTTGATCTGCGAAATGGCCGAAGCATTGAATAACGGTTACATGCGGGCGCTCGAGCCGCGGTCAGCCGTAAATTCCACGCCGACTTCCTACGAAACGTTTGTTCAGGAAGTGTTTGTGCCTGCTTTTCGCGGGCAAGCGGCAAGGGCGTGAAACTCGTCAAGGCGCAACTCTGGGGACGCGCTGAAGCGCGCCCCCACACTGTTCCTATCTCCCCTGGAGTGCAACAAATTCAGGATAAGAGTGACAGGCAAGAATGCCTGTACTTTTGCTTTGCGTGCAGGTTTGCAGTTCGTCCGGCATAATAGCTTGAGTTTTGACAAATCCCCTTCTCATTACCGGTGCGGGACAGCTCTTGACGCTGCGCGGGCGTGGGCCGCGGCGCGGGAAAGCCCTGTCCAACCTCGGCATCATTGAGGATGGTGCGCTACTGCTGTGCGACGGCTTGATCGAGGCGGTGGGGCCGCGCGCGAAAGTCGAAGCGCTCGCTGCCGCAAAGGGTGCGGAGAAACTGAACGTCGGCGGGCGGGTGGTGCTGCCGGGGTTCGTCGATTCGCATACACACCTCATTCATGCGGCGAGCCGCGCGGAAGAGTACGAACTGAGGATTCAGGGAGCGAGTTACGAGGAGATTGCGCGCAAAGGCGGGGGAATCCTGAACTCGGTGGAGAAGTTGCGGGCCGCCACCCACGAAGCGCTGGAAAAACGAGCGCTGGCCGCGCTCAAACGGTTTGCCACTTACGGAACGACGACGCTGGAAGCGAAAAGCGGTTACGGATTGAATGTCGACGCGGAGCTGAAAATTTTGTTCTTGCACCTGGAGCTGCGCGCAAAGCAGCCTCTCGACATCGTATCGACATTTTTGGGTGCTCACGCCGTGCCGGAAGAATTTCGCGCGCGCGGAGCGGAGCGGTACATCTCGGTGGTGCTGGAGCCACTACTTCGCGAAGCGGGCGAGAACAAATTGGCGGAATTTTGCGATGTGTTCTGCGACCGCGGGGCGTTTACGCTAGAGCAGACCAGGCAAATCCTGGAAGAGGGCAAGCGGCGCGGGTTAACGCCGCGAGTTCATGCCGAGCAGTTGACGAGGACGGGAGCTGCGCAGCTCGGGGTGCAGCTTGGCGCGGCAAGCTGCGACCATCTAGAACACATCAATGCGAGCGACATCCAGGCACTCGCGAAATCGAAAACCGTGGCCGCTTTGCTGCCGGGATGCGATTTTCATCTCGGGTCGAAAGAATACGCGCCGGCGCGCAAGCTGATTGATGCAGGCGCCATCGTGGCCCTGGCCACGGACTACAATCCCGGAACGAGTCCGACGCTGAGCATGCCCATGATTTTGTCGCTAGCCTGCACGCAGCTTCGCATGACGCCTGCGGAGGCTATTACCGCCGCCACGATCAACGGAGCCTATGCTTTGCGGCTGGAGAAAAGTATCGGGTCGCTGGAGGTTGGCAGATTGGCGGACATTGCCGTCTTCGATGTGGCCGACTACCGCGAAATTCCCTATCATTTTGGTATAAACACCTGCTGGCTGACGCTGAAGCGGGGTGTTGTTGTCCATGCCGCCACCAACGCCAACTCCTAGCTATCAGAAAAAAACCGTCAAGAAGGTGAAGATCCTTCAACTGAAGAGGACCAAGCAGAAATCCCTGCTTGAAGAGCATTTTTACGGGATTTTGGTGGCGCTTTTGTGCTTGCTCACCGTGTTCTTGATGGGATTGGGAATGGAATTCTACGAATCGACGGTGGTCGCGCTCTGGATTGTGGGAATAATCTTTTTTGCCAGACAGGTAGTGCGCTTCTTGAAGGGCGAGCAAGCGCCCAAAAAAGAAGTGAAGCCGAAGGCGGCGGCTGCTAACCCGGAAAAGTACACTCCGCCGGCACTGCCCCGAGTAAGCAAGAATTTTTCTCCGATGCCGCCGGCCGGGGACAAGAGGTATCCGCCGCCGAGCCCTTTCATCAAGCCCCCGAAATGAGTCCGCTGGAGAATCCAGCAAGGCAGCGAGCTCCGCAGTAGCCGTTGAGGGCCGAATCTCCTATGATGATTGTTTAGAGCGCTTGACGAACTAATTGCGATGAAACGACTGATTGAATGCGTGCCGAATTTTTCGGAAGGGCGTGACCCGACGAAAGTCGATGCGATTGTTTCGGCGATGAGCAGAGTCGCGGGAGTCTACGTGCTGGACCGGGAGATGGACGCCGATCACAACCGCTGCGTGATTACGCTGGCCGGCGAGCCGGATGCGGTGGCTGAAGCGGCGTTGCTTGGCGTCGGCAAAGCAACGGAGCTCATCGATCTGACAAAACATGCCGGGGCGCACCCACGGGTAGGCGCGACCGATGTAGTTCCATTCATCCCCATCGAAGGAGTGACGATTGAGGATTGCGTGGCGCTGGCGCGGCGCGTGGGGAATGAAATCTGGGCGCGTTACCGCATTCCGGTTTTTTTTTACGAAGCGGCAGCGATGCGGCCCGACCGCGTGAATCTGGAAAACGTGCGAAGGGGACAATTCGAAGGATTGCGGGAAGAGATGAAGCGCAATCACGGCCGGCAGCCGGATGTCGGAGAACCGAAGGTGCATCCAACCGCGGGAGTGACGGTAGTGGGGGCGCGCAAATTTCTTATCGCCTACAACGTGAATCTGAATACTTCGGACGTCGGAATCGCGAACAAAATTGCCAAGGCGATCCGGTTTTCTTCCGGCGGGCTGCGCTACGTGAAATCCATGGGCGTGGAGTTGAAAGCGCGCAACCTAGCGCAAGTGTCGATCAACTTGACAGATTTCGAACAGACGCCGATGCACCGCGTCTACGAAATGGTGAAGCGCGAGGCCGAGCGCTATGGGGCGGCGCCGGTTGGAAGCGAGATAGTCGGGCTTGTGCCGAAAAGAGCGATCGAGATGGCGGCGGATTTTTTCCTGCAACTGGAGAACTTCTCTCCGGCGCAGGTGTTTGAAAACAAGTTGGAGGCGGTGCTCGGCGGAGCGCCGCTCGAAACCGGAAAAGACGGCAAGCTGGCGAACCTCGCGCGGCCGTTTTTGGAAGCGGTCACCGCGCCAACGGCCACGCCGGGCGGCGGCAGTGTTTCGGCTTTTGCCGGAGCTTTGGCGGCAGCGCTTGGGCACATGGTCGCAGGGCTTTCGCGGAAGAAAAAATCGCAAGCGGCGTATGTCGACAAACTTTCCGAGGAACTCGATGCTCTGCGGCGCGCAGCGGACGAACTGGCGGAAGCAATCGACCGGGACGCAGCTTCTTACGACGCGGTAATGGCGGCATATAAGTTGCCACAAGGGAGCGCCGAGGAAATCCGGCGCCGGGAAAAAGCCATTCAGGCGGCGACGCGGGGCGCGACGGAGGTGCCGCTGCAGGTGGCTGAGCGGACAGTTGCGCTTTTCGAACGCCTGGGACAACTGAACGCTATAACCGCGGCATCCATGCGGTCAGACTTGGAAGTAGCCCGGCTAATGGCGGCCGCGGGCGCCCGCGGGGCCTTGGCAAACGTCGAGATCAATCTCGATGGCATCACCGACAGCGCGTACGCCGCTGTGATGCGCTCTAAAGTCGCTGTGCTCCGTGACCGGTTGGGAGATACGGCTCGCGTCACAAGCGCGTAAAATAAAACTTCGGGGTCTTGGAAGGAGCATGTATGAAGCTAACCACAATTTTCTGCAGGCTTACGGCCGTCGGGAGCGCCGGTCTCCTGCTGACAATGGCGCTGACTCTACCCGGACCAGCACAGGCCGGCAGTATCGGCGCGGATTTAATCGCGCTTTTCCCCAAAGACATCGGTGAGTTCGGCTACGCCGATTTGAAGACCGCTCGCACGCTGAAGTGGTACCCGCAATTGAAAGAGCAGGTGCTTCCGGCGCGTTTCCGGGAATTTGAAAAGTTTCTTGCCGCCACCGGCAACGACCCGAATACCGCAGTCGATGAAATCGCGTGGGCGCTCATTCCCGAAGGTTTAACGGCCAAAACGGAAGGAACGGGATCCGATGCAGTTCCCACGGGAGATCAAGTGGTAGGCATCGCGCTGGGCACTTTCAATCCGGGATCCGCGGACGCGTATTTCAAAAAGCAGAAGCTTCCGACTTCCAAGGCCCGCGACTACACGCTCTATGCGTTCGGCGCCGATGCTGGGCCGACGGACCTTTGTTTCTTCTTCATCGATTCGAATACGGTGGCCTACGGGCAAAGGAGCGTGCTGGAAAAAATGATCGAAGTGCGGTTCGGCGCTGAAGAAGGCCTGCTGAGCAACGACAAGTTTTTTCCGCTGATCAACGAGGCGAACGGGAACGGTGTCCTTTGGCTGGTTACGAATCCGGCGTACACGCGGCTTGCCGTCCAACAACTGGCGCCAGAAATCGAGCAGTTCCCGGAAGCAGCCAAGTTGGTCCGGCGGATGCAAAACGGGATTATCAACGTAGATGCGACCAGCGGGCTGGACGCGAAGATTCAGGCCGTCTGCGGCACAACCGAAGACGCTAACACGCTCGGCCAACTGATTCAGGCGGGCTTCCTCTATAAGCGCTATCAGGCGCAAAAGGAAAATCCCGATCTCGCTCAATTGCTCGATCAGGTACAAGTCACGCCCGCTGGCGACCGTCTAGTGCTGCGCATGTCGCTCAGCGATGATCAGATGACCTCGCTGATCAAGCACAACACGTTCGCCCTTAAAATGTAGTTGTATTTAGGATTCGAAAAGGGGAATCCTTCGCGCCAGGCGTCCTTGTCGTCAGGAATACGAAGAATACGCTGCTTCCGGGTCGATCCCGAAGTATTTGGTCAACCGAGTCACCGTGATTTGACCCTGCACCTCATACTGCAGGCGATCAATCCCTCTCAAAAACTCCCCTACTGAAGCCGCGTCTGTGTGTTGAGGACTAAGGCCGGCGATGCGCTCCAATCCAATTGCCGGAGACCCCGCTCCCACATAGGCCAAAGAGACTTCAATGCGGTCTGAGAAGCAGGTGATGGTGACAGCAAGGTGCGGGTGATCTCCATGCAGGTGTTCGAATGCTTCGCGGCAAGCGGCGACAATGCAGTTTTGCAATTCGGCGACAGCGGCGTTGGCTAACCCGGCCGCGTCGGCCAGATAACGAGCCGCTCCACCCGCCGCGGCGGCCAAGCGCGCGTCGGGATCAATTTGCATTTCGATGCTTTTAGATTCAGCGTCCACGGCTGTCCGCGAGGGGAACGTCGCAGGCTTCCCGGCAGTCCGGACAATAGTACAGGCCGTCCGCGCAAAGCCGGATGTTATGCTGCCCCTTGCAGATTGTGCAATATTTTTCGCACTCACAGTAACTTTCCATTTTGTCACATTGGACGCACACGACCGGAGTTTGCATGAAGGCCTCCAAGAAAACTGTACCTGACGCAGCCGGAAAGCGGCAAGAAAGACTGTAGCGTGCTGCGACTTGTCGCTCACGGCGGCCCGCGCTGGGCGACGAAGCGGTTTCCGGGCTTCTTTGACGGGTGTCGGGGTGCATGCTAGTATCGGTTTCCGCCCGAGCACTCGCAAATGGAATCCGTTACGACTCCTCCCATCACTGAGCCTCGCAAGACGCCACTCAACGCGCTGCACCGCCGTTTGGGCGCAAAGATGGTCAATTTTGGCGGCTGGGACATGCCGGTCGAATACCCTGCGAGCGGCGGCCTGATGGCGGAACATCGCGCAGTGCGTTCGAGCGTGGGGGTTTTCGATGTCAGCCACATGGGTGACATCCGGATTCGAAGCGGACGGAAACCCGGTGGGGCGCTTGCTGCCGTTCAGCACATCACCATGAACGATGCGTCCAAGCTGGCGATCGGGCAGGCGCAGTATTCGGCGATGCTGTATCCCGAAGGCACGTTTGTTGACGACGTGATCGTGCACCGGCTGGGCGAGGATGATTATTTGTTCGTGATCAATGCGGGCACGCGCGAAAAGGATGTGGGGTGGGTCAACGAGAACACTAAAGGCTTCGATTGCGTGGTCGAAAATCTGAGCGACGCGTATACGCAGTTAGCGATTCAAGGACCGCGGGCGGTGGACGTGGTGCAGAAACTGACCGACGCGAATCTAAGCGCCGTCAAGAATTACTGGTTCACGCATGGAACCGTCTGCGGGTTGAAGAACACGCTTATCGCACGGACGGGCTACACGGGCGAAGATGGTTTCGAAATTTATGTGCCCTCGGATGTGGCGACCAGCGAGTCTGTTTGGGCCAAGGTCATGGAGGCGGGGCGTGCGTTCGGAATTATTCCCTGTGGCCTCGGCGCGCGCAATACGCTGCGGCTGGAAGCGAAGATGGCCCTCTACGGCCACGAAATCAGTGAAAAAATCGATGTGTGGGAAGCCGGACTGGACCGCTATTGCAAGATGGAAAAAGGCGATTTCATTGGGCGTACCGCACTCGAGAAGTCAAAAGCCGCGGGCTTGAAGCGTACGCTGGTTGGACTCGAGATGGTCGACCGCGGCATTGCGCGTGATGGGTACTGCTGCTGCAACGAGGCAGGCGAGGTCATCGGTGTAGTCACAAGCGGCTCGCCTTCGCCGACACTCAGTAAGAACATTGCGCTCGCTTATGTTCCACCGGCAATGGCAGCCCTAGGGACGATCATTTACGTCGAAATTCGCACGCAAAAATGCAGATCCCAGGTGGTCCCGACGCCTTTTTACAAACGCGTGAAAACGGCGGCGGTACCTCAAAGTACCCGAACGACCTGAGAAAAACAGAAGGAGTGACCTGATGGCGTTTCCGGCGAATTTTCGCTACACGAAGGATCATGAGTGGATCGATGTGCAGGGAAATGTCGGCACGGTGGGGATTACTGACTATGCCCAACACGAGCTAGGCGATGTCGTGTTTGTCGAGCTTCCCAAAGTGGGGACCAAAGTGGATGCCGGAAAAGCCTTTGGCACGGTCGAGTCGGTGAAAGCAGTCAGCGAAATCTACGCGCCTGCTGCAGGGGAGGTTATCGAAGCGAACGCCGCCTTGCAAAACACTCCTGAGAAAATCAATAGCGATCCTCACGGTGCGGCGTGGCTCATCAAATTGCGTCTCGCCAATCCCCCAGATATCAATTCCCTCATGGATGCTGCCGCTTACGAGGCCTATGTTGCGGCCCAGGGCAAGGAAGCCTCTGCCTGATGCGTTACCTTCCGAAGAGCCCAGCTGAGCGCCAGGAGATGCTCGCCGCGGTCGGCGCAAAGTCCATCGATGAGTTGTTCTCCACCATTCCGGAGCGCTACCGGCTGCGCAAACCATTAAACCTTCCCGGGCCTCTTTCTGAAGCCGAGGTCATCGACTACTTCAAANGCGCGCGCGGCGGAGAACGCGGTCGGCTACACAAGTTTTCTTGGCGCCGGTGTTTACAACCATCTTCGTTCCGTCGTTACCGACACCATTATTCAACGCGGCGAATTTCTTACCTCTTACACGCCTTACCAGGCGGAGATTTCGCAGGGCACGCTTCAAGCGATCTTCGAATTCCAGACTTTGATGTGCCAGCTTACGGGCATGGAAGTGGCGAATGCCTCCATGTACGACGGCTCAACGGCAACTACGGAAGCAGCGCTGATGGCGGAGCGACTAACGGGGCGCCAGCGCGTACTTGTGGCGCGGTCAGTGCACCCGGAATACCGCGACGTGCTCAAAACCTATGCCGAGAATTCCAGCTTACAACTCGAAGAGATTCCTTATGACTCCAGCGGCACGCTGGACCAGAAAGCGCTGCAATCGGCGCTGCGAGAGGATGTGGCAGCAGTCGTTGTGCAATCGCCGAATTTCTTTGGCGCGATTGAACCCATCGCTGCGCTTGCAGAAAGCGTTCACGCCGCCGGCGCATTGCTGATTGTGGCCATCACGGAAGGAGTCTCGCTCGGCTTGGTCCGGCCGCCTGCAGAGGCAGACATTGTCGCGATGGAAGCGCAGAGCTTTGGTATGCCGCCGAGCTACGGCGGACCGTTCGCCGGCGTAATCGCGTCTCGCGAGAAATTTGTTCGACAGATGCCGGGACGGCTCTCGGGGCAGGCCACGGACTCCCAAGGGCGGCGCGGCTTCGTTCTAACTCTGGCTACGCGCGAGCAGCACATCCGGCGGGAAAAAGCCACTTCCAACATCTGCACAAACCAGGCGCTTTGCGCGCTTGCCGCTACCGTGCATCTTTCGCTTCTTGGCAAGGAGGGGTTGCGTGAGCTGGCACAGCAGAATCTGTCGAAAGCCCAGTTTGCGCTCAGCGAACTGGAAAAAATTCCTGGGGTGCGGCGTGCCTTCACGGCACCGTTCTTCAATGAGTTCACCGTGGCATTGCCGCGCTCGGTGAAACTCGTCAACGCCGCGTTGCAGCGCGAAAAGATCGTGGGGCCCTTTCCTTTAGGCACGTCGTATCCCGAATTGACGAAGCATGCGCTCGTGTGCGTCACGGAAACCACGCCGCGTGCCGAAATTGAAAGATTTGCGGGCGCCTTGCGCCGGACTTTGGAGCAGCCGGCCTAGGCCGATTTTCGTTACACTAGGAACTCCATTGAGCGAAAGAATTAAAAAAGCATCGCGGCACACCAATCAAAGCGAAGGCTTAATCTTCGAAAAATCCTCTCCGGGAAAACGCGCCTTCGAACTGCCTCCGCTCGACGTCCCCGCAGTTGACCCCGCAAGGACGCTAGGAGCGAATCACCGCGCCGAGGGCATCGAAGGTTTCCCGGAAGTCAGCGAAATCGAGGTAGTACGTCACTTCACCCGCCTTTCCACCTGGAATTACGCCATCGATCTGGGCATGTACCCACTGGGTTCCTGCACCATGAAATACAACCCCCGCGTAAACGAGTTCGTCGCCCGGCTTGATGGCCTCGCTTCCGAGCATCCCTATCAGCCACAAGAGCTTTCTCAGGGCTGCTTGAAGATTCTGCGGCTGTTGGAGAAGTGCCTGCTGGAAATTACTGGAATGGACTGCATCACGTTACAGCCTGCGGCGGGAGCGCAGGGGGAGTTGACGGGAATTCTTCTCATCCGCGCGTATCACAGCAAAAACGGCAACCCGCGCAAAAAGGTGCTCATTCCCGATTCTGCGCACGGCACAAATCCGGCGACGGCGGCAATTGCCGGCTACGAAGTCGAAAATATCAAATCGGAATCGCACGGCCAGGTGGACGTCGAAAAGCTGCGCGATCTGGTTACCGACGATGTCGCAGCTTTGATGATCACAAATCCTTCGACGCTGGGCATCTTCGAAGAACGCATCTCCGAAATTGCGGACATTTTGCACGCCAAAGGCGCGCTGCTTTACATGGATGGCGCGAACTTAAATGCTCTCGCGGGGATTACGCGGGCAGGTGAACTGGGCGTCGACGTTATGCACCTCAATTTGCATAAGACATTTTCTACGCCCCATGGCGGTGGTGGACCGGGTGCCGGCCCCGTGGCCACGAAGAAATTTCTCGATCCTTTTCGCCCTGTGCCCATTCTCGTCGAGAAAGAAGGCGGCCGCCTCGTTCTCGAATCCGTCCGCCCAGATTCCATTGGCAGGGTCAAAGCCTTCAACGGAAATTTCGGAGTTCTGGTGCGCGCATTAGCCTACATCCTCGCCTACGGCCCCGGTTTGCGTCAGGCATCCGAAGATGCCGTGCTCAACGCAAATTACATCCGCAAGCACCTCGAAGGCGTCTACGAACTTCCCTATTCCCTTCCCTCGATGCACGAGGTCGTATTCAGCGATGCGTTCCAGAAAAAAAACGGCGTGAACACCATGGACATCGCCAAGCGCTTGATCGATTACGGCTTCCATCCCTATACGACCGCGTTTCCCCTTATCGTTCACGGCGCGCTGATGATTGAGCCGACGGAGTCCGAATCAAAGGAAGAATGCGACCTGTTCATCGATGCCATGCGCTCGATTGCCCAGGAAGCCGCGGAAACTCCAGAAGTTGTGAAAACCGCGCCGCACACCACGCGCGTGGGCAGACTCGATGAAGTCGCCGCTGCGCGCAAACCGGTGC
>OCOJ01034150.1_pt1 | contig 11911 bp, 12 predicted proteins | sample 1539251 | NCBI WGS metagenome assembly OCOJ01 (sample SAMN01911457, study PRJEB22624) | soil metagenome | biome: Soil | place: Malaysia | collected 2012-04-30 | depth RA_metagenome m
CGTCCCACGAGTTGCGCTCGTGGACACGTTCTGGGACGAGAAGGCAGAATCAATCAAAGCCTTCGAGGTACTCGGCTCCAAGCTCTGGGGGGTCCGGCTTGACACACCGGCGTCAAGGCGGGGAGACTTCGCCAAGATAGCCGAAGAGGTCAGATGGGAGCTCGACATCCGGGGAGGTAAGAAGGTCAGGATCATCGTGTCAGGGAGGCTCGATGAGGAGACGATTGCAAAGCTCAATCCAATCGTCGACGGCTATGGCGTCGGCACCGCAGTGGCCTACCCACCGGTCATCGATCTTAGCGCAAAGATAGTCGAGGTGGAAGAGGGCAAGAAGACGGAGTTCAGGGCGAAGCGCGGGGGCCTGGGAGGGCGCAAGGCTGTCTTCCGGTCTTCAGGCTTCAAAGACACCGTGACCCTCGAGACGGGCAGGTTGAACCGAGGGGGAGCTCTACTCAAACCGCTCTTGAAGAACGGGAAGATGGTGGCAGGATTCGAATCAATAGGCGATCTGAGAGCGAAGGTCGGGAGGGACTTGGACGAGCTCAAGACCGCGACACCATCTCTGCAGTGGAGGTGACCGTCAACGCACCTGGCACTGCTGGTTGTGGATGTCCAGGTCGATTTTTGTCCCGGCGGCGCACTCGCCGTAAAGAATGGGGACGAGGTGGTCCCAAAGCTCAACAGGATAATCGAAGCATTCGAACACCAAAGCCTTCCAATGTTCTTCACCAGGGACTGGCACCCAGCCGACCACGTCTCGTTCAGGAGCCGAGGCGGGATCTGGCCTCCCCATTGCGTCCAAGGGACGCCGGGCGCCGAGTTCCATTCGGGCTTGAGGATTCCTAAGACCGCAGTCATAATCAGCAAAGGAAGCTCCAGGGACGCGGAAGCCTACTCCGGGTTCCAGGGGACCGACCTCGAAGAGCGGCTGAAGAGCATCGGAGTCGACGAGATCTTCCTTGGCGGCCTCACCACCGACTACTGCGTAAGGGAGACCACTCTAGATGCTCGCAAGGCAGGGTTCTCGGTCACGGTCATAGAGGACTGCATCAGGGCAGTCGACGCAAAGCCCGGCGACGGCGACAGGGCGCTGGCCGACATGCGCAGGGCGGGCGCAAAATTGGCGACATCTTCTGAGGTCGTCAAACGGTTGGCCAGCACGCAGCATTAGAGTCATCATCCTGGCCTTTCGGGCCAGTCCTGATCGCCCGTCGTAGCACACTGCGTGCCAGTCCGTGAATTTTGGCGATTTTCTCTATTTATCCATTGCGAGTCTACAATTCGTCTACTTCGATTTTATAATGCTGCAACGCCTGACGATTTCGCCGTGGCCGAGGAATCAGAGGAGTTCGTCAGCTGGTGGCAAGCGCTAGCCGAAGACCCCGACTACTACACCAACACCGAGCAGGGANCAGAAGGAACTGGCCGACATGATCAGGAAGGAGTCGGAGCGCCTTCTCGAAGAAATAGGAAAGACAGTAAAGCGGACGAAGGAGATAATCTGGCTGTCGAACTACTGCAAATCATGTCATTACTTCCAGGAGGAAGGGAGAAGGATGACATGCAAGAAGTGGAGGGTCCGCATCGTCAAACCGTTCTATGGCAGGGCGATTCTGAAGGAGGTCCCTTCGAGGACAGGGAGCGACGAAAAGGAAATCGTAGTCGAGAGAATCGACTGGGACGCCCGATGGAAGGAAGTCTCCGAGAGGATAGTGGACATGGCGGTGGGGATGGTCAACGGCGGATATCCCTATTTCTGCTACAAAGGAAAGTAGGCCCGTTCGATTCCTGTCCTGAAACGAAGCCCATTCTCATGTAAGGAAATCGTATTTCCGTCTTTTATTCTCCAGGGGATGGGGTCGCTCCGACGGAGCCAGATGTCCGTAGACCCAGGGAGCATGCTGACTTTCGTTCGCTTCCTTTTCGCGTTCACAATCGGGTCGCACATACTTCTGGTTTCAACAAGCATCGCGCTCATTCTCCTGATTTCGATATCCGAGTTTCTCGCCATCCGCAGACACGACCATGTCTACGAAGCTCTTGCCCGGAGGCTCTCCAAGGTGTTCGTAATCTCGTTCGGAGTCGGCACCGCCAGCGGGATTGTGATGGCAGTCGAGCTGGTAGGGCTCTTCCCGTCCTTCATGACCCTGGTGGCTTCCACCGGAGCGATGGTGTTGCTCTACGCCGAGGTGTCTGCCTTCTTCCTCGAGGTCTTGGCACTGGTCCTCTACGTGTACTACTGGAACTCGTTTCGGGGAAGGTTCTCTCACTGGGTGGTTTCCCTGTTCGTCGTGGCCGGCACTCTGATTTCGGCCGTGTTCATCACCATGGTGAACGCCTGGATGAACACCCCCAACGGCTTCGACGTCTCCGCCTTCGTAAGCAGCGGCCTCAAGACGATCACGGGCGTCGAGCCCTTCGCCGCCTTCCTGACTGTCTCGACGGTCTCCCAGGTCTTCCACGTACTCGTCACGACCCTTTTCGCTGGAACCATGGTCATCGGGGCCTACTTCGCCTACTGGTTCGTCAGGTCCAGGGACGCCGGCGAGAAGGCGTTGTACAGCAGGGCGCTAAAGATCCTGGGGGCTATCGCCATCGTTACAATCGTCCTCTCTGGAATCTCAGGGTCAGAAGAGATGGGAACTTTGCTGGTCAACCAGCCTCTGAAGTACGCGGCGCTGGACGGCAACACCGTCCCCGGCACTAATCTTCCTGACCGCTTCTTCGGGAGCATAGTAAACGGGAGCTACGTGGGAGGGATCTCCATACCAGGCATGCAGGCCCTTCTGGCCAAATTCGAGACAGGAACCACCGCCCTGCCTGGCCTGAGCCAGTTCCCGGCCAACACGTGGCCTCCGCTCCTCGTCAGCACCACCTTCAACATCATGACCGTCGGGGGGCTGGCGCTTGGTCTTTTCCTGTTTGTCTTCTTCGTCTCCTTTGTCAGGAAGCGAAGGCCGTACGAGTCCAGGCGCCTGCTCTACGTCTGGATTCCTGCGGCGGTCCTGGCCATGCTCGTCTACCAGCTGGGCTGGGCTACGGACGAAGTGGGCAGGCAACCCTGGATCGTCTACAACGTCATGACTGTTGCCCAGGCAGCGAACACCTCTGACGCCCTCCTCATCCCGGGAGTCATCATAGTCCTATTCTACCTAGCCGTCATCCCCACTACCTTCTACTTCTATTCGAGAGTTTTCCAAGGCTCGAATAAGGAGGCACCAGGGTGAACGGAATCTTCGAAGTGAACTATGCGGCCTTCTCGGTATTTGCCGCCCTTCTCATAACCGAAATCATGGGGGCGGTGGGCCTCTTGATAGCCTGGCCTTCGAGGAGCAAGGTCCTCGACTACATCGTACCCATCTGGGAGGTCACGGGGACCTTCGGCGCATTATGGGTGGTGACCGGAGACTTCGCCTATCCGGGGCTGCTGGTGCCCGTGTCCGAGATATTCACTCCGCTGCTTATCGTCTTCCTGATCCTCTGGGTTGCAAGGGGCGCCTCAATCGCTTTCGCCGAGTTCATAACGAAGCGGGGGTGGCTCGGCGAGGAGAAGCTCTTCAAGTCGTACGCGGTCGCGACCATAGTGCTGGGCCTTGTGGTTCTCGTCCTGCTTTCGGCCCTTGTAGGAGGCCAGGGGGTGAGCTTGACTTCCGGTTCCTTCTCGATCATCTCTTGGGCAACGGCGGGCAGCGTGGTTTTCGTAGTTGGGACGCTTCTGCTCGCGGTAGGGCTCGCCCCTGCCTTCTTCGACCTGCCGGCCCTGCGCAACTTCGTCCTTCCACTGACAGGGATTGGGGCAGTCCTTTCTGCACTCTCCTACTGGCTGATGTCCCCTGGATTGCTCACACCATGGATGGCCGTCCCAGTCCTGCTGACCCTGGCAGTCGGAGTCCTCTACGCATGGCCAAGGACTTCCAAGATGGTCACGAACAAAGCCGTCTTCCTGGTGGTGCTCAGCGTCATCATATTCTCACTACAGTCCCTCGTCTACCCGAAGGCAGTCGGTCAGGCACTGTCAATCGACGCCGTTACAACCACCGGCGCCATGGCCGACGCATTCTTCTCAATCACCGTGGTTGGGGGTCTTCTTCTGGCGTTGATGCTCTCCTTCTACGTGGTAGTAGCAACACGTGGACCGAATGGTCCCGGTCTCTGATTCCGTTGCCAGCGTGTATATAGTAAAGAAGACGGGTTCAGGGGGCGGCGAGGAGATTGGGCGCAGACGACGTCTATGGCCATCTTTCCAACTCCTATGGTAAGAACCACTTCGACGTCGACAAGCCGTTTCAGCTCATTCTGAGCTACTTCGGCAGCACGCCGAAACTTGGCGCCCTGGGGGCGTTCGCGGGCAGAGATCTCTACGAGGTGGCAGATTACGTCGACAAGGTAGCGAGGCCCAGGCTCGTTACGTGGGGCATCAACGGCGAGAGGGTGGACGGCGTCTGGCTCGACCCGGCCGAACGCCAGGCCCTCGAGAAGCTCTTCAAGGAGTTCGGAGTAAACAGGCCTCCCTACAGAGGGGGGACCTGGTTCGACCACTACGCCTCGTTGTACCTTATCTCCGACCCGGGCATCGCGTGTGTACTGACGGTCACGAACCAGACGGCCTACGCTCTCTACAAGTATGGCGACAGGGAGGAGAGGGAGCTCGTCCCGGGAATGATTGGCGAGTCAGACGGCGTGGTGTACGGAGCGACTTGGTTCACTGAGCTGCAAGGAGGGAGCGACCTGGGGGCAAACTTGGTCGAATCCTACCAACAGGACGGAAAGTGGCGGATAAGCGGTGACACGAAGTACTTCGCGAGCGATGCCGGGCTGGCCGACTACGCCCTTGTGACAGCCAGGCCTAGAGGTGCCCCTCAAGGGGCCAAAGGGCTCGGACTGTTCCTCGTCCCAAGGCGCGACTCAACAGGCAAGAGGAACTTCGACGTGAGGAGGCTGAAAGACAAGAGCGCAACAGCGAGCGTCCCTACAGGGGAGGTCGAGTTCCGCGGCTCAGAGGCCCTCCCCGTGGGGGACCTTCGAAAGGGCATCTACTACACGATGGAGAACCTCATGGTGTCACGCCTTGCCAACTCTTTCGGTGCCCTGGGGATCGCCCGGAAGGCTTTCCTCGAGGCCTACTTCTACTCCCAGAAGAGGAGGGCATTCGGCAAGCCCCTCATCGAGCACCCGCTCGTCCAGAGGGACCTTCTTGACATGGAGGTATACATCGAGGGAGCCCTAGCCCTGGCGTTCAAGGCCGTCGACCAGTTCGAAAGGTCATGGAAGGACACGCCTCCCTACACCCCCGCCTATCACTATGCAAGGCTGCTCACGCACATAACCAAGAACATTACAGCCGACATGACTTCCCACGTCACAAAGGCTGCCATGGAACTGCTTGGAGGACTTGGGTTCCTGAACGAGTATCCCGTCGAGAGGCTTCACAGGGAGGCTCTGATCACCCCGATATGGGAAGGGCCGAGCAACATCCAAGCCCTTGACATGCTGGAGGCGATGGCCAAGAAGAAGGCCCACGTGACCCTCCTCGAGGACACGAAGTCGCTCTTGGGCGAGATTGTCGAAGGACGGGAAGTTGCTGAGCAGTCACTGAAGAGTATGGAGGAGGCACTCGCCCAGCTTTCCTCTGTCGACCTCTCGGCGGCGGAGTTCTCTGCGAAGGATGCCCTGAACCGCCTAGGACACTCAATCGCGACCATCATGCTGCTCACAATCGGCAACAGACTGAGGATGCAAAGGTTCGTCTCTATTGCTCGGCTCTACGCGCTCCACTTCGTTGAGGGGAAACCATACCCTCCAGAGGCCCTTCCAAGCGCTAGGAATCTCTTCGCAATCGATCAGGTTGTCAGGGAAGAGGCCAAGAACACTTGATGGGTCCAAGGAGACGCGCCTCTCCCAAGTTCGCGAAAGGCTTCTGGGACCGAAATACGCGTCACAATTAAACAATCCATCGAGCGACTTTGGAGTCCGTCCCAATTACGTCGGGAATCTCTGCGATTCTGTCTATCACTTCGTCCATCGTCAAAATGTCAGTTCCTTCCACTATAGCTATAGCATCGGGCGAACCGAACAGGCCGTCTGCCTTCGATACGCCTCTGATCTTTCTCACCGCCCGCACAACCTTGGCGGGGTGTTTCGTCGTGATGAACACATAGGCCCAAACTTTCATAATCGGTCAGACCTCCAATGGATATTTAGCCTGTCCATTTCTTCCTTGTATTGACAGATCCGTCCGCGGCTACTGCTTATGAATCCATTTTCCCTGTTCCCGTGTAGCGACATCGAATAACCTTCAGTAAGATTTAGGTAGATACAACGCCTCCGCGCGCATAGGTTGGCAGAGGCAGCGCTACCACCCAATCAGGTCTGGGGGAAGAAGTTCGTGATCTATGCTGCCTTGGGAATCCCCCACATCAATCCCCAACAATGGAAGCTCAGGGTAGACGGCCTCGTCAACAATCCCGTCGAATACACCTACGACCAGCTTGTTTCTCGACCCCAGAACAACTTGATCAGATCGTTCCATTGTTTGCTCCCGAACAGTTTGGTCTATGCTAACCCGGAACCAAAAGAGATCAAGGATGTCCGAGTTGGAGACTTGGTTATTGGGGCGGACGGGAAAAAGCACAAGGTCCGGGCACTAATTCAGAAGAACCACGATGGCCAAGTCATCGGAGTCAAGGCTGGATATCTGCCCCCTGTCATAATGACGCCTGACCATCCTGTCAGCGTCGTCAAGGGTCACCCGGGGTACGGCAAATCAAGGAGCAAGAGACGCATGCTCACATTTCGTAATAACCCTGTTCCAACTTGGGTTTCGGCCGAGAGTCTTCAGGTCGGGGATTATGTCTTCTTTCCCAAGTACAGGGAGATTTCAAATCGTAAATTCGTTCGCATAGGGAGCAGAGCATTCAGAATAGACGAGCGGTTGGCTTCCGTCCTCGGATGGTATGTGGCAGAAGGCTCTGGTTCGGACAGCGAGGGTAGAGGTGTGACTTTTGCTTTAAGCAGCAACGAAGAGGAACATGTTTCCGAGGTTAGAGGCCTTCTAGCTAGACTGTTCGGCGCCAAGACTTCGGTGTACGGCAATGAAAATGGGACCCTTCGGAGGGTTGTTGTCACATCCAGCGAGGTGAAGGGCCTCTTGGCCGCTCTGAAACTATGGTGTGGAGACGAGGCGGATTCTAAGAAGATACCGAGCTTCATCATTGAGGCGAACAACAATGTCCTGAAAGCTTTCTTGATTAGTTATTTCCGAGGCGATGGGTATACTCCGTATCTTAAGGGCAGATTAGATCGGGGTAGCGATTTCATCGATTTCACCACTTCATCTCGAACATTGGCATATCAACTGGTTTTGGCACTCTCAAAGCTTGGAATCCCAGCAGAAATAGTAAACCATCCTGGGTCGGTGAGAGATGGTTACAGCGTAAGGGTAAGAGGTGAGAAGGTCAAGGCCTTGATTCCAAACTTTCCAACTTTCACCAAAGTCAACAGGTTCCACTACAAGGAGACTGAAAACGGGTTCTATTATCCCATCACCAAACTCTGGCGAGAACAGTACACAGGGTCAGTTTACGACTTCCAAGCACCTGGTTTCACAATGCTCTCGCCTTTTGTAACCCAAGATTGTGTTACCAGATGGAGCATCAAGGACGTGGCTTGGGAGGGCCTGCTGATCAGGGATTTGCTGGCTCCGGCGGGAGTCAGTCCAGATTCCAGCTGGCTCATGTTCCACTGCGTTGACGGCTACTCGGCTCCAGTTCCGCTCGAAGACGCCCTCAAGGAAGACTCGATCCTTGCTTTCAAGCTCAACGGCAAGCCTCTGAGCGCTGAGCAGGGGTTCCCCGCCAGACCCTTCATCCCGGGCCTTTACGCATGGAAGAGCGCCAAGTGGGTGAACAGGATGGAGCTCCTCCCTAGCTACCAGGATGGCTACTGGGAGTTGTACGGCTACCACGAAAGGGCAGACGTGTGGGAAGAGGAGCGCTTCAAGGGCCACAAGGGGACCCCGGTAAGGCGCAAGGCCTTCGGGACCGCCTGAACGATTCAGGCATCTAGACGCGGGGACAGAGTCACGCCCTTGGTGCTCTTCAGGAACACCGTCGCCTGATATCCTCCGGTCTTGATGTCCTCGGTGCAATCTCTGCAGAGCCACCAGACCATTCGCCTGTCCTTGTAGGTAACCCACACCGTGCGAAGTGACGTAGAGTTCCTCCTTTCATAACTCTCCCAACAAAGCTTGCACACGACAGGGCCCAGGCTGTTCGTCTTAGGGTCGTATGTTTCGTAGTTCCCGGGCATGTGCGCCTGACGAACAAGGCTCATGACAACGGCAACGCCCGGGAACATAATGAAGCTTCCCGGAACGACATGTTTTTCCGTGATTGGTCTCGAGGCGTCGGCTCTAACAGACCCCAGTGAGTATTATGGAATACAAATGGAAGGCGCTCTCCGTCACCGCGATAGGCGCCCTGATGGCAGCGGTGGACAGTACAGTCGTTCTGCTCGCTCTCTTCCCCATGGCCGCGGATTTGCACTCCGACTTCGTCACGATGATCTGGGTAATCATAGCCTATCTCGTCGTGAACACGGCCCTGGTGCTGAGCCTTGGCAGGCTCGCTGACATGTATGGGAGAAAGCTCCTCTACAATGTGGGATTCGTCGTTTTCACGATAGGCTCAGCGCTCTGTGGGTTCGCACCGAACGGACTCTCACTGGTGGGCTTTAGGGTAGTCCAGGGGACGGGAGCAGCCCTTCTTACGTCCAACTCGTTCGCGATTCTCTCAGAGGCATTCCCCCGGAACGAAACTGGGCGGGCCTTCGGCATACAAGCGGTCGTCTGGGGACTAGGCAACGTCCTGGGAGTAATCATCGGAGGGGTCATCATAACGTACACGACCTGGCGCTGGATTTTCCTGATCAACGTCCCCATCGGCATCGTTGGGACTCTATGGGCGTACAAGACCCTGAGGACCGTCCTCCCCCCGAAGGGGCTGCGGGGCACCTTCGACCTGCCCGCGGCGGTCACGTTCACCGGAGGCCTGTTGTCACTGCTCCTCGGGATAACCTGGGGGCTTCTTTACTCCTGGCGCAACGCCACCGCACTGACAGCCCTCGGACTTTCGCCTCTGATCTTCGCCATATTCATCATCTGGGAGGCCAAGTACAGCAGGAACCCGATACTCGATTTCAGCTTCTTCCGAAACAGAATCTTCGCCTTTTCGCTTGCCGCAGCGCTCCTCCAGTTCCTTGCTGTCTTCAGTGTGAACTTCCTCCTCATCTTCTACCTTGAGGGGATAGAGGGTCTGTCCGCTCTCGAGTCTGCCTACCTGATAATCCCATTCGCGCTAGCCGCTGCTGCGGTGGGGCCCGTAGGGGGCATACTTACGGACAGGTTCGGCTTCCGGAGGATCTCGATTCTAGGGCTCGCCATAGGAGCGGTCTCCCTCCTGCTCTTCAGCCAGCTGACGGTCAACTCCACACTGCTCGAGATTGGCATCATCGAGACTATCTCTGGCGTCGGGCTGGCCCTCTTCTGGCCGGCCAACACTTCCGCCATAATGTCTTCGACTCCTCCTGCAAAGTATGGTGTGGGCTCGGGCACAATGAACACCTTCAGGAACACAGGAGGAATTCTGAGCTTCGCGCTTTCCCTGACGGCTGCCACCTCGGTCATCCCGCCTGGCGTAGTGTACCAGTTGTTCATAGGGAACCTTTCTGGAAAGCTCCCGACCAATCTCGCGAACTCCTACCTCTCCGGGCAGAGCTTCGCCTTCGAGATCTCCGCCGCCCTGCTCGCCATTGCCCTGGTAGTCATTGCACTGACCAAGGTGGGAGCTCGCCCGATCATTTCGGAGGAGGCCATTGCTTCGACCCCGGCCCAACCCTCCGCCCAAGGCAACACCGAGGCCTAGACGGCGGACCTGCGCGACGATGTCGCTTCCCGTTCGGCTCCTTCGGCAGAGGGGACGAAACTCATTTGAGGCCGTTAAGATAGGTTGCGGTCGGAAGATGGCAAACACGGAGAGTGATTCAGGCAACCCACCAGAGAGGAAGGAGGATGCGGTCCAGAAGCTGATTCGTAAATCACACATATTGCAGGTCCTCACGTTCGTGGCGGTCATCCTAATCTCTCCAGTCTCCTTCGTCCTAGGCCTCCCATTAGGCATCTCTCCTCACGACTGGTTGACCACTTGGACTCACTATACGGTGGTCTTCATTACTGTGGCGTTCTTCGTCGCCCTCTTCGGATTTGAAGGCGCACTGGACAGCGAATTGAAGGCAGATCGGATCTCTAAGGCGGCTTCCAGCTGACCCAGAGCCACACTGCACTACCTCTCCTTAAGTGCAAGAGGTGACTTCTGATTCTGCCAGGTAAGAGCGAAGGGCATCAAGCGGTAAAACGCGCTGCAGAGTATGGTAACTGGGTCTCGAAACAGCTGGTGTACGTCCCCCTCGCAATCGGGATTGTGTTCGCCGTAGGCATCAACTGGTCTGTCTACCTTGCCGGTCCCGCCGTCGTGTTTCTGTTGATTGCAGGTTACTTCGCATATGCCAGGTACCTATTCGCCCCTAACGGTAGAGACGTTCAGGGGTCGATCTGGAATACGCTGCTCGACCACGTCGATTGGGACGGCAGTGGGAGGGCGTTGGACATCGGATGCGGTGGCGGTCCTGTCACCATCCTGCTCGCAAAGAAGTATCGGAACGCGAACGTCACAGGAATAGACAGTTGGGGAAAGCGGTGGGAGTACACGAAAACGCGATGCGAACGCAACGCCATGATTGAGGGGGTCAGAGATAGAGTAACCTTTCAGCAGGGCTCAGCCGCCTCAGTGCCTTTCCCTGACGAGTCGTTCGACCTTGTGGTGAGCAACCTCACCTTCCAAGAAGTGAAAGAAGCTCCAGACAAGAGGCAGCTTATCCACGAGGCACTCCGTGTTACGAGAAAGGGAGGAAGGTTCGCCCTCCAAGATCTTTTCCTGATTAAGCGTACCTACGGAGATATCGGTTCCCTGCTCGAAGAAATCCGCGGCTGGGGAGTCGCAAGGGTCGAGTTCGTAGAGACTCACAAGGCGCCCTTCATTCCTAGGGCTCTGAAGCTCTCTTTCATGGTCGGGGCAATGGGCCTGATTGTGGGCGAGAAGTAACCTCGCTACGCTTATCTTGACGACAAGAGCCACACTCTCCATGGCCAAGACGAGGTTCGCACGGGTAATCACGATGAAAGCAAAGGCAGGGAAGAGGAACGAGTTCCTGAAAAGGTTCAGAGAAGGCATTGCGGCGACGGCAGGCGAGATTGAAGGCATGAGGAGGCTCTATCTCCTTCGTCCGATGGGGAAGAAGGACAAGTTTGTCGCTATCTCCCTCTGGGACGACGAGGAAGCTGCCGAGAAGTACGCGAAGAGCCCAAGGAACAGCAAGTACGGTGACCAGCTAGCCTCGGTGCAGAAAGGCAAGGAGCGAGTGAAGAAGTACGAGGTCGAGCTTCACATAGTCGGCAAAGGAGTCAGCGAAGAAGAGTAGAGTGCTTCTCAGGAACTTCGTGGGCGTCAACGGCAGGAACGGGTTCGCATCCTTTCAGCACAATATTCTATGTTGCTAACGTTAAGCTAGGCTAACATTGAACTAGGACGTGCCTTCAGACTCGGTCTCGGAAGTGTCCCTTCCTGTCGGCAGTAGATACACGTAGTCCTCTCCGGAAGACCAACGGCTTTCCAACCCGAGCCGAGCTCTTGGAGCTAATCCAACAGCTGAACGGGATCCGCGGCACGATGCTGGAGCTCGAATCCAGTGTCGACCTGAATCAGTTCGGGTCTAGAAAGACGAGCGCGGCCAACCTCCTGCACTACGTTGCTCTCCGCCGCCAGGACATCAGAAGCCTTCAGGAAAGGCTCGAATTAAT
>OCOJ01052903.1_pt1 | contig 11911 bp, 14 predicted proteins | sample 1539251 | NCBI WGS metagenome assembly OCOJ01 (sample SAMN01911457, study PRJEB22624) | soil metagenome | biome: Soil | place: Malaysia | collected 2012-04-30 | depth RA_metagenome m
AGAACGCCTGCTCCCTGCGGACCTTGTCCGCCTCCTCACCCATGGACACGAAGGTGTCGGTGATTACGCAGTCGGCGCCCGAGACCGCGGTCGCCGGGTCGTCGATGACCCTGATGCTCGCTCCAGTTGCCTGAGCCATCTTCGAAGCCAGGCCAACTATCGAATCAGGCGGCTCGAAGCCCTTGGGGGTGGCCGCGACGAACTGAATGCCCGTCAGGGCTGCGCCGATCGTCCAGGAGTTGCAGACGTTATCCCCATCGCCTACCCAGGCCACCTTCAGCCCCTTCAGCTTCCCCTTATGTTCCCGTAGCGTGAGCAGGTCGGCCAGTATCTGCACCGGGTGGTGCAGCTCGCTAAGGCCGTTTATGACAGGCACGCTGGACGACGCAGCAAGGCGCTCGAGGTCAGCGTGCTTGTACACCCTCGCCATCAGACAGTGAACATAGCGAGAGAGCACGTGGGCAGTGTCCTCCACGGTCTCCCCTCTCCCCAGCTGCATCTCTTCCGAGCTCAGGCTGATGGCGCTCCCGCCGAGCTCGCTTATGGCGACCTGGAAGCTTACCCTAGTCCTGGTGCTCGGCTTTTCGAAGATCAGGGCAACGCTCTTGCCAGCAAGGACCTGCGAACCCAGGCCTTCCGCACGGTGTAACTTCAGCCGTCCCGAGAGATCCAGCACAGACGTCAAATCTTCAGGCGTAAACTCTGCAAGGGTCAGGAAGTCTTTCCCATTCATGTCCCATTGCCCACGCTCAGGGCATCCAACTGGCGAAGGGCCTCTTTCAACACTTCTATGCTGTCCAGGTAGTCCTTAATCTGCACCATTTCCCCGTCTGTATGGCTTGTCCGTGACAGGCCCGGGCCGTAGGTGACGCATGCCGCGCTCTTCTTGTGGGCGAAGGTGTTCATGTCGCCTGTACCTGTCTTCCGGACGAGGCTCGGTTTCGTCTTCAACTTGAGTAGAATTGCCCTCTGAAATGCGCGCACCAGGGTGGAGGTGGTGTCGGCTTCATAGGCTTCGGTTGGCTCCCCCTCGGAGATGTCTATCATGACCCCCTCGTCTGTCTGGCTTGCGCAGTGGCGGATTTCCTCGATGGCCCTGAAGGATGGGATTGATGGAGGAATGCGGAGGTCGAGAGTGGCCTGGCAGAAGTTCGGGATCACGTTATGGTACGTCCCCGCCCTCACCAGCGTGGGGGAGATGGAGACTGACCTGAAGTGATCCCCCGGGATTTCCTTCGAGCGCTCGTAGCGCTTCAACCGCGAGAGGAGGAGGTTGAACTCGTCGTAGGCGCTTCGTTGCGCCCAAGAAGAACCCGCGTGCCCCCCCGCGGTCCTCACTGTGACGTGGAGGCTGACCCTGCCTCGGTATCCCACGGTTATTTTGTTGGCTCCGCTCGGCTCGCCGAAGACAGCGTAGTCGAACTTGTTGCCGCTCCGTATCAGCTGCTCTATCCCTGCACCCTCTCCCTCTTCCTGGGTGACCCCGGCGAAAGTGATCCTGAAGCCAGAGTCGGCAGCTGCGGCCCCGGCTAGCAGAAGAGCACACATGGGGGACTTCGCGTCCGCCGCTCCTCTGCCGTAGACCCTCCCCTGCCTTCGGCTCACAGGCAACTTGCCCGGGACGGTGTCCATATGGCCACAAAGGAGTAACTTCGTCTTCCCCCTTCCGACTTCGCCTATTGCGTTCCCGGCTTCATCGATGTGCACGTTGGAATACCCGAGGGGACCCATCCTGTCGGTGAGGAAAGTTGCCAGCTCCGCCTCCTGTGAGGTGGGGGAGTAAATCTTCAGGGAATCGAGAAGCAGCTTGACCGGACTGCCTGCGGCGCCTGTCATCTCTTCTGCATGAGGGTCAGATAGTCAATAACCATTCCGGGTATGTCTACGCCCGTGGCAGGGACGGTGTTCTTGAACTCTGTGGTGTTGTTCACCTCGTGGACCAAGAGACCCCCCTCTCCCTCCATCAGGTCCACCCCGACGAAATCGCCCCCGACAGCATTTGCCGCCCTTACCGACAGGTCGTCGAGTTCAGAAGTGATCCTGCAAGCCTCTGCCCTGCCCCCCCTTGCCGTGTTCGTCCTCCAGTCGGCACCCGAATACCTGTAGATTGCAGCGATTGTTCTGTCACCAAGGACGAAGGACCTGATGTCACGGGGCGGCCTCTTGACGAACTCTTGGAGGTAGTAAATCTGATAGAGAGGGAACATCTCCTCTCTGTGTTCGATCACCGCCCTTGCGGCTTCCGGGTCCCGCATGAGGGCGGACAGCCTGCCCCAGCTCCCGACCACTGGTTTGACCACAGCAGGGTATCCAATCCGCTCTATTGAGCGGAGCGCCGAGTCCTCGGCCATGGCAATGGCGGTTCTCGGAGTGGGAATGTGGTGTTTCACAAGCTCGAGGGATCCGAAGAGTTTGTTGCCGCACACCCAGGCGCAGGCGAAGGGGTTGACAACTCGATGGCCGAGGGCTTCAAGGGCTGCTGTGGAATGTATGTTTCGGAAGTAGCTGACGCACCTCTGGAGGACCACCCTGTCGGCAAGAGGCAACTCGCTGGTGTTCAGGGTGATCGAGAGGTCCTTGGAGTCTACGAGGTTGGCTCTAATCCCTCGCTTCTCCGCGGCAGCCACGAAGGCTTTCTCTTCCCACCGTATGTTATCGTAGAGTAGCGAAAAGGACGCCAGTCGCTCACTCGCCCCAGTCCTCTTCCTCCAATTCGGCTTGCCGGAGAGCGAAGAGGCCTCCCGACGACTCCCTCACCAGTTCGAAAGACGTTCCGCATTCTCTGCAGGACACTATCTCGCCCTGGATGGCGTCTGTCGGGATGGCGACCTGGGCGTCGCACTCGGTGCAGTTCATTATCGCTGGATTCCTCCTCCTTTGCCCTGCCGTTCCGAGCCGATATAACGATATTCGGCCGAAATCAGCGAATTGTGCGCAGAACCATCGTGGTGTTCGTGCCGGTGACCCCGCCGGCGCGGCGTATACCTTCGATTGTCGTGTTCACTTCGCCGATATTCGCACCTTTAACGACGACCGCTATGTCGAACTGCCCGGCGGTCTCGTAAACGGATTCGACGCCCTTGATTCCTCTAATTTTCTCGCTCACTTGACGTGTGGGCGTGGCCGGGTCGACCGAGACCCAGGTGATGGCGCTGCTCTGGTCCCTGTCGTCCAAGTCCACGGTGAACCGCCGTATTCTGCCCCTGATCTTCAGGTTGTCTATCCTGCGCCTGACAGCGGATTCAGAGAGGCCAAGCCTGGTGGCGAGCTTCGTGTTGGACGCCCTGGCATCCTCCCTCAATAGACCCAGGAGAAGTTCGTCAATCCTCTCTGAGTCAACCTGTTTCCTCTTCAAGGGTTCCCGTCATGCGAGCCGTCGGTGGCTCTCTAAATGCTTCCCCTCGCTCGTGGCCTGGTTACGAGGCCAGTTCGGCGATAAATAGAGGCGGGCGCCGACCGGAGGAGACTTGCTGCGGTCAGCCTACGACGTGATTGTTCTCGGTTCTGGTGCCAGCGGGCTCGCGGCCGCCCTGGCTGCTGCGGCGAATGGGGTCAGCGTGGCGGTGTTGGAGAAGGCGAAGAAATTCGGGGGATCCTCATCCCTTTCTGGAGGACAACTTTGGATCCCGAACAACAGGTACCAGCGGGGGGCGGGTGTCAAAGACTCCGCCAATCTTGCCAGCAGCTACCTGGCCAGGCTTTCCAGGGGGCGCGTCGGTCGGCCGCTCATTGATTCGTTCGTCAAGAACTCGCCCAAGGCGCTCGATTTCCTCGTTGCCAATACGCCCCTCCGGCCAGCGCTGAGGGAGGGGCTGCCCGATTACCACCCAGAATGGGACGGCGCTTTGAAAGGGGGACGGACCCTCGACCCTGGCATGTTTGACGGAATGTCTCTAGGTGACGAGTACAAGACAGTCCTGCATAATCCGCAATACCACCTTCCCGGAGGACTGCACACCACATCTCTGGAATTCGAGATGCTGATGCGAGGGGAGATGGTTCCTGCGCTCAAGGGCAGGAAGTCGAGCATGCTAGCGCTCGGGGAGGCCTTGGTCGGGGCGCTGAGGAAAGGACTGATGGATATGGACGTTCCACTCTTCCTCTCTCATCGCGCCATCGGGCTCTCCTTCGACGGCGGGCGGGTGGCGGGGGTTGAAGTGGCAGCTGGCGGGAAGAGGTCACACGTCCGGGCGAAGCGCGGGGTCGTCCTGGCCGCTGGAGGCTTCGAATGGAACCAGGAGATGAAGAGGGCGTATCTGGCTGCACCCTCGGAGAACTCCGCCGGGTGCGAGACGAATACCGGAGATGGCCTGAAGTTGGGGATCCGCGCAGGAGGGGCCACCTCCCTCATGGAGGAGGCGTGGTGGTTCACGCTGATTCTGAAGCCGGGGGAGAGGAGGGGGTGGCTGGTCACGAGCGAAAGAACCCTGCCTGGATCGATCATGGTCAACCCAAAGGGGAAGAGGTTCGCCAACGAGGCCATGAACTACTCCGACCTCGGCAGGGAGATGCTGGCCCGTGATCCCGGTGACTACTCCCTCAAGAACATCCCAGCGTACCTGATCTTCGACTCGGCGTATCTGGCGAAGTACCGCGTGGCTGGGGAGAGGGAGAATGCTGCCCAGTTCCTGATACGGGGCGACAGCATCGCAGCCCTCGCCGCCAAGCTGGGCATAGATGGCAAGAACCTTGAAACCACGGTGGCAGAGTTCAACTGGAACGCGGATTTGGGGGAGGACCCCGAGTATCACAGAGGCGAGAGCTTCTACGACAGGCACTGGGGAGACCCCTCTGCCCCCAACCCGACCCTGGGACCGCTGACCAAGCCCCCGTTCTACGCTGTGAGGATGCTTGCGGGGGACATCGGGACGAAAGGGGGCTTGGTAACCAATGATGTGGGACGGGTCCTTGGACCGGAAGGAGAGGCAATCAAAGGACTGTATGCGGTCGGGAACAACGCTGCCACTGTCATGGGCCCAGGATACGCTGGCTCGGGTGCAACACTCGGGCCATGCGTCACCTTCGGGTATCTGGCAGGCACAGACTGCTCTATGCGAGAGGCCTAGGGCAGGCTGCCGGCGGGCGGACCTAGATCACGTAGATCGGCTTGCGATTGTCTTCCGGATAGGGTTCGTTGGTCTGCGTTGCGAGCCCGGGGTACTTCCTGACCTGGCCGCACCTCAGGCAGCGGCAGAGCATGGGAGTGTCGCCGTAGTCTAGGAGATAGTGCTCAGTCCTCAGCCTGCACCTGTCGCAGTCCATCTTCACGATTTGCTCCGTGAGCAAACGGCGTTTCCACCTGCCGGGTTTGCGCACCGAGCCCAGATAAAACCGCTTCGCCCTTGCTGAAGCCAGCCTCCGGAACCAAAGTGTTTTTCAACGGACTTCGGAGTATCTTTCCGTGGGGCAAGCCCTAGGGGTAGCGTCGGCAGGACCCCCAAGACTACCGCCGTTCGCGAAGTCCCTTTTCCGCTGGAGCTTCGCAGTGGGCATTGTTCCACCAATCGTCTTGGTGTTGGCTATGGCGGCAAAGAGCCTGTACCTCCTGGACTACGTCCACGTAATCTGCGGAGGCAGCTGGACCGGATTCGACCTCTACACCGGCTTGGTCCTGTCCCGGATTTTGAGGTCCCTCGATGTACCCGCCAGGGTGGAGGTGGCCAAGAGACTCACGCCGACGACATTCTTCATCATCCCCTCTCTGGCCGCGGTAGCCATCACCGCGGGCATCTACCTCGCGCAGATGGAGGGGAAGTTCAACCTAGGCGATCCTTGGATCATGGCGGCGGGCGTAGTAGTCATCATTCTGACGGCCCAAGGGTTCGGCGTGTTTCTGCCGAACGGCGTGAGAATCTTTCTTGAGCTGGCCAAGGCCAGGCCCGACACAGCCCTGATCTCCAAGCTGACTATGAGAAATGTCCGTCTGGCGGCCAGTCAGGCGGCGTTCCAGGTGGCCATCATACTGATCATGGCCCATCTAGCCATATACTAGGTTGATGGAGATGAACCTCAGCGCCCTTATCGCGATTGCCCTCTTTGCGGGGGCACTTCTAACTGTGTTCGGGCTGCTATACCGGCTTGCACTGAAAAGCTATGCCAAGGGAGAGCTCGGGCCCGAAGGGATAGGGATACTTCGCTGGGCCCTTGTCGGGCAGCTTGCCATCTTCGCCGTCCTCGCTATCACGGCGTTCCTGACCTGACGAGAGGTTGCCCAGGTGCGGGCTATCGCCACGGATCAAGCGCTCGGGTTGTCATGGCACCCATCTCAGTTCAGTCCAGCCAGGCTGGCGGTGAGGGTGCGGCAAGTTGATCCTCCCGCCTGCCGGCAGTGGCTAGGCGAGCACAATGGTGGCGTGGAAGAGCCCCCTTCCACCCGGGGCCGCACACGATGCTCCTCGAACTCTGGGCCGAAGAGATCTTGGGCTGACCGATGAACCACTTCTCGTCTCTAGGCTCCCTATACTTGCAGCCTGGTCGATTCGTCTTCGCTGATTACTTGGCCCAGCACTTGGAGCCCCTTTGATATCTGGCTCTCCTCGATGGTCAAGGCAGGGAGGAAGCGGAACGTGTCCCTACCCGAGTAGGCGAAGATGACCCCCTTCGCTTCGGCCGAAAGCAGCTGTGACAGGATGTCCACCCTTGTCTGCAACGCAAGCATCAGCCCTAGCCCGCGGACCTCTTTGACGAGTTTGTGTTCAGAGGCGATCTTGGTGAGGCCTGCTTTCATCCTCTCGCCCTTCTCCCTCGCCTGCCGGGGAAGGTCGTTCTGAGTGATGAAATCAATGGTGGCCGAGGCTGCAGCGCAGGAAAGCGGGTTACCGGCAAAGGTGCTGGTATGCTCCCCTCCCTTCAGGCTTCCCATAACCTCGTCTGTCGCGACGGCCGCACCGATCGGGAGGCCGCCGCCGAGCCCCTTGGAAACAGTCATTATGTCAGGAACCACGCCCCAGTGCTCGGAAGCCCACATCTTCCCGGTCCTCCCGAGGCCGCTCTGTATCTCATCCAAGACTAGCAGGGCGCCATTCCGGTCGCAAATCTCTTTGACGTCGTTGAAGTAGTCCGGCGGGGGGACGATGATCCCGGTCTCGCCCTGGACAGGCTCCGCCAGGACCGCTGCGGTGTCGNCTGTCGACCAACGGTGAAAGAGAGGTCGGGTCGCCGTATTCAGCGAATTCGAACCCGTCAAGGAGAGGCCCGAATGGATCCCTGTACTTCTTGTTCCATGTAGCAGAGAGGGAGCCATAGGTCTTCCCGTGGAAGGCTCCTTTCATTGATACGATCTTNCTTCCTAGCAGTCCGCCGCCTTGCGAGCTTGATGGCGGCCTCGACCGATTCGGTGCCGCTGTTTGTCAGGAGAACCTTGTTCAGGCCCTTGGGCGCAATCTTGACAAGCCTCTCCATGAGCCCCGCCCTGGCGTCGTTGTAGAAGGTGCCGTGGCAGGTGATCAGTTTGGAAGCCTGCTCGTTAATGGCCTTCACGACTGCGTCGTTGGAATGGCCGACCAGGGCTACGCCAATGCCTGTCATGAAATCGATGTATTCCTTCCCGCTGTCGTCCCAGACGACCGAGCCTTCCCCTTTCACTATGGAAAGCGGGAGCTTCTTGAACGCAGCGGCCCCGAAGGCCTCCTCCGTCTCTTTGATGTTGTTCACTGTGCGCTAATCACCGTGCACGTGTCGTGGGCGAGGGCTTTGATGAGAGGGCCAGCCCTGAGGCCCGAACAGATTATCGCTTCCTTGACTCCCGCCTCCACCGACTCTACAGCCGCCATCACTTTCTTCTGCATGCCGAAGCCGATCTCGGGGAGCCTCGATGACGCCTCCGAAGGGGTCAGATGGCTCACGAGCTTTTCATCTAGCTTGAGCCCCTCAACGTTGGTGAGGAAAACCACCGCGTCGGCTCCCGCCTTGCTTGCGATTGACGAAGCTGCTCTGTCTCCGTCGATGTTGAGCGGCTCTCCTTGCTCCCCGGCTGCCACAGGGGATACCACAGGGACGTAACCCTGTGAGAGGAGCGTGTCAAGAAGTGATGAATTGACGGCCATCACCTTTCCAGTGTAACCGCCTTCGATGGCGACCCTCCTGCCCCTGTCATCCATTACCACCAGCTTCGTCTTTCGCCTGCCCTGCATCAGCAGTCCATCCGCTCCCGCCATCGACAGGCCTCTTACGCCCGCCGTGCTGAGAGCGAGGACGAGCCTCTTGGCGAGGAGACCTGTCATCACCATCTGGTAAATCTCGGCGGTATCCTTGTCGGTGTATCTGCTTCGGATTCCTTCAGGAGATACCACGAAGCGCTGTTCCTTCCCGAGGCGGGTGGCGTACTGTGTCACCAGCTCTCCCCCGCCGTGAACTATTACGAGCTGGTGCGACGGCGCGAGCGCCGCAACATCATCCACGAGGCCCTGCGGGACACCATCCTTCAAGAGGCTCCCACCAATCTTGACTACGACTCTCATTCTCCCTACACCGGATGAAGCGGTGCCATGGCTATGCCAGTTTTCTCGTCGAAGCCGAGCATGAGATTCATCGACTGGATGGCGTTGCCCGCCGCGCCTTTGATCAGGTTGTCAGTGGCCGACAGGGCGACGAGCCTGCAGGTCCTCTCCTCTATCTCGAATCCTACGTCGCAGAAGTTAGAGCCTACCACGAGTTTGGGGTCGGGGAGGCGGAAGGGTCCCTGCTTGTCCCGGACGAGGCGGATGAAGTAGCTCCCTGTGTACATCGAGCGGTAAGCCTTCCAGACGTCAAGGGGCTTGACAGGCCCGGAGGTGAAGATGTGAGAGGTGACCAGAATCCCTCGGACCATGTTCACGGCGTGGGCTGACATGGAGACCTTCACGTTCTCCCCCGACATCGCTGCCAGGACCTGCTCTATCTCGGCCGAGTGCCTGTGCCCCGCCGGCTTGTAGGGCCTGACGACGCTGAACCTCTCGGAGAAGTGGGTCGAAAGAGACGGCCTGCCACCGGCACCCGAGGAACCAACCTTGGCGTCGACGATGATGTGGTCCCGGTCCACCCCGAGCGCCCTTTCCCTCAGCAGGGGTGCGAGGGCGAGTATCGCTGTGATGGCTATGCAGCCGGGAGACGAGACGAGCTTGGCACCCTTCACCTGTTCTCTGTTTATTTCGGGGATCGAGAACACGAACTTCTCTAGGAGGTCGGGGCGGGGGTGGTCGTATCCGTACCAGCTCGGATACTGCCCCTTGTCGCTGAGCCGGAAGTCTGCGCTCAGGTCGATGACTTTGAGGCCGGCGTCCGCCAACTGGGGGACAATTTTCACTGATTCGCCATGCGGCAGTGCCGCGAATACCATGTCGCAGGAGCTTGTGAGCTTGGACGCGTCCAGCTGGGAGAACTGTAACTCCGTGACGCCTCGGAGGTTGGGGTGCACCCTGAAGACGTACTCCCCAGCGTATTTGCGGGCCGTCGCTGCCGTGATCTCGACCTCTGGATGCTGTAGCAGGAGGCGCAGGAGCTCTCCCCCGATGTATCCAGAAGCCGCTAGGATCCCTACTCGGACCATGCTATCTCCGCGCGACCTGTGAGACGTACTTGATGAGCTGAGCCGGGATGTCCGTATCAACGGCAGACTGGGCCCCCTTGAACTCAACCGTGTTGTTCACCTCGTGGACGAGGTAACCCGAATCGGGCTCCATGGCGTCCACGCCGAGGATGCCTCCACCGACGGCTTCCGCAGCCTTCATGACGATCTCCTTCAATTCGCTGTCTGGTTTGAACGCCTTCGAGACCGCCCCCCTAGCAACGTTGGTCCTCCACTCGCCAGGCGGTGCAATCCTGTGGACGCAGGCGACGATGTCGTCTCCCGCCACTATGGCCCTTATGTCACGGGGCGGCCTCTTGACGAACTCTTGGAGGTAGTACATGTGCTGCTCTTGCGGGTTGGCCAGCTCCTCCTTGTATTCGATGAGCGACTGGAGAGTATTCCTGTCCCGCACAACCGTAACCATCCTCCCCCAGCTTCCTGTGAACGGCTTCAGGACCAGTGGGTACCCCAGCCTCTCCGCAGCTTCCTCGGCCGCTTCAGAAGTCAGTGTGAGGAAGGTACGCGGTGTCGGCACCTTGGCGTTCGCAAGTGCGATGCTGGTGGCCAGCTTGTTGCTGCAGGTTTCCGCGACGCCGTAGCTGTTAATGACCTGCAGACCCGCGCCTTCTAGAGTGAGCGTGAGGGCGGACGACCTGTAGTGGCTGATGCAGCGCTGGAGGACGATGTCACCAAGTTCGGGGTGCTTTTTCGGAACCTCGAAGATCAGGCCCTTGGAGTCGACCAGAGACGCGTCTAGCCCTGCCGCTACAGCGGCTTCTGCGAGGGCCTTCTCTTCCCACCTGAGCCTGTCGAAGGTGATGCTGACCTTCACTTACTCCCCCCAGTCCTCTCCGACCTGCTCGGCTTGCTTGAGGAGTACGTTGCCGTTGGAAATCTCAGCCACCTCATACTCCTGCGAGCAGTCCTTGCAGGAGACGAGCTCCCCCACGATTGCGTCGTTGGGTACCATCAGGTTCGCTCCGCACTCTGCGCAGTTGGTGTTCAATCTACGATTTCACCTCCCGGACAATGCCCGACGCGATTGCGTTCAGTCTTCGCTCCGACGCCCTGAGAGCGGCCTCTGCCTCTGAAAGCGCCGAGCCTGCGAGCCTGAGATTCTTCCGTCGGGCTTTCAGCCCGACAGCCACGAACTTTGGGTTGCTGCCACCCTCCGTCACGATTTTTTCCACGAAGTTCTCAGGGTCGAGGAGGGCCTTCGCAACGCGTGGTTCGAGGGTGATGCGCTTGCCGAACTTCGAGGACACGGTTGCAAGCTTATTCGAAACTATCTCCTGCAGTGGCTTGCCAGTCTCAAGCGACGTCCTAACCAACTGGCCGACGGTGGCGTGGGCCTGCCTGAAGGAGACGCCGTGCTCCTTGACTAGGTAGTTGGCCAGGGCGACAGCCGTGGAGTTGTCGTTGGCAATGGCGGTTCGCATCCTCGCGGACTTGATTGAAGCGGTGGAAACCATGCCTGCCAGCACTTCCAGGGAAGCGATCGTATCGTCGAGGGCGCGCCACAGCTGAGGAGTGACTTCCTGCAGATCCAAGTTGTATGAATAGGGGAGCGCCTTTAGAATCGCGCAGGCCGCGATGAGGTTCCCCATGACCGAGCCTGTCTTCGCTCTGACCATCTCGGCCGCGACCGCGTTCTTCTTCTGGGGCATTATGCTGCTGGAAGCTGCGTAGGCGTCGTCGAGTTCGATGAACCCGAACTCCGACGAACTCCAGAGTATCAGCTCCTCCGCGAGCCTGCCTGCGTCCATCATCGCCATGGTCGCGCAGGACAGGGCCTCGACCGCGAAGTCGCGGGAAGAGACCGCGTCCATTGCGTTTTCCATCAGACCGTCAAAGCCCAAGGCCTCGGCGACGGCCTTCCTGTCGACCCTCACCGGAGTGCCTGCCATGGCGGCACTGCCCATCGGAGAAAGGTTGACTCGGGCATACAGCTGGTAGGCCCTCTCGGCGTCTCTCTGGAATGCATCGAAGTAAGCGAACAGGTAGTGTGCGAGGGTGACAGGCTGAGCCCTCTGCAGGTGCGTGTACCCAGGAACCAGCGTCGCCCCGTGCTTCTTGACTTGGCTGAGCAGCGCCCGTTGCAGCTCTGCTATGGCGCCCAGGAGGGCGTTGAGCTGTTCTCTGAGTTCCATCCTGATCGCTGTCGCAACCTGGTCGTTTCTGCTCTTGCCGTAGTTCAGATAACCCGCAGTCTCAACGCCGAGGGCGTCGATCGCCTGCTGCTCGAGAAGCTGGTGAAAGTCTTCAGCCTTGATGTCCTGAGACGGCTCTGGTGAAGCCCCCAGGAGGAACTTGATGCACTTCGCGCCTACCTCGCTGTCGACCTCACCCCCCTTCACGAGGGCA